>Ga0207647_10002771_pt1 | contig 13229 bp, 12 predicted proteins | sample KBSCornC2_FD_184295 | JGI IMG/M metagenome (GOLD analysis project Ga0207647, IMG submission 184295) | Corn rhizosphere microbial communities from Kellogg Biological Station, Michigan, USA - C2 (SPAdes) (version 2) | ecosystem: Host-associated > Plants > Roots > Rhizosphere ...
AGGGGCAATCGGTCTCCCGAACAATCACCGGCGCTCCGCGCTGGGAGATCTTGCCGAGATGCAGCGCTTCGCCTTCAGTGTCGCGAATGAACAATGTCTGTGCCCGCACCCTCCCCGCCTGCAGCAATCCAGCGCTGAGCTGATAGGTTTCAGGAACCACGCGACCGCGTGCCTCGAAGTGATACTTGACCCACGCCGTCGGCTGCGCCGCCGAGGATGTGCTGATCTGCACCCACCCGTCGTGCATACCCCAGGGGGAGTCCTTGCGTGTGCGCAGCACGACGGCCTTGCCGCCATCCGCGACAACTGCGTCGACGAAATTGGCCTTGTCAGAGGCCGTTTGCGCGCGGATATCTGGGAGATCGCGACTCGTGAAGTCGATCTTACGCTCCTGTTCGGCGCCAGCCGGTACAAGGCCAAAATCGACTGACATCGGCTCGCCCTCGATTGCGGAATCGACGAACAGGCTCGCCACGACACGCAGTGACTTCTGCTCGCCATCGAGGTCGAAATCCGCATAGTACGTCTGCCTGCCGAGCATCCGGTCCACTTCGATTTCGATCGGCAACTTTGCGGAGCCATGAGCCGGAATAACGAGCGGCACTTGCGTGGCCCGCATGCGCTCGCTTCCAGTTGTCTGACGCAGCACCGTCAGGACGTTGGCGGAATCATTATCAAGCCTCACGCTGCTCACGAAACGTTGGCCGGGGTGATGTACGCCCACTTCAATGTGCTCGGCGAGAACCGACGCGCGCGCAGACGCAATGCACAAGGCCAGCAGGAGGGTGATCTCGGCGACGCGAGCAAACATGAAATTGGCTCTCCTCGGAAAAAACAAGGCCCATCAAGAGATGGGCCTTGAGTCAAACAATATCGACTCTTCGACTTAGTCGACAGAAAATCCGTTCAGCTTAACCGGCAGCGTCCCAGATACGCTCAGGCTGTAATTACCGCAGCCGTTCGAAGGAGCCGGCGGGCTCGCGGAACTGCCTGTGGCCGAACTCGTCGAAGAAACGATGATGTAATAGCTGCCCGCGGCGATATTCGCTGCCTCGGTAATCGTCTCGGTACCACCCGGGCCGGTGTTGTCCGTGCTTCCGGCTACGTCGCAAGCGTCCTGACTTTCGCAGTTGCCTTGGCTTGGAGCGGCATCCGGACCTTCGATATAGAGTGCGGTGTCGTACGGCGCCGTGCCGGCGACGCTGACGCTGAAATTATTGCTCGCACCGACCGTGAGGAGGTACACGGATTGTGGCCCAAATACCGACTGGCCGCCCTTGCAGAGGGAGGTCAAGTTCGAGTCGGATGCGCACGTATTTCCGGTAATGTTTGAAACCGTCGCGGTTGTGATCGGACCACCTGGTGCAGCGCAGGTCGGTTCCACCGCGAAAGCCGCAGAGCACATCAACGCAAGAGGCAAAGCAAATACAAGATTTTTCATTATCATCACTCCCTAGAGACAGAATTTTTCCGACATTAATCAGTTGCCAATGAAGGTCTGACGTCTGGAATCGAACTCGTCAAAGAACGCGGCGGCATCTGTGTTGTTCGTGCGGTACAGGGTGCTCGGCGACGTCATGCCGAGGAACACGGTTTCTACGCCGACCCAACCGGCGTTGCCACCCGTGATCGCAATCGTGCCGTCCGGCGAGCCATCGCTCGTGGCCGTGACATCATCATTGAGCCAATACCGCAAACTTCCGGTCCCACTCGCGCCAGTTACGAGATCAATCTCGATGCGATTCACGCCCTGCTGCACCGGAAGCGGCACGACCGTCTGGCACTTGAACTGCGATGCTGCATTTTCACAGGCCGCGATGATCGCCAAGCGTTTGCCGCTTGTGAGAGTGCCACCGCCCGTTCCGAGGAATTGGAACTTCACCATGTTGAGAATATTGTCGTGCACGGCATTCGAGTTGATGAGGAAGATCGGAGCCTGATTCGTGCCGCCCGAGCCGGTCAGATTCGTCGGGTCGAAAAGGAATCGCGCGCGATAATGCGTTTCACCCGTCGGCGAGTCGTCGCGGACCTGCGCGTGCGCCGCACCGTTATTGCCGAGCGCGCTGGACATCTTGCAGCCCGTTCCGGCCAAGCCTGGCGACACGATCGCGAGGGCCGAGGTGCCACCGCCGACGCTCGTCGCGCTCCAAGCCGACGCAGTAGCCGGGCACACCGCAAACGCGCTGCCCGCCATACCAAAACCGGCCAAAGCCAACACTGCCAGCGACAGCGCTTTCATCTGCATCGATTTCATTGATTCTCTCCCAAGTGGTACCGGGCGGTGGCACTCGCCCCCAAGCCGGCTGATTTAAGCCATCACCCGAACGCGCCGGAGCATATCCAGCCAACCGATTCGCGTCAATAGGCTGCACAACACTATTGCCGCCCTCGGTAAAGGCGCTTTCGGACCGATAACGGACCCGCCAATGCGGGCCTTCGAATACAAGAACGTAAGCAGCTGGGAAAACCGGACACCTGGATTCTCCTTGTTTCTCATTGACGCATCGCTGCAAGCCTTGGACAATGCGCGGTCGATGCTCCGGGCGCGAACGTGCGAAAAAAAAACGATAACAATCAGCGCCTTCTGGCGATCATTCCCGCTCGCAACGAAGCGGCTACGGTCGGCGAGATCGTGCGTCGAGTGCGCGCGGCGGTCGGCAGTGCAATTCTCGTGGTCAATGATGCCAGCTCGGACGACACTTCTGCGCAAGCCAGGCTCGCCGGCGCTTGCGTGATCGACCTGCCATCGCAGCTGGGCGCCTGGGGCGCGGCGCAAACCGGCCTGCGCTACGCCAAGCGCAATCGCTTCACCGCGGCGCTCACTCTGGATGCCGACGGCCAGCATCACCCCGAAGAATTGCCGACATTGCTCGACGGCTGGCGCCGCAGCGGTGCAAACGTCGCCATCGGCACGTTTCCGCAACGGCTGAGCTTGGCCAAACGCCTCGCATGGCGTTATTTTCGTCTGCTCACCGGAATCGGCGTGCAGGATTTCACTTCGGGTCTGCGCGTCTATGATCGCAACGCGATCCGCGTGCTCGCTTCACGCCAAGCCAGTCTGTTCGATTATCAGGACCTGGGAGTTTTGATGTTGTTGCGCAAGAAGGGACTCGATCTGCATGAAGTACCGACGGTGATGTCGCCGCGACGCTCCGGCGGGTCACGCGTATTCTCGTCATGGCCGATGGTGGCGCGCTACATGCTGCACACCACTGTGCTCTGTTTTGCGCAGTTCGGGGTACGTGGGCGCTTTGCGCAGGCGCGCGCGGGAACGCACGCATGAGCGCCGTCATTACCACCGCGTTGATCGGCATCCTGATGGCCACAGCGATTCTGTACCTGGTACGACGCGACCATCTGCATGGATCGTATGCGCTGTGGTGGCTGGCGGTGGCCGCCGCGGCGCTGCTGCTCGGAATTTTTCCGCAGACGATCGACTGGCTGGGTCGCATCACCGGCATCGCTTATGCGCCGGTGCTGCCGATCATCTTCGGCCTGGGCATGATCTTGCTGCGCATGCTGAAGATGGATATCGACCGCTCGCGCAGCGAACGCCAGCTGCGACGCCTGACGCAGAAGCTTGGCATTCTGGAAGAGGAGCTCGCGCAGACGCGCGAGGTGCTGAAACTACAGCCGTCGGCGGAAACGACGGCAAGCCGTACCAAAACCGCGCAGATCATCCCGTTGTCAAAATCCGGGGATGCTTAACCTTTTCTCCAGCCGTTCGCCTTGAGCGTAGGCCCGAAGGGCCGAAGTCGAAAGGCCAGCCTGGCGGTGCTTCGACTTCGCTCGCTGCGCGATCGGCACTCTCGAACGGAGTTTGCTAATTTCAAACTGCGCCATACATCGGACCGAACGTGTTCAGCCTCTACGTCCTGGAGTGTTCCGATGGAACACTCTATATCGGCCACACCGATCGCCTGGAAGAACGCATGCGCCAGCACGACTCGGGTTGCGCAGATGCGTATACGGCGAAACGGAAGCCTTTGAAGCTGCTGCACGTGGAAGAATTTGAATCGCGCTACGATGCGTTGGCAATGGAACGCAAACTGAAAGGTTGGACAAGGCGAAAAAGCTGGCTTACATCGCCGGCGACTGGCACGCGATTCGGGTGTTGTCGAAGGGCAAACACCGGCATGAGCGCTGACGGAATGCGCTTCGACTTCGCGGCCGACGGCCGCTACGCTCAGCGCGAACGGCTCTTTGAGCAGTCCTGATGCGCGTCCTCCACGTTGGCAAATTCTTTCCGCCGCATCCCGGCGGCATCGAGCGTTACTGCGCGGATCTGGCCGCTGCCCAAGCGGCCAGCGGAATTGCCACGGCATTGTTGGCGCATGCCGATCCAGGCACGCACCGCGCGCGGACCCTGCAGGTAAATGGCGTTGAAGTGACACTTGCGGCATGTCACGGTCAATTCGTCTATGCGCCGGTTAGCCCGGCTTTTCCGCGTTTGCTTTCGCGCGTAGTCCGCGAATTCAGACCCGACGTGCTGCATCTGCACGTGCCGAACACGTCGGCGTTCTGGGCGCTGCTGTCGCCCGCCGCGCGACGCGTACCATGGGTCGTGCACTGGCATTCGGATATTCCAGGGGACAGTCGCAAGCGTCGTTTGCGCCTTGCCTATCAACTTTACCGGCCCTGGGAACGGGCACTGCTTGGTCGCGCCCGCGCCGTCATCGCTACGTCACAGCCGTATGCGGATGCGAGCGCGGCGTTGCAGCCGTGGCGCGACAAGGTGCGCGTCATCCCACTCGGAATTCCACCTGCGTCGACATCAGCACCAGCGCCAGCAGGCGAATCGCTGTGGCCAGCGCAAGGCCTGCGTCTGCTCGCTGTCGGCCGCTTGAGCTACTACAAGGGCTTTGACGTGCTAATGCGTGCGCTCGTGCAAGTGCCGCAAGCGCAGTTGCTGCTGATCGGCAGCGGCGAATGCGATACAGCCCTGCGCGCGCTCGCACGCGAGCTGGGCATCGAACCACGTGTGCGTTTCGCCGGCCACATCGACGACGACGTGCTCGCCAGCACCTACGCGCAAGCCGATGTCTTCTGCCTGCCATCGATCGACCGTGCGGAAGCGTTCGGTCTGGTACTGCTCGAGGCCATGCGCGCCGGATTGCCGATCATCGCCAGCAACATCCGCGGCTCGGGTGTCGCCTACGTCGTGCGCGACGGTGAAACCGGGCTGTTGGTCACGCCGAACGACGCGGCAACGCTCGGCAGCGCGATCCACCGATTCGCCAGCGATCCGAATCTACGCCAGCGCCTCGGCGCGGCGGGCCGGCAACGCTGGCAGGAGGAATTCACACTGCAGCGGAGCGCACAGCAGGTCGCGGAACTGTATCAGCAGGTGCTGCGCTCGCATCGCGCAGCAACAACATCAGGAACGTGAGCAGCGACGGCACGATGTGCATCAATAGGCGATTGATTGCGGTGTAGGTCTCGGCAAAGCTTGCCGCGTCGGTAAACACAAAAAGAAAGAACAAGAAGCCCAGCGCAGCGAGCAGGAATGAACCGAGATGACGCGTGGCCGCATTCGCACGCAAGGTGCGCCAGCGCCACAGCACGATCACCGGCGCGATCCACCACAGCAGATGCCAATTCGGTTGCACGAACAGGCTGTTCAAAACGCCGGCGAAAGCCGGGCCGTGCCAGGCGATGTTGAGACGTCCGATGATCGGTACGCTCAGGTAATCACGTCCGATATCGACCCAGCCCAAGCCCGGCACCGGCAACTTCAGGCCGGAGACCGCGACGACCAAGCCAAACAGGCACAACAGCAGGACAAAGGCGCGGCGTCGCCAGTGCGCCGGCAGCAGCCCATAGATGACGGTCGCCGCAAACAACGACAGCCATACCGCACCTTCGAGCTTGAGCAATGGCAGCAGCGCGGCGCAGGCAACGGCAATCGCCAGCTGTGTCCGTTCGCGTCGCTGCATCCAGCGCAGCCAGGCCAACACGGCGAAACCCAACACCGCGGCGACCCACAAATCCGCATAGCCGGCCAGTGCGACATGCACGTCGAGCAGCGGCAGCGATCCGAGCGCATATGTGCCGGCAAGCGCCTGGGCGCGACGCATGCCGAGCGCTCGCCATTGTCCGTAATGGGCGAGCAACAAGCCGATCCACAACGCGAACCAGGGCAAGTTGACCAGCGGCTCGATCCAGCCGCCTGCGGCGCTGGCAAACCACACCTGCATCCACGCCAGTGTCGACGGATAGCCCCAGGCGATCGAGGTGTACAATTCTCGCGCCGGATGGCGCAGCCATTCGTCGATCGGGACGAATGGCGCATGGTGTCCGAGCAGCGCCCAGGTCTTGGATTTCACCGCCCACGCGTCCCAGGCGTCCCAGGGATAAGTCGGACGCAGCAGGATTTCGCGCAGGGCGGTCCAGCCGCGCCAAGCCAGCGATACGACGGCGATGCCAAGCAACGCAGCCGTCCACTTTTTTGCATTTGCCGCATCGTATACAAATCCAGGCCGTACGCGCGCGCGCCAGATCAGCACACAGGCGATTGCCATCAATAGCAGCAGCGGGCCGGCGCGCCACAGCGCATGCGCGGTATCGGCGCGCGCCGCCAGCGCAGTTGCGCCGGCCGCCGCGAGCATGCCGAACACGCAACCGTGGCCCAGCGCAGAGGCACGCCAGCCCGGACCTTGGCGCGGATCCAATGCCAGCCACAGCGCGGTTCCAGCCGCCAGACACAGCGCCCAGGCCAAAACGAAGGCGACGCTCATCTCGCCCTCTCGCGCAGGCGATAAAGGCGTACCACACCGTCTTCGAACAGCGCATCGACCGGATAACTGCGTCCGCTGCCGCTTAACCGGCGGCGCGGCGCGTCGTAACTCCAGGTACTGCTGGAATACAGCACGATTACGCTGCCGGCCGGCAACTCGGCATTGCCGCTGAGCGACAGCAGGCCGATATTTTGCGGCAACAACAGGTAAATCAGACGCAGAAAAGCGTACTTGGAATCCGCATCGAGCAGGATGCGCGGTGCCGGCGGCAGAGTAGCCAGCCAATCGCGGATGCGGTCGGCGGCTGCGAGCAGATCCTGCTCCGGCAGCAGGCGCTGGCGTTCCTGCCACGATTTGCCGGCATAAAGGCTTTCGGTCAGCGCGTGGCGATTGCCGAAATCGCGCAGCCAACGCAGGTCCAGCAGGAGCCACAAAATCGCGACTGCGATGCCGGCGCGGCGCAACAGGCGCCGCCGCGACCAGCCCAGGATCAACGCGGCGGCAAGCACGCTCAACGCGAGCGCCGGCAACAGCACCGGCAGCGGCGACGAGGTTCCCGCCGTGGCGCGATCCGGCGCGAGCGCGCTCACGGAAAGCAACGCCCACGGCACGTACGCGAACCATGCTGTCGACAAGCCGGCGACGCCGCCGCGCCATGATGGCGAATGCAGCTCCGCACGCACGAAGCGGAATGGCCGGAACGCGACGCTTGGCGGCACCAGCTGCGCGGTGGCGTATTCGATGAAGCCAAGCTCGACGATCTCGCCGCGCCATTCCGGCACGTTGCGCAAGTCCACCGTGCGCCAACCTTCGCCCGGCCACGGAATCGTGATCACCTGCACGTCGTCCGGCGTGTCGGCACGGCGAAAAACCAGCGATAGTTCCAGCGTGCGCGGGAAATCCTGAAACCGGTAGCGCAGTATCGGCAAGTCCTGTGCAACCAAGGGGGTGATGCGCGTTGATTGCAGCGCATTGCCGTCGCCGCCGACCGCACCGACCTGCAGTGCGTCGCCGTCTTCGGCGCCGGCGCCCATGACGACGTGGAATTCCCGCGCCGGCAACACGACTTTCTGCGCAGGCCACAGCGGCGTGTTCCAGCGCATGCCCGCGGCCCAGCCGAGCGCGCAGACCCAGATGATTCCAATCACGATGACGCAAACGACGCGCCGGATCACGCGGCCGCCTGCAAGCGCGCGAGCTCGCTCGCGCTGAACCCGGCGGCGAGGCGCGCGCTGATGTTGAAAGGGCCCTTGATCGCGCCGCGCACATGTTGCTTTATCAGATGTGCGAACGTTGCGTCCGCATCCACACCTTCGCGCGCGCAACACCACGCGAACCAGCGCGAGCCGGCGGCGACGTGTGCGACTTCCTCGCGCAGGATCAGTTCAAGGATTTCGACCGTGACGTCATCGCCGACGGCGCGTAAACGAGCGATCATGCCGGGCGTGACGTCGAGCCCGCGCGCCTCGAGCACGCGCGGCACCAGCGCCATGCGCGCCAGGCATGAATCAGCCGTCTTTACGGCCATCTCCCACAAGCCATCGTGCGCGTCGAAATCGCCGTAGGCATGGCCGAATTGGGTCAGACGTTGCTGCAACAACGTGAAATGCCGCGCCTCGTCCGCGGCAACACCTACCCAGTCGCGGTAGTACTCGTCCGGCATGCCGCGGAAACGGTAAACCGCATCCCACGCCAGATTGATGGCGTTGAATTCGATGTGCGCAACCGCGTGCACGAGCGCGACGCGTCCTTCCAAAGTGCCCAGCCCACGGGCAGGAAGATCCCGCGGTGAAACCAGGTGTGGCTGTGGCGGGCGCCCAGGCGTGCCGATCGGCAGTGGCGGTGCGGCGTCGGGATCAATGCTCAGCTCACCCGCGGCGAACAGCGCGGCAACTTGGGCGGTAGCGGCCAGCTTGCGCGCGGGATCGACCATTTCCAGGCACTCGCGCGCACGCGCGAACAAGCAGGCGCTTTCAATCCCGTGTACGTCCAAACGTTGCCTCCGCCCCGCCCTGCCCGGATATTCTGACAGATGAACGAGGCGGAGATAAGCTCTAGGAGGCTTGGCGGCGCTGCGCCTTGGCCTTGTCGGAGCGCGCGAATTCGAGTTCGCTGAGATAAGTCGGCTCGACACCGGTGACGTATTCGCCGGAAAAACACGAAGTGTCGAAACGCGTGAGTTTCTCGTTGCCTTCGGCGACGGCTGCTTCCAGATCGCTCAAATCCTGGTACACGAGCCAGTCGGCGCCGATCAGTTCCTGCACTTCCTGTTCGGTGCGATCGTGAGCGACAAGTTCGGTCGGTGCCGGCATGTCGATGCCATAGACGTTCGGGAAACGCACCGGCGGCGCGGCCGAGGCAAAGTATACTTTTTTTGCGCCGGCATCGCGTGCCATCTGGATGATCTGCTTCGATGTCGTGCCGCGCACGATCGAATCGTCCACGAGCAAGACGACTTTCTTGCGGAATTCCAGTTCGATCGCGTTGAGCTTGCGTCGCACCGATTTCACGCGTTCGCTCTGGCCGGGCATGATGAACGTGCGGCCGATGTAGCGGTTTTTGACGAAGCCTTCGCGCATCGGCAAGCCGAGCACCTGCGCGAGCGAGCTGGCGGCCGTGCGCGAGGTATCCGGAATCGGAATCACGCTGTCGATATCGTGGTCCGGACGCAGCCGCTGGATCTTCGCCGCGAGACGCTCGCCCATGCGCAGACGCGCCTTGTACACGGAAACGTCTTCGATCATCGAGTCCGGCCGCGCCAGATATACGTATTCGAAAATGCACGGCGCGTGCGGATAGCCTTCGGAGCAGTGCCGGCTGAACAGCTGACCGTCGAGCGTCAGCAGCACGGCCTCGCCGGGTTCGATGTCGCGCACGCGGCGAAAGCCGAGGATGTCGAAGGCCACGGATTCGGAAGCGACGGCGTATTCCTTGCCGGTTTCGCCATCGCGCTCGCCGAGCACGAGCGGACGGATGCCGTTCGGATCGCGGAACGCGACGATGCCGTAGCCGAGCAGGAGCGAGACAATGGCGTAGCCGCCGCGCGCGCGCGCATGCACGCCGGCAACGGCCTTGAAAATATGATCCGGCGTAAGCGCGTGGCGCTCCTGGATCTGCAATTCGTGCGCAAAAATGTTGAGCAGGATTTCCGAATCGGAATCGGTGTTGATGTGGCGACGGTCGTCCTCGTACATCTCGCGCCGCAGCGAATCGGTATTGACCAGATTGCCGTTGTGCGCAAGCGCGATGCCGTACGGCGAATTCACATAGAACGGCTGCGCCTCGGCCTTGCCTTCGGACCCCGCCGTCGGATAGCGGCAATGGCCGATGCCGACACGGCCACGCAGCTTGAGCATGTCTTCGCTGCCGAACACGTCGCGCACCAGCCCGGCGCCTTTGTGCAGGCGCAGGCGCTCGCCCTCGACCGTGGCGATACCCGCTGCATCCTGCCCGCGGTGCTGCAACACCGTGAGCGCGTCGTACAGCGACGCGGCGACTTCAGATTTTCCGACGATTCCGATAATGCCGCACATGGTTTGCTCGATGTCAGCCCGCGGTCTTCTTGACCGGCTCGGGAGGCCGCGAAGGCGCAGCCGGAATCTGCGGCAACATACCGCGTAAATCAAGGTGTTTCGTCACTTCCGGCGGCAATCGCGACGACAGCCACGTCGCGTAGCCTTCGAACGCCGGCACCAGTTGCGAGCGATGCCACCACGGGTCGCGCGGCAACGGCGTGAATCCGAGCAGCAGAATCGTCAACGTCACCAGCACCAATCCGCGCAGCAAGCCGAAAACCATGCCGAGCATGCGATCGCTGCCGGATAGTCCGCTGCCGGCGATCAACTTGCGCATCAGAAAACTCACGATCGCGCCGGCGATCAATACCGCGATGAAACAGATGGCATAGCCGAGCAGCAAGCGCACCGAAGGTTCGTCGACTGCCGTGAGACTGGCCGCAAGGCGATCACCGAATTTCCACGCTACCCAAAACGCGAGCGCCCAGCACGCCAGTGCCAGCACCTCGCCGATGAAACCGCGCCACAGACCCATCAGCACGGACAACACGAGCGCGACGACGATGCAATAGTCGGCCCAGTTCATGTCAGGGCTGCGTGACGATCATGCCTTTGACCTTGAATTTTTCCTCGATGCCGCCGCGCGCACTTTCCGCGCCTGTGCGGTCGGCATAGGGTCCGGCACGCACCCGCCACAATGCGCTGTCGCCGGAGCCGTTGCGCTCGACAAAACTGGCGACGCCGCCGGTGCGCAGGCGATCGCGCAGCTTGTTCGCTTCGGCTTCGGACTTGAACGCACCGAGCTGCAGGGCCCAGCCACCGGCGCGATTGGCCGCGACTGCAGTCGCTGGCGCGTCAGCGCTCGGCTGCGCGTTGGATTCGACCACGCTGCTCGGCACCTTGGGCTCGATCTGCTTGATCTTCAGACGCGCGCCTTCTGCAGCGGCGCGATCGGCGAAAGGTCCCACGCGCACGCGCGCCGCCGGCTTGCCCTGGTAATCGGTGCTTTCGTCGTACGCCGAATAGCCGGCTTTCTTCAACTTCGCGACCAGCGCACCGGCATGAGCGCGATCAGCGTAGACGCCCAGATTGACGGCAAACCGGCCTTCGGCCGCCGCAACAGCCACCGGCGCCGGTGCGGGCGGCGGCGGTGTTGGCTTGCTTTCCGCAACAGGCGGTTTCGGCGCCGGCGTGGCAACCGGAGTCGGGGCAACAGCCGCATCCGGCTGCAGATCGACTTTCGGCGGCGCCTTGGTGTCGACCATCGTCACCTTGTTGGGATCTGCAGCAGGGGCCGCCGCGGGCGCGGCCGTCGTATCGACCACCGGCAGTGTGCGCGTTTCGAACTTGCGCTCCGGTGCCTTCGGGATGTCCAGATTCAACGTCGTATTTTCGATTTGCTGCGGCGTGTTGGAGAGGAACATCGGTACGAAGATGATCGCCAGCGCGATCAGCACGGCGGCGCCGAGCAGGCGTTGTTTCAAAGCGGAATCCATCGGCATTTCCCCGCGGGAACTGCGCCAATTATACCTGCACGGCAGCGGCTACGCCGTGAAATAACCGTTGCGCTGAGCCCAGTTCAACGCTGCCGCCGCAACGAAGAATGAACCAAACGCAAGGATGCGATCGTCGCTGCCGGCCTTGGCGGCGGAAACGTCGAGGGCGGCATCGATATCCGCGTGCTCCTCGACGTGCTGCGTATCCATCATGCGAGCGTGCAAATCTGCAGCCGTCAGCCCACGCGGCGTTTCGACCGTCAAGCCCCCGAGCAACCACGCATCCACGTGTTCGCGCAACGGCGCGACGATGCCGCCGACATCTTTGTCGCTGAGCGCGCCGAATACCGCAAACGTGGGCGCGGGATTCCGCGCGAGCCATTGCCCCAGCGTTCGCGCCGCCTGCGGGTTGTGTGCGACGTCGATGACGAGTTCAGCGGCTCCACTCTTGCGCAGGCGCTGCAGACGCGCAGGCACATGCGCCGCGCGCACGCCGCGCGCGATGGCGTCCGGCGACCACTCGATGCGCCCACGCAACGCATGCAGCGCGGCCACAGCGGCCGCGGCATTGCCGATCTGGCTCGGCGCCGCCAACGCCGGGAACGGCAGATCCAGGACATCGTCATCGTTTTCCCAACGCCAGCCATCCGCCTGCTGCTCGACACGAAAATCGCGGCCCGCGCGCACGAGATCCGCACCGATGCGTGCGCATTCCTCGAGCAGTCCCGCCGGCGGTTCGTGCGTACCGACGATTGCAGGCCTGCCGGCGCGGAAAATTCCGGCTTTCTCGCGACCGATGCTGTCGACGTCGTTGCCGAGCCAGTCCTGATGATCCAAGTCAACCGTGGTGACGATCGCGGCATCCGCATCGATGATGTTGACGGCGTCCAGGCGTCCGCCGAGGCCGACTTCGAGAATCGCGACGTCGAGTCTACTTTGCGCAAAAATCCACAATGCCGCCAAGGTGCCGAATTCGAAGTGGGTCAACGCGATTTCCGCGCGCGCCGCATCGATGCGCGCGAACGCGTCGACCAGGGCCGCGTCGCTTGCTTCACGACCATCGACGCGCACGCGTTCGTTATAGCGCAGCAGGTGCGGCGACGTGTACGCGCCGACGCGTTTGCCCTCTGCCGACAACATGGCCTCGAGAAAGGCGACCGTCGAACCTTTGCCGTTGGTGCCGCCAATCGTGATGACAACGGGCGCGGGCGCCGGGGCGCCCATGCGCCGCCAGACTTCGCGAACGCGGTCGAGGCCCAACTCGATCGCGCGCGGGTGAATGCTCTGCTGATAGTCGAGCCATTCGGCTAGGGTTTTGGAGGTCATGTCGCACCCAAAGCAGAGCTTTCGCTCGCCCTTTGGGCGAGCAGCATCAAAGCAGAGCTTTCCCTCGCCCTGCGGGCGAGCAGCATCAAAGCAGAGCTTTCCCTCGCCCTGCGGGCGAGCAGCATCAAAGCAGAGCTTTCCCTCGCCCTGCGGGC
>Ga0207647_10002781_pt1 | contig 13199 bp, 19 predicted proteins | sample KBSCornC2_FD_184295 | JGI IMG/M metagenome (GOLD analysis project Ga0207647, IMG submission 184295) | Corn rhizosphere microbial communities from Kellogg Biological Station, Michigan, USA - C2 (SPAdes) (version 2) | ecosystem: Host-associated > Plants > Roots > Rhizosphere ...
GCACAGAACTGGCAGATGCGATCGTGCGCTGGAAGATAGACGCCGCAGCGGGCGCAGTGCGATGGGTCGTGCGCGATGTCGTAAAGCGACTGGGCCCATTTTCGGATCAGGCCAAAGGATCCCCGGGACCCACTTGGCGTGGCTGACACCTGCGTATGTGGCACGGACTTCATGGTTAACCTCTCGCCGCCTGGATGCACCCATGGCGAGCAGGAATCCATTGATCGGACGATAGGGGTCCGACTGACCACCCGATCAGGATAGGAGGTGCGGATGAACTGGATTGAGACGATGCCGGCATGGACGCCGCTGTTCGGCGCGGCGCTCGGCGGCGGTGGAATTGGGGCGGGGCTTCGCCCTGTTCTGGACTATTGGAAGGGCCGCCGGGCGCAGACCGATGAGGTGGCGATGGGTCTGGTGGAAAAGCTTCAGGGCCGGATCGAACGGCTGGAAGAGGCCCAGGCAGCCGAGCGCCAATTGTGCGATGCCAAGCTTTCGGTTTTGCGCCACGAACTCAAGAACGTGCAGGGTAATTTCGATGCGCTGCTGCTCGCGATCGAGGTAGCCCCAGAGAAGGCGGCCGAAGTCGTGGCCAAGATCAAGGGCCGACGCGTGGCGGCGGCCTGACCACCCCGGGTTGCGGAGAGAAAAGCATGTGGATCTGGCATCAATCCGCCGGCCGGCTGACACGCGACGGCAGGAGCTGGCAGGGCTATAGCGGAGCCGGTCGTGGCAGGAATAATCCATCTTTGCAGGCAGCGGCAGGCATCGGCCCGATCCCACAGGGTCGGTGGCGGATAACCGATCGGCATGACAGCCCGAATACCGGGCCCTACACGTTGACCTTAGCGCCGGAGCCCGGCACGGCGACCTTTGGCCGAAGCGCGTTTCGCATCCATGGCGACAGCATCGCGCACCCCGGAACGGCGAGCCACGGCTGCATCATCCTGCCACGGGCGGTGCGTGACGCGATCTGGCGCAGTGGGGACCGGTGCCTTGAGGTCGTGGGCTGACGGCGGATAGCTGACGGCATTCAGCACGGCAGACCAAAAATCCGCGACGGCGGAGCGACCAGAGCGTCGTGCCTCGATAACCTGTCCATTGGCGAACAAGGCGGCGCCGGCGCCGAACTCCGCCATCAGCGCTGCGGCCTCATCGCGCGCGCACGCCTCGAGGAGCGGATCCGAAACCACACCAGCCATCCAGTGCCAACGCCGGGGCAACAGCTTCGATCCACGATGCCCGTCCGGTGAGGAGGTTAGCTCGCCAGCCTGCTCGAACCCGCGCTCCGATCGCCGACGCATCAGGCCTTTTGCGATTAGCGCCAGGTTCGAGGCTCACTGGATCAGCCTGAGCGGACCAAAGTTTAACGCCGCGGTCTGCTTATCGAGCAGCCCGTATAACTCTCTTTCCACTTCAACCGCCCGCTGTCGAATTGACCGCGGGCTTTTTTGCGTGAGGAGACTTTGATGACTGACAGCAAATATTGGTGGCAGAGCCGCACCGTCTGGGTGAATATCGTCGCCACACTGTTCGCCGTGCTTGGCACGTTCAAGCTATTGCCCACCGGGCTCGATCAGGACAGCATCGTCACCGCGATCATGGGCGCTGTCGCGATTGCCAACGTCGCATTGCGGCTGGCGACGCACAAAGCGATAGCATGAGCGGCTGACGCGCTCGATGTACGCCAAACTCATGATGAGCGCCGTGGCCGTGCTGGCCGCGGCGCTCTTCGCATATCTGGGGCATTCGGTAATCACCGCCTATGGGGCGGCGAGTTACCGGGCCGGCCTAGCCGAGGGCCGGCTTCAGCAAGTGCCGCAGATCCTTTCCGCCAACGCGGCTGCCGCCAAGGCCGCGCTGGACACCCGCGACCGCATCATCGCGGCCGAAACCGTGCACGCAAACGAAACGGCACGGCTGGCAACGCTGATTCAGCAATCCCAAGACGAGGTGAAAGCCTATGAAGCAAGCGGCGCTGGTGTTGGCGACTGCCTTGACGCTGAGCGCGTGCGCGCCGTCGAAGCAGCTCGCCGCGCCCTTTTTCCAACCGCCGCCTCCATCGAGGCCGCAAATGGCGAGCCCGGATCCGTGTCTGCCGACGCCGCTACGATCGCGGGCCGACGGCGGGTTGGATAGCGCCGGAGCGGAGCGCGCGATCCGCGCAGGCGACGCCGATCTTGCCCGCTGCCGCGCCGACCGCGACCGCTATCGCGCCCCCTGGCCGGATGGGTGAGCTGCAGCCCTGTCGCTCCACGATTCCAACTGCGCCATCATGCGCCGGACATGACTGCCCGGCCAGTAGACGCGTCCACAGCAGGGGCATTTCCGGAAGGGGCCGGGCAGGCCGCGCGCGGCCTCCGGGACGAGCTCCACATCGCTTTGCTCGAGCGGCGTATTGTCCATCAGACAGCGCGTGAAAGGCTCAGCGAGCCAATCCACGGCGAGCTCCTCGCGCAAGAGGAGCGCCTGATCGGCGAGGCGATCGGGGAGCAGCAGCGACCGGGCGTGTCCTTCTGCTCGCCGCACCAAGGCACGATCACGCGTGAGGAGAATGCGCTCGTCATCGGCAGCAATTGCTATGAGATGGGCATCGGCCGCGGCCGAGCTGGCGATCAGCGTGTCATACCCGGCAGCACGAAGCCCACGGCCGAGACGGACGAGCATCTCGTCACAGAGGAAACGCACGAACGCTCATCGCCAGGCGACCAAGCATAAAATCAGCGCGAGGATGATTGCGAGGGACAGTCCGAGGACGAAAACCGCCCGCTCCCACCCTTTACGCAGGACAATTTCTCCGCCTCGCGTCTCATCAGCAGTGAACCGCGGCGGCTGTGGTAGGCCGCGTTCGGTTTCGAGCGCGGGGTCGCTCATGCCGTATCAACCCGGCACGACCACCGAAACTCCAATCATCCGGCATCCCCCATCGCCTCCGGCGCGATCTCGCGCAGCTTGGTAAGCGTGCTTTCCGCATCGCGATGATGGACGAAGATGCCGCCCGCCCCTTCCCACAAATGCGCATGCTTCAGCTGGTCGTCGACCAATATGTCGCCTTCCTGCGCATGGTTGCGCTTGTCCACCGCCATCACGGTGAGAATGCGCGTGCCGGGAAAATGCTGGGCCGCCCAGCGTACTTTTTGCGGCGCGGCCCACCTGCCGCGGGGCAGGCCGGTGAGAATGATCGGATCAAGGTGCCTGACGCCGTCGAACAGGACGAGCGCGTCGGACATGAGCGGCAGCGATCCATAGAAATCGGGATGGCGCGCAAGCTCACGCCAAAAGGCTGCGATGCCATGGCGTTTCTCATAAATGCGCGGCGGCATGCCGAGCAGTTGCGTGGCGCCGCGGTCGAAATCGGCCAGAACGCCGTCGCAGTCGAGATAGAGTTGCATCGGCCGCGTTGCTCAGACCGTCCAGCGTGTCGGCTGCAGATGGATCGGTAGCGGCGGATCCACCGGCCGCCATCCGAGCCGAGCGATCACGTCATTGCTCTCCTTCGCGCGCCGGCCTGGCCCGAGCGACCAGGTAATGTGAAAATGGCTGCCATCGCCGCGATCCGCAGTTCCGCCGATCCGCACCACCAACGCCTGCACGCCCGCGCCATCATCGGCCTCCCCAATCACCTCCCCGGAAGCTGGAATGGGGAGGGGAGTGCTGCCGTCAGTTCCGAAGCGCAGCGTGACATGATCCGCGACGGTTCGCGCGAACCGCGGCCGGAACAGGCTGAGGAGGCGGGCACGGTCCGCGAGATCAAGCTTCCAGCCTGTGACCATCCTCGCCATCCCCGTTAAACAGCGGCGGACCCACTGGGTTTCCGTTTCGCGTCGCCGGCGGCTTGCAATCTTCGCGAGCATGCTCATCTCATTGGTGAGAATGCATTCCTTTCCACCCAGCCTCCTTCTCTATGCAGGCATTGCGGTTGCGGTGCTGATGTTCGTGAACCTCATGACCCGGCGCATACCGGTTATCGGTACGTTGCTGCGCGTGGGGATTTGGGTGGTGCTTGCGGTCCTGCTGATAGGCGCGATCCAGCAGCGCAGTCTGTTCGATCCCTATTTTGCCCGGCTCACGCGCTTTCTGAATCTGGACAATGCCGACGAACAGCAGGTTGCGGGCAAAGAGCTACGCATACCTCTGGCGCGCGACGGTCATTTCTGGGTGCGGGCACGGATCAATGGCGTGGAGCGTCGCCTGCTGATCGATAGTGGCGCCACCATCACCGCGTTATCGGTAGATACCGCCGAGGCTGCGGGGCTCGCGCCCGAAAAGTCGCCCTTCCCCGTCATACTCAAGACCGCAAACGGGGCCGTGGCCGCTCAAACATCCCGCATTGCCACCCTTCGTATCGGCAATATCGTCGCACGTCATTTGCCGGTGGTCGTCTCTCCCTCCTTTGGCGACACCGAGGTGATCGGCATGAACTTCCTGTCGAAGCTCAAGAGTTGGCGGGTCGAGGGGAATACGCTGATCCTGGTGCCGCATCACCCGCAGGAATCCAATGCCCAGCACCAGGCGGCATAGCCTGGGCAGCAGCGCGATAGTGCTCCTCCTACATCGCCGCCACCCAAAGCTTAGTTCGGCTGCCGTCTCGCCCCTCGATCGGCGATGCGCTACAAGCACCGCATGACCACTCCCGCGGGCATGACGGACCTGTTTCCCGCCTTCGCGCTGGGTGGGGTTGCGCTGATGGGCCTGATGGCGCGGATCGAGCCGCCGCCGGTGGTGCGTTGGGGTGTGGTCGGTATGCTGGCGCTGCTGCTGGTGCTCTATCTGTCAGACCAGCTGCATATGTGGCTGCCGGACAAGATTGGGCTGCCGCTTTACGGGGTGCTGCTGGCTGTCGCCGGCGCTATCATCCTGTGGAACCGGTACATGGCGCGGGCGGCGAAGCGGCACTAGACCTTTATCGGTTCAGGCTGATTCAGCCTGAACCAAGTCTCAATTGGCGGCGAGCAGGTGGGCCGCCTGTTCTTCATATTCTTGTGCCATGCCTTTGAGCGTGCCGATGGTACGCTGATCCGAGATGGATGTGGCGAGGCGTCGGCAGCGCTTTGCCTGCTCGCGCAGATGTTCGGCATGGCGCACCTGCGTTACGTCGACCAGCAGGTTGACTGCTCCAATCAGCTCCCCATCATCATCGAACAGGGGCGTGGGATAAGGTACGAACTGAATCCGTGTGCCGTCGGGGCGTTCCGCAATCGCCTCTACCCCGCGAACCATACGACGTTCGCGGATCGCCACGGCCATTGGGCATTGATCATGCGGCAGGGGCGCGCCGTGGAGTGTATGGAGTTTCCAGGTGACGCACCATTTATCATGCTGGACGACAGGAACCCGTCCCGCAAGATCAATGCATGCACGATTGAAATGGGTGATCGTGCCCTGCGCATCGGTGAGATAGATCGCCGCAGGAAGACGGTCGAGCACCTCATTGAGGCTTTCGTTCCCATCCCGCGTCGCATCCAACACGATGCCGAGATACTCTTCCGCTGTACTCATTGCTTTTAGTGTGCGCCCCGTTGCCGCGTAAATAACGGCTGCCGCCTCTTCCTTACCAAGCGCTTAACCTAGAGCAAGGTTCCATTAACGCAACGAGAGTGGTTTCAAGACGGTGACGGCGAATTCGTTTCCTCGCGACATCAGACTGCTCACCAACCAGGGCGCGCCCAAGATCAGCGCTGCATCTGCATGAGCTTGTCCATCGGCATGGGCATCATGTTGTACATCATGTGGCTCATGATCCAGACCGATCCCAGCACCACCAGCAACACGATCAGCACGCCGAAAGCGAGCGCCAGCGTGTTGTTGGTATTTTCTGGCCCGCTGGTGATGTGCAGGAAGAAGACGAGGTGGACGCCGATCTGCGCCACCGCCAGCGCGATGAGCGCGGCCGGGATACCCGGCCCCCATACAAAGTTCGATCCGGCGACCCAGAAGCTGGCGACGGTGAGTCCCACCGCCAGCAGCAGGCCGAGCAGATAGACCTGGATTGCACTCCAGCCGGAGCCGCCTGCATGTTCGTCGCCGGGCGCGGCGTCATCATGCCCGCCCCAATCCTCGTCATGGCCGCTCATGCGCCGGCTCCCAGCAGATAAACGATCGTGAACAACGCGACCCAGATGATGTCGAGCGCGTGCCAGAACAGGTTGAAACAGAGCAGGCGCCGCATGATTACGGGCCGGAAGCCCTTGACCCAGATCTGCGCCATCATCGTACCGAGCCACAGCCCGCCAACGGTAACGTGTAAACCGTGACATCCCACGAGTGCGAAGAAGGCGGAAAGGAAGGCGCTGCGCGTCGGCCCCGCGCCATGCTGAATCATCTCGTAGAATTCGACGACCTCAAGGATCACGAAGGCGAGGCCGAGCAAGCCCGTGACCAGCATCCAGAACTGCGTCTGCAGCTGTTGCCGCATCGTCGCCGCTACGTAGCCAAGCCCGCAGGTAAAGCTGCTGGCCAGCAGCAAGGCTGTCTCCAGGGCGACCCGTTTCAGGTCGAACAGCTCCCTGCCGGTCGGGCCGCCCGCGGTCTGATGAACCAGCACGGCATAGGCCGCAAAGAAGCCAGAGAACATCACGATGTCGGACAGCAGGAACAGCCAAAAACCATAGCCTACGATCACGCGCTTGGGTGCGGGACCGCCCGCGCCATGCCCGCGCGCTTCGGGATAGCCATGTCCGTGTACATCATGGCCGCGGCCATACGGACCGTGCTGGAGATAGACCGACGCGACTTCGCTGGGGGTAGGGCCCTTGCTCATGCCTGCGGCCCCAGGCTTGCCAGCCATTCGGGGCCGCGCGCCGCGCGCCGTTCGCGGTCGATCCGCGCCACCTCTTCAGCCGGGATTTCATATTCGTCCTCGTCGCGCCAGGCGAATACGACAAAGGTCGCATAGGCGCCCACAAAGGATAGCGCGACCAGCCACCAGATGTGCCAGATCAGCGAGAAGCCCATGATCGTCGCGAAGAAGGCGGTGATGAAGCCGGTCGGGCTGTTGCGCGGCATTTCGATTGGCTTGTAATCGGGCTCGTCATAGAGCCGTTCCTGCGCGATCGCGGCCTGCTTCATGCCCCAATAGGCCTCTTCGCCATGCACGTCGTGCAGCACCGGGAAATTGAATGTCGGCGGCGGCGATGGCGTGACCCATTCGAGCGTCCGCCCATTCCACGGGTCGCCGGTTACATCGCGCAGCTGATCACGCATGCGGATCGAGACGACGAGCTGGATTAGCTGGCTGACAACGCCCGCGGCGATCACCACCGTGCCGAAGCCGGCGAGTAGGATCCACGGATCCCAAAGAGGATTATCGACATGCTGGAGGCGGCGGGTCATGCCTTCCATGCCGACTATGTAGAGCGGCGTGAAGGTGAGGACGAAACCGGCAAGCGTCAGCCAGAAGGCGGTTATGCCCCACCCCCGATGCAGCCGGAACCCGAACGCCTTGGGGAACCAATATTCATAGCCCGCAAAAGCGCCGAAGACGACGCCACCTATGATGACGTTATGGAAATGCGCCACTAGAAAGAGCGAATTGTGTAGGACGAAATCGGCCGGAGGGACCGCGAGCAGCACGCCAGTCAGGCCACCGAACACGAAAGTGATGATGAAGCCGAGGCCCCAGAGCAAGGGCACTTCGAAGCGGACGCGTCCGCCATACATGGTGAAGAGCCAATTGTAGATCTTCACGCCCGTACCAACCGCGATGATCGAGGTCGCGATGCCGAAAAAGGCATTGACGTCGCCGCCTGCGCCCATGGTGAAAAAGTGGTGCAGCCAGACCAGAAGCGAGACGATGCAGATGAACATCGTTGCCATCACCATCGATCGGTAGCCGAACAACGGCTTGCCCGAGAAGGTCGAGAAAACCTCCGAGAAGATACCGAAACAGGGCAGGATGAGGATATAGACTTCCGGGTGGCCCCAGGCCCAGATCAGATTCACGAACATCATCGGCATGCCGCCGGCGTCATTCGTAAAGAAGTGGAAGCCCAGATAACGATCCAACGTCAGCATCGCGAGCGTCGCCGTCAAAATCGGGAAAACTGCGATGATCAGCAGGTTGGCGGCAAGGCTGGTCCAGCAGAAGACGGGCATGCGGAGATAGGACATACCGGGCGCGCGCATCTTCAGGATCGTGGTGACCAGATTGATGCCGGTCGAGAGCGTGCCCACACCGGCAATCTGGATCGCCCAGAGATAATAATCGACACCCACGCCGGGCGAATAAGCGAGCTCGGAGAGCGGCGGATAAGGCAGCCACCCGGTCCGCGCGAACTCGCCGATACCGAGGCTGATATTGACGAGTAGCGCGCCCGTCGCGGTCAGCCAGAAGCCGGTATTGTTCCAAGTGGGAAAGGCAACGTCGCGCACGCCGAGCTGTAACGGAACGACGAAATTCATGAGCCCGATCACCAGCGGCATGGCGCCGAAGAAAATCATGATCGTTCCGTGCGCGGAGAAGACCTGATCGTAATGCTCAGGCGGCAGATAGCCTTGCGCGCCGTGCAGCGCCAAAGCCTGTTGCGAGCGCATCATCACCGCATCCGCAAAACCGCGCAGCAGCATTAGCGCGGCGAGAATGATATACATCACGCCGATCCGCTTGTGATCGACACTCGTGATCCATTCGTTCCAAAGATAAGGCCACCAGCCTTTCACCCAGGCATAGATCACCACTCCGACGACGACGCCGCCGGCGGCCGCGCTCGCCAACAGCGGAATGGGTTGGTCAAGCGGGATTGCCGACCAATCTAGCTTGCCGAGCAACTTCATGAGGCGGGAGTCTCCGAACGAACATGCTTGTGTGGCTCGCCAACCTGGGGCCCGGCGGCCGGGGCAATCTTCTGCGTTGCAATTTGGTCGAACAGGCCCGGCTGAACCGCGCCATAGCTGAAGGGTTGCTTCACCGTCCCTTGCTGCGAAAGGCGAGCATAGGCAGCTGCGTCGAGCGCGGGGCCATGTCCCTTGGTGGCCGCAACCCAGGCGTTGAACTGCGCCGGAGCGACCGCATGCGTGATGAAGTTCATATCGGAGAAGCCGTCGCCGCTGAATTGCGCGGACTGTCCCCAATAGTCGCCGGGCTTGTCGGCCTGCAGATGGATTTGCGAGACCATGCCGTTCATCGTGTAGATCATGGTACCCAGGCGATGGACGAAGAAGGTGTTCATCACGCTGGCCGAGGTCAGCGAAAAATGGACGGGCACGCCTGCGGGAATGACGAGGCTGTTGACCGAGGCCACCCCCTGCTCTGGGTAGATGAACAGCCATTTCCAATCGAGCGAGACGACTTGCACTTCGATCGGCTTGATCCGCTTTTCGCTTTCGAGCGGTTTGAACGGATCGAGATCGTGGCTGCCGACCCAGATCACCCCGGCGAGGAACAGGATCACCAGGATCGGGATCGACCAGACAACCAGTTCGACGCGGCCCGAATAGGCCCAGTCAGGCAGATAGCGGCCGCGCGGTTTATCGGCACGAAACCAGAAGGCGAATCCGAGGGTCGCTATGACTGTCGGAATGACGATAGCCAACATGATCACCACGCTGTTGAGCAGGATCGTCCGTTCGCCCGCCGAGACCGGCCCTGCCGGATCGAGAACCCCCTGGCCCGTACAGCTCGCCAGCGCGAACAGAGACAATATCGCCGCCGTTCGCGCGCCCGCCTTGATCAAATTGCCTTTCATGCCGCGCCCGTCGCCTTTCGGAATCGGGGGTGCGAAACCGCCCTCGCGCCCTGCGTGTCAAGCGTTTCAGCGGATCGCGTCGTTGCACGCAATGCAATCCACTTGAAAACGGTGACAGATCGTTGCGGCCAGCGCAAGTTCGGCGCCTGGAAGCGCCGGCTCGCGCGGTAATCCCCTCCCAGCCCGTGAGCCGGCGACGATTCTTGCCGACCGGTGCGGACACGCCTTCTAATCGGCCGGCCGTTCCGATCCAGCGGCGAACCCTCTGAAACAATTGGCCGCTTTGGTCCGTTACCATCCCCAGAGTGCGAGTAGCTTGGCGTATATTGCGTAACAGAGGGCAAGAGCAGGTGGACTGTCCGCAGCGCATCGTCGCCGTCGGACTGCTGACCGAGTATGATCTGTCTTTGCTCGGTGAGGGGTTTCGGCGCGTCTATCGGCTCGATGAGGGGCACGATTTCAGCGAATTGTTGGGCCGGATCGATGACGCGGAACGCGCGCTCGGCGCCTGCGAAAGCACGGGTGCGGAAAAGCGGAACGAGCCGTGATACCTATTCGGCGGCCTGCGCCTCCGGCCGCCAGACTTTGGGCTTAGTCTCCGGGAAACTTTTCTCGCACTTAGCACACCAGCGCCGCGCAATGTGCGACGGCGCATAGCTGCGCGTCAGACATTCGGGGCAGACGAAACTCTTGGCGGGACCGGAGCCGCGATATTTCCCGTAATGATCGAGTTCAGCTCTATCCTTGTGCCGCATCAAGGACAGCATCAGCAGCGGGACGATGACGCAACCCGCCATGGCGAGGCCGATCACCAAGACTATCAGGATATTATCCAAGATTTGCCCATCCCACGCTGCGCCGATCGTAACCGATGTCCGGCCGATCATTTCGCCTCCAACGCGCCACTGCGTCAACGGCTCCCACACCCAAGTTTGATAAAATATAACTTCGTTTCGATTAAATGACCATGTCATGCTCTCTCTTGCTTGCGTCCACTATTGCGGACGAGAGGGAGGTGCATCGTGCCCGAGAAGCCAATTCTCGTGCGTGCCTTCGAATTGGCGCGCAGCGGCGATTATGCGAAGATAAAGGATCTGGAAAAAGCGCTGGCGGCAGAAGGATATGCGCGCGGCGACCCGCATATTCACAGCCCCACCGCGCGTAGCCAGCTGCGCAAGCTTTGCACCCGATCCCACGCCGGCCCACTGGAATGATAAACTGAGCCCCGGCCGGGTGACGCAAAAGTCCACGGATGCGGGAAAACATGTCGCCGGCGTCTTTGTTGCGTAGCCGCGCGTTGAAACAGCGACTCGCTCCTCCGGCTTTTCCATGCCAGTTTGCTTGGCGAAGCCCCGCTGGCTGTGAACGGAAGCATGCAGATTCTTGTTGTCGAGGACGACTACCAAATCGCCGAGCGCGTGGCCAAGGATCTCGGCCGCAACGGCTATGAGGTGATCGGCGTCGCCACGGCGGAGGCCGCCCACGACGCACTGGCTTCGCATCGGATCGAAGCGGTCGTACTTGACCGGCTGTTGGACGATGGCGATGCCATCACAATGCTTGCGAGTTGGCGCCGCGCAGGGCTGAAGGCGCCGGTTCTCGTTGTCAGCTCACTTGGCGGTGTTGCCGACAGGATTGCCGGCCTCGCGGCAGGCGCCGACGATTACCTGTCCAAGCCCTTTCATACCGAAGAGCTCGAGGCCCGACTAAAGGCGCTGTTGCGCGCGCGTGATCGCCACGCGCAGCGTGAGGCAGACATTCTGATCTGCGGGTCGATCCGCGTTGACCGTCGCCACCGCACGGCGACACGCAACGGAACGCCGCTGATGCTCCAGCCGCGCGAATATCGGCTGCTCGAAACGCTGGCATTGAGCCCGGCACAAGCCGTGACCCGCTCGATGCTCCTCGAGAAGGTATGGAACCTGAGCTTCGATCCCCGGACGAAAATTATCGAGACGCACATCAGCCGACTGCGCGACAAACTCGATCTGGCGGGCAAAGGAGAAGCGATCGAAACCGTTCGGGGGATCGGATATCGTCTCCGGGACGATGTTTGAGCCCGCGCGCCGTACGGTGCTGCGCACCGTAATTCTGTACGTCTGCTTATTCGGCATCGCCAGCCTGGCCCTGGGCAGCGGGGCCTATCTTTATGCTCGTCAGGAGCTGGCGAAGCAGCTGGACGCCAGCATGGCCGAGCGCATGGACAGGCTCACCAAAATCTTCGCGATGCGCGGCCAGGCGGGTCTGGCCGCGGCGATCAATTCCTACACCTCCCATGGCGTGCGCACCTTTGGCTATGTACTGACGGACGCAAAAGGTCGGTCGCTCGATAGTGTGGAAGGCGTTCCGCGCCTGGCGCCGGGCTGGGGGTTGATCGGATTCGACGATCTAGACGAAGGCCGCGTCGATCCGGCGCGCACCCTGACGCGGCGGCTGACGGACGGATCGACGCTGACCATCGTCGCGGACCGCGATTTCATAGCGCAGTTCGACAGCGTAACGACGGGTTTTCTGTTCGCTGCCCTCGCACTGTTGTTCCTCGTGGCGGCAGGCGGAGCGCTCTCGCTCGAACGCAAAGTGCGCGGACGGATCGAAAGTCTGAACGAGACCGCGCGCCATATCTTTGAAGGCGATCTGGAGCAGCGCGTCCCCATCAGTCCCGCACGGGATGAATTCGACGCGATCGCGGGCACGGTAAATGCCATGCTGGATCGCTTGAACTGGATGCTGAGCGATGTACGGCGCGTGTCCGCCTATATCGCACATGACTTGCGTGCGCCCCTCGTGCGGTTGCGCGATCATCTTCAAACCGGCTCACCCGGCCACCGCGGGCGCATCGACATGGAAGCTGTCGAGCGGTGCGAAGATATCATCCGCCTATTCGGGGCGATCCTGCGCATCGGCGAGATCGACCGAGCGATGATCGCCGACACCGCGGTCGACTTCGATCTATCGGAGCTGGTTGCCGAATTGGCCGACGCCCATGTCGCGGTCGCGGAGGATTTGGATCGCAGCCTAGATCATACCGTCGCACCGGGTATCCACATGATCGGCGATCGCGATCTGCTGGCGCAATTGCTGATAAACCTTATAGACAATGCGCTGCGGCACACTCCGCCTGGCGCGCATGTTTCGGTTGCGCTGACCTGCCTCGACCAGCACGCCCATCTGACGGTTGCCGACGACGGCCCCAGCCTGAGCGAGGAAGAGCGCCAGCGGCTGACCCATCGGCGCGACCTCCCGCGTGCGCCGCTCGCACGCGAGGGCGTCGGTCTCCGCCTCGCGCAGGCGATCGCCATCGGCCATCAGGGACGGCTCAGCCTACATGACAACAGCCCCGGATTGCGTGTCGAGGTAATTCTACCCCTGACACTCGTCCGGCGAGCTGGGCAGGTCGACCCGATAGTGACCTAACAGAAAAGGCGCCCCGGAGCCGGAACGCCTTTCTCAATCTGCTCGAGGCCGGACGGATCAGCGGGCGTAGGCTACCGCCGTCCTCACCTGGGCGCGGCGGCG
>Ga0207647_10002783_pt1 | contig 13192 bp, 10 predicted proteins | sample KBSCornC2_FD_184295 | JGI IMG/M metagenome (GOLD analysis project Ga0207647, IMG submission 184295) | Corn rhizosphere microbial communities from Kellogg Biological Station, Michigan, USA - C2 (SPAdes) (version 2) | ecosystem: Host-associated > Plants > Roots > Rhizosphere ...
CGCTCTTTGCTGCAACAAGACGTGCCGGCCTTCGATCTGGAACTCATCATCGTGGATGGCGATTCTTGCGACGCTACCCGGGACATTGTGTCGCATGTTGCAAGCGCAGATTCTCGAGTAAAACTCATCATCAACAAGCACAGAAAGACGCCCTATGCCTTTAATTTGGGCCTCGACAACGCTCGAGGAGAGTACGTCTGCATACTCGGCGCGCACACCATCTATGCAAAAAACTACATTGCCGCTTGCCTGGATGAGCTGAAGCGTAGCGGAGCTGCGGGCTGCAGCGGACGTGAACAGGTCTGCGCCGGCGGCGAAGGCCTCCAGGCGAGATTGGTGGCTTGGGCGTTGGCGCATCCATTCGGCACGTCAACTGGTTCCATGAGAACTAGGGGCGCAGGGTTTGCAGACTCGGTGCCGTATCCGGTGTTCCTAAAAAGCGCTTTGATCGAGGCAGGTGGATACGATACTCAACTGCATCGAAACCAGGATAATGACATCTGCCAGAAGATACGCTCCAGGGGCCACACGCTCTACATCACTGATAAGACTTGGTGCGAATATTTTGTAAGCCCCGATTTACTGTCACTGTCCAGATACGCTTTTCGAACAGGCTTTTGGAACTTCATCAGCCTCAAAGTCAATCCTGCCTCGATGGCGCCACGTCACTTTGTGCCGGCGGTCTTTGCCGCCGCTGCATTGGTAAGTCTGCTGACATTTGGACTCTCCTTTAGCGCTACAGGTAACGCCCGGCTGCTGCTGCGCGGATCGCTACCGCTCTTGGGGGTCGCTTACGGAATCGCAAGTTTGGCCGCAGCATGTCACACCGCACTTAGGCAAAGATCTATGCACGCTCTGCTACTGCCCTTCAGTTTTTTCATTCTGCATTTGTCTTACGGCATTGGGACTTTGACTGCAATGGTAAGGAACGCTCGCCCTCCCGTATCTGAAATGAGCTAGGTGGTCGTAGTATGTATTTGTCTCGGCGACTGCGGTATGGCTCTTCGGGATAGATGAAGGTGATAGTGATGTGGACAAATGCGCGACATGTAGCACCATGGCTGATTGTGTTAGCAATGGCCTCGTCGAGCATTGCGCAAACTCCAATCACGACCGAGGACACAGGTCAGACCATTGCCGTTCCTCCCTCCGGCGCACCCACGGCTCCTGCAACGGGCGGGGCTCCGGCGACAGGAAAGCCAACTCCGGTCGATGTACCCATAAGCAGTGGAGATCTGCTCGCGATAAGTGTGCTGGGAGCGCCTGACTACCACTACGATGTGCGCGTCAGTTCCCAGGGGGATATCTCTCTGCCAATGGTCGGTAGCATCAGGGTGGCCGGGCTAACCACCCCACTCGCAGAGGTGGCAATCGCTCAGGTTCTTGAAAAGAAGAATTACTTCAACGAGCCGACCGTCTCAGTCTTTGTGAAGGAGTACACGACCAGCGGCACCTCGGTCCTTGGCGAAGTGCAGCACCCCGGAATCTACCCTTTGCTCGGACACAGAACGCTTCTGGATGCCCTGTCGGCGGCGGGCGGCACGACTGGAAGGGCAGGGAAGACCGTCACCATCACGCATCGTGATCAAATTGATAAGCCCGAGACAATAACGCTTGAAAGCAAGGATCGACAGAGCATGACGAACGTCAGTGTTCTTCCCGGGGATACGATCTACGTTTCCAAGGCTGGCGTTGTGTATGTCGTCGGTGACGTGAAGGAGCCTACGGGGATCATCTTGGATAATCCCCATTTCACCGTCCTGCAGGCGATCGCCATGGCTCATGGAACGAATCCGACAGCCAAGATGGGAGCGGCCAAACTTATCCGCAACATAGACGGTGCTCCCACGGAGATCCCTATCCCACTGGATAAAATCCTTGCTGCAAAGAGTACGGATGTCGCTCTTCACGCCGATGACATCGTATTCGTGCCAAACAGCCTGGCCAAAACAGCCACGCGGAGAACACTCGACGCTGCTATTCAGGCTGCCACGGGTATAGCGATCTATGGAAGGTACTGAGCGCCTCAACCGCCCTTCCGCGGGATGTGTTTTTTTAACCCTCCAGACAGGTTTTCGACCCTGGCTCGGCGGGAGCGCATTAGAATCACAATTCGCGTAGATAATATTTCCGCTCTCATCAAACACCTTTATCTTACCTGTGATTGGACGATTGCTGTTGTCTTGCACCTCTCGGAGGTAATGACCAAGGTTATGAATGAATCCCATCATTACGCACCGTGGCAATGCGATCAGACCGGGCAGCTTTTCAAACTCTGCTACGAGCAGCAGTGAAACGACCCGATTAAGCAAGGAGCCGGTCTCCGTCTAACAACCCTACAAATGTCGTACAATGAACGTAGTCGCTGATAAATCCGACTTGTTATCAGGGGTGGCTACGAGTAGTGCTAGAGTCTTTCCCGACCTTCAGAACTGTTTTGGAAGTTGCAGTGCTCTGGATGCCGTGCTTCTCTTGATCGTTGGGGGACGATGACAACCGTCCGTCGCGTCGAATACGCCCATCAACGCAAAATCCGGGACCGCAACACCGCGGTATATCGAGCGGCGCATTGGCCTATCTGGATTTTTGTGTTTTTCCTTGCTCCGGGGCCCCTCACGTTTGACATCTTTGCCGGTCGCGGCAGCCACTGGAATGTCCTATGGCTGGTAACTGTCCTTATCGGTACAGGTATTGCGGCGTTACGCGGAAAGCTCCCAGGCGCTGAGCCCGGCCCCTATATCCTTCGCTTCACGGAAGACCGGCCAAATCCCTTTTATCGTCGAATCTGCTACACCTTCGGCTGGAATGCAGCGATTAATTTCGCATTGATGAATCTGCTTGGTCTCATCCTCGCTGTCGCAACCGGGCGGTGGTATATGCAGCAGATCTATGCGCGCGTTTACGGCCCGGTACTCATCATCATCGTACTGCTCGGTATCGCAGGCGTGCTTCCGCGAGTTCGTCGCTCGACCAAGGGTGAGGGTTGGGAGCGCCGGTATTTTTATGGTACGGTGTGGGCGGTCACGCTTGCGCAGATTGTGCTGCTCCTTCTCTGGAAGACATTGCCGCGTTCCCACAACGGAGATGTGGTGAAGCTAGCGATGTATTGCGGGGTTTTGCTGATGGTGGGTGCCGCTGCCGTTGCAGGCGTGCTGCCCCGCACACGGCCGATCCTGCCGGGAGAGCTCGTCCTTGCGGATTAAACGTGCGGCGGCTGTACTGGCTCTTGCCCCGATTGCAGCATTGACGGCAGGGTGGCTTTTCCAGCGGGCAGGGCTCAAACGCGACGCTCGACGCTATCCCCCGCAAGGTTTGCTGCTGTCTCGCCGCGGCCGCTATCTTCATGTCCTGCACCAAGGAAGCGGACGGCCTGCCATTGTCTTTGAAGCTGGTCTGGCCGCGAGTTCGATCAGCTGGGCGCGTGTGCAACCACTCGCCGCCGGTCTGGGCAGCACATGCAGCTACGATCGCGCAGGACTTGGATGGAGCTCACCACTCAGAGCGCAGCCGTCGCTGGCACAGTTGCTCGATGATCTGCGCGGCGTTATCGCATGGGCGGGAGGCGGCGACGCGGTTGTGTTGGTGGGTCACTCGTTCGGCTCGTTGCTCTTGCTCGCGTACCTGGAACGATTCTCTGAGGACGTCGCCGGCCTGGTAATGGTGGATCCCGTTTCGATTTCGGAGTGGTCGAATTGTACCGCCGCCAATCAGCATCGACTGCAGGTGGGTGCGGCTCTATCGCGCCGCGGCGCGTGGCTGGCTCAGTTCGGTGTCGTGCGTGCAGCGCTGGCGCTACTTCTACATGGAGGCCAGCGTTGGTCGCAACAAGTGGGACGGCATGCCGCGGGACCCGGCGCGACTACGCTTGAACGAATCACCGGTGAGGTGAGCAAATTGCCAGTGGAGTTATGGCCGCTGATCGCGGCGCAATGGAGCCGCCCCCAGAGCTTTCGCGCGATGGCTGAAATTCTGGAAACGTTGCCCGCCTGTGCCGCAGCGATGCGCTATCCGGCATTGCCGGCCGAGTTGCCGGTTGCGATTCTCTCCGCCGCTTCGTCAACGCCTGAAGAGCTTCGCGAGCGCGACGGCTGGCTGATGGGATTGGTCGAGGCGCAGCATCTTGTACTCCCGGACACGGGCCATTGGCTGCACGTGGAGCGGCCTGAAGAAGTGGCCGAGGCGATACGTTGGTGTGTGGAGCGCGCAAGAATGCGGAGTTAGCTACGCTCCAAGCGCGCGTAGCACGAGTCCAGCGAGCGCTGCGCCGATGATGGGACCAAGCACCGGAATGGGTGCGTATCCCCAATCAGATCCACCTTTTCCCGCGATCGGCAGTATGGCGTGCGCAAGGCGCGGACCAAGGTCACGGGCCGGGTTGATTGCATAGCCGGTAGTTGCGCCAAGCGAGAGGCCGATGCTCCAGACGAGACAACTCACCAAGTAGGGGCTGACGCCCGCTGCGGCCCCCGTGGACAGCACAAGCTTCGATGTGATGCCGCCCGCGACGATGATCAAAACGAAAGTGGCGATGATCTCGCTGATCAGGTTCCACAACCGGTGGCGGATGGCGGGCGCCGTGCAGAAGATCGCCCGCTTTGTGTCTTTATCTTCCGTGATCGGCCAATGCGGCCCGTAATGGATCCACACGAGCGCAGCACCCGCGAACGCGCCTGCAAGTTGCGCCAAAGCATACGGAAGCAGCCTGGCGAAGCTGCCCTCCTTGATGCCAAAGGCGAGAGTGATGGCGGGATTCAGATGCGCGTCGGGGCTGCCAAAAAGGTTAGCAGTGAAGATTCCGCACATGACAGCGAAGCACCATCCGGTGGCGATGACGAGCCATCCGGAGTTCTCCGCCTTGGTGCGCTTGAGAAGGACTGCGGCCACTACTCCGTCGCCGAGCAGGATCATCATAAGGGTGCCCATAAATTCGCCCAGAATTGGGGTACGCAACATGCCCAGTTGTCTCCTCGTGCTTAATTTGGATTGTCATTTACGGGCACAACATACATTGCCGCAAGTGCAGATGCCGACGCGATCTGCTCGCGCTTCCATGTGTCGTCGCGACCTAGCTCACGCGCCAGCAGTGCGGCGACCGGCTCAATCATGCGCTGCGCTGCCTTGGCATTCAAGAACAGAGCGCGGGTTCGGCGGGAGAGTATGTCGTCGACCGTGCGCGCCATCTCTTCACGCACCGCCCACACCACCTCAGCGCCGATGTACGGAAGCGATGGGTCGAGCGGGGCCCCGAGGGAAGCATCCAGTGCAGCGATAGCCTTGATCCCTGCGGCATCGCTGCCATACACACCGAGATGACCGAGATCCTCGATCTCCTCGCGATAGCCATGAATGCGCAGGGTGCGGGTGGCGCAGGGTTTTTCATCGAGGCGCCCGAGCGTGATCGCGTGATCGACACAATCCTCCGCCATGTGACGATAGGTGGTCCACTTGCCACCTGCGATCGTGAGCAGGCCCGAATCGTCTACGTGGATGGTGTGGTCGCGGGAGAGGGCCGCCGTCTTGCCGGTGTCCGACCCCGCGGCCTTGACGAGAGGACGAATGCCGACATAGACGCTGAGAATGTCTTCGCGACGCGGCGGTCGGCTGAGATAACGCTCGGCTGTCTCCAGAATGAATTCGACTTCCTGATCCATCGGCAATGGATCATAGGAAACCCGCTCGATAGGAGTGTCCGTCGTCCCGACGACGGTGTGGCCATGCCAGGGAATGGCGAACAGCACACGGCCGTCGCTGGTGTGCGGCACCATGATGGCGGCATCGCCTTGCAAAAAAGAGCGCTCGAAGACCAGATGAATGCCCTGACTAGGCTCGATCATGGCGCTTGCCCGAGGATCAGAAAGCTGGCGAACTTCGTCGGTGAAAATGCCGGTCGCATTGATGACAACCTTCGCTTGAGCGCCGAGGCGTCGGCCGCTCTCGCTGTCGACGGTGATAACTCCGTTTATGAAGCCGTCGTCATCCTTTGTAATTTCGACAACGCCTGCGTAGTTCAGCAAGGTCGCATCGTGATCAGCAGCGGTCTGTGCAAGATGAATGAGAAGTCGCGTGTCATCGAACTGGCCATCGTAGTACACGACACCATGTTTCAACCCATCGGTCTGAATATTGGGCAGACGTTCGAGTGTCTCCTCGCGCGAGAGAATGCGCGATCGGCCGAAACCGTATTTCCCGGCGAGAAGGTCATAGACCTTGAGGCCGATTCCATAGAATGGTGTCTCCCACCATGAATAACTGGGCACGACAAACGCGAGGTCATGCACGAGGTGTGGCGCATTCTGGCGCAACAGGCCGCGTTCTTTGAGCGCTTCCATCACCAGCGTGACGTTGCCTTGCTCCAGATAGCGCACACCGCCATGGACCAGTTTCGTGGAACGGCTGGAGGTCGCCTTGCCGAAATCTTCACGTTCCAAGAGAAGCACGTCATAGCCGCGCGTCGAAGCATCCACGGCGATGCCCACGCCGGTTGCACCGCCGCCGATAATGACGATATCCCAGGGTGTTGCTCGCGCTTCGACGCGCCGCAGCATCTCGTCGCGCTTCATGCGGGTCCTTTCTTGGCGGGAAGCGGCGCAGTGTTGTGGGGATGGTTCCAGCCTCGCGCGCGCGCGACCGCCTCACGCCACCGCTCACGCTGCTGTTCCACTCTGCGGCGATCCGGGATTGGAGCGAAACGCTTACCTTCACCACGTAACGTCTGTATATGTTGCGGGGTCTCCCAGAAGCCTGTCGCCAAACCAGCAAGGTATGCTGCTCCGAGTGCGGTCGTCTCCACCTGCTGCGGACGCGATACTGGGATGCCCAGAGTGTCTGCTTGGCATTGCATCAGCAAATCGTTGGTAGCTGCGCCGCCATCCACTCGAAGCTCGCGAAAACGGTTCTGGGTCTCCTTGTCCATAGCTTCCATTACATCAGCCACCTGGAAGGCGATACTTTCCAGCGCTGCGCGGGCAATGTGGCCGGGGCGTGTTCCACGCTCCAGTCCGATGAGCAATCCGCGTGCGTACGAGTCCCAATGCGGCGCACCGAGGCCCACGAAGGCAGGCACAAAGACGATGCCCCCGTTGTCCGGAACCGACGCGGCGAGCGCTTCAACGTCAGACGATTTGCGGATGATTCCCAGGTTGTCACGCAGCCACTGCACGACGGCGCCGCCAATGAATATCGAGCCTTCGAGCGCGTATTCGAGTTTGCGGTTAAGACTGCACGCGAGCGTAGTGATAAGCCGGTTCTGAGAGAGGACAAATCGGTCACCGATGTGCTGTAGCAGAAAACAGCCGGTGCCATAGGTGTTCTTCGCATCTCCGGGTGAAAAGCACAACTGTCCGAAAAGCGCCGACTGCTGATCGCCCGCAATTCCCGCGATGGCTATGGACCCGAGTCCAAGAGTGGTGGTCACTTCGCCGATGCGATCGCCCGACCAGACCACATCCGGCATCATGCTCTCTGGAATTTTCAGCAACCGCAGCAGCTCGGCATCCCACCTGCCCTCGACGATGTTGTAAAGCAGAGTGCGGGATGCGTTGGTCTGATCGGTGACGTGGCGCTTGCCGCTGGTCAGATTCCAGATCAGCCAGCTATCCACCGTACCGAAGGCTAGTTTGCCGGCTTCCGCGCGCTGGCGCGCACCTTGTACATTGTCGAGAATCCAGGCGACTTTGGTTCCGGAGAAGTAGGAGTCGAGCAGCAGTCCTGTTTTCTCTCGAACTATATTTTCGGCGCCATCGTCGCGGAGCTGGCTGCAGAGCGGCGCAGTGCGACGGTCCTGCCAGACAATCGCATTGTGGACGGGCTTGCCGGTCTCGCGATCCCACACAATCGTGGTCTCGCGCTGATTGGTAATGCCGAGGGCCACGACATCGCGTGGCCGGATGCCGGCGCGCGTCAGTACCTCCACCGCTACCGTGAGTTGCGAGGTGAGAATGTCGTAGGGATCGTGCTCGACCCAGCCTGCGTCGGGGAATCGTTGTTCGAATTCATGCTGTGCTTGGGCTACGTTGTTGCCCTGTTGATCGAACAGAATCGCTCGCGAGCTCGTGGTGCCCTGGTCGAGAGACAGAATATACGGCATACGGCGCCAATTATATGCAAGGCCGCACGAGGCCATGCGCAGCTATGCAATAAGAGCGTGATGAGAGGTACGCGCACGGAGCGCTAGACCGCTTGCCACCGAAGTAAATTCGTTTCCGGCGGTTATTCTGTCCGGGCCAAATCTGCGTTCGAAGATACGGCGAACCGCGGGCACGAGCGAGGAGCCGCCGGTGAGGAAGATCCGGTCAACGGCGAAGTCATGCACGCCGGAGTTAGTCATCACCTCGGCAATGGCCTGCTCGATCGTTGCTAGATCCGATTGAATCCAGCATTCAAACTCAGCGCGTGTGACCGATGCTCGCAGGTTGAATCCATGATCGCGGAATGCGAACTCGGCTTGGTCCTGCTGGGAGAGCGCGATCTTGGTGCGTTGGACTGCCTGATGCAACTGGTAGCCCAGGTCCGCTTCTATCAGATCCGACAATGCCGCAATTTTTTCGGGCTCGAAGGCCCGAATGCGTGCCGCACGAAGCATCTCGGTGACGCCACGGGTTCGCAGAAAGGAGAGATGATGCCAATGCTCAAGCCTCACGTAGACCCAACTTGGCACGGCGACAAGGGTCTTGTCGCCTGACTGTTCAAGCGTGCCTGCTCCGAGATGAGGCGATACGAGGTGTCGAACCAGGCGCGCATCGAAGGCATCACCGGCAAGACCAACGCCGCTGGTGGCAAGTAGCTCCGCCTGCTCTTCGTGCTGAACAGCATGGGGGCGCAATTTCAGGAGGGAGAAGTCGCTGGTGCCGCCTCCGAAGTCGCCGATCAGCACCAATTCCTCTCGCGTCAGCGTGGATGCATAGTGATATGCCGCCGCCACCGGCTCGAACTCGAACTCCACGTGTCTGAAGCCAGCTCTCGAGAATGCGTCACGCAAACGCTCAAGGGCGAACAGGTCATCGGCGCCAGACTCAGCGCCGACAAAGTGCACTGGCCGCCCCACGGTAGCGGCGTGGACCCGGCAGCCGAAATAGTTTTCCGCGTGTTTGCGCAGGTCGCCGATAATGCGTGCTATTAGATCCTCCAGAAGTTGTCGCCGGCCAAACACCTCCGTACCGGTTAATGTGCGACTGGAGAGGTACGATTTGAGAGACTGGATGAGCCGGCCTTTCGGCTCTGCTGCCAGATAGCGTTCGATGCCCTCCGGACCGCTCCATGAGTGGAGTTGCGACCGAGTTCTGGTCTTCGTCTGTTCAAGGTAGAGCAGGGAGCGATAGGCTGCAACGAGGGCTTTGGCCGCAGGGAACTGAACGAGTTGAACAGCTCCATGTTCGTCCGCCCGCGCGACGGAGCTGTTGGTTGTTCCAAAATCAATTCCGAGCATAAATGACGCACACCACTCCTAGTCTTTCATGCCCGTTCCCTTCTGCGCGCGGCTACTCCATCGGAGCGGCGATGTAGGCGCCACGTCTAGATTGAGCATCCACCGGAGTGGCATAAAAGGCCGGACGGCCAGCAATGGAGAAAACCGCCGGGGTATCCTCAAACAAATCGAAGGTTAGGACGTCTCCCGGATTCAGCCCGCGGACGATACTCAGCGGAATCCGAACACTGGGCAGTTGCAGTGTCGCGAAATGTAAGGTGCGTTGCAGGCGTGTCAGGAGGCCGTTCCGCATCTCCGGCGATGTTTGCCGTGCGGTTTTCGCCGGGCCGTCGAGTGAGCGAATCAGAACCTTGGCGGCTTCTGATGAAAGCGTGAACGCGATCTTTCCTCGTTGCGTTCCACAGACCAGATCGAAGGAAAGAGACAGCGTGCTATCGATCGTGGGCATGAGACGGTCAATAGACCGGGCAGGTAGGGACGGATCGTTGCGTATTTCCAGCTCGGGCGAGGATAGAGCCGTGCTGAAATCGCGGCAGATCAATTCGACGACGCTGCGCACAATGGAGCCTTCGATTTCGGTAGGCTCGCGCTCGAGTGGCGTGCCGCCGGGTCCCCCAAGCAGCAGCTCAACAAAGAGATATACGAGCGGAAGATCCATCTGCAGCAGAGCCGGTTGGGACGCAGGACCCACTGCCAGCGTTGTCACGTAGCGTGTCTCTGTCTCGGGCGAGTGGATGATCTCATAAAAGGGCGCCCGTTCGACCCCCGCGAGAGTGGCGGTGAAAGGTACACCTAGCCAGCGGGTCATATTGGCGTTCACGGCGCGTGTAAACAGCAGGCACAGACTATGCAGCGTAAGCCGCTGCGCCTCGCTGAGCGCAGTCGGTGCAATGAGACGTGCACGCAAAGGAACGGGAATATCGTCGGAAGTATTTACAGAGTCTGAATTGGCTTGCATAGAGCACCAGCGCAGCAAGGAGGTGCAATCGCGATGCCAAAGATTCCTCCGCCATCCTTAGATAGTTTTAATGATCTCGTGCTCAAACAGTGACGCTCTAGGAAGGCGATCAGATTCCTCTCGTACAGAGTGTCCTCACTTGGGGCTTCTGTTGGAAAGCGGTTCCCGAACTTCGGTGTCGTCGTTCAGCCGGCGGCTCAAAATCCATTGAACTGAATGCCCGCAAGGTAGGTCAATTTGCCCGAACCGGACAAGATCTCCTGTGACGAAGACGAATCGCCTCACCCTGGGCGATCAATACCTGGAATATGTGAAAACGCAGCGCAGTCTCCCAGCCCACAGGACCTGTCGACCTGCCTAGGATGTTCTGGAGTTTTCCGCTGGCTTCTCCAGATGTCCGCCAAATTCATAACGCATGGCGGAGAGGAGTTTGTCCGCAAATTCCGCTTCTCCCCGGGAGCTGAAGCGTTCATAAAGAGACGCGGTGAGCACTGGTGTCGGTACTGCTTCGTCGATCGCGGCTTTAATGGTCCAGCGGCCTTCTCCCGAGTCAGAAACGCGGCCGGCAAACTTCGACAGAGCCGGATCCTGAGTCAACGCGCTCGCCGTAAGGTCCAGCAGCCACGATGCAATCACACTGCCGCGCCGCCAAACTTCGGCGATATTCTTGAGATCCAGTTCGTATTGGTAGTGCTCCGGGTCACGCAGGGGCGTTGTTTCGGCGTCAATTTCGCCTTCGCGCTTGCCAACGTTGGCGGAGCGCAGCACGGACAAGCCTTCGGCATAAGCTGCCATGATCCCGTACTCGATTCCGTTGTGGACCATCTTCACGAAGTGGCCGGCGCCATTTTGACCACAGTGCAGATAGCCTTGTTCAGCGGTGCCATCCAGATTTTCTCGACCGGGAGTACGCGGTATATCGCCGATGCCGGGCGCCAGGGTCGAGAAGATCGGATCCAGATGCTGCACGACATCAGCTTCACCGCCGATCATCATGCAGTAGCCGCGTTCGAGGCCCCACACCCCGCCGCTGGTGCCAACATCCACGTAATGAATCTGTTTCGCTGCGAGCTCGTTTGCGCGGCGAATGTCGTCAACGTAATAAGAGTTGCCGCCGTCGATAAGGATGTCGCCTGCCTCAAGATGCGGCAGCAAGTCAGCGATGGTCTGGTCGACAACTGCCGCCGGAACCATCAGCCATACTGCTCGTGGTTTTTCGAGTTTGTTCACGAGATCTGCAAGAGAAGCTGCTCCTGCCGCGTTCTCTTTAACGAGCTCGCTTACCACTTGTTGCGACCGGTCGAACACAACGCAGTCGTGTCCATTTCTAATCAGCCTTCGCACCATGTTGGCGCCCATACGGCCAAGACCTATCATTCCAAGTTGCATATCTTCTCCTCTTCCGAAAATCAAGGATTGCGTCGCGCAATGCTCAGCGGAGTCGTGTCATATGCCTGAGCGACTGAACGACCGGCGGGCGCTTCTGGGGGCCTGCCACTTGTTCGCGCATGCGAGCACTCAGCCGCCAGTATAGAAGCAGCGAGTTTGATGAATTCGTTTTGTGTTTTCCCAACTTCCATCTTCCTAACTCACTTCGGCAAGATCGCTGGTCCAAGCCTTCGAAGATATCCACAAACTCCTGATACTGTCGGGCAATCTCGTTAGCGGCGACTTCCCGCGTGATCTTCTTCGCCGCATCGTCACGAGTGGGTTCCAGAAACTGGTGCGGCCTACGGCAAACCAGATAAAACTTTCGACTGTCGCCGCAGGGTCAACCACTCGCGTAGCTGCTGGTCATTCTCTCCGCGTCCTAGGATGATACAGCCGACATAGTCGCGTCCGCTCCGCCTGGCAGCAGCTACAATGTTTTCGCAGCACTCGCGGCGATCAAGTCCCTCGATCTTCCAGAGGTCCGGCTAGACTTGGGCCTGCTGCAGTTCCGTGATGGTCTGGACGATCAGGCAGGGCGAACCTCCACGTCGTAAACCTTCTTGGAGCCTACAATGTTGGTCGAGCTGCGACTTTCCCCTGCAACGAGCAATTCGACCACGAATTTGCTGCAGCCGGCATGCGTCACCGACAGTCAATCGCCAGTCGGACGGTCAGGCGCTGCTCAGGGACTGAATTCGATGCCGAACAATGCACGGCGTCTAGAACAGATCCCATGAACATCGCAGTAGCCAACCAGCAGACCACCTAGAGAGCATGGCAAGTGAGCAAACGAAGACACGCCTGTGTTGACTGACCGTCAGTCGAAGAGTCGGACATCGGGCTGCTTGGCTTCGGTAAAGTTGCTTAATCCAACTCCGACTAAACGAAACCGCTGCGATTCGTTAGGCTCGATTCGGTCGCGAAGCGAGAGCGCAATCCTTATCAGTTGCTCACACGTTCTGGGAGGAGCGGGTGCCGTAAAGCTGCGAGTAAGAATGGCGAAGGCGCTAGTCTTGAGCTTGAGCACGACGGTGCGCGCGACTCGTGCCTCCTTTTGCGAGGCGTTCCACACCTTCTCAGCCATCTGCCGGATCCAACCATCTGTTTCCGACAAGGACACATCGCATTCCAGCGTATCTTCGGCGGAAATCGACTTTGTCGGCCGGTTGGCAACGACTGGATTATGATCGATTCCGCGCGCCAAGTCATAAAGACGACGGCCATATCGGCCGAATCTCGCTTCCAGAAGTGACTGGTCTATGCATTGAAGTCGACCGACTGTCGTTGCCCCGATCTCTTTCAATCGCGATTCTGTCACCTTGCCGACACCAGGGAGACGACCGATGGGAAGGGAAGCGAGAAACGAATTCACTTCGCTC
>Ga0207647_10002784_pt1 | contig 13190 bp, 12 predicted proteins | sample KBSCornC2_FD_184295 | JGI IMG/M metagenome (GOLD analysis project Ga0207647, IMG submission 184295) | Corn rhizosphere microbial communities from Kellogg Biological Station, Michigan, USA - C2 (SPAdes) (version 2) | ecosystem: Host-associated > Plants > Roots > Rhizosphere ...
GAACGCCTCGGTTCCGTTCCGCTACGACGTCCATGCGCTGTTCTTCTCCGACGACGCGATCACGCTCGAGAACGAACTCCACAAGGCGTTCGCCCACCGCCGCGTGAACTTCGTCAACGAGCGGCGCGAGTTCTTCTTCGCCACTCCCGCGGAGGTGCGCGCCATCTTGGAGAACAAGGTCGGCGGGCTCCTGGAGTTCACGGAGACTCCCGTCGCCGAGGAGTACTTCCAGTCGAAGGGACGCTGGCCTTCCTGACTTTTCTCCAGACTCAGCGAGGCCGTTGATGGTTCGCCAGACATTCGGAGGCGCACAGTAGTCTGGATTGCCATGATTGTCCCCTAGCGGTCCACGCTATCGACACACCGTCTAATAACTCCTAGGATCGCCGACGTGCCCCGACTGACATCCCCTCACGCCGCACTCGCCGGCTTCCTCGCCTCCGCAGGCGTCACCCACTTCGTCGCGCCCCGGCAGTACGACGCGATCGTGCCTCGTTCCCTGCCGGGAAGCGCTCGCATGTGGACCTACGTCAGCGGCGTCGCGGAAATGGCCGTGGCCGCCACGATCGCCAACCCGAAGTCGCGCCGCCAAGGCGGACTGGCGGCTGCGGCTCTGTTCGTCGCGGTCTTCCCCGCCAACGTCAAAATGGCGCGCGACTGGAGCGATCGGCCGGCTCCGGCCAAGGCGGCGGCGTTCGGACGGCTTCCGCTTCAGGTGCCGCTCGTGTGGTGGGCGCTGAAGGTGGCCGGCAATGCCTCCGCTGCGGCTACTGCGGACCGGTCCGTACCGAAGTAATTCGGCGCGTGTTCAGCGACCTTCATCCACGGAGCCAAGCACGACTCCCGCGGGGCGGTTGACCACCTGGTGCGCACGCCGGCTCCCAGCCCGACAGAACCGTCGCCGGATCGCTCCAGTGCGCGGCTTCGGGAGTTGTGAGCTGACGGGAGCAAGCCAGCCGGCCGCTGGTGTCGATCGGCGCGCCGGCCAGGTCGGTGCTGCCGTACTCCCAGAACTGGAGGTTCTGGCCCAGCGCGCAGGCGCCGTTGTTCAGCTGCCAGCCGACCGGCGCGATCTGCGGGCCCAGCGCCGAGTCGATGAAGACGGCCTGGCTGAAGGGGTAGACGTTCGGGTCGATGCGGCCCAGGTAGACCGAGCCGTCGGCGACTCCGGCGGCGGCGGTGAAGCGGTCGCGGAGGAAGACGTAGCCGGGGTGGGTGGCGTCGTTGCGGACCTGGGTGATGTAGCCGGCGTGCATCGATGTCAGTTCCGAGTCGGCGATCATCACCGCGCCGAAGCCCCAGGTGAAGTCGACGTCGCCCTCGATGTAGCTGCGGGTGACGTAGCCGCGGCCCTGGAGGCGGAGAGTGTCCTGGTAGGAGAGCAGGTGCACGTCGTCGAGGAGTGTTTTGTCGCCGTTGCCGCGGAAGGCTTCGGCCTGCGAGCCCTGATACGGCGTGGTGTTGTGCAGGGTGAGGCCGCGGATGGTGAAGTCGTCGGCCTCGACGTTGAAGTCCGCACGCCAGCAGTTGAGGTCGTCGTGGCCCGGGATGAGCTGGCGCGGGCAGATGTCGCCGGTGGCGGCCGACGTGGCGTTGAGCGTGTTGTTGTTGGCGTACTGGATGACGGTCCGGCCGGGGCCGGCGCCCTGCACCGTGATGTGGTTCTTGCCGGTCGGGACCCAGTCGATCTCGGTGTACGTGCCGGGCGCCACGTCGATGGTCACCGGGTGCGTGTTGGTGAAGGGGACCGCGTCGATCGCGCCCTGCACGGTGCAGAAGTCGCCGTGTCCTGAGGCGTCCACGGTGATGTGGCGCGCTTCCGGCGGCACGGTTCGCGCCTTGGTCCGGAAGGTCCATGACGTGGCGGCGAAGCCGGGGAAGACGCCCGCATCGACGCTCACGGTGTAGCGGCGGCCCGGGTCGAGTTGGTGATGCAGGGAGATCGAGGCGGTGTCGCCGCTGATGACGACGGGGTAGTAATGAAACTTGTGGGGCGCCCCGGCTGCGTCGTCGGCGCCGTCGATGGTCTTCAGCGAACTCGCCGGATCGGCCAGGTCGATGGTGTCGGCGAGGGTCCCGTCGGCCGCGGTCACGGTGATCCTGCCCGAGCTGCCGAGGGTCGGCGCGGTCGGGAAGTCCATGGTGAGCGGCGCGTCGGTGCACGTCGCCGCCGGGCCGGGCCGTGGTGCGCGAGCGTCGCCGTGGGCGGCGGCGGGACTGACGACGATCGCCAGGGCCGCGGCCCCGGCGAGAGCGAGCGCCTTCTTCATGCTGGTCCCCATTCGGCCGGCGAGCGGAATCATGTAAGAGATCTCATATATGACGCACGGTGGAAGCTATCCACGCCCCGAAGCCGTGTCAACGGCGGGGCGCGCACCGCGGCGCTCCCGATTTCCGTTGGCAAGGCGTCGCAGGCTTCTGAGAATGGAGGCAGGGGCCACGCCGCCCATCCGTGAACCGGGGGATTGCCGATGACCGTCGCGACCACGACCCACCCGTCTCTCTTCGCCCGTATCAAAGCTCTGTTCTCCGCCGACGCCGTCCCTCGCCACGAGATCGACGACCTCGCCGCCGATCCCTACGTCGCCACCTGGACGCGCGGGTACGCCGAGGTCGCGGCGGCGAGCTTCTGGACCAACGCCCGCCGCATGCCGGACCTGCTGCGCCTCACGCTGCGCAAGGCGGCCGAGCAGTCACGTCGGCGCGTGGTGACGCTCTTGGTGCTTCAGCTGCTCTCCGGTGTGTTCCAAGCCTTCGGGCTCCTTGCGACCACCGGGGTCCTGGCTGCTCTGTTCACCGGCCGCCCGACGCCGGATCGCATTGCGGCTGCGCTCCCGTCGCTGATTCTCATCGCCGCGTTCACCGCCGCGACGGCGCTCGCGTCCGGAATCAGCTCCCTGATGCAGTCGCAGCTCGCGCCGGCCATGGACGCGGCCGCTCTGACTCGCATCCAGGAGCTGTGTACCGGGGTGGAGCTTGCGGCGTTCGACCAGGCCGGGTGGTTCGATGCGGAGAACCAGGCCGAGCGCGGCGCGGTCTCGCCGCACTTCCTGCTGCAGGCGACCGTACGGATTCTCGCCGGGCTGGCTACGGTCGGTTCGGCGGTTCTTGTCGTCGCATTCGTGAACCCGCTGCTGCTGCCGTTCATTCTGATCACGATCGTGCCGCGCTGGTGGGCCGCCGTCCGGGTGGCGCGGATGGACTACAAGGTGTTCGTGCGCCAGTCCGAGGGCCGGCGTCGCGTCAACCAGATCGCGTACATCGGCCAGTCGATCCAGCAGGCTGCCGAGGTGCGTGCGTTGAGCATGTCGCCGTATCTGGCCGGCCGCTATCGCCGCATCTCACGGCGCATCGTCGCGGAGAACATGGCCTTGCAGCGTGCCGAGACGATGTCCCAGATGCTCGGCGACACCATCGCGGGCATCGCGGTCGCAGGGGTCTACGTCGCTCTCGGGCTGCTGCTCTGGAAGAACCTGATTCCGCTGGCTGCGGGCGGGACCGCCGTCATCGCCATCGGGCGGGCCCAGGCTTCGCTGATGCAGATGATCTCCAGCGTCAACTCGCTGTTCGCCGAGGGGCTCTACTTCGACGGGTACCTTCAGTTCTGCAAGCGTGCCGAGGCGCTTCTGCCCGATCCCGGCGTGGTCGCGGTTCCGGACGCCTTCCAGACGATCACCGTCGACGATGTCTCCTTCACATATGAGGGAGCTGAGAAGCCGGCGCTCAGCAAAGCGTCGTTGACCATCGCTCGCGGTCAGGTCGTGGCCTTGGTGGGGGAGAACGGCGCGGCCAAGACGACGCTGGCCAAGTTGCTGGGCCGCGGGTATCTCCCGGATGCCGGCTCGATCCGCTGGGACGGTGTCGACACCGCGGACATGGATCCGAACGAGCTGCGACGCCGCATCGCCTACATCGGGCAGGACGGCGCGCGCTTTCCGTTCACGGCTCGCGAGAACATTCGCGTCGGGGACTGGACGCGCGCCGACGACGATGCCGCCATCCGTGCCGCGGCCGAGGCCTCCGGCGCGCACGAGTTCATCGCCGCGCTGCCCAACGGATACGCGACCCTGATGGACCGCTCCCTGTCCTGGGGCACGAACGTCTCCGGCGGACAGCACCAGCGAATCAACCTCGCGCGTGGCTTCTACCGCCAAGGCGTGCTGGTCATCGCCGACGAACCGACCTCCAACCTCGACGCCGCCGCCGAGATCGACTTCTATACGAGGCTGCGATCCTACGGCGGGACGATCGTGATGGTCACGCATCGGCTGAATGCCGTTCAGGCTTGCGCGGACCACATTTACGTGCTTGAGCATGGCCGCATCTCGGCGCATGGAACGCATGAGGAGCTGATGGCCGACCCGGCGGGTGGGTGGTATCGGGACAGTTATGTGCTGCAGCAGAACAGCTTTACTACGCGGGCTGATGGGGGCTGGGGTTAGGGGCGCGTAGGTTCGATCGCCGGCCGTCGCGTTGGCGGCCGGCGGTTTCCGCGACGACGACCGCGCACAGGTCCGAGTCGCCGTGCCGTTGCGCAGATGGCAGGGCGGGTGGCGGGTCGGGCCCGGCCGCTCAGTCCAGATCCAGCGCCGCCCTGTCGACCTCGACGTGCATCCGCCGCTTCGGGTCGATCCGTATCGGCAGTCGCCTCCCCGGCGCTGCGATCCGTGCGCGCCGCTCGGGCGTCGAGAACGCCAGCCGCGTGTGCGTGGTGTACCCGTCGCCGTCCGGCGGGGCGACCTCCAGCGTCAGGTCGACGATGGCGCCCGGCATGAGGTTTCCGAGTGCTCCCGGCAGCGTCACCTCCTGCGCTGCGAGCACCGTGGCCGTGGCCGGTATCCCCTCGACGATCGGTGCCCTGTCGTTGATCTGCACGTGGACGTGCGACTCGCCCCACACCGTGCCCGACTGGCCGCCGAACGCCTCTGAGATGGCCGCGGTCACCGCTTGCGCGAGGTCGTCTCCGTTTCCGGCGAACGGATTCGCGCCGCCCATCGCGAAGAAGGTGCCTGGTGTGGCGCCCGCGTTCGTGTCGCCGGCGGCCATGCGCGCGGCCGTCTCAGCAGCCTGGCGCATCTGCTCCGCTGCGAGGTTCGCGTGATATTGCTTCTCCGTCGGGACCTGCTTCCAGAGGATCTTCAGCTTCGCCGGCTCGGTCCGGTCGACGATGACCGGCAGGTCCATCCCCTCCATGACGTAGCGCCCGGAGGGCTCCGAGGTCTTGTGCGACACCGGCGTCGGGGCCAGGCCCGGTGCGCTGACGACGCCGATGTACGTGACGTTCGACCGGTGCCAGTCCCGCGCCGTGAGGCGCAGCGTGCCCGAAACGGGGTCGCGGTAGCGGCGCGTGATCCGCCAGACGCTGAATCCGAGGTCGCCCATGGTCGCCAGTATGGCGGTTTCTGTCGGCGTGCCAGAATGCGCCGCTCTGCTTAGGAAAGGACCATGGAGGGGTGAAGCGAACTGCGTTGGTGACAGGAGCGACCGGCTACATCGGTGGACGTCTGGTTCCCGAGTTGCTGGCCGCCGGCTTCGAGGTCCAGTGCCTGGCGCGAGATCCGGATCGCCTGCGGGACCACGCCTGGGCCGAGGACGTGGCGCGCGTGCGAGGCGACGTGCTGGCGCCCGAGACCCTGAGACCGGCCCTGGAGAACATCGACGTCGCCTTCTATCTGATCCACTCCCTGACCACCGGCGCCGGCTTCGAACGCACCGAGGAGCAGGCGGCGCGCAACTTCGCCACCGCCGCGCGGGACGCAGGCGTGTCCCGCATCGTCTACCTCGGCGGCATGGTGCCGGCCGACACTCCGAAGGCGGAACTCTCGCCGCATCTGCGCTCGCGCCTTCAGGTCGGCGAAGCGCTGAAGGCGTCGGGGATTCCGACCGTGGAGCTGCGTGCCGCCATCGTCATCGGCTCCGGATCGGCCTCGTTCGAGATGCTGCGCTACCTCACCGAGCGGCTGCCGGTCATGGTGACCCCGCGGTGGGTCGGCACCCGGATCCAGCCGATCGCGGTCCGCGACGTGCTGCGCTACCTCGTCGGCAGCGCCGCCGCGCCGGACAGCGCCGTGCGGGCCGGAGGCGTCTTCGACATCGGCGGCCCCGACGTCCTGACCTACCGCGAAATGATGCTGCGCTACGCCCGCGTGGCCGGGCTGCCGCGCCGCTGGATCGTCTCGGTTCCGGTCCTGACACCGGGCCTGTCCAGCCACTGGGTCGGCGCGGTCACCCCGGTGCCGGCGTCCATCGCCAGGCCGCTGGTCGAGTCGCTGCGGCACGAAGTCGTGTGCGCGGACCACCGCATCGCGGAGCTGGTACCGGACCCGCCGCAGGGCCTGATCGGCTTCGACGAGGCCGTACGCCTGGCCCGCACCCGTGTCCAGGAGGCCAACGTCACGACCCGCTGGTCCACCGCCTCGCTCCCCGGCGCGCCGAGCGATCCGCTGCCCACCGACCCGGATTGGGCCGGCGGCAGCCTGTATCGCGACGTGCGTGAAGAAGAGGTCGACATCGCTCCGGAGCGCGTGTGGCGCGCGGTGGAGGCCATCGGCGGGGAGACCGGCTGGTACTCCTTCCCCCTGGCGTGGGCGGTACGCGGCTGGCTGGACCGCATGGTCGGCGGCATCGGACTGCGCCGTGGCCGCCGGGACCCGGACACCCTGCGCCTCGGCGACACCTTGGACTTCTGGCGCGTCGAGGCACTGGATCGCGGACACCTGCTGCGTCTGCGGGCGGAGATGAAGCTGCCCGGTCTGGCCTGGCTGGAGATGCGCGTCGAGCCGACCGCCGGGGGACGGACCCGGTACCGTCAGCGGGCTCTGTTCTTCCCGCACGGACTGTTCGGTCACCTGTACTGGTGGTCCGTCGCCCCGTTCCACGCCGTGGTCTTCGGCGGCATGGTCCGCAACCTGCTGCGACGCGCGGCGCAGGAGGACGTCAGCCCAGGCGGCGGGGGTCCGGACGCGGCCGCGAAGCGATCGCGGTGACCGGGCCCCGTGCCTGCACGCGCTCTGCGACCTCGGGGTGACGCGCCTGGTAGTACGGGTTGTCGTACGGCAGGTACAGGTTGACCCGGCCGTACATCCCGAACGTCAACATGATCAGCCCGACGACGAAGCTGAAGAACACGTTGGGCAGGCCGAAGGCGAGGAAGTTGGCCGTGGTGTCCATCACGGCCAGGCCCAGCAGGCCGGCGATGATGAACACGCCGCCCATGACCATGTTCGCCGTCGAGGCGAAGGTGCCGCCGACGCGCGCCGCGACCAGCAGGAACACCGCCACCACGATCGAGGTGACGGAGAGCAGGCCGTTGCTCGACATGCCCATCACGTGCTGGCCCTGGGTGCTGAAGAACGGGATGGAGTCGAGCAGGCCCATGGCGCCGAAGACCAGCAGGACCACGGCGGACAGGATCGAGCCCCAGCGGTAGACCTTCGCGAGGCGGTGGTCGGCGGGGAGGTGTTCGTGCAGCTGCACCATGGCAGAGCCCCTTTCGGGAAGCGCCCCTTTCGGGAACCGGGCGGGCCGGTGGGCGTCGGCCGCCCGCGTTTTGAGCGAATGTTTTAACCGACTGCTCAAGTCTGGCACGGGGTCCGGCGACGGGCCAGGCCGACGCGGGACCGGCTTCACCCGTTCGGCCTAATCCGGCCCCGCTGGAGTTGTCCAGCGCGCTGTCCCGCGAGCTACGACTCGGTCGGCTTGTCGCCCCGACCAGGCACTTCACCGGCGCTGCGGCCCTTGCGCGCCGTCCGCCGGACGGCGCCCCGCAGCGCACGCTGCGTCACCGGGCCCACCTCGTCCAGGCGCTCGGCGAGCCCCCCGAGCTGGTCGAGCGCGGCGGCGGCCAGGGCGTCGCCGTCCGGATCGACCACGGCCATCAGCTCCATGCCGATGAAGGAGGCTGACAACGCGCGGGCCAGACCGGGCACGTCCGCGACGTCGGCGAGCACCGAGTCCGACAGCACCCGGCCCAGTACTTCCTCGATCTCGACGATCCACAGCTGCAAGGCGTCGCGCGTCGCCGTGGCGTAGACGGGGTTGGTCTGAGCCCCGGCCAGCAGCTGCCCGAGGATGGCGACGTGCCCCGCAGCCCGCTCCCGGACGCGCACCTCCCGCCCGACGCTCTGCAACTCGCGCAACGAGCGCACCTGCGCGAACCGCTCGCGGTACAGCGCCACCTGCTCTTCGGTCGAGCGCACGGTCGCGGCGGCCAGAAGGTCGTCCACGCTTCCGAAGTGATAGAAGATCAACGCCTGATTCACCCCGGCCGCCGCGGCGATGGTGCGGGCGGACACGCCGGCGATGCCGTGCGCGTGCAGGGCTTCGATCGTGCCTTCCAGCAGGCGGTTGCGGGTGTCGGTGCTCATGGGCCGACGTTAGCGGATCGCAGCCCGGGAGCCCTGATACGCGCGAGGCTCGAAGCGATATCAAGTGGCGCTCACAGCGTGTTGATCGCCACTATTCGACTGTCCCGACCCCGAACGGAAGGCTGGCCCATGACGCCCTCGCCGACCACCATGCGCGCCGTCCAGCTCTCCGGACCCGGCCCCGTCGACAACCTCCAGCTGACGACGCTTCCCCTCCCTCCCGAACGGGATGGCTGGGTCCGCATCCGGGTCGAGGCGTTCGGCCTCAACCGTTCGGAGCTGAAGCTGCGGCTCGGGGTGAGCGTCGGCGTCAGCTTCCCCCGGGTGCCGGGCATCGAGGCCGCCGGCACCGTCGACGCGGCTCCGGCCGGCAGCGGGCTGGTTCCCGGCCAGAAGGTCGTGGCGATGATGGGGGACATGGGGCGGACCTACGACGGCGGATACGCCGAGTACACCTCGGTCCCGCTCGCGCAGGTCATCGCCGTCGAGACCGACCTGCCCTGGGAAGTGCTCGGCGCGCTGCCCGAGATGGTGCAGACCGCCTACGGGTCGCTCACCGTCGGCCTCGACATCCAGCCGGGCCAGACCGTGCTGATCCGGGGCGGGACCTCCTCCGTGGGCCTGGCCGCGGCTGCCATCGCCGCCTGGCGCGGCTGCACGGTCTTGTCCACGACGCGGCGGGCCGACCGCCTGGCCTTCCTGAAGGAGCGCGGCGTCGACCACCCGCTGCTCGACACCGGCGACGTCGCGGCCGCGGTGCGCGAGCTGTACCCGGACGGCGTCGACGCGGCCCTCGACCTGGTCGGCACGCCGACGCTGCCCGACACGCTGCGCGCGGTCCGCGTCCACGGCACCGCCTGCTTCGGCGGCAGCCTGTCCAACCAGTACAGCGTCCGGGACTTCTCGCCGAACGAATACCTGCCGCGCGGCGTGCGCCTGGCAGGCTACTTCGGCGACGCCAGCGACCTGCCGCGCGAGGTCTTCCAGGAGATCCTCGACGCGGTCGCGTCCGGGCGGCTGATCTTCCCCGTGGACCGCGTCTACGACGGCCTGGAAGAGGTACGCCAGGCCCACGACGACATGGAGCACGACCGTGCCACCGGCAAGCTTGTCGTGCGGGTCCGGCACGAGTCGTGACGAACGCCGACGGCGCCACCGCATGCGGTGGCGCCGTCGGTCGGGAATGGTCCCTTAGGAACCCATGGCCGAGCCGAGGCTGTTCAGCGCCTTCTGGACCAGGGCCTGAGCGTTCGAGTTCAGGTTGGCGTTGCTGCCGTTCACGACCCACGACGAGCCGGAGAAGATGACGACGGTCACGCCGTTGTCCACACCGCCGGTGGTGCCGCTGCTCGGGATGCCGAGCAGCGAGGCCGCCTTCACGGACGCCTCACCGAGTTCGCGGGAGTCGTTGTCCGAGGTGGTCTGGTCGTTCCCGGTCTGGGTGTCGCCGAAGATCGCGCCGATGACCTTGCTCTTGTAGAACATCAGAGCGAACTGGCGGCCCGAGATGCCGTGCTCCTTGTAGAAGAAGTGCGGGCACGGGCTCTTGCGGTCCCAGCAGTCGTCGCCGAGGACGTAGTACGGCACGTGGTGCGCGCCCAGCTGCTTGCCGTTGCTGTCCTGGAACGTGGTCTGGTTCTGGTGGTCCGGATCCGGGTCCGGGTCGCTGCCGTCGTCGTCGACCGCCAGGCTGGACGAGTAGGCGTACACGCCCTTCGCGACCTGGTACACGTTCACGTTCATCGCCCGCGTCATCGTGTTGATGTGCGGCTTGCTGTTGACCTGGTTCGCCTTCGTGGAGTTCTTCTTGACCCCGGCGAGGACCTGGGCGGCCGTGTAGTTCGTGCCCGAGGCGGCGTCGGCGTTCGCGTCCGCGGCGACGGTGTGGACGGTCGCCGCGGCGTGGGGCACCGCGGCGTGGGCGTTCGCGACGGCGAACTGGGTGGCGAGCGCCAGGGCTCCGGCCGACGCCAGAGCTATGCGCAGACGGGTTGGTGACATGGGGTGGGGGCTCCTCCGACTCTCGTCAGTAAAGTTTCCTAACGAGAATCGAAGCAGCCGGGGCGCCGTTGCGCAATCACTTCCTCAAGATCTCCTTTAAAGGATCTTCATCCTCCCGGCATCCGCGCATCACGATCTTGACATGAGGTGGGTCTTCGAGGTCTTAGACCGTCGCGGTTTGCGCCGACGGCTGCTCAACCGGCCCCGCGGCGTGAGCGCCGTGCGACTTCCTGGTCCGCAGCCGGGTCCGCAGGGCGGCGATCATGACCATCACCACGGCGCCGGCGGTCCAGGCGCCGAGCACGATCTCGGCGTGCGTGCCGCCGTGTCCGTGGAAGAACGCCGTGGTCCGGATCAGCGTGCCGGCGGCGCCGGCGGGCAGGTCCTGGCCGATCCTGCCCCACGGCGTCGGCAGCATCTCGGGCGCGCTCGACGCCGCCGACAGCGGGTTCGACAGGAGCATCATGATCGTGCCGGCGACCGCGAAGCCGAAGCGTCCGATCAGGGATGCGGTGGCTGTGCTGAACGCGCTGATGGTGAAGACCGGTGCCGCGATCGACGCGGCCAGCAGGAGGAACGATCCTGGCAGGAAGCCCAATGCGTGGCCGGCGATCAACGCCACGGACGTACCTCCGCCGAGCGCGAACAGGAGCGTGCCGAGAGCGCGTTCGCGCAGACGGGGAAGCTTGATCGTCAGCAGCACGCCGCCGATCAACGACGACATGACCACCGGCAGGACCATCGACGTGAACGCCGCGCCGTGCGGGTCCGCGGAAGAGGCCGGGACGACGTCGGTCACCTCGGCTGCGGCGCCGGTCGCGTTGCCGGGCGCCAGATGCGACCCGACCTCGGTCAGCAGCGTCGCCACCGCCGGGCTGGCCGCCGACGCCACGAGCATGTGGGGACCCTGATCGGCCACGACGACCGCCCCGTATACGTCCCGATCCGTCAGCGCGGCGCGCGCGGCCGTCTCGTCGGCGACCTCGCGCACCGCGAACGCGCCGGGCGCCGCCCGCTCCAGCCGCTGCTCGATCGCGCCGCGTTGGGGCGCCGGGGCGCTGACGGCCAGCGGCACCTTGTGCGGCGCGCTGTGGACGGTCGGCGCGGTGAACGCGAACACCATCAACGCTTGGATGCCGACGGCGGCGAGGGCGACACCGGTGGGACGAGTGAGGTGCCTCATGCCCGAACCTCTCAAAAAGAATGCTCGTTTTGTTTTATCTCGCGCTCCATGCTCGCCCGAACGGTCCGTGTTGTCAAGAACGAGCGTTCGTTTTAGGTTGACCGGGTGCCCAAGGTCTCCGAGGAACACGCCGCCGCCCGGCGCGAGCAGATCCTGTCCGCCGCGCAGCGGTGCTTCGCCCGCAAGGGTTTCCACAACACGTCGATGAACGACGTCTTCGCCGAGGCCGGGCTCTCGGCCGGCGCGGTCTACAGCTACTTCAAGAGCAAGGACGAGATCATCGTCGCGATGTCCGACCGGGCTGTGCGCATGATCGTGCCGTTCTTCGACGAGGTCCTGGCCGAGGAGCCGACCCCGCCCCTGGAAGACGTGATGCGGCGCTTCGCGGTCGAGCTCGAGAAGCTGGTCGCCGGTCCCGGCTCGATCGCCCCGCAGGTGTGGGCCGAGGCCACGCACAACCCGGCGCTGGTTCCCGCCGTCAGCGCCAACCTGCGGCGCATGCGCGGCTTCTGGACCGAGATCGCGCGCCGCGAGCAGGCTGCGGGTCGTATGGCGCCCGACGCGGACGTGGCCGCGGTCGGCACGGTTCTGTTTTCGATGACTCCCGGCTATATGTTCGGCCACCTGCTGCTCGGTGACCTCGGTCCCGATACCGTGGCGCGCGGCCTGCGCGACTTGCGCGGCGCGTAACTACGACGGGCGTTTCGAAGCCGCCAGTAGCAGCGTCTCGGCGGCCGCCCGGGCATCCGCGCCCGCGTCGGTGTTCCCTTCGATCGTCACGACCACGCTCGCGCCCTCGATCAGCAGCAACAGCCGCCGAGCCAGGGCTTTGGCATCCGCGACGTCGAGGCTCGCGAGCCGGCTCTCGAGCAGATCGCGATACCGGTGAAGGTGCGTGCGAGCGATGGCGGCCACCTCAGGGTCGGCGCGCGTATCGGTGACGCCGTTGACGATCGCGCAGCCGTGGTAGCCGGGTTGCGCGAACCACTCGGTCAGCAGATCGAAAACGGCCAGCACGCCGTCGGGGCCCGTGGCCGTCGCCGTCCGGCGGTCCAGCCACGCGTGGATCCGATCGCTGTGTTCGGTCAGCATCGCCCGGACCAGTTCGGCCTTCGACGGGAAGTAGCGGTACAGGCTCAGCTTCGAGGCGCCCGCCGCCGCCGCGATCTCGTTGACGCCGACGGCGTGCACGCCGCGTTCGTAGAACAGCGACGTCGCCGTCTCGAGGATCCGCGCGCGTGTCGCCGACGGATTGGGCAGCACTCCTTTGGCCATGGTCACACCTCCTCGATCAGAATACAGACTTGTACTGTCACGATACCGATCGGTACTGTCGGCGTGTGGCTCCGACGCGACGACTCTGGCTGGCGGTCCTGTGCGGGTATCTCGCGCTCGGCGCGACCCTGCAGGAACTCCCGCCGTTTCTGTCCACGAAGTTCCATGTCGGGCCCGCGGTGACCGGCCTCGTCGTCGGCTCGGCGTTCGCCGCCACCGCGGCCGGCCGGCCGTTCGCGGGGCGGTGGGGCGATGCGGGGCGCTCGCGGGCGGTGGTCGTCGCGGGCGGGCTGTTGGCCTCGGTCGCCGGGGCCGGCACGGTGTTCGCGCCGGATATCGCAGCGCTCTTGCTATGCCGGCTGGTG
>Ga0207647_10002786_pt1 | contig 13186 bp, 13 predicted proteins | sample KBSCornC2_FD_184295 | JGI IMG/M metagenome (GOLD analysis project Ga0207647, IMG submission 184295) | Corn rhizosphere microbial communities from Kellogg Biological Station, Michigan, USA - C2 (SPAdes) (version 2) | ecosystem: Host-associated > Plants > Roots > Rhizosphere ...
GAAGAAGAACTCGTCGTTCCTCTACAACGGCACGCGCACGATGTACGAGCGCGAAGGTTTCACCTACGACCGGTCGAAGGGCCTGGGTAACTGCGTCATGGTGCGCGAGGTGCAGTGACGCCGGGTCGGCTCGGTGTCGGCCGGAAATTCGTTGCGGATCGAGGGCTGCAGGTGCTTGGTTGGTCGGCGACCGAGCCCGGACGAAACGAGATACCTGTGTCGCTGCCTACGCCGACGTTGACCACTGATCGCCTGCGGTTGCGCCCTTTTGGCGACGCGGATGCGGACGCCCTGTTCGCGCTGCACAGCGATGCGTATGTGCTGCGGTACTGGGACTCGCCGCCGTGGAGTGAACGCAGCCGCGCCCAGCGGTTCATCGGGGCATGCAGGACGATGGCGGAGGAGGGTACGGGCGCTCGCGTGGCCATCGATCGTGCATCGGACGGAGAGTTCCTCGGCTGGTGCAGCTTGAGTCAGTGGAATCCGGACTTTCGGAGCGCGTCGCTCGGCTACTGCTTCACCGAGGCGTCGTGGGGCCACGGGTACGCGACGGAGGCTGCTCGAGCGGTACTGCGATGGGCCTTCGACACGCTGGACCTGAACCGCGTCCAGGCCGAGGCTGATACGCGCAACATCGGCTCCGCCCGCGTCCTCGAGAAGCTCGGCTTCCAGCGCGAGGGGACGCTCCGAGAAGACTGCATCGTGAACGGCGACGTCTCCGACTCGTGGGTCTACGGCCTTCTGCGCCGCGAGTGGACGCCCACCGCCTGAGGCTTCCTCGGCATGTCGGTGGTCGCGCCTAGGGTGACGCCATGGTCGCCCGGATTCAGATCGCAACCGCCGTCCTTGTGCGCGAGGGCCTTGTGCTCCTGGCACATCGCACCCCTCTGCGTGCGGCGTATCCCGACTGCTGGAGCTTCGTCGGCGGACACGTCGAGCCGGGCGAATCACCTGACCAGGCGGTCCGCCGGGAATGCCTCGAGGAGGTCGGCGTGCAGATCCACGACCCGCTGCCGATCCCGATGACGGTCGACAACCCCGCCCTCGACATGCGCGGTTTCCTCGTTACGCGCTGGGAGGGGGAGCCGGTCATCGCCGAGCCCGAGGAGCACGACGACCTGCGCTGGTTCCGGCCGGGCGACCTCGCGGACCTGAACCTCGCCCACCCGGAAAACCTCCCGAACATCCTGAGCGCCGTCCAGCGCGCAACCGCCTAACCCAACGCCGTTCGTTTGCTTGCTGCACCCTGCGTCGAGCACTCATCTGGTGCCGTGTGGATTGACCTAGACCAGGCGGCGGTCGGTGGCCCAGCGGGTTAGTTCGTGGCGGTTGGAGAGTTGGAGTTTGCGGAGGACCGAGGAGACGTGGGTTTCGACGGTCTTCACGGAGATGAAGAGTTCGCGGGCGACTTCCTTGTACGCGTACCCGCGCGCGATCAACCGCAGGACCTCACGCTCGCGCTGCGACAACCGGTCCAGGTCCTCGTCGACCGACGCGATGTCGATGGCGCCGGAGAAGGCGTCCAGGACGAAGCCGGCCAAGCGCGGGGAGAAGACCGCGTCACCCTCGGCGACGCGGTTGATCGCGTCCACCAGCTCGGTGCCGGAGATGTTCTTGGTGACGTACCCGCGGGCGCCGGCGCGGATCACGCCGATGACGTCCTCGGCGGCGTCGGACACCGACAGCGCCAGGAACTTGATGTCGGGGTGCCGCTGGTGCACCTGCTTCATCACCTCGGTACCGCCACCACCGGGGAGGTGCACGTCGAGCAGGACGACGTCCGGTTCGGTGCCGACGATCGCCTTCACGGCGGTGTCGACGTCGGAGCCCTCCCCGACGATGTCGACCGAGGCGCCGATCTCGCTGCGTACCCCGGCCCGGAACATGTCGTGATCGTCGACGACGACTACCCGCCTGCTGCTCATCTGTCCATCTCCAGTCGCACTTCGGTCCCTGTCTCCGGATCGGACCGCACCGTCGCGCGGCCGCCGTGCCGTTCCATTCTGCCCATCACACTGTGCCGCAAGCCGAGCCGGTCGTCGGGGACCTCGTCGACGTCGAATCCCTTGCCGCGGTCGCGGACGAACATCTCCACCCGGTCGCCGTCCACCTCGACGAACACGTCGATCTTCGCAGCTCCCGAGTGCTTGGCGGCGTTCACCATCGACTCGCGCGCGGCCCGGACCATCGAGGCGAGCGGTTCGGTCAGGTCGCAGTCGCCGACCGTCACGACCTCGATCGGTACGCCGTGCGAGTCCTCGACCTCGGCGGCCGCCTGTTTCGCGGCGCCGGCGATCGTCTGGTCGGCGTCGTGCTCCTCGTCGTACAGCCAGGACCGCAGCTCGCGCTCCTGGGAGCGCGCCAGCCGGGCCACGGCCTTCGGGTCGTCGGCCTGCTTCTGGATCAGCGCGAGCGTCTGCAGGACCGAGTCGTGCAGGTGCGCGGCCATGTCGGCGCGTTCCTGCGAACGGACCCGCTCGGCGCGCTCGGAGTTCAGGTCGCGGGTCAGCCGGTGCACCCACGGCCCGGCGATGACGCCGATCCCGACCACGGCGAGCAGCAGCGCGATCAGGACGTCGCCGACCATCGAGAGCCGGCCGTTCTGCACCAGGAACAGGGTGACCGCGGTGCCGATCAGGACCAGCCCGACGCCGATCCGGACGAGCGACTTCCAGCCGCCCTTGCCGAGCACCAGCCCGAGGATCGGGACCCGGACGTCGCGCGCCCACTTGTCCTTCTGGCTCTCGTCGGCCTGCCGCCAGATCAGCGCCAGACCGGTCGCGGCGAACACCAACGGCCAGAACAGCTTCCCGGCGATCCCGAGCCCGGCGACTTGCAACAGGATCAGCAGCCCGGCGCCGATGGCGACCAGCGCGGGCAGCTGCCCGCGGCTCTTCTCCCGTTTCCGTTGCTTCGCCTCGGCGACCGGCGGCGCAGGCTCGTCGGAGCGCAGCCCGCTCCGCGTGTGCGCGGCCAGGCCGGGCGCGGCCGGTACCGTCTCCGGGGCCAGCGGCATCAAGAACCACAACGCCGCGTAGATCAGGATGCCGAAGCCGCCGGACACCGTGGTCGCGATCAGCACCAGCCGTACGACGGTGTCCGACACGCCGAGGTGGTCCGCGATGCCACCGGCCACACCGGCGACGACGCGCCCTTCCGTACGGCGGTACGCCCGCCGCGGAGCGTCCGTCGGCTGCCGGGCGGAGGCCGGCTGCCCTGGTGGAAGGTACGACTGACCGGGTCCCGAGCCCGCCTGCGCACCCATCCGGGCGGCGTAAGCGGCGTACGGGCCCTGGTACTGCCCTGCCGGGCCCTGCGGCCCCCAGCCCTTGTAGCGCCACTGGTCCTGGGTCTGCCCAGGCGTAGGCTCGGGCTGGCCCCCGTTGCTGGAGGTCCCGCCCGGCGGCGCGGCTGCTGGCTGGCTCATCACCACGATCGTCACATGTGGACAGGCCCGACACCAGCAGGCTTGTCCCCGGCCGCCTCCTCAGCCGCTACCCTCCGCGCTCAGGGTCGACTCGGGGAGAACCCCCAAATCCCGCCTCTCCGGGAGTGGTCAGGGTGCATCCCCGATGTCCACGGCGCACTCCGGTGTGAGTATCGATGGCATGGAGCAGAACCAGAGTGGACCCGCCGGGTTCGACCGCGACCGCCTGCAGAACCCCCAGAGCTGGCGGCGCAGCAGGTCGGACCGCTGGGTCGCGGGGGTCTGCGGCGGCATCGGCCGTGCGCTGAACATCGACCCCGTTCTGGTCCGCGTCGTGATGGCCGTGCTGATCATCAGCGGCCCGGGCGTGATCTTCTACATCGCCGCCTGGGTGCTGATGCCCGACGAGGGCAGTGACCGCTCGGCCGCCCAGGGCGTGCTCGGCGACCGGATCCGGACCGACCACCCGTGGTTCTGGCCGGTGGCGGTCGGGGCCTGCGTGTTCATCGCGATCGCGATGATGTCGTCGTTCGACTTCGGCCGGTTCGTGCCCGGCCCGCTGATCGTGCTCGGAGTCATCTGGCTGATCGCGAAGCAGCGCAAGAGCAACAGCAACAAGCAGGCACAGCGCCCGCAGGACACGGTCCCGCCGGCGTCCTCGGCGTCCTCGCCGTACGCCGGGCCGCAGCCGACCACGGCGTACGTGCCTCCGCAGACCGGCCCGTCAGCTCCCCCGGCGGGCCCGTCGTCCTCGGCCACACAGCGACCCCAGGACCGCACCGTCGAACCGGTCCAGGCTGTGTGGACCGAGGACGACCCTCTCGGCCTGTACGTCGACGAGCCGGCCGCCGCGCCGGCCGCCCGCAAGCCCGCCGAGCCGCCCGCGAAGGGCATGCGCGGCGTCAAGTCGATCATCGTCGTCCTGACCGGTATCGCTATCGGCATCGCGGCGCTGGCGGGCGCGTCCACGGCGACCATGCTGATCATCGGCCTGGCCACGCTCGGCGGCGGCATGCTGCTCGGCGGATTCGTCGGCCGCACGCTGGCGCTGCTGCCGCTCGGCATCCTGCTGGCTGCGGGCGCCATCGCGAGCACCGTGTTCCCGGACGTGCCGAAGAATTTCGCTGACACCAACTACGTGGCGCCGGCCAGCCAGACGATCACCGCGACCGGCACCAGCTACCAGTTCGACGCCGGGTCGGTGAAGCTGGACCTGACTCAGGCCAAGTTCGGCCCGGGCGCCAAGGTCGACGTACACGGTGGCGTCGGCGAGGTGATCGTGAAGCTGCCGGCCGACGTCGACGTGCAGGGCGCGCTGTCGACCGAGATGGGAGACGTCGCCTTCCTAGACCAGCACCAGGGCGGCCATAATGCCGAACTGAAGCTCAACGACCTCGGCGCGGACGGCAAGGCCGGCCCGTCGCAGGTCACCCTGGACCTGGACCTCAGGCTGGGCAGTATCAAGGTGGAACGCGGATGAGCCAGCAACCCCGCAAGACCAGGCCGGACGTGCCGGGTGTGGTGGCCGGCACGGTGCTGAGCGGTGCTGCCACGATCTGGATGCTCACCGACAACGGCGTCCTGCAGACCGACGACCTCGGCGTCACCAGCGCCCTGCTGCTGGTCACCGCCGGACTCCTCGGCCTGGCCGCGTCGCGTCGCGTCTAACTCGGTGGACGTAGGTGTCTGCGCTTGTCTAGCCTCCATGGCGTGACCAGCCCGGAGGCGGACAGACCGTAACCACCGGCCGTTCCGTGTGACCCACCGGAACCGCCGGAGACGACTCATGCCGTCCTCCACTGGTTACGGAGCCTCTCCATGCCTTTCGTGCTGTATCTGCTCGGCCTGGCCGTTTTCGCCCAGGCAACGTCCGAATTCATGCTCTCCGGGCTCGGCCCGGACATCGCCCGCGACCTGGGCGTCTCCATCCCCGCCGCCGGCTGGCTGACGTCCGCGTTCGCGCTCGGCATGATCGTCGGCGCCCCGGCGATCGCCGTGCTGGGCGCCCGCTGGCCACGCCGGCGGACCCTGCTCGTGACGCTGACCGTCTTCCTCGCCGTTCACGTAGCCGGCGCGCTCACATCCGACTTCACGGTTCTGCTGGTCACGCGGGTCCTCGCGGCCCTCGCCAACGCCGGCTTCCTGGCGATCGCGCTCGCCACCGCCGCGAGTCTCGTTCCGGACGCGAAGGGCCGTGCCACCTCCGTCCTGCTCGGCGGTACGACGCTCGCGTGCATCGTCGGCGTACCGGCCGGCGCCGTGCTCGGCCAGTACCTCGGCTGGCGGTCCGCGTTCTGGGCGGTCGCGATCATCTCGCTCCCGGCGCTGCTCGGGATCCTCCGCTCGGTCCCTTCGCGGGGCGCCGGTCCGGCCACGGTGGGCCGGTTCCACATCAGGCCCCGGCTCGCCGTCCTGTTGTTGCTCGGGGCCCTCGTCAACGGCGCGACGTTCTGCTCGTTCACGTACCTCTCCCCGGTGCTCACCGAGGTCACCGGGCTGGGCGTGGGCTGGGTGCCGCTGATGCTCGCGCTCTTCGGCCTCGGCTCGTTCGCCGGCGTGACGGTCGCGGGCCGGTACGCCGACCGGCGCAACGACCGGCTCGTACTGGTTGCCGGCGGCATCTTGCTCGTCGGGTGGTGCACGTTCGCGCTCACCGCGGCGTCCGTCGTACCGACCGTGCTGCTCGTGCTGCTCCAGGGCGGGTTGTCCTTCGCGGTCGGGTCGACACTGATCGCCTACAGCCTGTACGCCGGGAGCGCGACGCCCGTGCTGACCGGTGGACTGGCCACCGCCGCGCTGAACGTCGGCGCCGCCGCCGGACCGCTGCTCGGCGGGCCGGCCATCGAAGCGGCCGGGTTCCGCGGACCGCTCTGGGTCAGCGCGGCGCTCGTGGGCGTCGCGCTGGTCGCAGGCGGCTCCATTAAGCTTGTGGATCGCGAGGGGCCCGGGTGAAGCGGGTCCCGTGGTCAAGGAGTTCCGATGGTGCGCGGCACCGTGAAGTGGTTCAACGCCGACAAGGGCTACGGCTTTCTGGCCGTCGACGGGCAGGACGACGTGTTCGTGCACTGGAGCAAGATCGTCTCCGACGGGTACAAGACCCTCGAGGACGGCCAGCACGTCGAGTTCCAGATCGTCGACGGGCCGAAGGGCCGGGAGGCCGACGCGGTCACTCCGATCTGACCGGCACGCACCGTCGCGAACCGGTAGCCTGACGTCTCATCGTGTGAGGGGTGAGACGTGACAGAGCCGGTACCCGTGATCCGGAAGCTCGAGCATGCGCTGGCCGACGACGACTTCGCCTGGTCGCTGGTGCTGACCGGTGAGGACCAGACGGACAAGCTCGCGACGCTGACCGGCGACCTGCGCGGGCCGTTCTCGACGACCGGCGACGGCAAGCAGATCACCTCCGGCTTCTCCTACTGGGGGATCGGCCCCACGATCGCCTGGGCGAACGCGACGAACGACCCGTTCTACCTGGTCATGAAGGCCGGCGCGGAGTCGTTCCAGCGGCACTGGCGCAAGGTCCGGCCGCACGTCGAGAACGGCGGCTTCCACGTCGTCAGCCTCGGCGTCGGCACCGGCGTCAAGGACCGCACCATCGTCAGCGACCTGCGCCGGCAGAACCGGAACATGTACTACATCCCGGTCGACATGAGCTCCGAGATGCTGCGGATGGGGACCCAGCCGGTGCGCGACGCCCGGTTCCCGGTCGCCCAGGTGCTGCCGGTGCAGCTGGACTTCTCGATCGCGGACAACATGGAAGAGCTGGCCGAGATGCTCGCCCGGCTGGTCGGCGACGAGCCGATCCTGTTCACGCTGACCGGCAACACGCTGGCCAACTTCGACAGCGACGAGGAACTGCTCGGCACTCTGACCCAGGGGCTGCGCGCGCAGGACAGGCTGCTGCTCGAGGTGGCCAGTACGACGCGCCTGGACCAGGAGACCGCCGACGCGGCCGCGGACGAGTACCACCAGACCCGCGCGTTCGCGGAGTTCGTCACCAGCGCGCTGCGGTACAACACCGACCTCAAGATCAACAACGAGCTGGTCAAGTTCGTCGGCGAGGTCGAGGACGACGACGCCCTGCTGGTGAAGATCCTCTGGCAGAACGACACCGGCGACGAGGTCCGGATGGAGCTGCCGGACCACACCGAGGTGGTGCTGCCGATCGGTGACACGATCCGGCTCTACACCACCCGCAAGTACTCCACGACCCGGCTGAAGCGGCTCACCGAGGCCTGCAAGCTGACGCCGGTCGAGGCGATCCAGTCCCAGTTCCGGTACACCCGCCGTCCGAACCCGTTCGGCCTGGAGCTACTGCTGCTCGCCCCGGAGGCAGCCGGCGAGGGCGCGCGCAGCCTCGCCGACGACATCTGGGCCACGTGAGCCGGATGAACCGGCGGGCCGTCGTCAGCGTCGTGACGTACGGCCTGCTCGCTCTGGCGTTCGTGCTCGGCGTCATCTGGTTCTTCTGGCCGGAGAACTCGCGCTGGGAGCCGGCCGTCAACTCGCTCACGCTGGTGGCCGGCCTGACCGGCATCTTCGTCGAGCGGCTGACCGCCGAGGCGGAACGCCGTACCGAGGTGCTGCGGTCCGTCGCTGACGAGCTGCACGAGAACACCCGGCTGCTGAACGACGACCGGTTCTCGCCCGACGCCCCGACCGCCCGGCAGGTGTACCCGCGGCTCGTGGTGTCCGCGGTCGATCTCGCGCTGGTGTCCGGAGCCCTCGGCCTGCGCCGCGACGCCGAGCTCGTCGGGCAACTGCACCGGTGGCGGGACACCGTGCACCTGTTCAACCGGCGGCTCGACCTGACCGAGATCAGCACGTTCTCGAACACCATCTCGGCGGCCGAACTGGCCGCGTTCCACCGCGCGCTGCACCGCGAGAACAGCTACTTCGCGGCCACCCGCGAGAAGCTCGACAAGCTGCTCGGCGCGCTGCCCGGACTTTAACGGCGGGGGCCGTAACCGGACCGGTTGCTGTCAGTAGTGGCAAATTCTCCCGAGCCGTTGACTTGGCCACGCCGTGAGAGCTTCACTTTCGGACAGGACCGTAAATAGGCCCCCGGAGGCAATCGCATGCGATCAGTCCGCTCCCTTCTCGCACCGGCACTCGCCGCTCTGCTCTTCACGGCTCCCGCGGCGCCACCTGCCGGCGCGGCGCCCGCCGGGCCGCCCGGACCGCCGACCGGCACGGTGGTCTCGCTCGGCACGCCGCTGTCCGACGTACTCCTGATCGGGGGCACCGTCGCACCCGGCCCGAACGGCAAGGCCGCGATCTGGAACGTGTCCACCGGAAGTCCGGCGTACCTGAACGCCGTCGACCCGGCCACCGGCGACAGCCTGCTCTCGGCGGCGCTACCCGGCGCGGACGGCAGTTACGCGGTCGCCGCGACGCCGGACGGCACGATCTACGTCGGCACCTACAACAACGGCCACCTGTACCGGCTGCGCCCGGGCGGCGCCGTCGAGGACCTCGGCCGGCCGATCGCCACCGAGACGTTCATCTGGCGGATCACCACCGACGACCAGGGCAACGTGTACGGCGGGACGTTCCCGCACGGGAAGGTGTTCCGGTACGACGACAAGACCGGCGCCGTCCGCGACTACGGCACGGTCCTGGCCGGCCAGACGTACGTCAAGAGCATCGACTACGCCGGGGGCAAGGTGTACGCCGGCACGATGCCTGACGCGCACGTCATGGAGGTCGACGCGGCCACCGGCGCGATCACCGAACTGCCGTCGCCGCCCGGCCTCGGGGACCCCTCCGACAAGGTCGTGTACGACCTGAACGCGCGCGGCGGGCGCGTGTACGCGCGGATCAGCACCGCGTTCCCCGGCCCGCTGTACGTCTGGGACATCGCTTCGCGGACCTGGGTGGACGAGATCCCGAACGCGCACGGTCTGGACATCTCCCCGATCGGCGCGGACGGCTCGCTGTACCTCATCCAGAGCAGCGAACTGAAGAAGTACGACCCGGCCACCAAGACGCTGACCGGCACCGGCCTGACCTTCACCGGCCGGATCCAGAACGCGCGGTCGATCGGGTACGCCGACCTGGGCCTGCCCGACTACCCGGGCACCAGCGTCGTCGGCACCCTGTGGCGCGGCGAGGAGTTCCGGTACAACCCGCAGACCGGCAAGTCCGAGATCTTCACCACCAAGGTGCGGCGGGAGCCGATCGAGATCCTGTCCGTGGCGGGCGGCAAGGACGACATCTACGCCGGCGGATTCCTCAACGGCGGCGTCTCGGTGGTCAACCCGACCACCGGCGAGGCGAAGTTCAACCGGTTCTCCCAGGTCGAGGCCCTGATGGAGGGGTCCGACGGCACCGTCTGGGTCGGCGCCTATCCGGAGGCCCGCCTCTACTCCTACGACACCACGAAGCCCTGGAGCAGCCCGGAGTACTCCCCCGGCCCGCCCGGTACGCCGGACAACCCGAAGCAACTCCTCAACCTGAAGCCCGACCTGCTCCAGACCCGGGCCCGCGCGCTGACCGAGGTGAACGGCAAGATCGCGGTCGGCACGATCCCCGACGGCGACCGGCTCGGTGGGGCGCTGGTGATCTACGACCCGGCGACGAACACCGCGGAGAAGTACCGCAACGTCGTCCAGGACGAATCCGTCTTCGGTCTCACCGCGCACTGCGGCATCGTGTACGGCGGAACGTCGATCGCCGGCGGCCTGACGACCACCCCGCCGACCCGCGAAGCGGGCACAGTGTTCGCGTGGGACGTAGCCGGCAAGAAGAAGCTCTGGGAGGTCGTACCGGTGGCGAAGGCCGCGACGGTCTCGGCGGTCACGATGGGCCCGGACGGGCTGCTGTGGGGCGTCGCCGGGAAGACCGTCTTCGCGCTGGCCCCGGACAGCGGCAAGCTGAAGAAGTCCTTCACGCTCGGGACGACGACCTCCAGCGGCGACATCGTCGCGACTTCGGAGGCCGTCTACGTGAGCATCGACCTGAACAAGATCTACCGGATCGCGCCGGGGAAGAACTCGGTCCCGACGGTGTTCGTGCAGCACGCGCACCGGCGGCTCGGCGTCCGCGGAGACCACCAACTGCTGATGACGAGCGGCTCCGAGCTGTTCCGGATTGATATCAGCCGTTGACAGCCGAAATTCACCCCGGCTACTTTCGGTCCTGACCGTTATTCGGTTTCACTACTTCCGGCCCTGACTTCCGGACACCCTGGGGGTGCGATGAGATCCACCGTCCGCCGCATGGCGGCACCACTCACGGCGCTCGTGCTCGCCGCCGCGCTCAGTTCCTGCGGCGGAGGCGACTCGGGCTCCTCGGACTCGAAGAAGAGCGTCACGCTCTGGATGTACCCGGTGATCGCCGACCAGGCGGCCAGCGACGCGTACTGGAAGAAGGTCGAGACCGACTTCGAGGCGGCCAACTCCGGTGTCGACCTGAAGCTGGAGAACCAGCCGTGGAAGGGCCGCGAGGAGAAGGTCGCGGCCGCGTTCTCCGGCGGGAAGGGCCCGGACGTCCTGCTGATGATCCCGGACCAGATCCCGCAGTACGTGAAGAGCGGCTCGCTGGAGCCGGTCGACGACGTGGTCGCGCCGGAGAAGGACAAGTTCCTGCCGGCCGCGATCCCCGGCCTGACGGTCGAGGGCAAGGTGTACGGCGCCCCGATCTACCACACCGTCACCACGACGATGTACAACAAGACCGTCCTGACCAAGGCCGGCATCAGCAAGCCGCCGGCGACCTGGGACGAGATCAAGGCCGCCGCGCCGAAGCTCAAGGCGGCCGGGTTCTCCACGCTGGACTACTCGGCCTCACCGGAGGCGACGCTGAACCTGAACTTCTACCCGCTGCTGTGGCAGGCCGGCGGGAAGGTCTTCGCCGACGACGGCAAGAGCGTCGCGTTCAACCAGGCCCCGGGTCTGGAGGCGCTGACCTTCCTGAAGAGCCTGTGGGACCAGGGCGCGATCCCGAAGACCGCGCTCACCGCGGGCAACGTGGTCGCCGACTCGCCGTTCGGCAAGGGTCAGGTCGCGATGGCGATGACCAGCGTGCCGGCCGACGTCGCCACGGTGACCCCGACCTGGGGCGCCGCGAACGTCGAACTCGGGGCGCCGCTGACCGGCAAGAAGCAGGTCGGCTTCGGTCTCCCCGGCGGTCTGGTCCTGAACGCGGCCTCGGAGAACGTCGACGGCGCGAAGAAGTTCCTGTCGTTCATGATGCAGTCCGCGCAGCTGGACGCGCTCAGCAAGGCGTCCGGGTTCTACTCGCCGCGCAGCGACGCCAAGTCCGAGTCGACCGACCCGAACGCGGCGAAGTTCCGCGACGCGCTGCAGTACGCCGTACCGGGTGAGCCGAACCCGTCGGCGCGGCAGGTGATGTCGTTCCTGAGCACCGAGATCCAGGCCGTGCTGACCGGCAAGAAGCAGCCCCAGCAGGCCCTGGACGACGCGGCCAAGCAGGCCAACGACCTGCTCTCGAGGCAGCGTTGACCGAAGCACGGCAGCCGGACACGGCGGCGGGTCGGGCGGGACCCGTCGCCGGCCCGGCCCGGCGCGGCACGCTCAAACGCCCGTGGGTGGGCTTCGTGTTCGTCCTGCCCATGCTGGTCTTGTTCTTGTTGTTCCGGTTCCTGCCGGCGATCGGGGCGTTCTTCCTCTCGCTGACCGACTACCGGATCAGCGGGAAGTGGGACTTCATCGCGCTCGACAACTACACCCGCCTGCTCTCGGACAAGGTGTTCCACGAGGCCCTGCTGGTGACGATCACCTACACGGTGATCTTCGTCCCGCTGACAGTCCTGCTGTCGCTCGGCACCGCCGTACTGCTGCACCAGGTGGTGTGGCGGCGCGGCTTCTTCCGCGGCGTGTTCTTCCTGCCGTACGTGACCAGCATCGTGCTGGCCGCGGTGATCTGGAAGTGGATCTACGACGCGCAGGACGGGCTGCTGAACGCCGTCCTCGGGCTGGTCTCGATCGGCCCGATCGACTTCCTCAGCCAGTCGAACACCGTGCTGCCCTCGATCGCCCTCACCTCGGCCTGGAAGGGCTTCGGGTACTCGATGCTGATCCTGCTCGCGGGCCTGCAGGCGGTGCCGAAGTCGTACCTCGAGGCCGCGATGATCGACGGCGCGGGGACCTGGCAGCGGTTCCGGTACGTGACGCTGCCGCAGCTGCGGCCGGTGCTGTTCTTCGTGCTGGTGATCGAGACCATCGGCGCGTTCCAGGTCTTCGACGCGATGTACGTGATGACCGGCGGCGGACCGGTGCGGTCCAGCTACTCGCTCGTGTACTTCCTGTACGACAGCGGTTTCAAGTACTTCGACTTCGGTTACGCCAGCGCGATCGGCCTGGTGCTGTTCCTGATCGTGCTGATCGTCTCGCTCGTACAGCGCCGGCTCGTCGGGAGGGACGACTAGATGGCCCAGGTACTCGACCGCCCGCCGGTCCGCCCGGTCGCGGAGCCGCCGGCGGCGGCCCGGCGTGGGACCGCGGCCCGGCTGACGCTGCCGACGCTGCTGACGCTGACCGCGATCGTCACCGTCGTACCGTTCGCGGCGATGGTGCTGGTCGCGTTCGCGCCGCCCAGCGGGCAGACGTTCCCGGACGCGCTGAACCCGGCGAACTTCACGCTGGAGAACTTCTCCAAGGTGCTGTCCAGCTCGGACATCCCGCGCTGGACGGTGAACTCGCTGCTCTACTCGCTGGTGTCGGTGGCGCTGGTGCTGCTGTTCGCCGCGATGGCCGGGTACGCGTTCGCGAAGAAGAAGTTCCCCGGCCGGGA
>Ga0207647_10002788_pt1 | contig 13179 bp, 7 predicted proteins | sample KBSCornC2_FD_184295 | JGI IMG/M metagenome (GOLD analysis project Ga0207647, IMG submission 184295) | Corn rhizosphere microbial communities from Kellogg Biological Station, Michigan, USA - C2 (SPAdes) (version 2) | ecosystem: Host-associated > Plants > Roots > Rhizosphere ...
CTCGATGCGCTCGCCGATCCCCTCGATCCCGGCTTCGGTTTCGACATGGTGCGGCTGTCGGCGAGCCGCACCGAGATCGTGGTGCAGGAGCAGCGCGATCTCGACGCCCATGTCCACGACAATGACGAGCTCGCCGCGCTGATCGACCGCATCGCCGCGCGGATCGGTGGAAAGCGCGTCGTCGTGCACCTGCCGCAGGACACGCATATTCCTGAATGTGCGGTGATAGCCGCGCCGGCGCAGCATCATCTCGCCGCCGCCATGCAGGCCGAATGGCCGGCACGTGTCGAGAGCGAGCCGCCGCTGCGCCCGCTCAGGCTGTTCGACAAGCCTGAGCCGATCAAGGTGCCGTTCGCGACCGTGCCCGACGGTCCGCCGCATCAATTCACCTGGCGCCGCGCGCTGCATGCGGTGGTGCGGGTGGAAGGACCCGAACGCATCGCCATGGAATGGTGGCGGCAGGACGGCAAGCAGTTGACGCGGGACTATTTCCGCATCGAGGATGCCGAGGGGCTGCGCTTCTGGATTTTTCGCGACGGTCTTTACGAGGGGGAGGTGTTCGACGACGACGGCAAGCCGGTTCCTCCCGGCTGGTATGTGCACGGTCTCTTCGCATGACCGCGTCCGCTTATGCCGAGATCGGCATCACCACCAACTTCTCGTTCCTGCGCGGCGGCTCGGATCCGCGCGCCTATGTGCATCAGGCGAGCATCCTCGGCATTGCCGCGATCGGCATCGCCGATCACAACACGCTCGCCGGCGTGGTGCGGGCCTACAAGGAGCTCGACAATGACAAGGTGCTGCACAAGCCAAAGCTGCTGATCGGCGCGCGCATCGTCTTCATCGACGGCACGCCCGACATTTTTGTCTATCCGCGCGACCGCGCAGCCTATGGCCGGCTCTGCCAGCTTCTCACCAGGGGCAAGCGCGGCGACGACATCACGCGGATCGAGAAGGGCGAGTGTCGTCTCACCTTCCCTGATCTCCTCGCGTTTTCGGAAGGCCAGCTTCTGGTCCTGACCCTGCCGCATCGCTTCGAGCCGGCGCAGGCGCTGGATGTTCTTGCAAAGCTCAAAGCGACCCGCGCCGATGGCGTGTGGCTGGCGGCGAGCCTGGTCTATCGCGGCGACGACCGGCGTCGCCTGGCGCGGCTCGATGATCTCGCGGGAAAAGCAAAGGTGCCGCTGCTCGCGACCAACGAGGTGCTCTATCACGATCCCGGCCGTCGCCCCCTCCAGGACGTGCTGACTTGCATCCGTGAAAAGACCACGATCGAGGCGGTCGGACGGAAGCTCGAGGCCAATGCGGAGCGCTTTCTCAAAACTCCACGCGAAATGTCGCGGCTGTTCCGGGACTTTCCCGGGGCGATCGCGGAGACCATGCGCTTTGCGAACAAGATCGACTTCTCGCTCGACCAGCTCAAATATCAATATCCGGACGAGCCGGTGCCGCCGGGCAAGACCGCGCAAGGGCATCTGGAGGATCTGACCTGGGCGGGCGTCGATAAATATTTCGCCGGCGAAATCGATGACAAGCTGCGTGCCACACTCAAGAAAGAGCTCGCGCTGATCGCCGAGCTGAAATACGCGCACTACTTCCTCACCGTGCACGACATCGTCCATTACGCGCGCAGCCAGAACATCCTGTGCCAGGGCCGCGGCTCGGCGGCGAATTCGGCTGTCTGCTACGTGCTCGGCATCACCTCGGTCGACCCGACCAAGGTCGATCTCTTGTTCGAGCGCTTCATTTCCAAGGAGCGGCTGGAGCCGCCCGACATCGACGTCGATTTCGAGCATTCGCGGCGCGAGGAGGTGATGCAATATGTCTATCGCCGCTATGGCCGCCACCGCGCCGCGATCATCGCCACGATCATCCATTATCGTCCGCGCAGCGCCATCCGCGACGTCGGCAAGGCGCTGGGCCTGACCGAGGACGTCACCGCCGCGCTCGCCGACACCGTCTGGGGGAGCTGGGGTAGTGGCCTCAACGACATGCAGGTCAAGCAGGCCGGGCTCGATCCGCAAAACCCCATGATCAACCTCGCGGTCGAGCTTGCGACCGAGTTGATCGAATTCCCGCGTCATCTCTCCCAACATGTCGGCGGCTATGTGCTCACCCAGGACCGGCTCGACACCTATGTGCCGATCGGCAACGCCGCCATGGACGACCGCACCTTCATCGAATGGGACAAGGACGACGTCGACGCACTCAACATGATGAAGGTCGACGTGCTTGCGCTCGGCATGCTGACCTGCATCCGCAAATGTTTTGACCTGATCGCGGGCCACAAGGGCGAGCACTGGGTTCTGGCGAGCGTTCCGCAGGACGATCCCAAAGTCTACGACATGCTGTGTGACGGGGAGTCGCTCGGCGTGTTCCAGGTCGAGAGCCGCGCCCAGATGAACATGCTGCCGCGCCTGAAGCCGCGGACGTTCTACGACCTCGTGATCGAGGTCGCGATCGTGCGGCCGGGGCCGATCCAGGGCGACATGGTGCATCCGTATTTGCGGCGGCGGAACGGCCAGGAGAAGGTGAGCTATCCCTCGCCATCACCCGAGCATGGTCCCGCGGACGAGCTCTACAGGGTGTTGCACAAGACGAAGGGCGTGCCGCTGTTCCAGGAGCAGGCGATGCGCATCGCGATCGAGGCGGCCAAATTCACCCCCGAGGAGGCCAACGGCCTGCGCCGCTCGATGGCGACCTTCCGCAATGTCGGCACCATCGGCACATACGAGGACAAACTGATCGGCAACATGGTCGCGCGCGGCTACGATCCCAACTTCGCCAAAAGCTGCTTCGACCAGATCAAGGGCTTTGGCAGTTACGGCTTTCCTGAGAGTCACGCGGCGAGCTTTGCGCAGCTCGTCTACATTTCGTCATGGCTGAAATATTATCACCCGGATGCGTTCTGCTGCGGCCTCTTGAACTCGCAGCCGATGGGTTTCTACGCGCCGGCGCAGATCGTCGGCGATGCCCGCAAGAACGGCGTCGAGGTCCGCGACATCGACGTGTCCTGCAGCTTTGCGCAGAGCACGCTCGAGCAGGGCAGCGGCAAATATTGCGCGGTACGCCTCGGCTTCCGCCAGATCGACGGCTTCCATTGGCTGGACGAGGATGAGGAGCGCCTGAAACACTCCCAGCTGTCATTCCGGGGCGCGCCACTTGGCGCGAACCCGGAATCCATCGGACCGCATATGCCTGGCGGAATGGATTCCGGGCTCGACGCTGGCGCGTCGCCCCGGAATGACAAGAAGGAAGACTGGGCCGACCGCATCGTCGCCGCCCGCAACCGCCGTCCCTTCACCTCGCTCGAAGACTTCGCCCGCGACACCGGCCTGCCCAAGCGTGCGCTGATCCTGCTTGCCGATGCCGACGCGTTCCGCTCGCTCGGGCTCGATCGCCGCGAGGCGCTGTGGCAGGTGCGGCGGCTGCCCGACGGCGTGCCGTTGCCGCTGTTCGAGGCCGCCACCGCCCGTGAGCAGCCCGACGAGCACGCAAAGCCATTGCCCGTGATGCCGCGCCCCGAGCAGGTGGTCGCGGACTACCAGACCATCCGGCTGTCGCTGAAGGGCCACCCGATGGAATTCCTGCGTGAGATGTTTTCGCGCGAGCGCGTCGTCGCCTGCAAGGACGTCAATCATCAGAACGAACGGCGCCGCGTCCGCTGCGCCGGCGTGGTGCTGGTCCGGCAGCGGCCGGGCAGCGCCAGCGGCGTCGTGTTCATGACGCTGGAGGACGAAACCGGCATCGCCAATGTCGTGGTGTGGCCCAAGATCATGGAGCAGTACCGCAAGGAAGTGATGGGCGCGCGCCTCATCCTGGTCGAAGGCTATATCCAGAGCAGCCCCGAGAAGGTGACGCATCTCATCGCCCAGCGCATGGTCGACCGCTCGCACGATCTGATCGGCCTTGCCAACGACGCGCTGGCCCGCAAGCATCCTGTGCCATCAGGCGCCGCGCTGATCGAGCCTCTCAACGACGACCGCCGCGATCACGCGGACGCGCCGGCGCAGAAAATGCGCCACCCCCGCAACGTCCGCATCCTGCCGCCGTCGCGGGATTTTCATTGAGGATGTGACGCAGAATGCCGCCACACCGTCATTGCGAGCGCAGCGAAGCAATCCAGAGTCTTTCCGCGGACGCAGTCTGGATTGCTTCGCTACGCTCGCAATGACGAGTTTTGTTGAAGCGATCGCCCTCACTCTCGGTCGTCATACCCCGCGAAGGCGGGGTATCCAGTACGCAGCGGCCTCTCGGTTCTAGCTGCACTGTCTCTGGAATACTGGATCGCCCGCCTTCGCGAGCGATGACAGCGCGCCCTCTAAAAATTCACCCGGTTCGAGATCGCCCCGTCCACGACGAGATTGGAGCCGGTCGTGAACCCCGACACCGGGCTTGCCAGAAACACCGCGGCGCTTGCGATCTCCTGCGGCGTTGCCATGCGGCCGGTAGGGTTGCGCTTCATCGCATCCTTGTAGCGCTCGGGCATGTTCTGCTCGATCATGTTCCAGACGCCGCCCTTGAAATAGACGGTGCCGGGCGAGACCACGTTGACGCGGATCTTCTTCTTCGCGTATTGCCGCGCCAGCCCCTTGGCCATGTGGATCAGCGCCGCCTTGATCGGGCCGTAGGAGCTCGCGAGATCGGCCTGTGCGGCCGAGATCGAGGAGATGATGACGAAGGCGGCGTCACCGCTTGTCTCGCCACTCGCTTCGAGGAACGGTCGCGCGGCATCGAATGCATGCACGGCGCCGAGCACGTCGAGCCGGAAGTTCTGCTCCCAGGACGCCGCATCCTGACCTTGCGCCATCGCGCCGGCATTGGAGAACAGCATGTCGATGCCGCCGAGCTCCTTGGCAGCGCCCTCGACCCAGGATTTCAGCGCCGTGCCGTCGGTGACGTCGACCGGGCTGCCGGTGGCGCGGATACCGCTCGCCTTCAGCTCAGCGACGGTGGCCGCAACCTGATCCGCGTTGCGCGCGCATACCGCGACATTGGCGCCTTCGCCGGCCAGCGTCGCCGCAATCGCCCGCCCGATGCCGCGCGTGCCGCCGAGGACGATGGCGTTCTTTCCCTTGAGACCGAGATCCATGTTTGTTTTCCTTGTTGTTGGTCGTTCGACTTTAGCGGTTTACGCGACGGCGTTGAATACGGTCTCCGCGTCATACCCCGCGAAAGCGGGGTATCCAGTACGCCGCGGCGTCTCGGTTCTATCTCTGGCGTCTCTGGAATACTGGATCATCCGCCCCAGTGCGCAAGTGCGCACAAGGCGGATGATGACACCGTGCTGGATGGCCAAGACCGCGACGACCTCACTCCGGCGCCGCCCCCACCGGCGGGCCGCCGGGCGGGCGGTGCAGGTAGGTCAGCGAGACGTAGGCGCCGGCCCAGGAGCCGAGCGCCGCGAAAGCGACATAGAAGGCGTTTTCGGTATAGCTGATCACCGCGTAGGAGGAGAGCAGGTACCAGACCGCGCTCCAGTTCGCCGCCGGCACGCGCTTGCGCGCGATAACGGCGGAGGTGAACATGACATAGACCGCGTCGGTGGCCGCCGTTGCGATGAACACGGCGCCGGCGGTAAGGGGATCGATGGCGGCCATTGCATTCCTTTCTGCGATCGTGACATGGTCGCGAAAAGTACAGCATGATCCGGAAAAATGGGCAGCGGTTTTCCGGAAGGATCCGTACTTTAAAACAATAGCCCGAAAGGGAGAGAAGCGGCCATGCAAAGCCCCGCCGATATTCTCAAGGGTATCTGGACCTCCGTTGGCGGCGATCCTGTCGCGCTCGAACGTGTACGGCTGACCGGGGAGGAGCCGCAGATCCCGTCCTCGTTTCGTGTCGCTGTCGCCGGCCAAACCACAATCGCTGCCGCAGGCCTCGCCGCCGCCGAAATCTGGCGACTGCGAAGCGGTGAGGCGCAGGACGTCCATGTCGACATGCGCCATGCCGTGGCCGAATGCCGTTCGGAGCGCTATTTGCGCCTCGACGACAAGCCGCCGCCGCCGGCCTGGGACGCCATCGCCGGCGTCTACAGGACCGGCGATGGCCGCTTCGTCCGCTGCCACACCAACTTTCCGCATCACCGCGACGCGGTCTGCAAGGTGCTCGCCTGCGAGGCGGAGCGCGAGAAGGTGCAGGCCGCGTTGATGCGGTGGAAGGGCGAGGAGTTTGAATCCGCGGCTTACGCTGCAGGCGGCGTCGTTGCCCTGATGCGCTCTTACGACGAGTGGTCCGCACTGCCGCAGGCGCGTGCGCTCGCCGAACTGCCGCTGATGTCGATCGAGAGGATCGGCGAAGCCCCGCCAAGGCCGTGGCCTGAAGGCGATCGCCCTCTCGCAGGCCTCCGCGTGCTCGATCTCTCCCGCGTCATCGCAGGGCCAGTCGCCGGCCGCACGCTCGCCGCGCATGGTGCGGATGTGCTGCTGGTGTCGGGGCCGGAGCTACCCGCCATTCCCTGGCTCACCATCGACACCGGCCGCGGCAAGCTCACCACGTTCGTCGAGCTGAAGAGCGAAGCGGGCAGGGCGCAGTTGCGCGAGTTGCTGAAGGACGCCGACATTGTCTCGCAGGGCTATCGCCCGCGTGCGCTTGCCGCCCTCGGCTTCGGGCCCGAGGAGGCCGCGAAGATCAATCCCGGCATCGTCTACGTGACGCTGTCAGCCTACGGCCATGCCGGCCCCTGGGCCGAGCGGCGCGGCTTCGACTCTCTGGTGCAAACCACCACCGGTTTCAACCATGCCGAGGGGCAGGCCGCCGGCATCGACGCTCCCAAGGAACTGCCGGCACAGATACTCGATCACGCTACCGGCTATCTCATGGCGCTTGGCGCGATGATGGCCAAAGCGCGTCAGGCCGGCGAAGGCGGCAGCTGGCACGTGCGCGTGTCGCTGGCGCAGACCGGCCGCTGGTTGTGGAATCTCGGCCGGCTCGACGGCGGACTGGATACCCCGGATCTTACGGGCGAGGCCGTACATGCAGCGTTCATCGAGAGCATGCCATCTGGCTTCGGCACGTTGAAAGCGGTGCGCCATTCGGCGCTGCTGTCGAGAACGCCGACGCAATGGAGCCGTCCGGCGATGCCGCTCGGCAGTCATCCGGCACAGTGGCCGCTGAGAAGCTGACACTTGGCTTACTTGGATAGCTTACTTGGAGCTGACGCGTCGCAAAATTTTAACGCAAACGGAAAGGTGCGGGGCGTTTTTTAGGTTGTTTGAAATCTGAATTCGGCACTATTAGCGCGACCGATGAGGCAGTCATTTGCCGAGATCGTCGCAGACATGACCGGGCCCCATGGTAGTTGAAAATACCAAGCGATTGCAGGTGCTTACAAAACAACGGGTGATCACATCCGTAGTTTTACTGGCACTCGCCGGCGCCGGTGCCTATGGCTTCCTTTATGCGGGGGCCAAGGAAAAAAGTCATTCCGAGGTCTCCAGCCAGTCGCGCAGGAATGCGCAGAACTTCACGCCGACGCCGTCCGAATGGGCGACGCTGACGATCGAGCCGGTCAAGGCCAAGACCTTCCGCGCCGAATATGTCACCGAAGGCAAGGTCGCGGTCGACGAGGATCGCTCGACGCCGGTGTTCTCGCCCTATGCGGGCAGGGTCACCAAGCTGCTCGCCAAGCCGGGCGAGATGCTGAAGCAAGGTCAACCGCTGTTCACGATCGAGGCCGCCGACACCGTGCAGGCCCAGAACGATTTCATCGCGGCGATGACCTCGCAGAACAAGGCGAAGTCGGCGATCGATCTTGCCGACATCCAGTTCAAGCGGGCCAAGGATCTCTATGAGGGCCACGCCATTCCGCTGAAGGACTATCAGCAGGCGGAAGCCACCCAGGTTCAGGCGCAGAACGACATGCGCTCCTCGGCGACGGCGCTGGAAGCCGCACGCAACAAGCTGCGGATTCTCGGCTTCACCGACGAGACCATCAAGGTGTTCCAGGACAAGGGCGTCATCGATCGGGAGATCACGATCTACTCGCCGATCTCCGGCACGGTCGTGCAGCGCAAGATCGGCCCAGGCCAGTACGTCAATTCCGGCGCCAGCGATCCGGTCTTCGTGATCGGCGACCTCTCAACGGTCTGGCTCACCGCCTTCGTGCGCGAGAGCGACGCGGCCGCGGTATGCATCGGGCAGGACATCACCGTCAACGTGATGGCGCTGCCGGGGCGGCCGCTGACCGCCAAGATCAACTACGTCGCCGCCGCGATCGATCCCAGCACCCGCCGTCTGCTGGTTCGCGCCACCATCGACAACAAGGACGGCGTGCTCAAGCCGGAAATGTTCGCCAACGTCACGATCTATTCGGCTGGCGACCGTGCGGCACCGGCGGTGCCGAAACAGGCGCTGATCTATGAAGCCGACAAGGTTCGCATCTGGGTGGCGCGCGAGGACAAGTCGGTCGAGCTGCGCCAGATCAAGATCGGCCTCATCAACGGCAACCTCGTTGAAGTCACGAGCAACCTGAAGCCCGGCGAGCAGATCGTCACCAAGGGCAGCTTGTTCATCGACCGCGCGGCGTCCGGCAGCTGATCGACGACCCAAAAACTGACAACAAACTGAAGAGCTGAATGGATCGTCTCGTCGCCCTTGCCGTCAACCGGCGCTTCCTGATGGTCGGCATGTTCGTTGCCGTGCTGATCGGCGGCCTGATCGCGTTCAACCAGCTCAACATCGAGGCCTATCCCGACCCGACCCCGCCGATGGTCGATATCGTGACGCAGAGCCCCGGCCTGTCGGCCGAGGAAATCGAGCGTTACATCACGATCCCGATCGAGACCCAGGTCGCGGGTCTGAAGAACCTCACGACCATCCGCACCATCTCGCTCTACGGCCTCTCCGACATCAAGCTCCAGTTCTCCTTCGCCTACACCTATGACGAGGCGTTGCAGCAGGTCTTGAACCGCCTGGCGCAGCTCGCGCCGCTGCCGGGCAATGTGCAGCCGCAGATCTCGCCGCTCAGCCCGATCGGCGAGATCTTCCGCTACCGCCTGGTCGGCCCGCCGAACTACAGCGTGCTCGACCTCAAGACCATCCAGGACTGGATCCTCCAGCGCCGCTTCCGCGCCGTGCCGGGCGTCATCGACGTCACCGGCTGGGGCGGCAAGAGCAAGACCTACGAGCTCCAGGTCGACTTCAACAAGCTCGTCGCCAACGGCCTGACGCTGCCGCAATTGCTCCAGGCGGTCGGCAATGCGAACGTCAATGTCGGCGGCAACACTGTCAATATCGGCCAGCAATCGGCCGTGGTGCGCGGCGTCGGCCTGATACGTTCGATCGACGACCTTGCCAACACCATGGTCTCGCAGACCAACGGCAACCCGGTGCTGGTCAAGGACGTCGCCACCGTCACCGTCGGTCAGAAGCCTCGTCTCGGCATCGCCGGCCTCGACGAGTCCGACGATATCGTACAGGGCATCGTCCTGATGCGTCGTGGCGAGCAGAGCTCGCCAACCATCAAGCGCGTCCACCAGCTCGTTCAAACCATCAACGACTCCAGCATCCTGCCGCCCGGCGTGCGCATCGAGCGCATCTACGACCGCGGCGACCTGATCGAGCTCACCACCCACACCGTGCTGCACAACATGGTGGTCGGCATCCTCCTGATCGTGCTGTTGCAGTGGATCTTCCTCGGCGATTTGCGCAGCGCGCTGATCGTCGGCGCCACCATTCCGTTCGCGCTGTTCTTCGCGGTGATCATCCTGGTGCTGCGCGGGGAATCGGCGAACCTGCTGTCGGTCGGTGCGATCGACTTCGGCCTGATCGTCGATGCCACCGTCATCATGGTGGAAGCGATCTTCCGCCGCCTGACGCAGACGACGCCGGTGTCCGAATCCGAGCACATGTCGCCCGAGACGCTGTTCGGCATGAAGAGCCACGCCATCCTCAGCGCCGCGGCCGACGTGTCGCGCTCGATCTTCTTCGCCGCCGCCATCATCATCGCGGCCTTCCTGCCGCTGTTCACGCTCTCCGGCGTCGAAGGCAACATCTTCGGACCGATGGCGCGCACCTATGCCTATGCGCTCGCCGGCGGGCTGCTGGCCACCTTCACGGTGACGCCGGCGCTGTCCGCGATCATCCTGCCCGCGCATGTCGAGGAAACCGAGACCAAGGTCATGTTGATCCTGCACCGGATCTACATGCCGGTGCTGCATTGGGCGGTCGCCAATCGCGGCATCATGCTTGGCGGTGCGGTCGGTCTCGTGCTGATGACGGTGGCGCTCAGCCGGCTGCTCGGCCTCGAATTCCTGCCCAAGCTGGAAGAGGGCAATCTCTGGATCCGCGCCACGCTGCCGCCGACCATCTCGCTCCAGGAGGGCAACACCTACGTCAACGAGATGCGCAAGGTGATCCGCGCCCGGCCCGAGGTGGAATCCGTGGTGTCGCAGCACGGCCGTCCCGACGACGGCACCGACGCGGCCGGCTTCTTCAACGCCGAGTTCTTCGCGCCGCTCAAGCCCGTGAGCCAATGGCCCGGCACACGCGACAAGGAAGAGCTGACCGCGCAACTGCTCAAGCAGCTCGACGACCGCTTCCCCGGCGTCGAATTCAACTTCTCGCAATATCTCCAGGACAACGTCTCCGAGGCTGTCTCCGGCGTGAAGGGCGAGAACTCGATCAAGCTGTTCGGCAGCGATCTGCAGGCGCTGACCGACACCGCCAACAAGATCAAGCAGGTGCTGTCGACCGTGCAGGGTGTCACCGACCTTGCTGTGTTCACCTCGCTCGGGCAGCCGACCATCCAGATCGACATCGACCGCGCCAAGGCCGCGCGCTACGGCCTCGCACCGGGCGACATCAACGCCACCATCAAGGTCGCGATCGGCGGCGACACCGCGGGCGATCTCTACGAGCCCGGAAGCGACCGCCATTTCCCGATCATCGTCCGCCTTGCGCCGGAATATCGCAGGAGCGCGGAGGCGATCCAGAACCTGCGCATCGGCGCGCCCGGCCCGAACGGCACCGTCACGCAGATCCCGTTGAGCGAGGTCGCCAGCATCAGCCTCGTCTCGGGTGCGGCCTACATCTATCGCGAGCAGCAGGAGCGCTACCTGCCGATCAAGTTCTCGGTGCGCGAGCGCGATCTCGGCAGCGCGATCCGCGAGGCGCAGCAGAAGATCGCCGACCAGGTGCAGCTGCCGCCCGGCTCGCACATGGATTGGGTCGGCGAATTCGGCAATCTCCAGGACGCGATCCGGCGCCTGTCGATCGTGGTGCCGATCTCGCTGGCGCTGATCGGCGTCCTGCTCTGGTTCAATTTCGGCTCGATGACCGACACGCTGCTCGCCATGAGCGTGATCCCGATGGCGATCTTCGGCGGCGTGCTCGGGCTGTTGATCACCGGCACCGCGTTCAGCGTCTCCGCGGCGATCGGCTTCATCGCGCTGTTCGGCATCGCGGTGATGGACGGCATCATCATCCTGTCGCAGTTCAATCAGCTCATCGAGGAAGGCATGGACCGCGTGAGCGCGGTGATCCGCACCGGCGAGCTTCAGCTTCGGCCAGTGCTGATGACCTGCGTCGTCGCCGGCGTCGGCCTCTTGCCCGCTGCGCTGTCGGAGGGCATCGGCTCGCAGGTGCAGAAGCCGCTCGCGGTCGTCGTCGTCACCGGCATGATGCTGGCACCGGTCGTGATCCTGGTGACGCTGCCGGTGCTGATCTCCTTCTTCTCCCGCCGCGCGCGCTGATCGCGGGCGGCCGTCGCGACTCAGAATCCGTAGAGTCGCGCCGGATTGTCGACCAGGATCTTCTTGCGCACATCCGCATCCGGTGCCCACACCGGAAGCTGGTTGAGCAGGCGACCGTCGTCGATCTGGTAGAGCGGCGCGATGTCGGTGGCTTTCCGTCCCTCGACGCGGCTCGAATCCGGATGCGGCCAGTCGGTGCCCCAGACGATGCGATCCGGATTGGCCGCGATCAGCGCACGCGCATAGGGCACCATGTCCTGATAATCCGGCGCGAGTTTTGACGAGCGATAGGCGCCGGAGATCTTCACATAGGCCTTGCCGGATTTGACGAGCGCGACCAGGTCCGCAAATCCCGGCTGCTCCAGCCCGAGCGAAGCCTCGAGGCCGCCGAAATGATCGAACACCGCGGGCACGGGCGCGGCCAGCACCAGGTCCTTGATCGCCGAGATCATCGGCAGCGTGGTGTAGAGCTGCACGTGCCAGCCGCGCGCCTTCATGCGCTCCACGGCCGCGGTGAAGCGGGTCCGGCCGACATTGGGATCGCTGACGCCGCCGGTCGCAAGATTGATGCGAATGCCGCGGAAGCCGTCCTGCTGCATCGCGTCGAGCTGGACCTCCGTCGTCTTGTCGTCGATCACGGCGACCCCGCGCGCGGTTCCGCCACGCGCCTTCATGCCGAACAGAGAGGAGGAGTTGTCGGTGCCGTAGACGCTCGGCGTCACGATCACCACGCGCTCGATATGCAGCGCCTTGTGCAGAGCGGCCATTTCTTCAGGGCTTGCCGGCTCAGGCGTATAGACCCGTCCTGCGAAGAACGGAAACTTTTCGACATCGCCATGGATGTGGGTGTGGCAGTCGCAGGCATGCGCCGGAACGTCGAAATTGACCGGCGTCGCGGGCTGCGACGCGCGGGCGTGGGCTTTGCTGGTCATGGCTACTCCGGCGGCAAGTGAGGCAAGCAGGACGCTGCGTCGGTTGAGCATGGTTGTCTCCCTGCTTCGTTATTTGGAGGTGGGACCGCAACAGTATCACATCAGCCGGGTAACCGCTCCGCTTCGCTGCATAGCTGCTCGACAAGATCCGCAAGCGGGCGTGAGCCGTCGATGCGTACGACCGGGCAGGGCAGGCCCGCGAGCCAGGCCTCATCTTTTGTGAGACTGCGGCCCTCGCGATCGCCGGCTTCGTAGCGCGAGGCCCATTCGACAAACGACTCCGTCTCCTCATGACGCCAGCCGCCCTGTGCGACGGCATCAGCTCCGAAATGCGTAGCCTCGCGGCCACGCAGGCGCTGCAAGCGAAGCTCGCGCGGCGTCGTCACAAAGACGACGAGATCGAAGAACGGGACGAGCTCGTCGCCCCAGCCGGTGACGGTTCCGCTCAGCACCCAATCGAGACGCGGCAGAAACATCTCGCGTATCAGGCGCAGGCGCTCTGCGGCGGGGCGCGTCGTCTGGTAGGGCGGCGCGGTCGGCAGCCAGAAGTAGTC
>Ga0207647_10002793_pt1 | contig 13172 bp, 12 predicted proteins | sample KBSCornC2_FD_184295 | JGI IMG/M metagenome (GOLD analysis project Ga0207647, IMG submission 184295) | Corn rhizosphere microbial communities from Kellogg Biological Station, Michigan, USA - C2 (SPAdes) (version 2) | ecosystem: Host-associated > Plants > Roots > Rhizosphere ...
TGCGGACGCGCGATGCGCGAGCCGGTTACGATAATGATATTTTCATCGTTTTGAGCATTATTGTTGGCGGTCGCGGCGTCGGCGGTGGCCGGCGGTTGAGTATTCTGCGCCTGAGCCGGCAGCGCCATCAAGCCAACGCCCAGCGCTGCGAGCGCGACCCCGCCTCGAAGGCCTGACTTTACGATTTTCGGAGAGATGATTTGCATGCTCCAGTCCCTTTTCTGGATATGTTGCTCGACACTCTGATCGTCGCGAAATCGGTACTTTCATGAGTGTCAATATACGCCCTCATCGGAGAAAACGTCCTTCGAGCGCAACACTTGAAGGGCGTCGCGGTTCATCTGTCCTTAAGATTTCGGCAGCGTGTAACTTAATTGCAACAGTGTAAGTTAAGCCACGGCGAACGCGCGACGGCACGCTGGCGCTTAGCGCCGAGCAGACGCTTCAGCGGAAACGGTAATCAGGCCTGGATATCAACCTTGGCAGCCGGCGCCTTGGCCACGCCGACCAGGGCGGGACGCAGCAGACGATCCTTGATCATATAGCCCGACTGCATTTCCTCGACGATCGTGCCTGGCTCGGTGTCGGCGCGTTCCAGTTCGATCATCGCTTGATGACGATTCGGGTCCAGAGCCTCGCCCATGGCGGCAATCTTCGTGATGCCGTTACGCTGGAAGACATTCTCCAGCTCACGCGCCGTCATTTCGATGCCGGTCATAACGGGCTTGAGCTTTTCGTCGTCCCGCAGCTCTGCCGGAATCGCTGAAAGCGCGCGGGAGAGATTGTCCGCGACGGAGAGCATGTCACGCGCGAGCGCCGTGCCGGCATAAGCCATCGCGTCCGCTTTTTCTTTCTCCAGCCGCCGACGCACATTTTGCGTTTCCGCCTGCGCGTACAGCGCCTTGTTACGGAGATCCTCTATCTCGGCCTGAAGCTGCGCAAAGGCGGCATCCTGCTCTCGTTCGAGCTGTTCCGTCGTCACGCCCTCATCGGCCACGCCCAGGCCCGAGGTCTCATTGGGATTCGTCGTATCGTCGCTCATGTCATCAACCTGGTCAGTGTCTGTGCGGTGAAATCCACCATGGGAACGATTCGTGCATAGTTCAACCGTGTCGGGCCGATCACGCCCACAACGCCTACGACACGGCCGCCCCCTGTTCTGTACGGCGCCGCTATGACGGAAGAACCGGAGAGCGAGAAGAGCTTGTTTTCCGATCCGATGAAGATTTTGGTTGCGGCGCCGGTGCGTGCGCTTTCGAGCAGCCGCGCAATCTCCTCCTTGCTTTCGAGTTCGTCGAGCAACTGGCGAACGCGTTCGAGATCAGCGGCGGCGGCGGCATCGATCAGATTCGCTTGGCCACGCACAATGAGTACCGAGCGCGAACTGTCATCCTGCGTCCACACCGCAAGCCCGCGCGTCACGAGATCCTGCGCCGCCTGGTTCAAGGCTGCACGGCCCTGATGGATTTCCTCGTCCAAGCGCGCGTGGGCTTCTCGCAGTGTCAATCCAGCCAGGCGCTCATTGATATAGTTCGCAGCCTCCATCAGCATCGACGGGGTCGTACCTGCGGCAAGCCTGACGATCCGGTTCTCGACCGAGCCGTCTTCACCCACCAGAATCGCAAGCGCCTGATCCTGTGATAACGGCGCAAAGGAAAACTGTCGAAGCACCGGATTGCCCCGTTGCACCATTACAATGCCAGCGCACGCAGACAGGCCGGACAGCACAGCCGAAGCTTCGGCCAGTGCTCCCTCCACCGAACCACCGGACGACAGGCGTCCTTCGATCGCCGATCGCTCTTCCTGCGACGGCTCCGCCGCTTGCATCATGGCGTCGACGAAGAGACGCAGGCCCGTTTCGGTCGGCATCCGCCCTGCCGAGGTATGAGGGCTGGAAAGAAGCCCGATTTCTTCGAGATCCTGCATGACATTGCGGATCGACGCCGGCGACAGGTTTAGGCCGGCGAGTCGCGATATTGTCCGCGAACCGACCGGCGCGCCCGAGCCGAGATAGCTCTCGACCACCACGCGGAACACGTCGCGCGCGCGGCTGGAAAGATCGGTGATCGGCGTCGTACCCATGCCGTTCATTTAATGCGCCGGAGTCGGCTCGTCATCCCATGAACATAGCGACGCCTCGGTAGATCGACAGATTGGCAGATCGGCAAGCGTCCATTTATGAGCGGCCGGGGGTGACATTCCCTGACGGACGTCGCTATGGCGGCGACAACAGCCCAATCGTGAAGGAATTCCCCCTCATGCGCCCATCCGGCCGCGCCCCTGATCAAATGCGTCCCATCAGCATGGAGACCGGCTATACCGTTCATGCCGAAGGGAGCTGCCTCATCGGTTTCGGCGACACCAAGGTGCTCGTCACGGCCTCGATCGAAGAGAGAGTGCCGCCTTTTCTGCGCGGCAAGGGCCAGGGCTGGGTGACGGCGGAATATGGCATGCTTCCACGCGCAACCCACACGCGCGGCAACCGCGAAGCCGCGAAAGGCAAGCAATCGGGCCGGACGCAGGAGATCCAGCGGCTGATCGGCCGGTCGCTCCGATCGGTGGTCGACATGGCCAAGCTTGGCGAGCGCCAGATCACCATCGACTGCGACGTGTTGCAAGCCGACGGCGGCACGCGCACCGCTTCGATTTCGGGGGCCTGGGTCGCGTTGCGGCTTGCGGTCGACAAGCTGATCGCGTCGGGGGCGTTGGCCGAAGATCCGATCATGGATCAGGTCGCTGCCATTTCCTGCGGCATCTACGAAGGCACGCCGGTGCTCGACCTTGACTATCTCGAGGATTCGAACGCCCATGCCGACGCCAACTTCGTGCTGACCGGCAACGGCAATATCGCCGAGGCGCAGGCAACGGCCGAAGGAGCCACCTATGATGAGGAGGCGCTGCTGAGGCTGCTGCGGCTCGCACGAATCGGCTGCACGGAGATTTTCGCGGCGCAGCGCGTTGCAACGGGCCGATGAGCGAAGTCGAGATTCCGCACCGCAAGCTCGCCGCTGGCCGGCTCGTCATTGCCAGCCACAACGAGGGCAAGGTCCGCGAGATTCGCGCCTTGCTGCAACCCTATGGCATCGAGCCGGTATCGGCTGGATCGCTGGGTCTACCGGAACCGCCGGAAACCGGCACGACCTTCGTCGCCAATGCGGAGATCAAGGCGCGCAGCGCTGCCGATCTTTCAGGATTGCCCGCGCTTGCCGACGATAGCGGCCTGGCCGTCGACGCCTTGAACGGAGAGCCGGGCATTTATTCAGCGCGCTGGGCTGGTGAGGGCAAGGACTTCGCGCTGGCCATGCGCCTGGTTCATGATCGTATGGCCGCGGCCGGGCCGGAAGCCGGGCATGATGCCCATTTCGTCTGCGCGCTTTCGCTCTGCTGGCCAGACGGGCATATCGAAAGCTTCGAAGGACGGGTGGACGGACTGATCGCCTGGCCGCCGCGCGGGGACAAGGGCTTTGGATACGATCCGATCTTCCGGCCCATCGGCCATAACATCACCTTCGGCGAGATGGAGCCCGACGCCAAGCATGCGATGAGCCATCGTGCCGATGCCTTCCGAAAGCTCGTCGCAGCGGTCTTCTAACGTGGGCGATCCCTTCGCGCTCTACGTGCATTGGCCGTTCTGCGTGTCCAAATGCCCCTATTGCGACTTTAACAGCCATGTGCGCGAAACCATCGATCAGGATGCCTGGCGGAAAGCCTTGCTGACCGATCTGGCCTATGAAGCAAGGTTGCTGCCGGGCCGCACGCTCGGCTCGATCTTTTTCGGCGGCGGCACGCCTTCGCTGATGCCGCCGGCAACAGTGGCGGCGTTGATCGAGGCTGCCGGCCGATATTGGCCTTTGGCCGACGATGTGGAAATCACCCTGGAGGCCAATCCCTCTTCGGTCGAGGCCGATAGATTCGCCGATCTACGTGCGGCGGGCATCAATCGGGTTTCGCTTGGGGTGCAAGCCTTCGACGATGAGCGTCTCGCTTTTCTTGGCCGCGCCCACAGCGCCCGCGAAGGGCTGGACGCGATCGCAACCGCGCAGCGGAATTTTGCTCGCGTCAGCTTCGACCTGATCTACGCTCTGCCTGGGGATACCGAGCAGCAATGGTCCAGCGATCTGGATCGCGCGATCGGTTTGGGGACTGAACATCTCTCGCTGTACCAGCTCACCATCGAGCCCGGCACGCGCTTTGCCGCCATGGCCGCCAAGGGAACGCTGACGCCGCTTGACGCCGATCATGCAGGCGGCCTGTTCGAACTTACGCAAGCGCGAACGGCGGCGGCTGGCATTCCGGCGTACGAAATTTCCAACCATGCTCGTCCGGGCGCGGAGAGCAGGCATAACCTCACCTATTGGCGCTATGGGGATTATGCAGGCATAGGTCCCGGTGCGCATGGCCGGCGCGATGGCAGAGCGACGCTGCGCCACCGCAAGCCGGAAAACTGGCTGACTGCCATCTCACGCAACAATCACGGGATCGAGCTAGAGGAAGCCTTGACCGACTCGGAAAGGGCGACCGAAGCGCTCGTGATGGGGTTGCGGCTTGCAGAAGGGCTTGATGTGCAGCGGTCCGGGCTGGAGCCTTTCGTCAATCGGAACGCGATTGCGAGGCTCGCCGAACAGGGTTTGCTCGTCCGCGACGGTACCAGAATTGCCGCAACATCGGCGGGGATGTTGCTTCTGGATGCTATTCTGAGGGAGATCGCGGCCTAGAAACCGCGCGGCGCGGGCGACACCACGCCGCCACCAACTTCGTGCACTTCGAGCGCGCGCTCCGCCACATGGCTGGCGCCGAACCGGAATGCGCCATCGACGCCCGAAAATCCTCCCCGATCCTCAAGCTCGCCAACTGGAAATGCAGCGCCGGTTTTCCAACTGGCGGCAACACGGACGGTGAGCAGGACGGCGTCATAGCCAAGGCTAGCGAGCCGGAACGGAGGTTTGCCATATCGTGCCTGATATTTGACCGCCAGTTGACGATAAAGATCGTCAGCCACGCTTGCATACCAGGCGCCTCGCAGCGAGGGTGAGCGCGCGATCAGACTGTCGGCGTTCCACAATTCGGTGCCCAGGATCCGCGCCTGCGATGAGCTGCCCTTGCGGATGACGGGACCGGCGGTGATTGCAATCCGTCCGCCATCGGCGATCAGAACCGCCTCGTAATTCTGCCCGATGCCGACAGCTTTGGCGGCAGTCGTCACGGAAGCGGCGTCGCGATCATAGCTCTTCATCGACACCACTTTGCCGCCGGCCGCTTCCACGCTGCGCAGAAAAATGCTGGAGGCGTTGCGGCCGTAAAGGCCGGTGGGCATCAGCCCTGCGAATTTCGTGATGCCGCGCGAAGCAGCATAATCCACCACTCGGCGGACGGCCTGGTCAGGCGAAAAGCCCATGACGAACACGCCATTGCCGGCAATGCTCGAGTCGTTGGAAAAGCTGACGATCGGCGCTCCGGCGCGTGCGGCAACCGGGGCAATGGCCCGCACATCGGTAGCCAGCAGCGGCCCCAGAAACAAACGGTTGCCCTCGGCGACCGCCCGTTCGGCCGCCGGGATCGCTCCAGCGCCGGTATCGTAAATCGTCATCCGGATATTTTTTCCGCCGCTGTCGATCAGCGCGAGATTGGCTGCGTTCGCGATGGATTGACCGACCGCCGCGTTCGGCCCGGTCAGCGGGACGAGCAGCGCAACGCGATTTCGCGTCTGGTCTGTGGGCAGGGCAGACGTGATCGGAGCGGAAGGCGTCTTGGGCGGCGGCGCGGGCGCACGCCCCTTCGGGATCACCGTCTGGCAACCAGCCAGCATGAGCGCCGTCATCAATCCTGCGGCACGCAACCACTTACGCCTCGGTTGCGACACAACCCACGCCTCTGCCATGACATCCACCTTATGAGAGAAACTAACGACTCCGGTCTGGTTCCCGGCCTCTACATCGTCGCCACGCCGATCGGCAACTTGTCCGATCTGTCGCCGCGCGCCGCGTCGGTGCTCGCAAACGCCGATCTGATCGCAGTCGAGGATAGCCGGGTGACGGCCAAATTGCTGCGCCACATCGGTGTCAAACGCCCAATGATTCCCTATCACGACCATAACGCGGAACAGGTGCGACCGCGGCTAATGGCAGAGCTGCCCCACAAAGCGATCGCGCTGGTATCGGATGCAGGGACGCCGCTCATTTCCGATCCGGGCTATAAGCTGGTGCGCGAAGCACGCGCCGCTGGCCATAACGTCACCACCATTCCCGGCCCCTGCGCCGCGATTGCCGGACTGACGCTTGCCGGCCTTCCCAGCGATCGCTTTCTTTTCGCCGGCTTCCTGCCGGCTAAAGAAAAGGCACGGAAGGACACGATCGCCGACTTCGCCGCCATCAAGGCATCTTTGATCTTCTACGAATCCGGGCCTCGCCTGGCTGCCACGCTCACCGCGCTCTTTCAAACGCTTGGCAACAGGGAAGCCGCCGTCGCGCGCGAGATCAGCAAGGCCTATGAGGAAACGGTGACGGGGACGCTGGAAAGCCTGGCCCACCGCTATGTCGACACCCCACCCAAAGGCGAGATCGTGATCATCGTTGCGCCTCCGTCCGAGTCCCGCTTAGCCCCGGCGAGCGATGCCGATGCCATGCTCACTGAAGCGCTTCTTCGCTTGCCGGCGGCAAAGGCCGCGGCCGAGGTTTCCAAGGCGACTGGTCTACCCCGCGCCGTGCTTTACGATCGCGCCGTGCAGATGAAGAACTCCCGTGAGAAAGGTTGAAGCGGAGCGTCGCGGCCGCCGCGCCGAACGGCTCGCGGGATGGTGGCTGCGGCTGCATGGCTGGCAGATCCTAGCCAACCGAGCACGCACTGCGGTTGGCGAAATCGACCTGGTGGCAAGGCGCGGCCGCGTGATCGCGTTCATCGAAGTCAAGGCGCGCGCAACCCAGGACGATCTGGCGATCGCGATCGATCACCGCCGGCTGCGACGAGTAGCCCGCGCCGCCGAACTGCTGGCGCCACGCTATGCTCGAAATGGCGAGGATGTACGGATCGACGTGATGCTGATCGCCCCGGGCCGGTTTCCTCAGCATCTGAAAAACGTCTGGCATGGGTGACAATCGATGAGCGGCATCTTAGGTGCGTGATCAGGAGATCGCCTATGCCGCTCAATGTCGCCGTTCAGATGGACCCGATCGAAACCATCAACGTCGCGGGTGATTCAACCTTTGCGATCATGCTGGGAGCACAGGCGCGCGGCCACCGGTTATGGCACTACGAAGCCGGCGATCTCAGCTACCGCGACGGCCGCGTTTCCGCTCCGGCGCGCGAGATCATGGTTCAGCGCGTAGAGAAGGACCATTACCGCTTCGGCGAGGCAAAAACGCTGGATCTTGCCAAAGATGTCGACGTCATCCTGATGCGCCAGGACCCCCCTTTTGACCTCGCCTATATCACCGCCACGCACCTGCTCGAACGCGTCGCCGCCCGAACGCTGGTCGTGAACGATCCGGCATCGGTACGCAACGCGCCCGAAAAGCTGTTCGTGCTGGACTATGCCCGGTTCATGCCGCCCACGATGATCACCCGCAGGCTCGAAGAGGCGCGTGCTTTCCATGCCGAGCATGGCGAGGTGGTGGTGAAGCCGCTCTACGGAAATGCAGGCTCCGCGGTGTTCCATGTCGGCCGCAACGACGCGAACCTTGCTGCGCTCACTGAGCTGTTCGGCCAGGTGTGGCGTGAGCCCTTCATGGTGCAGGCCTTTCTTCCGGATGTCGCCAAGGGCGACAAGCGGATCGTGCTGGTGGACGGAAAGGTTGCAGGCGCGATCAATCGCTTGCCCAAAGAGGGAGAGATCCGCTCCAACCTAGCCGCAGGTGGACGCGCTGAAGCCACCGCGCTTTCCGACCGGGAGGCAGAGATTTGCGAGGCGCTCGGCCCGGAATTGGCGCGGCGAGGGCTTCTGTTCGTCGGCATCGACGTCATCGGCGGCTATCTTACGGAGATCAACGTCACGTCGCCGACCGGTATTGTCGCGATCGACCGCTTCAACGGCACCGACACGCCTGCTTTGATCTGGGACGCTATAGAGGCGAAGCTGGCGGGAGTTTAGGCCCGCGCCGCCGAGCTTCGTTGCTGTCTGTTGTGCAGGTCGATCAAAGTAGCGATCCTTTCTGCCGGCATGGCGCGGTCAAACAACCAGCCCTGAAGCTGATCGCACCCCGCCACCCGCATCAGATCCGCCTGACCGTTAGTCTCCACCCCCTCGGCCGCCACCTGCATTTTGAGTGCACGCGCCATGGCAACGCTAGCCTGCAGCAATGCGCGCGCTGCTTCGCTATTCTCCGCGTCGGTCACCAGCGATCGATCGAGTTTCAGCTTGTCGAAGGAAAACTGACGGAGAAAACCAATCGATGCATAGCCCGTCCCGAAATCGTCGAGCGCGATGCTGATGCCGAGTTCATGGAGCCCTTGCAGAACGAACCCGGCGGTTTCGGGATCGGATACCAGGTAAGTTTCCGTGATTTCAAGCTCCAGCCGAGCGGGAGGGAAATCGGTTTCCTCCAAAATCGCTTTCACATTGCACGCAAAATCGGGATTGCGCAGTTGAGCAGCCGAGATGTTCACGGCCACGCGCACGCCGTCCCATGCGCGGGTATCAGTACACGCCTTCTTTAAAATGTAGAGACCTAGCGGATCGATCAGCCCACTTTCCTCCGCGACTGGGATGAAATCGGCCGGGTCGATTTCTCCTAATGTGGGGCTGCTCCAACGCAGCAGCGCCTCCACGCAGTTGACCGAACCATCTGCAGCATCGAACACAGGCTGGTAGACGAGGCGAAACTGATCGTTCGCAAGCGCCTCGCGCATTTCCGTCTCGATAATGTGGACGCGCGCTTGCCGATGATCCAGCATTGCGTCGAACTGGCAGACACGCATTTTTCCTGCACGCTTCGCAGCATACATCGCAACGTCGGCGCGCCGGAGCATCTCGCCGGCATCGGCTTCTTCCCCGCAGGCTTGCGTCAACCCGATGCTGGCGCCAATCATCACGGTGCGCTCGCCCACGCGGAAGGGAACGCTCATCTTGTCGAGAATGTCGTCAGCCAGCTGCTTCACATTCCGCCAGGCAGTGGCGCCGGACAGCACGAAGGCAAATTCATCTCCGCCAAGCCGCGCCACGAAGCCGCGATCGCCCACCAATCCGACCAGCATCTCCGCGCAGCTTACAATCAAACGATCGCCAATGGCATGGCCGTAATTGTCATTGATGAACTTGAACCCATCGAGATCAAGCAGGCAGAGCGCGACGGTCTGCTGGGTGGCCAGCCGCCGCTTCAGCTCTGCGCGCAGCGCGCGACGATTTGGCAGCTCGCTGAGGCTGTCGATCAGGGCCAATCGGGACAATTCATCGATCGAGCGCGCACCCTGCCGCGTGATCAGCATGGTCAGCACGATCGCCACGATCATCGCTACGAAGATCGGCGGCAAAGCCCGCTTGAGCGCAGTCATGCCGGGGCTCTGCAAATCCCAGCGAAGATAAGCCACCACACGGCCATGAACGTCGCTAACCGGAATTGAGATATCACCTTCCGCATTTGGCACGATGCGCAAATGGCTGATGATCAGGCTCTTGCTCGTCTCGGCAAGCAGCGCGCGATCGAGCCGATCGATGAAAACGAGCCGATAGCGCTGGCCAGAGGGCGGAGGCTTGAGCGTAGAATTTTTGGAGGTGGGCACGATGTCGGCTACGCCGATCAGGGCCAGCTCGCCAGGAAGCGCAAGGATGTCCCCCACTCCGCCGCCATGGTGCCGCGGTCGCTTCGACAGGATATCGATCGCGTCGGCAAGGCTCCGGGCGAGCGGCTTGGTATCGGGCCGACCGTCGCGCATGCCGATCAGCACATGGCCTTGAGGATCGATGACATAGGCCCCGTCATAATTGGTGCCGTCTCCGGTTGAATCGCCCCATGCCCGCCGCAGGAAATTCAAATCCGGGACTGGCCGATATACCGCCGCCGCCGCATCGTCCCAATAAGCGTTATCGCTGGCAATACCGGCGATCCTATGCACATGGCCGCGCATGGCAGCGCGAAGCGCGAGGCTGGTCCGCTCGGCATCAATGGCGTTGGTTTCGCGCGCAGTGTGAATCAGGCTAAAGATCTGCACGAGCACGAACAGGCTCAGCAGCGCTGCAACCGGCACCAAGACACGGAAATTCCTGCCAATGGAACGCAACATTCTCTCCCAGCTTCCCAAGGCATTGACAGCAAAGGGTTTCGGAGCCGTAAACTTCTGGAACTTTGGCAGAATCCTTCGGGCTTACCCTCCCGATCGGGGGTGCGCGGAACGGTAAACGTCCAGCAAATGTGCAGCGTCGACGGCCGTATAGATTTGCGTCGAGGACAAGCTCGCATGGCCGAGCAATTCCTGCAGCGAACGCAAGTCGGCGCCCCTCCCCAACAAATGGGTAGCGAAGCTATGCCTCAGCGCATGCGGCGTGGTCCGACCGCTCAGGCCAAGACGCGTGCGAGCTCCGCGGACGGCGCGGCGGACAAGGTCGGCCGAGAGCGCGCCGCCCCGCTCTCCGCGAAACAAGGGCAAGTCACGCGCCACCGGCCATGGGCAAAGCTTCACATAATCCGCGATCGCCTGTGCCACCGGTGCAATGATCGGCACGATCCGCGTCTTGCCCCGCTTTCCCGTGACGCTGATCGCCGCCCCGATCGGCAGGATCGCACCCGTCAGCGCAACGGCTTCGCCAACGCGTAAGCCCGCGCCGTAGAGCAGCAGAAGGATGGCGAGATCGCGCGCCGCCACCCAGGGCAGGTCGCGAGCTTCGGCGGCATCTTGCGCCACAGCGAGAGCATCGGCAGGAGCGATGGGCCGCGGAACCCCGCGCTTTACCCTCGGGCCCTTGATGGGGGGAATGCTCCCGCCTTCGCCCTGCGCAAGCGCATAGGAGAGGAATGCCCGCACAGCAGAAAGTTCGCGAGCCGCCGAAGCATTGCCCAGGCCGCCTTTGCGACGTTCGGCGAGATAGGCGCGAAGTTCGGGAGTTCCGACAGAACCCAACTCGTTCCCGCCTATGAGCGCAGCGCGGTGGTAGCCCAAAAAGCCGACAAGACGATGCGCGGTAGCGACATAGGCGCGGATGGTATGCTCGGATCGGCGCCGATCACGTCGAAGATGCTGCGCCCATTCAGCCGCAATACGGCTTGCCGGGTGCTCTGGAAGGTACGCAGGGGGATCTAGCTCAGCAGCCACCGCCCCATCATGCGCGAAAGCATCGCGCCGAGAAAGACCAGAAGCTCCGATCCGTGACGCGTTTCAAAACCCTGCGGCTGGCGTTGGCCGAGCGCCAGCAGCCCGGACGGCAAAGGCGCCGGATTATCCAGCCGGATCAGCGCCTCGGCGCGGATCAGATCGGCAGCGGGTCCGAACAGCGGGTGCCCTCGCTCGCATCCGCGAAGAACGACGCCGTCAATATCGGCTATCGACCTTTCGATCAGCCGGGCATCCACGAACTGCATGCCGGAAAGATCGGCCCGCAAGCCGCGATCGTCGGCGATCAGCGCGATCGAGACGGCGTCAAGCTTGAGCAGGTCAGGCCACAATTGGGTAACGATGTGGATCAGATGATCCAGCCCCTCGGCATCGACCGCAGCCAGCACCGCCGCGTGGATCGAGGCGACCGCTCCGGAATGCCCGCGCGCGAAGGCGATGAGGTCCTGATTGGCCTCCTCAACCTCGGCCACTCGCTTGCGCAACGAGGCGATGCCGCGGCTCTCAAAATCGATCACCTTGCCCATAAGTGCATGTTGTACATGAGGTTGGTTAAAAGAACATGCGCAAATATGCGCTGCGATTTGCAGTTGGCCTCACGATCGTCCTTGCCCTATTTGCCGCGTCATGACCGAACCAGTGACGATTATCGGCGGCGGGCTGGCAGGATCGGAGGCCGCATGGCAGCTCGCGCAGGCGGGCGTGCCGGTGCAGCTGTTCGAGATGCGCGGCGGCGGCGAAATGACGCCAGCACACCAGACCGATCAGCTTGCGGAACTGGTGTGCTCCAACAGCTTCCGGTCCGACGATGCTGCGAGCAATGCGGTGGGCCTGCTCCATGCCGAGATGCGAACGCTGGGATCGCTCATTCTGCGCGAAGCCGATGTTCACCGCGTGCCGGCAGGATCGGCGCTTGCGGTCGATCGCGAGGGATTTGCTGCGGCCATTACTGCGGCCATTTCAGCCCACCCGCTGATCGAGCTCGTGCGAAAGCGCGTCGACACTCTTCCCGCCAGCGGTCCGACCATCGTCGCGACGGGGCCGCTCACTGCGGAAGGGCTCGCCGCTTCGATAGCAGAGCTCACCGGCAGCGAGCATCTGGCATTCTTCGATGCAATCGCGCCGATCGTCCATCGCGGCAGCATCGACTTCAACGTCGCATGGTTCCAGTCGCGCTGGAACAAGGGCGACGGCAAGGACTATATCAATTGCCCGCTGGATAAGGCCCAGTATCTCGCCTTTCACGAAGCTCTACTCGCCGGCGAGAAGTCCGAATTCAAGGAGTGGGAGAAGAACACGCCATATTTCGACGGCTGCATGCCGATCGAAGTGATGGCAGAACGCGGTGTCGACACGCTCCGCCACGGCCCGATGAAACCCGTCGGGTTGGACGATCCGCGCACCGGCCGCTGGCCTTATGCCGTAGTCCAGCTGCGGCAGGACAATCGCCAGGGCACATTGTGGAACATCGTCGGCTTTCAAACGAAGCTCAAGCATGGCGAACAGGTGCGCCTCTTTCGTACCATACCAGGGCTTGAACAGGCCGAGTTCGCGCGGCTTGGTGGCCTCCACCGCAACGCCTTCATCCGGGCACCCGAGCTGCTTGATGCCACGCTCAGGCTCAAGAACGCACCGCACATCCGTTTCGCGGGGCAAATCACCGGCTGCGAGGGTTATGTAGAGTCCGCCGCAATCGGTCTGCTCGCGGGCCGCTTCCTCGCCGCCGAGTTGCACGGCGAACCGCGTTCCCCTCCCCCGCCCGAGACTGCGCTGGGGGCGCTGCTCGGGCACATCACCGGCAATGCCGAAGCCGAGACCTATCAGCCGATGAACGTCAATTTCGGCCTGTTTCCTCCAGTGAGCGAGCGATTGCGCAAGGCAGACCGTAAACTCGCTTATACCAGCAGGGCCCGCGA
>Ga0207647_10002796_pt1 | contig 13162 bp, 11 predicted proteins | sample KBSCornC2_FD_184295 | JGI IMG/M metagenome (GOLD analysis project Ga0207647, IMG submission 184295) | Corn rhizosphere microbial communities from Kellogg Biological Station, Michigan, USA - C2 (SPAdes) (version 2) | ecosystem: Host-associated > Plants > Roots > Rhizosphere ...
ACCGGTCTACGCCATCGTGACACGCCACCAGCATGCAATTCACTTCCGCTGCGCCGAGCCGCCTACAGCCAATCCAGACAAATATGACGACGAACTGCTTGACGCATACATCTTTGTCGAAGATGCAGACGCGCTTTTTGCCGAGTACGCAGCCAACGGCGTGGAGTTCACTCGGGAACTTGCCAACATGCCGTGGAATTCGCGAGAGTTTGTAGTGAAGGATTGCGACGGTCGTCTGCTGGCCTTCGGTTCGAACTTATAGCCCGTTTCTACCGCGCCGCTGCGACTTACAAAGCAAGAGCCGCTCCGAAGAGCGGCTCTTGCTTTATGTAACTTCGAGTGTGCTTAATGCACAACAGACTGGAAGAGACTCGACTGCAGCAGCGTCGCGAACTGACTATCCGATGACGAATAGCTCACGATCAGCTTGCCGGAGCTCGAATCGATCTTCGTGCCGTCAATCGCCTGCTTTTCGATGTCCGTGCCGCTCATCTTCTTGTAGAGCGCGGCCGCGTTCAGCAAAGATGCCATCGTCGCAGCGGTGAATGTGTCCGGTGTCAATACATTCAGATCGAACTTCACGCCATTCTGGAAATCCATCGTGTAGTACGAGCTGAGGATCCGCTTCTTAAGCGTGTCGTAATCCCCCACCTGCTGGGCAGCCTCGCCCATCAGCGACCGCATCATGGTCTGCGTGCCCTTCTGGTCCAGAATGCTCCACAGCGGTTCATCCTGCACCGAAGACATCATGTCGGTCATAGCATTGTTGGTGAGGAAGTTTGGCTGCATGCCATCGCGGGCATCCAACGCCTGCTTCAGCGAATCGGTCTGGCCGAAGACCATCGTGGTGGGATTGAGAAACGCCACCTGCATCCCTGATGCGCCCATCGGATAGATCTTGTTGTCGCGCAGCACCACGGGCTTGACCTTCTTCTTCTTGAAGTTGGCCATGATGTCGTCGAGAGAGAATTGCCCCTGCGCGATACCGATGATCCGCGTCGCATCGCCGGTCGAACCCTTTGGACGGTACGCGGCGAAGGCCAGCTCATCCACATCGTGGTTGTCGTTCATGCCGGAAACCTGCAGCGCCTTCTCCAGGCTCTTCAGCTCTGGAGGCATCACCTTGTTCTTCAACTGCATGGCAGCGGGAGAGTTCTGCATGGCCCGGTAATCGATCACGATCAACTGCTGTACATCGTGGGGAATGGCCGCCCGCGCATCGCCACTCAGCTGAGCAGCGGACGCCGGCAGTGCCGTCGCAAGGCACAGAGCAGCGATTCCGCCGCTCACAATCTTCGCAAGGTTCTTCATTTTTACTTCCTTTTCGGAGAGGCGCCTAGGCTGCCTGAGATATATCTCAGGACCCACAACACCGTCCGCTCTTTCCATCTTAATTCGCGGTCAATGTCCGCTCTATTTCACTTCTGGGTGACAACACGATAACCATTAGATAGTTACGAAATTCGCCTCTCTGTCGCTCCCGGCCCTCTATGGCCATTCGAGTGGGCGCTCCATCCGGCGTTCGAGGATCTTTCTCTCTGCAGAGTAGTCTTCCAATTGACGCACCCACTCGCTGTTTTGCTCCACCGCCGCCTCCGGGATCAGGCCAATCAGTTCCCCCTCCACGATGCGGGCTCCCCGGCCTTCCACGCGGCGCTTCAGATCTTCAAAGACCACGCTCGGCGAGCTGACGCGGAAGTCCGTCAGATTCATAGAGATCTGAGCCCGGCCACGCACCAGCGCGCCCAGCGCCTTCACCCCTTTCAGGCCACCGCCTGAGTCCCGCACCTCCCGGGCCAGCGCCCGCGCCAAAGCCACGTCCGGCTTGTCCAGAAAGACATTCCAGGCGATCAGGAAGCGCCGTGCTCCCACCGCGCTTGCCCCTGCGGTCGGGTGCAGGTCCGGGCCGCCGACATCCGGTCGCCGCGCAGGGTCCCGCCGCGCCGCTTCGCGTAGCCCCTCGAACTGCCCCTGCCGGACATCCTCCAGCCGCGCCCGGTCAGGCCGAGCCGCGGCAGCCTCGTAGAAGTACACCGGCACGCCATAGCGCCGCCAGATCTCCTCGCCCGCCTGCCTCGCCAGCAACGCGCAATGCTCCAGAGAGATATCCCGCACCGGCACAAACGGGATCACGTCCGCGGCCCCAATACGCGGGTGGACGCCCGTCTGCCGGGTCAGGTCAATGAGCTGCGCTGCCTTGCCCGCCGCCAGCACAGCTGCTTCCACCACCGCCGCCGGAGGGCCGGCAATGGTCACCACGGAGCGGTTGTGGTCGGCGTCCTGTGACCAATCCAGCAGAGAGACGCCAGGTACCTGCATGGTCCGCACGATTGCGAGCACACGCTCCGTGTCGACGCCCTCCGAGAAGTTCGGGACGCACTCGATAATGGCCTTGCTCATCCCTGTCACTTCCCTACTTCCACCAGCTGTAGCCGATCTGGAACTGCACTGTCGCGTTCACGCCGGGATTGGCGTCGCCCAGAGATGCGTTGGAGATGTGCATTGCGTTCGCATTGAAGGTAATTGAGCGCCGGGGTTTGAGGAAGTACTGGAAGCCCACGCCAAACTGCGGGGTAAAGTTCCAGACACTTGTGCCCTGATGTCCCGGCGCCGGAAGCGGTCCTACGGGCGGAAATTTGTGATTGGTCCATATCACCCCGCCGCCGCCCTGCACAAAAGGCATGATCCGCCGGCTGCCGCTGAGGTCCCAGCGCAGCAGTATAGGAGTGACGCTGATGCCGTTGTACGCACCCCCGGTCTTGTACGGACCAGAGGCCGCCGCGACATTGGGATCGCTCGTAGCGGTCAGATTGAAGCGCTCGAAGGTGTCCGTGCGGGCCTGCCACCACGGCATCAACTCTACGCTGTACTCAAACTGACCACGTAGGAACCCAGGCCCGAATGGCGGGGTCATCACCTTGCCCGCTCGCGCACCCAGGTTTAGATAGCTCGAACTCGGTGTAACACCGGCACTGAAACCGCCGGTGAAAAACGCTCCCCAATTCCATGGATTGTGTGCCATGGTCTCCGTAACCGGCGCAGGCATATTCGCCGGGGTGGAGGTCATCGTCTGACTGCTGCTGGACTGTGCACTAAGTGGAAGCGAGGCACCGATCAGGAGAACAGCAGCGGGCAAAAGGCGGTTGCAAAAAAAAGGCATGCGTCTCATCAGGTGCCCGGGCCGGTATCCAGACCCGCGCGGATTTGTGCAAACAACGCAACGTGACAGTGAAAAGGCCGCCAGTGGAGAACGCCGGCGGCCTTGTTGGCAATGCGAGGGAATTAACCAGCCACTTCTTCCAGTTGTTTCGCGTCCATGTCGAAGTTGGAGTAGACGTTCTGTACGTCGTCATGGTCCTCCAGCGCTTCGAGCAGGCGCACCATCTGGTTTGCCGCCGGGCCCTCAAGCTTGGTGTAAGTGGAAGCGATCATCGTAATCTCGGCCACCGAGGTCTCGATCTTCGCCGCGCGAATCGCATCGAGCACGGCGTGGTATGCGGCCGGATCGGTCAGAATCTCCCAGGTGTCGCCTTCATCGTTCAGGTCATCGCCGCCGTTCTCGAGGACGATGTTCATCAGCTTCTCCTCGTCGGCGTTTTCCTTCGGAACAGCAATCAGTCCCTTTTTCGCAAACATGAAACGGACCGAACCCTCTGAACCAAGATTTCCGCCATTCTTCGAGAATGCGTGCCGTACCTCGCTTACCGTGCGGTTGCGGTTGTCGGTCGAAGTCTCGACTAGCAACGCAACGCCACCCGGCCCATAGCCCTCAAATGTGATCTCTTCGTAGAGCGCACCGGGCAACTCACCGGTGCCGCGCTGAATAGCGCGTTTGATGTTGTCCTGCGGCATGTTCTCGGCCTTCGCCGCCAGGATCGCTGTACGCAGCCGCGGATTACCGTCCGGGTCGCCGCCGCCGCGTGCCGCCATGGTGATTTCCTTGATCAGACGGGTAAATATCTTGCCCCGCTTGGCGTCCAGCGCGCCCTTCTTGTGCTTGATTGTGGCCCATTTCGAGTGGCCTGACATAGGACCTCTGCAACTCTCGGAAGTGTGTCCACTGGCCTGTCGCCGCGCTCGCAGCAGCGGAGATAACCCTTGCCAGGACACTCGATTGTAGCACTGCACGAAGGCCCTTGCCGGAGCACGACATCGCTGTGCTCGTGTCGAAGAAGCTCCGGCATCAGGATGGATTAGTGGTGTGCCACCACCCGGATATGCGCCATCATGCCGCCGTCTTCGTGCTCAAGAATGTGACAGTGGTACACGAAATCTCCGATCTCGGAGAACGGTATTTCGACATGGACCGGAGCAACCGTGCACGCGCCTCGCTTGAAGCTGGCAATGCTCCCATCGCAACCGGGACCGCCGTGAAGAACGGGAACGTTGTCCATCACTCCGCTTGCATCGCCCTTCGGCGCATTCAGCGGCAGCACGCGGAAGCGTGTCTGGTGCACGTGGAAGTTATGATCTTCCGCTGCGACATTTACCAGCTCCCAGCGCTCCGTCACCGGCCTGTTGCCTGCTGCCAACGGAAGACAGACGACGACGTCAAGATGATTGAACGCTTCGATATCCTTGAACGTACCGGGGACCGGTCTTCCCTTTTGGTCAAGCTCCTCGTACCCCAAGCCAAATCCGTCAGGCTCCCCCGTAGGAACCCCGAAGTAGATGCGTCGCGTGTGGCCTGGAGGCAGAGCCTTGCAGTTTGGATCAGCCAGGGACGCAACATGCGCGGCAAATTGCGGCATCCTGCCCGCGGTTTCGGGAGAGAGCGCATCTTTGAGGCCCGGAACAGAGATCTTCGCTGCACTACCCAGAATTCCTCCATCCTTCGCGATCTCGGAGGCAACGGGCCGCACCTCAAGCATGGACACTGCTTCTGTGCCGGTGAATGTTAGCCGCACCAGACCGACCGACGGCCAGTCGTCGCCGTCCGGACCTGTACTCAGGGATTGCGTCATGAAGGTGGCATGCCTGGACGAGCCGATGCGCGACGGAAGATAGATCTCCGCACGCGCACTGGGCATCATCTTGAGGCTGCTCGCGCAGATTGGGTGAGACTTCCATCCAGCCCCATGGGGGGCCGCACACGGCACCTGCCGAATCCGGTCGCCGACCTTGGCTGCAAAGCCGGAGTTGTCCCGGCCCGTCGAGTCAATCGATACGCCATCGATCGACAGCACCTGGAACGGAAGCAGCTCTCCCGTATCGTCGTCGCGAACTACCAGCGAATAGCCCCGGCTTCCGGAACCGCTTGCAATACGCCAGACCTCGCCTTTACCCGTGATCGTCTCCGACGGGAACACCTGGCCGCTGACGGAGAAGATCCATCGTCCTCCCCTGTAGTCCGTGCTTCCCTCATCGGAGCTGACCACGACTCCGGGACACCATCCGGGCCGGACCGGATGATTCGGAGACGGGTCAGGATCGCAGAACTCCGGCTCCTCCTGCGAATACACGCTTCCATCCTTCAGTAGCTGAATGTCCTTCAACAAAAGGTGATGGACCTTTACGTCGTTGTGGAGACCGTAACGGCCTTGCCGGTCGCCCAGATAATCATTCGGGCTGCCGATGGTGATCAGTCCTGACATCCCTTCGGAAATCTGGTTCAGCGAGAGCCCATGCACATGCGGATGGAACCAGAACAGCCCCGATGGGTGATTCTTCGGGATGTAAATGTCGTAATTGATGGGCTTGTCGGTGTAGACCAGGCCGGGGTGCGCCATCTTCGGCTTCGTCCCTCCCCGATAGCCCAGCACGTAGATGAAGTCGCCATAGGTCGGATCTGTCTTGTCGGCCTTACGCGGCTCAACGATCATTCCATGCGTATGCAGGTTGGTCGGATTCGGCTGCAGCATCTCTTCGCTCATCGGATCGGAGTCATAGGCATGCTCCGCATCCGGTGGCGCGGGAGGGAGTTGATTGATCAACCGGATCTTCAGGTAGTCTCCCGGCCACAGCTGAAGGCGCACACCCCCATAGGGTGACAGCGTGCTCGATCCTGCGGGACAGTGGTCATTCACCGCAGTCGAGCGGCGGCAGATCTCGTACACCCACGCCGTCAGCGGCTTGCCCGTCAACTGAATTGGCTTGGGCTTGGCAGTCATCAAGATGTCGAGCTCGCCCGTTCTGCTGTCGCTCGCAAACACTGGCATTTCTTTGATCGGATCGGCTTGTGCAAGGGCGGCGGGAAGGATGCTGGCCGGCACAAGGAGCAGAAGGGTTGAAAGGAAAGAAAACCGCATGGAGCCTCACTCTCGCAAAACAATCCCGTCGTCGGCGCACGCACAACTGCGGTGCTGCGCAATCTCTCGCAGCAAAACTGCAAACTTATTTGGGGGAAGTGAACGTCTCAGGCCCTGGAAGGGCCTACGACTGCATTCCGGCCCCGCGAGGGAGGGAGGTTCGAGGCACTGCGTAGGGTACTGGATCCGTCGAACAATACAAGTGAAATGTCACACAAATATCAGCAACTCTTTTTGATGATTCTTAAATTGCTAAAAACGGGAAATCCGCGTTGCAACTTGCATCGGTGCCGCGAGTGAGACTTTTTCGACACGCGCCGACAGTCGTCTGCAGTTGGCTCCGGGAGGTTCAAATTTTCCTGACCGGCAAAACTGTCCCGGACTTATGCTTGGTCACGTCGCGCTCTCCTCCTAAGAATGAAGGAAATATTTGAATGAGAACATTCACGACTCGCCTCAACCGTCTGCCGTTGATCCTAACCGTTGTCTTCGTAGCCGTTGTTTTTGCAGCCATCGCGCAGACAAAACAATCGTCCCGGACCGTTCAAATCGGCGAGTTCCATGCACAAGTCCACGTTTCTCTTCATGTGGGCGACACTCTGGGCGTCGTGCTTCCATCCACTCCATCCACCGGGTATAGTTGGCACGCCGCTGGCGGCACCTCCCTGCTCAAATCCATAGGCTCAACGAATGTGTCCGCAGCCAAGTCCAGCGTCGGCGCTCCCGCCAGGCAGACACTCGCATTCATGGCAGAAGCGCCCGGAGCCAGCGATCTCGTGCTCGACTACAGCCGGCCCTGGGAGAAAGGCAAACCAGCGGCGCGCCAATACATGCTTCAAGTCACGGTCGACGATGGAACAAACAGCACTGCATCGCCGGTCGTCATCGATGGCAGCGCGCCGGTTGGAACCTACAGCGGCAAGCTGCCCTGCGCGGACTGCAGCGGCCTGCTTACCTCCATCGCCCTCTATGCTTCAGGCTCCGCACAATCGCCTGTGGGATATTACGTGCGGACCAGCACCTATCTGGGAGCGCCCAAGGGCAACGTTGTTTTCATAGAGGCTGGCAACTATCTCCTGCAAAGGGGCACGCCCGCAAATCCGGACTGGACCGTCTACACTCTGCAGTCCAATACTTCGGATCACCTGGAGAACTACCGGCTTGAGGGCGACGCACTCGTGCCGCTGGACAGCGATGACAAACCCATCCAGTCGCCCTTCAACATGCGCCTGAAACTGGAGAGCTAGAGCAAAACCAGCGTCGGTGTGGGCCGAGCCGGGATGACGACGCAGGTTTTCCATCAAGAAAACCTGCGTCCAACGGTCTTGATAGCACCCAGTAATGCTGGTTTTGCTTTAACTAACGCGCGATGTCTTCGGTTTGCGAAACGCATAGACGATCGCGAGCAGCGGCGGCGCCAGCAGCACACCCCAGAACGGAATCACAATGCCGAGCACGATAGGGACAAGAATCGACGCCCAGATCGGCACGCGCGTCGTTTTCTTCATCAGCCACGGCTGCAGGACAAGCTGATCGATCACCACGATAATCGCGTAGATCCCGAGCAGGAAGGCCAGCCGCTCCAGATCCTTGCCCGTCACCAGGACGCTGAACGTGGGACCGATCAGCGCAATCACGCCGCCGACATTCGGCACAAATGCCATCAGACCCGCAACCAGCGCCCACGCGGGCGCAAGCGGTACGCGCAGAATCTCAAGGCCGATCAGCCACAGCACAGCAACGCACAGCGCATCAATCGAAATAGCTCGCCACCAGTTCACCAGCGCCGTGCCGGCCGTGCGCAGATGCTGTCCAGGCGACGGCGTCGCGCTGATAGTCGGAGCCGCTGATTCTACGACAGATCGTTGCGGCTTCGCGTATCCAATGGGCCGCTCAGGTTGTTCGATTACCGGCGGCTGCGCTGGCTCATACGGCACTGGCGTTGTCGGCTCATCTTTTGGCTGAGGCTCGTCTTCCATTCAGCTTGTCCACTCTTTCGCGTCGGTCACTTAGACTCTGGAAACGGATGAAGTGATGTTCTTCTTTAGAAGGCCGACAGCGCAACGCATCGATCGCTTTCGCGAAACGGCGACGAGGGATACCTTCTCGTATCCGGAGGTCGGTGCGACGCTCAAGGGCGAGATTCCAGAACAGTACAACCTGGACCACAATCGGGTGCGCCTGGGTCAGGGTACAGCCACCTTCGAGCATGCCTCCGCCGCGCTCTTCAACTGGAAGATGTTTGACATCGGGTGGGTCGAGTTGCTGCACCCGGGTGGCCCCGTGGTTCCTGACCAGACGGTGCTCGTGCTCGCGCGCACGTTTAGCCTCTACTCGCTTAGCGCCAGCCGCGTGATCGCGGTGATTGACGATGACAGCGGCCACGTGCGGCGGCGCGGCTTCAGCTATGGCACGCTCGAGCATCATGTGGAACGAGGCGAAGAGCGCTTCAGCATCGAGCACGATCTCGAAGATGACTCTGTGTCGTACGACATACTGGCCTTTTCGATCCCGCAGCACCCATTGGCGCGTCTCGGCTACCCGATGTCACGTGCCGCACAGCGTCGCTTCGCCAGTGACTCTAAAGCAGCAATGCTCAGAGCGGTCTCCTGACGCTCACAAATCAGACGAATCTTTTTGTTACCCTGAAGGTATGAAATTCGGCGTCCTCGTCTTCCCGGGCTCCAACTGCGACCACGACACCTACAACGTCATCGAGCAGATTGCGCACCAGCCGGTCACCATGCTCTGGCATGAGACCGAAGACCTGGAAGGTTGCGATGCCATCCTGGTCCCCGGCGGTTTCGCCTATGGCGACTACCTGCGCACCGGCGCCATCGCGCACTTCGCGCCTGTCATGCAATCCGTGAAGCGCTTTGCCGCCTCCGGTGGCCTCGTGCTTGGCATCTGCAACGGCTTCCAGATCCTATGCGAATCCGGCCTCCTGCCAGGCGCCCTCATGCGCAATGCCGGACTCAAATACATCTGCAAACAAGTGCATCTGCGCACCGAGACGGCCGACTCGCCCTTCACCAGCACCCTGACCAAAGGCCAGGTGCTCGCGATTCCCATCGGCCACATGGAAGGCAACTACTTCTGTGACGAATCGACGCTTGCTGCATTGAAGCGTGAAGACCGTATCGCCTTTCGCTACGCCACTCCCTCGGGGGAGATCACGCCCGAGGCGAACCCGAACGGTTCGCTCGAAAACATCGCTGGCGTGCTCAGCGAGGGCCGCAACGTGCTCGGCATGATGCCACATCCGGACCGCTCGAGCGAACTGCTGCTGGGCTCGGCCGACGGCTTCCCCATCTTCCAGTCCATGATCTCGGCCCTCGCCCCTCGATAGCATGATTGATATCCACCATCACCTGCTCCCCGGCCTGGACGATGGCGCCCGCAGCCTGGATGTCTCACTCACCATGGTCGAGATGGCGCTTGCCGACGGCATCACGCATATCGTGTGCACCCCGCACGCCAGCCATCATTACTGCTTCTCCCCTGAAAAGAACGCCACGGTTTTCGCCGAGTTGCAGGATGCCGTGAATCAGAAATTCGGCGAGCAGGTGATGACGCTCGGCCTGGGCTGCGACTTCCACCTGATGTTCGACAACATCGAGGACGCGCAGCACCACCCCACCCGTTACACCATCAACGGCCATAACTATCTGCTTGTCGAGTTCCCGGACAGCGCTATTTCGCCCAATACCGCCCAGACCTTTTACCAGCTCTCGCTCTCCGGAATGACGCCGATCATCACTCACCCGGAGCGGAACCTCATTCTGGCCCGTCAACCGGAACGCATGGAGGAGTGGCTGAAGGCGGGCGCGCTCATCCAGGTCACGGCCAGTTCGCTCACCGGGCGCTTCGGCCCCATCGCCGAACAATCTGCCGCCTGGCTGCTGGCCCACCAGTGGGTCCACTTCCTCGCGACCGACGCGCACAACTACGACTCCCGGCCACCGCTACTCCGGCCCGCATTCGACCTGTTGGCCGAGCAATATGACCTGGCAACAGCCGAGCGGCTCTGCATCACGAACCCGCGCGCGGCCTTTTATGGTGAAGCCCTCGATCCGCAACCGGAGCCGGCCGCGCCCCATTCTGTGGAATCAAGGCGCCGCTCAACCAGCAAATCCAGCTTTTTCGGCCGCCTGTTTGGCCGCTGAATCAGCGTTAATACGGTAGCTAACTCCTTTATTACGCTTACTATAGTCACGGTAAATTTAGGGCGGGCGCTGCCCTTTTCTGTGTATGGACGCTCCCCCTGCCCGCCGGTAGGCTGGTGGCTAAGTAAGCGAGAACTATTGGGCTCTTTTTTGCGTTTGGCGATCAGGCGCGTGATGTTTTTTTGCCCTGCAAGCCCACCCCATGAAGGACAGGGACCCTGACTCACGAGGTCCCGGGATTGGTTTACCTTGACCGTTCTTTCGGTAGCAGCCTGTAGCAAAGACTGTTCTCTGTTCATCGGGGTGGTCGCATGAGCGACTTCCTCGCAACAGCTCTTGGACTTGCCTTCACCCTGGTCGTCTGCCTGCTTGCGTTGCAGGCGATCCTGAGCCCGTGGTTGCGCGTGCGCCGTGGACCGCCAAACGCGTCCCGTGTGAAAGAAACGCACGCTTCAAAAACCGCGCCGCGCGCTACAGCGCCGGAAAGCTCACCCGTCCAGCTGGTTTAGTTACGGTTTAGCCGGGGGCAGCATCGTACCGCTTCTCCACCGCGCACACTGTGCGACGATGGATTCAACCCTCCATGCCTTCGTCGTCCCGGCCATCTCTCTTTCCTCCTGTTCCCTCGCCGGACACTGGCAGCCTCAGCGATCTGCTCTCCCGCATCTTCGGCTTCCCTGCCTTCCGCGCGAATCAGGAAGAGGTCTGCCGCGCTGCCATCTCCGGGCGCGATCTGCTGTTGGTCATGCCGACGGGCGCCGGCAAATCGCTCTGCTACCAGTTGCCCGCGATCGCGCGCGGCGGCACGGCGCTGGTCATCAGCCCGCTCATCGCACTCATGGACGACCAGGCGGCCAAGCTCTCGACACGTGGCCTCAGCGTGGCCCGCATCCACTCCGGGCTCGATCGCCAGACTTCGCGTCAGGCCTGCATTGATTACCTCAACGGCAGCCTGCAGTTCCTCTTCATCGCGCCGGAACGGCTTCGCGTCCCCGGCTTCGCCGCAATGCTCGGCAAGCGCAAGCCTTCGCTCGTCGCCATCGACGAGGCGCACTGCATCTCCCAATGGGGTCACGACTTTCGTCCTGACTACCGCATGCTCGGGCAGCACTTGCACCTGCTGCGTCCCGCTCCCGTGCTGGCGCTCACCGCTACCGCAACGCCCGTCGTGCAGAATGATATCCTCGCGCAACTCGCTCTCAACGACGCCGTGCGCTTCATCCACGGCTTCCGCCGCGACAATCTCGCCATCGAGGTGGTCGAGGTGCCGAAGCCCCTGCGCACCGAGCGCGCTCTCGATCTCTTGCGCGATCCGGCGCGCCGCCCCGCCATCGTCTACGCGCCCACACGCAAGGATGCGGGTGAGACCTCCGCCGCGTTTGCCGCGCACTTCCCTGCGGCTGCCTATCACGCGGGCCTCGACGCCGATCAGCGTGACCGGGTGCAGCGCAGATTTCTCGACGGCGCCCTTGAAGTCGTCGTCGCCACGATTGCGTTCGGCATGGGTATCGATAAGGCGGATGTTCGCACCGTCATTCACACGGCGCTTCCTGCCAGCCTCGAGGCCTATTACCAGGAGATCGGCCGCGCCGGTCGCGATGGCCTGCCCAGCCGCACCATCTTGATGCACTCTTATGCCGATCGCCGCACCCATGAGTTCTTCCTGGAGCGCGACTATCCGGCGCTTGACGAGCTCGAGCGCATCCACAAGGCGCTTGCGCGGAGGTCCGGCGACGGACCCATCGCACGCGATGAGTTGCAGGCGGCGTTACGCATGGATGCGGAGATCTTCGAGAAAGCGCTGGAGAAGCTCTATATTCATGGCGCAGTGAATGTTACCTATGACGATAGGATCAGTCTCAGTCCCGAGGCCAACGGCTGGCGCCGCACCTACCGCTCCCAGGCAGATTACCGGCGACAGCAGCTTGATCTCGTCGGCCGCTATGCCCAGGGCCATGGCTGCCGCATGGCATCGCTGGTCGCGCACTTTGGCGATACGGCAGACAGCCGGCGCCACTGCGGTCATTGCGACGTTTGCTCGCCTGAGCGCGCCATCGCACAAAGTTTCCGCGGCCTCACCGCGCAGGAGGAACACGCCGCACGCGGGATCTTGAAATCGCTGCGCACTGGCTCATCACCTTCGACTGGCCGTCTCTACAAAGAGCTGTGCCCACGTGAGGATCTCTCTCGCAATGACTTCGACGCCTTGCTCGGCGCACTCGCTACCGCGGGCCTGGTACGCATCGAGGACGCCAGCTTCGAGAAGGACGGCAAGCCGGTCAACTACCGCAAAGCTGCGCTCACTCGCGAAGGAGAAGATTTCGTGGAGGGCGCGCCCCTCGACTTATCTCTGCGCGAACGCTCCGCGCGTGACACACCGAAACAGCGAAAGCTGGAGAAGCCTTCAAAAAATATCCCAGAAAAGCCGCCCATCACCCTCTCGCCTCAGGGCGCCGCACTCGAACAGCGCCTTAAAGATTGGCGGCTCACGATTGCAAAGAAGGATGGCAAGCCGGCCTTCTTCGTTTTCGGCGACAGCGTGTTGCGGTCGATCGCACACGCCCGACCGAGAAATCTGACCGCACTGGCCGCCATTCATGGAGTTGGCGCCGCCAAGCTCGAACGTTACGGAACGGATGTCTGCCGCCTCTGCGCGGAAAACTAGCGCGCCGCTCCCGCCTGGCGCGCCCCCGGTACTTCCAGCAGTTTGCCGCTGGCTACGTCATAGATGTACCCATAAATCGGAAT
>Ga0207647_10002801_pt1 | contig 13138 bp, 14 predicted proteins | sample KBSCornC2_FD_184295 | JGI IMG/M metagenome (GOLD analysis project Ga0207647, IMG submission 184295) | Corn rhizosphere microbial communities from Kellogg Biological Station, Michigan, USA - C2 (SPAdes) (version 2) | ecosystem: Host-associated > Plants > Roots > Rhizosphere ...
TTGCACCATAATGCAGGGCCGCAAATCCGCCCATGCTCGATCCGTAGGCGATCACGCGATCATAATCGGCGGTTGTCCTGGCCACCGCGGCAAGTGCCTCGTCCAACTCAGGATATTGATACCAATGATTGTCGCGGCTCAGCACATGCACAGCGTCGATCCCGCGCGCCCGGAAATGGTGCTCGCCGAAGCCCGGCCGGTCGAGCGTGCGATGATCGGTGTAGGAGTCAAAAGTTACATAACAGATCGGGCCGCCAAACCCGCCCACGCGGCGGACAAGCAGGTCATTCGAACGGAACAGTTCGGTCGCCGCGACCATCCGGCCCTGTTCGGCGTTCACACACCTTGGTCCTTGGCCGCTTTGTCGATCGCCAGCAGCGACGTGAGCAAGGTTTCGAGCTGATCAAGCGGCCAGGCGTTAGGGCCGTCCGATTTGGCTTCGGCGGGATTGGGATGGGTTTCCATGAATAGGCCGCTCACGCCTACTGCGACGGCGGCGCGCGACAACACCGGCACGAATTCGCGCTGCCCGCCCGAGCTCGTGCCACTCGCGCCGGGGAGTTGCACCGAATGCGTGGCGTCGAACACGACCGGGCAAGCGGTATCGCGCATGATCGCTAGCCCCCGCATGTCGACCACCAGATTGTGGTAGCCGAAGGAGGCCCCCCGTTCCGCCACCATCAGCGTCGGCAGGTCGCCCCCCGCTTCCGCCGCGGCAGCCTTGGCCTTGGCAATCACATTGCCCATGTCGCCGGGCGCCATGAACTGGCCCTTCTTGATGTTGGCGGGCTTACCCGAAGTCGCCACCGCCTCGATCAGGTCCGTCTGGCGCGCGAGGAAGGCCGGCGTCTGCAAGACGTCCACAACCTCGGCCACCGGCTTGACCTGGTGCACCTCATGCACGTCGGTGAGCACCGGCATGCCGGTTTCGGCGCGGACCTTCTCGAGGATACGCAGGCCTTCTTCCAGGCCAGGGCCCCGGAAGGAACTACCCGCGCTGCGGTTCGCCTTGTCGAACGAGCTCTTGTAGATGAGCAAAATGCCGAGCCGCTCGGCGATTCCGCGCAAAATCTCGGCAGTGGAAAGCGCCATCGCCTCGCTTTCGATAACGCACGGGCCCGCGATTAGGAAAAATGGCTCCGCCAGGCCGATGCGTCGGCCGCAGAGATCCCAAGATTGGAGCGACATAGTTTAATCCAGGCCTCTCGCCGCGAGAGCCGCCTCGATCGGGGCGACATCTTCCGGGTTGTTCAACTCCCAGATGTCATAGCCCGGCGCAGCCACTTCGACCACCCGCACGGGTCGGCCATGCTCCAGGAAACGCAACTGCTCCAGTCCCTCGAGCAATTCGAGTCGGGTTGGCGGCAAGGCTGCGTAGGCTTCGAGTGCGGCGCGCCTATAGGCATAAACGCCCACATGCAGGAAAACCGGAAGCGTGGGATCTCCCACCGAAGCGGCCGCTACATGGGGAATCACGGCTTTGGAAAAATAGAGCGCATCGCCGTTGGCACCGATTGCCACCGTCGTACCGCCTACGCGTCCTTCCCGTTGATCGCCGAGCAGTCGCCGGTGGATGTCGGGCGTGGCACGCATTGCCGGCGTGGCAACCTCGATCGTCGGGTCCGCTGCTATCGCGGCGAGCAGCGCGCCCACGAAAGCGGGCGGGGTCAGTAGTGCGTCGCCCTGCAGATTCACGATGACATCCGCATCCCCAATGGCATCCAGCGCCGCCGCACAACGCTCGGTGCCGTTGCGGCTGCTTTCGGGCGTCATCGCCACCTCCGCGCCGAAGGCTTTCGCGGCGTCCGCAATGCGGTCGTCATCGGTTGCCACGATGACGCGTGCTCCTCCCGGCACCGCGCGGGCCGCTTCCCAGCTGCGCTGGATCAGCGTTTTCGCCTGGCCGCCAGCGCCCTTCAGCGGGACCAGCGGCTTCCCGGGATATCGGGTCGAGGCATAACGGGCCGGTATGACGATCGCCGCCGGCATGCGCGACTGATCAGGCAAGGCCCAGCCGCAGGAAATCGTGGACGTGTACCAGCCCGACCGGGCGGCGCGTCTCGCAATCCTCAATCGCGAACATCGCGGTGATCTTGTGGCTGTTGAGCTGCGTCAGCGCATCCTCAACGAATGCGCCAGGCGAAACCCAGACGGGGTCGCATGTCATGACGTCGGCCGCGGTCGCGTCCATCAGGCCGTTGAGATGGCGACGCAAATCGCCGTCGGTGATCACACCCACCAATGCGCCCCGCTCATCCACGACGCCGGCGATGCCGAAGCTCATCGAGGTTATGGTGACGATCACGTCACGCATCGACGTATCGGGCGACACCAGCGGCAATTTGTCGTCGCGATGCATGATCGCTGCGACGCGCATCAGCCGCTTGCCGATCGTCCCGCCGGGATGAAGCGCGGCAAAGCCGGCGATCGAGACGCCGCGTGCGCGCATTGTCGTCATTGCCAGCGCATCCCCAAGCGCCATCATCATCGCGGTCGAGGTGGTCGGGGCGAGATTGGCGGGGCAGGCTTCGTCTACGCGAGGCAGCAGCAGCCGCACGTCCGCCTGCCGCATCAGCAGCGAGTCCGCCTTGGATGCGATGCCGATAACGGCGAGACCCAGTTTGGCGGCATAATCCAGGATCGGCTGGAGCTCGGCCGTGCTGCCGGAGTTGGAGAAAGCGAGCAGCGCATCCCCCGCCATCAGCATACCGAGGTCGCCATGCGCCGCCTCGACCGGATGGACATAGAGCGATGGGGTTCCGGTGGAGGCAAGGGTGGCGGCAAATTTTCGGGCAATATAGCCTGACTTGCCGATGCCGGTAGTAACGACGCGGCCTGTTACGTTGAGGATCGTGGTGACAGCTCGTGCGAAATTCTCATCAAGCGCATTGACCAGGGAACCCAGCGCTTCGGCTTCGGTTTCAATGACCTCACGCCCATAGGCGATGAGGTCTGCACGGTCATTGCGGGAGAGCTGGCGCGAAAATTCGGCAACGCCCATGTTCATCCCTTTGTATTTTTGCATTGCCGCGCCTTCTAGCGGGCCGGTGCGGTCAATGCGAGGCGGAAGTTTACGTCGCTGAAACGATCCCCCGGAACGTTTCCGTCGGCAACAAGGTTGCTCGCGGAAAAAATATTTGTTCTTCGGGGCCTAGCTGTGGCCGACGAGTCACAGTGCCGCTAGCCTAACTGACCATCCGTTGCAAAGTCGCGATGAGATCGGCCTCGTGCGCAGGCTTGTCGCGGCGGATGCGTGCAATCCGCGGAAAGCGCATCGCCACACCCGATTTATGGCGCTTCGAGGCGTGGATTGAATCGAACGCCACCTCCAGCACTAGGCTTTTGTCGACCTCGCGTACCGGGCCGAATCGCTCGATGGTATGCGTGCGGACGAAATGGTCGAGCCATTTTAACTCTTCGTCGGTGAAACCGAAATAGGCCTTACCGACCGGCAGCAATTCGCCGCCTTCCTCGGGCGGCGCGGTCCAGCAGCCGAACGTATAATCGGAATAATAGCTTGATCGTTTTCCGTGACCGCGCTGGGCGTACATCATCACGCAGTCGGCGGTGAGCGGATCGCGTTTCCACTTGTACCAGAGGCCCGCACGGCGGCCCGCGACATAGGGGGAATCGCGCCGCTTCAGCATCACCCCCTCGATCGCGGCGTCGCGCGCACCGGCGCGGATTTCGGCAAGTGCTTCGAAATTCTCCGCCTCGATCAGCGCCGAAAGGTCGAACCGGGCGGGGTCGAGTCCGCGTACAAAGCGCTCCAGCCGCTCCCGCCTTCGTTCCCAGGCGAGCGCGCGCACATCCTCCGCGCCGTCGAACAAAATGTCATAGAGCCGCACGAATGCGGGATAGTCCGCCTGCATCCGGGCCGAGACATTCTTGCGCCCCAACCTTTGCTGGAGTGCGTTGAAGCTGGCCGCGCCTTCATGCTCGATGCCGCCACCCTGAGCTTCGCCTTTCACGAGCAACTCGCCGTCCAGCACAGCTTCGTGCACGAATGCCGCGGCAACGTCGGGGAAGCTGCCCGTAATATCGTCGCCGGCTCGGCTGTAGAGGCGCGTCTGCCCCGCGACATGGACCAGCTGGACGCGGATCCCGTCCCACTTCCATTCGGCGGCGTACTCGGCGAGATCGACTTGCGCATCCTCCAGCGCATGCGCGAGCATGAAGGGCCGGAAGACGGGCACATCGGCGGGTGTCGGCCGCGCGCCCGTCCCCTCTCCCCAAGCGAATAGTGGCAGATAAGGCGGTCGAAGCCCGTGCCAGACCTCTTCGACATGGTCGACATCCAGACCAAACGCCTGCGCCAGAGCGGTCTTGGCCAGCCGCGCCGATACACCGACGCGCAGCTCGCCCGTGGCGAGCTTCAGCAAGGCATAGCGACCCGACGCATCGAGCTGGTCGAGCATGGCCGCAAGCGCCCGCGGTGCTTCGCTCCTACCAAGCGTCATCAGGCGATCGATCACGGCGGACAAACGCAGGCTGCCGGTATCGACCTCGGGAGGCTCACCCGGCGGTTTCGGCCAGAGCAAGGCCGCCGTCTCCGCCAGATCGCCGACGAAGTCATAGCTCATCGAAAACAAGACGGGATCGACGCGTTCATCGACCAGCGCCCTGATCGCCGACGCCTTCACACCGGGCAGATCGAGTGCCCCCGTAAGCGCCGCCATCGCCCAGCCGCGATCGGGATCGGGCGTCTCGCGCACATAGTCCGCAATTAGCTTCAGCTTGGCATTGCGCGAGCGCGTGTAGACCAGATTATCGAGGAGATGGGAGAATTCGCGCATGATGGCCGCGCGTTAGAACGGCAAAGGGCGGCACATCGTGCCGCCCCGCCCCTTTTCCTTAGGCTGTTCGTCCGTCAGGTGACCGCCCGTCCGGCGAGCAACGCCAGGACGAGAAAGACCACGAACAAAACGATCATGATGTAGAACAGGATCTTGGCGATTTCGACGAACGCGCCGCCGATGCCACCAAAGCCCAACGCCGCGAGTATCAGCCCGATTACCAAGCAGATGATGGCCAGTCTGAGCATGAAAGGACTCCTTTCGGCCGCTCAACGACTCTTCCACCCGGCTGTTCCCGCGGCGGCTCAACCCTTGCGGCTGGCCTCGAACAGGAACCAGGCCCGCTCTTCGGCCTGGTCGGTCCATTCGTCGACGATACCCGACGTGGCATTGTCCTTCGCCTGCTCGGCCAGCTCCTTCACGTTGCGAAAGCTTTCGACGAGCTTGAGATTGTCGTCGCGCAGTTCGCTCAGCATGTCGGCAGGGCTGACGAAATCCGCATCATTGTCCTTGATCGTCTGGTGGCGGCTGATGTCGCCGATCGACCGCAAGGTGACATTGCCCGTCTTGCGCACGCGCTCTGCGATCGCGTCGGTGATGCCGTAAATCTGCTGTGCCTGATCGTCGAGCAGCAGGTGATAATCGCGGAAGTGCGGTCCGGACACGTGCCAGTGGAAGTTTTTGGTCTTGAGGTAGAGCGCGAAGCAATCGGCAAGCGCCGCATTCAGCGCGTCCGCGACACTCGACAACTGGTTGGTCTGGAGGTCGGTCGGCGTGGCGAGCTTGGGAGCGGGCGTATCGGCCATCGAGAATCTCCGATCAGAAACGAGGAGTGAAGGTCGAACCCTAAACACCGAATCACGGATTCGGCTTCCCAATAATCTTGATCAGAATGATCGATAAGCCCGCTCAGGCGGCGAAACGAACACCCACGGTTGCCAGCAGCAACGGGCCGGCTTCCGCGTTTTCCGCGCCGCAATTCGCCGCCAGCGCCAAGGCATCGAGCCAGTTCCTGAGCGGAACATTGCGGCCATTGCGGGTGATCTCATTGGCAAGGCCGTCCGCCAGCACCGCAGTCGGCGCAAAACCATCGAGCAGCGCCTGACGTCGCAAATAATCCAATCGTTTGCAGGCGTCCTTCGGCGCCATGCCGGGAAGGTCGCGCGCCAAGGCCGCGACCGATCGTTCGAGGTTAGCCCGCGCCTGCTCCGGCTCCATGACCTTATGCCCCTATGCTCTCCTGAATCGGAGGCTGACACGCCATTGGTTACTGGAGGATTAAGACGGGTCTGTTGCAGCCTGGCGGTAAACCTCTGTCATTCGGGACAGAGTCGGATCGGGCCGAGCATATCCGTATGCTTCTTCTTAAGGCTGTACCGCACCATCCACACGACCAGATCGCCGAGATTATCGGCTGGCATGGGTTCGAGCAGCGTGACGAGCCGGTCAATGTCTCCGCAATCGGACGGGCCAATTGTCTTGACGAGCTGAGGGACGACGAGCGCTTCCACCATTTCCGGCGTGAGAGCGTCGATAATCTTTTGCGTATCGGCATCTGGTTTGTCATGCGAGGCGAGCTTCAGCAGGGCGGCCCTGCCACGCGGCCATGCCGCTTGTGCGGCGGCCTTGTACCGCACCATCATCACGCTGTTATCCTGCAATGGCGAATTGGCCGGCAGCCCCGCGGCACATTGCCTGCGCACTGCGCCAAAGGCGGCTGGCGCAAACGAAAGCATCAAATCCCGCACCTCAGCGCCGTTCGTGCAAACCACGGGAGAGCTCTCCGCGGCCTGCGCTATTGTGGCGGTCAAAGCCAGAGTCGAAGCCACAACCGAACAGGCCAGACGTCGCAATATCATTTCACCCTCCCCGTCATTCACGGCATCATCAGCACGAGCGGAACACCGCTTACAATGCCTTGACTTTCGCTCCGCACGGCGGCAAAGCGCCCCCGTTCGAGCGGCGGCGACGCCGCTTTATTTTTTGGCGGGCCAGGACCGCCATTCAGACAGCGCAGGAATTTGGGTCATGGCCAAGCCGACCACCGTCAAGATCAAGCTCGTCAGCTCGGCTGATACCGGCTTCTTCTACGTCACCAAGAAGAATCCGCGGAATCAGACGGAGAAGATGTCCTTCCGCAAATATGATCCCGTCGCGCGCAAGCACGTCGAGTTCAAGGAAGCCAAGATCAAGTGATCTCCAGCGCAGCTACGGCCGCGCGGTAGATCCTTCGGATCGGGAAAATTCCAGGGCGGCCGGGTCAGCCCGCGCCGCTCTTTTTGCGTCCCAATCAAGCACGCTCCTCGCACGCCTATCGGAGCAGCTATTCCTCAGGCGGCGGCGAGCAGCCTCTGGGCCTGTGCGCGCGCCTCGTCGGTAATCTCAGTGCCGGAGAGCATGCGGGCGATCTCCTCCTGCCGCTCGATCGCGTCGAGCATGTGAATGCCGGTCCGTGCCACCAGACCATCCGATCTCTTCTGGATCAGCCAATGGCGATCCGCCCGCGCCGCCACCTGCGGGCTATGCGTCACCACCAATATCTGGGCGCGCTGTGCCAGCCGCGCCAGCCGCTCGCCGATCGCAGCCGCGACCGCGCCGCCAACGCCGCGATCCACCTCGTCGAAGATCATCGTCCCCGCCCCGCCCTCTTCGGCCAGCGAAACCTTGAGCGCGAGAATGAAGCGCGACAGTTCACCGCCGCTGGCAATCTTGGCCAAAGGCGCGAACGGCGCTCCCGGATTGGTGGAAATCTCGAACTCGACCCGGTCATGCCCCGACGCACTCCATGCCGTTTCAGGCAGCGCCTCGAGCGCGGTGCGAAAGCGCGCCGCATCCAGCTTGAGCGGGGCGAGTTCGGCCGCGACCGCCGCGTCCAGCCGCGCCGCCGCGGCCTTGCGCGCACCCGACAGGGTCTCCGCCGCCACCAGATAATCGGCGCGCGCGGATGCTAGTTCCTTCTCGAGCGCGCTCAGCCCCGCGCCCCCCGCCTCGATCCGTGCCAGTCGCGCGCCGAGCTCCTCGGCAAGCGCTGCGAGCCCATCGGGCTCGACCCGATGCTTGCGGGCAAGCGCACGCAGATCGAACAGGCGCGTCTCCATCGCCTCCAATCGTGCTGGATCGAAGGCGAGCGCGCGTCGCGCCTCCTCCAGCCGGTCCTCAGCCTCGGCCGCCTCGATCACCGCGCGATCGACTGCGGCCAGCGCCTGCGCGAGGCTTTCATGCTCTGGGGCCAGTCGATCGAGCCGGCGTGCCGCCTGGCGCAATTGCGAAAGTCCCCCGGCCGATCCTTCTATCAGCGCCGCTGCGGTCTCCAGCTCGTCGGACAGACGCGCGCCCTTCTGCATTGTTGCCCGCGCTTCGGCGAGCGCCGCCTCCTCGCCCGGCTCGGGGGCGGCAGCTGTGAGTTCGGCGACAGCATGCTCCAGCCATTCCCGATCGCGCGCGGCATTTTCGAGATCCGCGGTGGCGGCAGCGAGCGCATCCTCGGCCGCGCGCCACCGCGCATGCGCCGCAGCCGCAGGCGCTGCATCGATCCGGCCGAACGTGTCCAACAAGGCGCGATGGCCACGAGCATTCAGAAGGCCGCGATCGTCATGTTGGCCATGAACCTCGACCAGTGCCGCGCCAAGCGTGCGCAACAGTCCAGCCGATGCCGGCTGATCATTGACGAACGCGCGGCTGCCGCCATCGGCACGCACCGAGCGGCGGATCACGAGCGGCTCGCCCGGCTCGATCGTGAGGTCCCCCTCCGCAAGCAGCGCCAGCGCGGGATGATTCGCCGGCACCTCAAAGGTCGCGGCGACGCTTGCCTGGGCCGCTCCCTGACGCACCAGCCCGGCGTCTGCCCGAACCCCGAGCGCGAGGCCCAATGCGTCGAGCAGAATCGACTTCCCCGCCCCCGTCTCGCCGGTGAGCACGCCAAGGCCTGCGCCGAATTCGAGGTCGAGCGCTTCGATCAGGACAACGTCGCGGATGGCGAGGCCGGTGAGCATCGCCCCTTCTTAGCCGAGCGACACCGGCGTTGAACAGCGCTCCGCCAGCCTGTCGGACAAGCGGACAGGCGCCCGGTTCAGGCCTTGTCCTTCTTGCTCTTCTTCGGCTGCGCTGGCGCCGCGGCGGCTTCGTTCTTCTGGATCAGCGAATATGCGCGCTGATACCAGTCGCTGCCGGGGAAGTTCGCGCCGAGCACGGCGGTCGATTTGCGCGCCTCTTCGGGGATGCCGAGCTCCAGATAGGATTCGGTCAGGCGCAGCAGCGCTTCGGGAACATGGCTGGTCGTCTGATAATCGTTCACAACCTTGCGGAAGCGATAGATCGAGGCGAGCCATTCATGGCGGCGCTGATAGAAGCGGCCGATATCCATCTCGCGCCCGGCAAGATGGTCATTAATCAGATCGACCTTCAGCCGCGCATCGGCGGCATAGGCCGTGTCAGGAAAGCGCCGGATCAGCTCACCCATCGCATCCAGCGCCTGCTGGCTCGTCTTCTGGTCGCGATTCACGTCGCCGATCTGCTCGTAATAATCCACGCCGATCAGGTACATGGCGTAGGGCGCGTCCTTGTTACCCGGATGGATCGAGAGGAAGCGCTGCGCGCTATCGATCGATTCGTTGTAATCCTGCGCCAGATAATGGCTGAACGCGCTCATCAGCTCGGCGCGGCGCGCCCAGATCGAATAAGGGTGTTGGCGTTCGACTTCGTCAAACAGAATGGCCGCGACCTTGTAGCGCTTCTTGTCGAGCTGGTTCTTGGCCGCGTTGTACAGCGTCTCCACATCGCGCGCGACGTAGCGATTATTCTCCTTGCTTGCCTTCTTGGCGGCGTCGGCGGCGTGCGCCGCCGGAGCGGCGAGAAGCAGAGTGGAAGCGAGGCTCGCAACGAGCGCAGAGCGTAGACGGGACAAGCGCATAGAGGCGACCCCTTAGAGCCTGATCGCCATCGGTGAAAGCGCTTTGCGACTTAACCGATGGCATGGACCAGGCTCGTTCAAATACTCTCCAACGCCGGATGCGCTGAAATCCTTAAGCGGCCGAACGATAGGAAGGCGAAGCTTGCCCGCAGATGAAGAGGATGAGCTCAGCCGATCCGCTCCGCACCCGCGGGCGGGCCGCTCTTCTTCTTCGGCTCTCCGATTTGCGGAGCCAGCCCGAGCGAGATGAGCAGCGAGCTCGACACGTAGATCGAGCTATATGTGCCGACCACCACGCCCAGGATCATCGCCGCGGTGAAGCCGCGCAGCACCGGGCCGCCGAAGATGAGCAGCGATGTCAGCGCCAGAAGGATGGTGAGCGAGGTCATCACGGTACGCGGCAGCGTCTCGTTGACCGAAAGGTCGATCAGCGCGCGCATGTCCATCTGGCGATATTTGCGCATATTCTCGCGGATGCGATCGTCGATCACGATCTTGTCGTTGATCGAGTAACCGATGATCGTCAGCACCGCGGCGACGATGTTCAGATCGAACTCGAACCGCGTCAGCGCGAAGAAGCCCAGCGTGACCAACACGTCGTGAAAGATCGCGACGAAGGTCGAGACGCCGAACTGCCATTCGTAGCGCAGCCATGAAAAGATCGCGATGCCGAACACGGCCAGGAACACCGCAAGCAGGCCCTTCTGGATCAGCTCGCCCGAAACCTTACCCGACACCGTCTCAGCGCGGTTAAACGTCACGCCCGGATATTTGGCACCCAAAGCGCTCTGAACAGTCTTCACCAGCCGGTTGCTCGCGCCTTCATCCGAATGGCGCGGCAGGGGCAGACGGATCGAGATAACCTCGGGCGATCCGATCGGCTGCAAATAAGGCTGGCCTACATGGAGATCTTCGATGTCGCTGCGCAGCTTATCGATGTGCGGCGCGGTCTGGAAGCGCGCCTCAATCATCACGCCGCCGACGAAATCGACCCCGAAATTAAGGCCGCGCACGCCGACCAGCACCGCCGCGGCGATCGTCAGCAAGGCAGTCAGGCCGAACGCCCAGGCACGCAGCCGAACGAACCCGATATTCGTGTTGTCGGGAATGAGCTTGAGCAGACGCATCAGATGTGAATCTCCGTCGGCCGATGGCGCTTGATCCAGCCCGCCGTCAGCATGCGGGTGAAGGTGACCGCGGTGAAAACCGAGGTGCAGATGCCGATCAGCAGCACCACGGCGAATCCCTTGACCGGGCCTGATCCGAGCAGAAGCATGATCAGGCCGGAAATGGCGTGAACCGTGTTCGCTTCGAAGATGGTGCGGCTGGCTTCCTTATAGCCGAGCTCGACCGACTGGACGATTCCTCGGCCACGGCGCCGTTCCTCGCGAATGCGCTCGTTGATCAGCACGTTGGCGTCCACCGCCGTACCAATCGTCAGCACGAAGCCGGCAATGCCGGGTAGCGTCAGCGTGCTCTTGAGGATCGCCATCACCGCCAGGATGACGAAGATGTTTAGCACTACCGCCAGGTTGGCGTAGAAGCCGAAGCGGCCATAGGTCACGAACATGAAGACGATCACGGCTACGCTGGCGATCACGGATGCAATCACGCCAGCGCGGATCGAATCAGCACCCAGCTGCGGGCCGACGGTACGCTCCTCGATGAACTTGAAGTTCACCGGCAATTTGCCCGATCGCAGCGCGATGGCGAGTTGCGTAGCGCTGTCGGTAGTGAAGCTGCCGTGGATGATCGCGTTGCCGCCGAGGATTGGCTCATCGATGCGCGGCGCCGAGAGAACCTGTCCGTCCAGGATCATCGCAAACTGCTTGCCCGGATTCTCCTGAGTTACTCGCGCGAATTTCCGGCCACCCGACGCGTTAAACTTCAGGCTCACTGCCGGTTGGTTATTATCGTCCTTGGATAGCCCCGCATCAATCAGCTCGTCGCCGGAAAGCACGACGCGACGATTGACCGCGATATAACGCATCGGGCCGCCTGGGGGGCTGATATCTGGATAGGGCACCGCTTCGTCGCCCGGAGGGGCATGGCCGGCGGACACCTGGGATGCATCGACATTCATGTCGACCATCTTAAATTCAAGCTTCGCGGTCTTGCCGATCAAGGCTTTCAACTGCTCGGGATGCTGCGCCCCGGGCACCTCGACCAGGATGCGCGTCTTGCCCTCGCCCTGGATATTGGGCTCCTTAGTCCCCGCGAAATCGATGCGGTTGCGCACAACCTCGATCGCGGTCTTCATCGCGTTTTCGACGCTTGCGTTGAGGCCGGCCTCCGTCGGCGTCATCACGATGCGGGTCGAATCGACCACATCGACTTTCCAGTCGCGCTGGCCCGAATAGCCCGCCGGTTGTGTCTGGGCGTTAGCGCGCTCCACGGCCGCATCGAGCTGTGCGATATCGCGGACGAAGAAGCTCAACTTGCCATCGCTCGTCGAAATGTCACCGATCGCGATCTTGGGATCCCCGCGGCGCATTTCGGTGCGGATCGTGTCCTCCATCTTCTGGAGGTTCTGCTTGGCAAGGTCGGCGGTATCCGCCTCGAGCAGCAAATGGCTGCCGCCTGAAAGATCGAGGCCGAGATTGATGCGCGGCATGCCGTCCAGATGGAGCTGGCGGGCGACGCTGTCGGGCATCAGGCTAGGAATGGCAAAGGCAACCCCGGCCAGCAGCACCAGCCAGATCCAGATTACCTTCCAGCGCGGAAAATCGAGCATGACCGGATCAGTCGTTGGCCGCGCCGCCGAGCGGGCGGATGTCGGTCAAAGTGCTCTTGATTGCGCGCACGCGGACGTTCGGCCCAAGCTCGAGCTCGACCTCGTCGCCGTCGACCTTGACGACCTTGCCGATCAGGCCGCCGGCAGTGACGACGGTATCGCCCTTCTTCGCAGCCTCGATGCGCGCGCGCTGCGCCTTCTGCGCCTTGCTCTGCGGACGCCAGACCAGCAGGTAGAAGATGCCGATGATCAGCACCCACGGAACGGCCAGTGTCAGAAGCGAGGAAGGTCCGGCTTGCTGCCCGGCGCCGGCTGCCTGAGCGAAAGCGGGCGATGCGAACATGTGAAAAGGCCCCGAAAAAAAGCTGGTACGCCGCGCGAAGACCGCAAGTCGGCTACAGGAAGGCAGCGCGCCTATCACGGCGCGGGGTGGCGGGCAATGCCGCGCTTGCCAAGCGGGTTTTAGCGCTCTAGGGGGCCGGGCCTTGGTCGGGGCGTAGCGCAGCCTGGTAGCGCATCAGACTGGGGGTCTGGGGGTCGCAGGTTCGAATCCTGTCGCCCCGACCAGCTTATTCGGACGATCGATACCCTCAGGTCGAGTCCGCAGCAGACCCATCCCAATTCTGCTTGCCTTCATCATCGCAACGCGCGTAGCGGCGAAGTAATCCAGCCCCCGTCATTCTGCCATCCTGTCTGTTC
>Ga0207647_10002804_pt1 | contig 13137 bp, 10 predicted proteins | sample KBSCornC2_FD_184295 | JGI IMG/M metagenome (GOLD analysis project Ga0207647, IMG submission 184295) | Corn rhizosphere microbial communities from Kellogg Biological Station, Michigan, USA - C2 (SPAdes) (version 2) | ecosystem: Host-associated > Plants > Roots > Rhizosphere ...
GCCGAGGAAGGCCGCACGATGATCGTCGTCACGCACGAGATGGGCTTCGCGCGCAACGTGTCGAATCACGTGATGTTCCTGCACCAGGGGCGCGTCGAGGAAGAAGGCGTGCCGTCCGAAGTGTTCGCGAACCCGAAGAGCGAGCGCCTGCGCGGGTTCCTGTCGGGCAGCCTCAAGTAACGCGCGCGACGCGGTACGACACGCGAGCGGGCGCCGGGCGGCGCCCGTTTCGCGTTTACGCGGCGTCCACCGGCGCGCCGTCCGCGAACGCGCGCAGCGCATCGCCCGCGAGCCGGTAGCGCACCCATTCGCTCTGCGGCGCCGCGCCGACGCTTTCGTAGAAGCGGATCGCCGGCTCGTTCCAGTCGAGCACGCTCCATTCGAACCGCCCGCAGCCGGTGTCCACGGCGATGCGCGCGAGCGCCTTCAGCAGCCGCAGCCCGGCGCCCGCGCCGCGAAAGCGCGGCGATACGTACAGATCCTCGAGATACAGCCCCTGGCGGCCGAGCCACGTCGAATACGAGAAGAAATACACGGCGAAGCCGGCCGGCTCGCCGTCGACCTCGCAGATCAGCGCACGCGCGGGCGAGCCTTCGCCGAACAGGCTGCGCTCGAGCGACGCGGGCGTCGCGACCACTTCATGCTCCGCCTTCTCGTAGACGGCCAGCTCGGTGATGAAGCGCAGGATTTGCGGGACGTCGGCGACGGTGGCGCAACGGATGTCGATTTGCACGGCGGGGAGCCCTCCTTCGGCCCGGACTGGAAACGGAATGCGGCGCCGCCCGTGCACATGCGCGTGGCGGCGGTCGGATCCCCATGCTACGTTCCCGGTTCAACTGCAGGAAGTGCAGTTTCTTCATCCGGACATGAACATGATGCATCCCGATCTGCGCCGTCTCGACCTGAACCTGCTGCTCGCGTTCGACGCGCTGTACCGCCACCGGTCGGTGGCCGCGGCCGCGCACGAACTGGCGATGAGCCCGTCCGCGCTCAGTCACGCGCTCGCGCGGCTGCGCGACGCGATCGGCGACGCGCTGTTCGTGCGGCTCGGCAACGAGATGCAGCCGACCGTGCGCGCCGACGACATCGCCACCTGGGCCGGCGACGCGCTCGACACGATGTCGAAGGGGCTCGCCCGCGCGCGCCGCTTCGATCCCGCGCAAAGCGACCGCACGTTCGTGTTCGCCGCGAGCGACTACACGGCGTTCGCCGTGCTGCCGGCCTTGCTCGCGCGCCTCGAGCGGGTCGCGCCGCGGCTGCGGATCCGCGTCGTCCATTCCGAGCGCAAGATTTCGATCGACGAGCTCGCGGCCGGCCGCATCGATTTCGCGCTCGGCTATCACGAGGAGTCGGCCGCCGACTCGCCGGGCATCGAGGATTTCGACTGGTTCTCGGACGACTACGTGGTGATTGCGAGCGCCGCGCATCCGGACATCCGCCGGCGGCTGACGCTGGACCAGTATCTCGCGGCACGCCACGTGGTCGTCACGCCGTGGAACGAGTCGCGCGGCGTCGTCGACTACGTGCTCGACCGGCTCGGCCTCGCGCGGCAGGTCGCCGTGCAGCTGCCGAGCGTGCTGGCCGCACCGTTCGCGATCGCGGAATCGACGCTGCTGATGACGGTGCCGAACCGCGCCGCGCAGGCGCTGCGCCACGCGGCGCCGATCCGCATCTTCCCCGCGCCGTTCGAGATCCCGCGCTATACGGTGAAGGTCTACTCGCACGCGAAGCACGCACGCACCGATGCGCACCGATGGATCCGCGCGCAATTGCTCGATGCGCGACCCGCGCAGGGTTGAGCCGGGCGCGCTTGTCCGGCGGTCGATGAGCCATGCAGCACAAGCCTTTCAGTGTCGTTTCACACGCGGCCCGGCGCCGTTGGGCCATGCCGAATTTATTACGAAATACTTACCAATTTCACCTCTCCGACGCTTACGCTCGCGCCTCGGCAACGTCAATAGTGGCAATCCTTGACCCCACACCGCCGAATCCGTGTCTTCCTTGCCGGACAAGGGTTTACGGCACCCGGTGCGCGTCCGCGCGACCGCCGCGCACTCTGTTGCATGGCAAATTGGCGACACGTGTTAGTCAAACAACGATTTCGGTCGCCACAAAATTGTATTTTTGCTAAATTAGTAACCAAAGTAGCAAAACGAAGTTCGTGAAATGTAGTTTAGCTTCACGACACAACAAGGAGACCCCGCAAGCCGACCCGGCCGCGCGGGACCGCTCAACGGTTTTTCCGTCCGCTTGCCCGCGTGCCGCGCTTACCGGCCTGCACGAGGTCTCCCTGGTTATCCCGCTTTTCGCTTTTGCCCAGCGCTTACAGCGCCGGGCATCTCGTGCAGTCTGGGTTGACTTTTTGACAGGGTATGGAGGAGATGATGAAGAAAGCTTTGGTCGCGGCCGCGCTGATGGCTGCTGGGGTGGTTACGGCGCACGCGCAGAGCAGCGTCACGCTGTACGGTCGCCTGGATGCCGGCCTTGAGTACCTGAACGGCCTGCAGAACGGCCACCAAGTGCGCGCGGAAAGCGGCGACTGGGGCACGAGCCTGTGGGGCTTGAAGGGCAGCGAGGACATCGGCGGCGGCAACAAGATCCTGTTCCACCTCGAAGGCGCGTTCAACACGATGAACGGCGGGCTCGGCACGAGCGGCTCGATCTGGGATCGTTTCGCGACCGTCGGCATCTCCAACGACCGCTACGGTACGCTGCTGCTGGGTCGCGAACTCGCGATCGCGAACGGCGTGTGGGACTTCGATCCGCTGGGCCAGTCGAGCTGGTCGTCGGCATCGCTCGTGCGCGGCCGCAACTGGAACAAGACCAGCAACAACGTGTCGTACCAGTCGCCGCAGTTCTACGGCCTCGACTTCTACGGCCAGTTCGCGTTCTCGAACTCGACCAGCTTCAACGGCAACACGACGGCCGGTCAGCCGGGCCGTGCGGCCGGTGCGCAGGTCACGTACACGAACTCGCTGTTCCAGGTGCGCGGCATCTACGACGAAACGCGCGACAGCAACGGCCGCTTCTCCGACGTGTTCAACTACTCGCGTGAATACTTCGCGGGCCTGAACGTGTTCCTCGGCCAGTTCAAGCTGCAAGCGGCTTATCAGTCGTCGCACGCGGACGGCAGCGGCGGCCCGGCCGTCAACAATGGCATCACCGGCACCCAGCAGGTCTGGGGCGGCGTGACGTGGCAGGCCACGCCGGCGGCCGCGCTGATCGCAGCCGTGTACCACGTGAATGCGAACCACGGCGGCGGCAACGCGAACATCTACACGGTCGGCGGCTCGTACAACATCTCGAAGCGCACGCTGTTCGACCTGCAGGTCGCGACGGTGCGCAACAGCTCGACGGCCAACTTCGGCCTGAACGCGAACGGTGCGGGCACCGCCGTATCGACGGGCAACCCGCATCCGGGCGGCAGCCAGACCGGCGTCTACGCCGGCATCCAGCACCTGTTCTGATCAGGCGCCGTCCAGAGAACGATTCGACAACACTTTCCACGCTGCTGCGAGAGGCGCGTATCGGTGCGGTACCCACCCGGGTATCGCACCGTTTTTTATTGGCGGGCCGGAATCGTGCGATCCGCGGCCCGATCGACCGGCCCGGCGGGATCGGCCGAATGCGGCGCTCAGACCGCCGCTTCGTTCTCTTCGCCGGTGCGGATGCGGATCACGCGCTCGACGTCCGACACGAAGATCTTGCCGTCGCCGATCTTGCCCGTGCGCGCCGCGCCGATGACCGCGTCGATCACCTGGTCGACCTGCGCTTCCGCGACGACCACCTCGATCTTCATCTTCGGCAGGAAGTCGACGACGTATTCGGCGCCGCGATACAGCTCGGTGTGCCCCTTCTGGCGGCCGAAGCCCTTCACTTCCGTCACGGTCAGCCCCGTGAGGCCGACTTCGGCGAGCGCTTCGCGGACTTCGTCCAGCTTGAACGGCTTGATGATGGCGGTGATGCGTTTCATGATGGTTGTCCCTCAATGCTCGTTTGGATGCACAATCGCGATCCCGATTGTAAGCCGGCCGGCCGCGTACGGCCCAGCAGCGCTCAGTCGAGACGTTCGGTAAAGCGTGACGTGATCGGATAGCGCCAGTCGCGCCCGAACGCGCGATGCGTGACGCGAATGCCGATCGGCGCCTGGCGGCGCTTGTATTCGTTGATCTTGATGAGCCGCGTCACGCGCGCGACGTCGGCCTCCGCATAACCGGCCGCGACGATCTCCGCGAGCGGACGGTCCTCCTCCATGTACATCCGCATGATCGCGTCGAGCACGTCGTACGGCGGCAGGCTGTCCTGGTCCGTCTGGTTCTCGCGCAGCTCGGCCGACGGCGCGCGCGTGAGGATCCGCTCGGGGATCACGTCGCGCAGCCCGTAGTCGGCGCTCGCGTTGCGATAGCGGCACAGCCGGTAGACCAGCGTTTTCGCGATGTCCTTGATCACCGCGAAGCCGCCGGCCATGTCGCCGTACAGCGTGCAGTAGCCGACCGCCATCTCGCTCTTGTTGCCGGTCGTCAGCACGATCGAGCCGAACTTGTTCGACAGCGCCATCAATAGCGTGCCGCGGATGCGCGCCTGGATGTTCTCTTCCGTCGCGTCCTCCGCGCGGCCCGCGAATTCGTCCGCGAGCGCCGCCCGGAACGCGTCGAACATCGGCGCGATCGCGATCTCGTCGTAGCGCACGCCGACGCGCCGCGCCATCTCCGCCGCGTCGGTGGTCGAGATGTCGGCCGTGTAGCGCGACGGCATCATCACCGCGCGCACGCGCTCGGGCCCGAGCGCGTCGCATGCGACCGCGAGCACCAGCGCGGAGTCGACGCCGCCCGACAGCCCGATCAGCACGCCGGGAAAGCCGTTCTTGCCGATGTAGTCGCGCACGCCGGTCACGAGCGCGCGATAGACCTGCGCGTCGACCGGCAGCGCGGGGGCGATCGCGCCGGGCAGCGGACGCGCGCCGTCGAATTCGACGATCGCGTACCCTTCGTCGAACTGCGGCATCTTCGCGACGAGCGCGCCCTGCGCGTCGAGCACGAACGAGCCGCCGTCGAACACGAGCTCGTCCTGGCCGCCGACGAGGTTCACGTACACCATCGGCAGCCCGGTCTCGCGGATCCGCGCGCGCAGGATGTCGATGCGCAGCGCCTCCTTGTTCATGTGATACGGTGAACCGTTCGGGATCAGCAGCACCTGCGCGCCGGCGGCCTTCGCGATCTGCGCGGCCGACGCATGCCATGCGTCCTCGCAGATGATCACGCCGAACTTGACGCCGTTCAGCTCGAACACGAGCGGTTCGGCGTCGGTCGCGAAATAGCGCTTCTCGTCGAACACGTCGGCGTTCGGCAGATCCTGCTTGCGGTAGGTGCCGGCGATCTCGCCGCCGACGATCAGCGACACCGCGTTGTAGGTATCGGCCGGCGGCACGCCGCGCTCGATCGGGCGGTTTGCATTACCATCGACGGCTGGCGCGCGTGCATCGTCGCCAAGATCCCTGCCCGGACCCCGCAACGGATGACCGACCAGCACCGCGAGCCCGTCGAACGGACGCAGCGCGTCGGCGAGCGCGTCGAGCGCGGCAGCGGCCGCCGCGTAGAACGCGGGCCGCAGCAGCAGGTCTTCCGGCGGATAGCCGGACAGCGCGAGTTCGGGTGCGACCATCAGTTGCGCACCATCGTTGTGCGCGGCGCGAGCGGCCGCGACGATCCGCGCGACGTTGCCGGCGAAATCGCCGACGGTGACGTTGATCTGGGCGAGAGCGAGTCGGGTCTTCATGACGGGATCGGCGCAGCCCGGCGGCGCGCCCTGAACGGCTGACGAAAACGTCCCGGACGCGGGCCATGGCGGCACGCATCCGGCGGCATCCAACAGTACGGATTCACGCTTGAAACACGAACGCATCGATTATCGCACGGGCATCCTGTCGTCCCCCGCGGAAGTGCCGGCCGACGAATGGAACGCGCTGCTCGAACGCGACGCGCAGCCGACGCCGTTCCTGCGCCACGAATTCCTCGACGCGCTGCACGTCGCGCGCTGCGCGGTCGACGACACTGGCTGGTCGCCCCACTTCGTCACGTTGACCGACCCGCGCACCGGCCGGCTGGCGGCCGCCGCGCCCGTCTACGCGAAGCAGCATTCGTACGGCGAATACGTGTTCGACTGGGCATGGGCCGACGCGTACCAGCGCAACGGCCTGCCCTATTACCCGAAGCTGCTGTGCGCGGTGCCGTTCACGCCCGTGCAGGGCACGCGCCTGCTCGCGGCCGACGACGACGCACGCCGCCGGCTCGCGGCCACGCTGCTCGCGTTCGCGGAACAGAGCGACGTGTCGTCGCTGCACGTGCTGTTCCCGACCGGCGACGAAGCGCGGCTGCTCGAATCGCTGGGGATGATGCTGCGCGAAGGCGTGCAGTTCCACTGGCTCAACGACGGCTACCGCGACTTCGACGACTTCCTCGGCACGCTCGAGCAGAAGAAGCGCAAGAACATCCGCGCCGAACGGCGCAAGGTGCGCGATGCCGGCGTCACGTTCCGGCGGCTCACCGGCGACCGGATCACCGATGCCGACTGGCGCTTCTTCTCGCGCTGCTACCGGCAGACCTACCGCGAACACTACTCGAGCCCGTACCTGAATCTCGACTTCTTCCGCGCGATCGGCGCGACGATGCCGGAGAACCTGCTGCTCGTGATCGCCGAAGCCGACGGCCGGCCGATCGCAAGTTCGCTCGCCGTCTACCGGCGCGGCGCAAACGGCGGCGGCACGCTGTACGGCCGCTACTGGGGCGCGCTCGAGCACGTGCCCTGCCTGCATTTCGAAACGGCGTACTACCAGCTGCTCGAATTCTGCATCGAGGCCGGGCTCGATACGTTCGAGGGCGGCGCGCAGGGCGAGCACAAGCTCGCGCGCGGCTTCCTGCCGACCGTCACGCATTCCGCGCACTGGCTCGCGCATCCGGCGTTCTCCGATGCGGTCGCGCATTTTCTCGCACGCGAGACCGAGCATATCCACGCGTACGTCGACGAACTTCGCGAACACGATCCGTTCCGGCGCAGCACCGGCTAGCGTCATCCTGCATACCGGCATGCGGCCGGTTCAATGCGCGGCGAGCGTCACCGTCTGCGACAGCGCCTGCGGGTCACGCGACGACGCGGCCGCCGACAGCCCGTAGCTGCCCGCGCCGATCCGCCATGCGTGCGCATTCGCATCCCACACCGCGAAGCGCTGCGCCGGCACCGCGACACTGACCGTGCGCGCCTCGCCCGGCTGCAGCGCGACCCGGGTCCAGCCGACGAGCCGCTTCGGCGGCTCGCCGAGCGACGCGGGCAGCGCTGCGTAGATTTGCACCGTGTGCGTACCGGCACGCGTGCCCGTGTTCGTCACCGTCACGCCGACCGTCACGTTGCCCGCTGCGTCCGCCCGCGCCGACATCGCCGACAACGCATACGTCGTGTACGACAGCCCGTAGCCGAACGGAAACAGCGGCTCGATCGCCTTCGCGTCGAACCAGCGATAGCCGTATGCGAGCCCTTCGGCATAGACGTTCTGCGTATTCGACGGGTCGATCGTCGGCTGCGGCAGGTCGGCCTCCTGCTTCGGGAACGTCAACGGCAGCCGGCCCGACGGATTCGCGTCGCCGAACAGCAGGTCGGCGATCGCCTGGCCGCCCTGTGCGCCCGGGTACCATGCGTCGAGCACGCCGTGCACGTTGGCAAGCCACGGCATCAGCACGGGGCTGCCGTTCTCGAGCACGACGATCACACGCTTCGCCTTCGCGGCGACCGCGGCGATCAGCGCGTTCTGGTCGTATTGCTGGTTGTACGGGTCGGCCTTCGCATCGGGCAGCGACAGGCTCGCGAGGTCGAGGCCTTCGGTCTGCCACTGCGTGGCGAACACGATCGCGACATCAGCCTGCGCGGCCGCGGTGGCCGCCGCGTTCGCGTCGGTCCCGTCGAGATAGCTGACCGACGCGTTCGGCGCCTTCGCGCGGATCGCCGCGAGCGGCGCGGACTTGTACCAGGTCGCGCACCCGCCGAACAGCATGTCGGCCGGTTGCTGACAGGACGTCACCGCGTTGCCGTCGATCGCCGGCACCGCACCCGAGCCGCCGCCCGACAGCACGCCCGCATCCGCGTGCCCGCCGATCACGACGACCGACTTGAGCGTGCCGGCGGCCAGCGGCAGCACCGGCTGCGTGTCGCCCGGCGCGGCCGCGTTCTTCAGCAGCACCGCCGCTTGCCGGGCGATCGCGAGCGCGTCGGCATTGCCGGCGACTTCGTCGATCGCGCCGCCCGGCTTCGGCGGCGCGTCCATCACGCCGATGCGGATCAGCGTGCGCAGCTTGCGCTGCACCATGTCGTTCAGCCGCGCGGCCGACACGCTGCCGGCCTGCAGCGCCGCGCGCAGCTTCGAATTGAAGTACGAGCCGAGCGGTGCGTTGCCGTCGTCGGCCGCGCCGGGCTGTTCCTCGTCGAGTCCGGCCTGCACGGCTGCGACCGTCGAATGCGTCGCGCCCCAGTCCGACTGCACGACGCCCTTGAAGCCCCACTCGTTCTTCAGCACGGTCGTCAGTAGATACGGGTTCTCGCACGCATACACGCCGTTCAGCTTGTTGTACGAGCACATCACGTTGCCCGGCTGGCCGTCCTTCACGCCGATCTCGAACGCGAGCAGTTCGGCCTCGCGCATGGTCCGCTCGTCGACGACCGAATCGACCGTCATCCGGTTGGTTTCCTGGTCGTTGAACGCGAAATGCTTGATCGTCGCGATCACCTTCCGCGCCTGCGTGGCCTGCGTGCGCGCGGCGCTCAGCGTGCCCGCGAGCACCGGATCCTCGCCCATGTATTCGAAGGTGCGGCCGTTGCGCGGCTCGCGCGCGAGGTTCACGCCGCCGCCGAGCCCTTCCGCGAACCCGAGCGCGCGCAATTCGAGCGCGATGCGCGTGCCGTAGGTGCCCGCGAGCGCCGGATCCCACGTCGCCGCGAGCGCGACCGGCGCGGGCAGCGCGGTCACGCGCGCATTCTTCACGTTCACGCCGCCCGCCGAATCGGCGCTGCTGAGCGCCGGAATGCCGAGCCGCGGCACGCCCGGGATGTAGCTTGCGCCGTTCAGCGCGTCGGCCGGAAACGGGCCGCCGAGGTTGAGCGCGGGCATGCCGGTACCGTGCACGAGCTGCAGTTTCTCGTCGGTCGTCAGTTGCGCGACGAGTGCGGCCGCGCGCTGGTCGGCCGCCGCGTCGGGGTCGGCCGGCGCATGGATGTCGTCGCCGCCGCACGACGCGAGCAGCATCGTGAGCGCACATGCGGACGCAATCGTCGAACACCGGAACAGCGAAGTTTTCATTGATCCTCCAGAATCGATCTGTTGTACTGGTCGCCAAACTCCAGCGTCGAGTCTAAAAATCGACCGGTCACCACGCTTGACCGGCAGGAGCATGCGTTGACCTCTCGCAGCGGGGACAAACCCGAACGGCATGACGACAGGGGGCAGACATGGAGTTGAGACAGAAATCGGTATCCGTACGGATCTACCGCTGGCTGTGCGAGGACGCGCGCACAAACGGCATCGATCCCGCCGCGCTTTACGAGACGCTCGGCATCGGGCCGGCCGAGCTCGCCGACGACACGCGCCGCATCGCCGGCGACCGGCACGTGGCCGCGATGCAGCTGACGAGCGGCTGGCCGCTGTCGTGGCATCGCCCGCCACCGCAGGTCGTGCCCTGGCTCGTGCCGTTTCCCGAGCTCGCGGGCGTCACGTGCAACGCGGCGACGCTGCGCGGCGCGCTGCACGGCTACCTGCGCTATCGCGAGCTGATCGGCAACGTCGACTGGGTCTTCGCACACGAGAGAGGCGACGCGATCGCGCTCGAGTACGTGAACGAAGGAGACGGCCGGCACGCGGGCAGCGCGTTCGTCAATCTCGCGATCCTCGCGGCGCTTGCGCGCCTGTACGATCCGCACGTGCGCATCGACGACGCCGAATTCGCCGGCCGCGCGTTCGCGCCCGTTGCCGCGCTGCGCGACATGCTCGGCGCACCGGTGGCGTTCGAGGCCGCGCACAACCGCATCGTGCTGCGCTCCGCGCACTTCGACACGCCGTTCGAGCGCTACAACGCGCCGCTCGCCGGCATCCAGCGTCATGCGGCCGACGCCGCGCGCGAGCGCGTGCGCGCCCGCTCGACGTTCGGCGCGTCGGTCGAACAATGCGTGCGCGACTGGCTGCGCACCTGCGACGATACCGACGTGCCGACCGATACGCTGATGCAGCACGTGTGCACGCGCTTCGCGATGTCGCGCTGGACGCTGCGCCGGCGGCTCAATCGCGAAGCGGTCGGTTTCCATGCGCTCGTCGCGCAGGCGCGGCTCGGCGAGGCGCGCGATCTGCTGCTCAATACGCAGTTGCCGATCGGCGAGATCGGCGTGCGCGTCGGCTTCCGTTCGACGAGCGCATTCACGCGCTTCTTCACGCGCGAACTCGGCGCGGCGCCGAGCCGCTTTCGCGACGGGCACGGCGACCGGTGCCGTTGACGCACGCTTTTTCTGAGACACTGGCGGCTTCGCATCCCGCCGCCCTGCCATGTCCTGGTTTCTGTATCTGATCGAATGCGCGGACGACAGCGTCTACACGGGCATCACGACCGATGTCGCCGCGCGCTTCGACGAACACGCGTCCGGCAAGGGCGCGCGCTATACACGCTCGCGCAAGCCGCGCGCGGTGCTCGCGGCGTTTCCTCTGCCCGACCGGTCCAGCGCGTCGCGCGCCGAATACTGGGTTAAGCGGCTCACGCCCGCGAAAAAGCGCGAGTTGGCGGCCGGCTTGCGCACGCTCGAATCGGTGTTGCCGGCGGTGGCGGCGCTCGACGAGCGCAACGATGCGGCCGGGCCGAAGGCGATGGCGCGCGTGCCGAAGAAGGGGCGCGCGAAAGACCTCGACGATGCGGCCAACGCGGCTGATACCGAACCGGTTGCCGGGAAAAAGGCGAAGGCCGGGAAAGTCGCCGGGCCTGCAACGGCCGCGAAGACGGTGAAGGCGGTGAAGACGCTGGAGACGGTGAAGACGGTGAAGACGGTGAAGACGCTGGAGACGGCGAAGCCTGCGAAAGGCAAGCAAGCGTCGAAGTCGACGCAATCGAACCCGGCCGCACCGGACGCGAAACGGGCGAAAGCCGACGGCGACGCCACCGCAAAAAAGACGTCGTTGCGTGGTACGCCGGTAAAGAAGGCCGGCCCGCCTCCAGCCGCGTCGCCAAAAAGAAAGGCATCGACCGCTGTCGGCAAACCGGCAGCGAACGCACGCGAAGACGCCGCTTGCGCACCGACGCGGCGCCGTCCGACCACGCGACCCGCCGAAGCGACCCAGGCGGCCACGTCACCCGCTGCCGCGCCCCGCGCGAAACGCACGAAGCAGGCACCGGCCACCCCACGCCCGCAGGCGTCCGCGTCCGCGCCCGCCCGCCGGAAAGCCGTGCGCACAAAACAAAACCGCGCGGCCTCCTGAGGAGACACGCGCGGTTTGCGTTCCGAACGAACCGGCGCGAAGCCGGCCAACGGACTTACTTCTTGTAGTTCGCGGCGCCGTCGGTGATTTCCTTGTGCGCGGCGTCGATGCCGGCCCAGCCTTCGACCTTCACCCACTTGCCCTTCTCGAGCGCCTTGTACTGCTCGAAGAAGTGCTTGATCTGATCCTTCAGGTATTCGGGCACGTCGTCGATCGACTTCAGGTTCGCCGTCATCGGGCAGACCTTGTCGTGCGGCACGGCGACCAGCTTCGCGTCGACGCCCGACTCGTCGGTCATCTGCAGCATGCCGAGCACGCGCGAACGCACGATCGAGCCGGCCAGCAGCGGGAACGGCGTGATCACCAGCACGTCGACCGGATCGCCGTCGCCTGACAGCGTCTGCGGGATGTAGCCGTAGTTCACCGGGTAGCGCATGCCGGTACCGATGAAGCGGTCGACGACGAGGAGACCCAGTTCCTTGTCCGCCTCGTACTTCACCGGATCGCTTTGCGCGGGGATCTCGATGATCACGTTGAAATCGTGCGGCAGGTCCTTGCCGGCCGGAACATGATTAAAGCTCATAGCGCTCTCTGTTGGTCGATGGAATTCGGGACAGGGGCGCCGCGGCCGCTGCACCGCCGCGGGCGTCCCCGCAGGGAATGCGCCATTATAGCCAATCGACCGGTGGCGTCCGGATGACGATCGGCGCGATAATCGTTCCGGATGTCCGGCCACCGAACCACGGGCGACGTCGTCCGTCGCCGCGAAGCATGGGACCCGAGGAGCAGGCATGGAAGAAGCGAAGCACTTCATCGCGGGCGAATGGACGTTGCCCGCGCAGCTGGAGACAATCCCGGTCGTCGATCCCTCCGACGGCCAGCCGTTCGCGACGATCGCGCGCGGCACCACACCCGACATCGAGCGCGCGGTCGCCGCGGCCCGCGAAGCGTTCGTGGGCCCGTGGGGCGCGGCGAGCGCCGCCGAGCGCGGCCGCGTGCTGATGCGGCTGTCGGCGCGCGTCGCCGACCATCTCGAGGAACTCGCGACGATCGAGGCGCGCGACACCGGCAAGCCGCTGAAGCAGGCGCGTGCCGATGCCGCCGCGCTCGTGCGCTATTTCGAGTTCTACGCGGGCGCCGCCGACAAGCTGCACGGCGAGACCCTCCCCTATCAGGCCGGCTATACGGTGCTGACCGTGCGCGAGCCGCACGGCGTCACCGGCCACATCGTGCCGTGGAACTACCCGATGCAGATCTTCGGGCGCAGCGTCGGCGCGGCGCTCGCGGCCGGCAACGCGTGCGTCGTGAAGCCGGCCGAGGATGCGTGCCTGTCGGTGCTGCGCGTCGCCGAGCTGGCCGCCGAAGCCGGGCTGCCGGCCGGTGCGCTCAACATCGTCACCGGCTACGGCCATGAGGCGGGCGCCGCGCTCGCGCGCCACCCCGGCATCGACCACATCTCGTTTACCGGCTCGCCCGCGACCGGCAAGCTGGTCACCCAGATGGCCGCGGAGAACCACGTGCCCGTCACGCTCGAGCTCGGCGGCAAGTCGCCGCAGATCGTGTTCGCCGACGCCGATCTCGAAGCGGCGCTGCCCGTGCTCGTGTCGGCGATCGTGCAGAACGGTGGGCAGACCTGCTCGGCC
>Ga0207647_10002805_pt1 | contig 13135 bp, 16 predicted proteins | sample KBSCornC2_FD_184295 | JGI IMG/M metagenome (GOLD analysis project Ga0207647, IMG submission 184295) | Corn rhizosphere microbial communities from Kellogg Biological Station, Michigan, USA - C2 (SPAdes) (version 2) | ecosystem: Host-associated > Plants > Roots > Rhizosphere ...
GCCGCCGGCTGCCCAGCCTGGCGGCAGTCGGCTTCTTCGCGCCGTACGCCGCGCACGCGTTGGTGACCGGCGGCGGCGTCGAGGGCGCCTTCGCTCTCTTCCCGGCGCTGGTGGTCCTCTACTCGCTGGGCTCGTATGCCGCCGACTGGAACCTGGTCGCCGGCATCCTCGGCGTCGTCGCCCTGAGCGCGGTGCACGACACCCACGATCCCCTGCTGCACCTGTCCGACGACAACGAGATCTGGAGCTACATCATGTGGGTCTCGCTCCAGGGCCTGGTCCTGCTCGCCGGGGTGGGCGTCGCCACCCGACGAAGGTCCGCGGCGGCCACCGCGCGCGCCGACCGCCTCGAGCAGGAACGGCGCGACGCCGTCGCCGACGAGCGCGCCAAGATCGCCCGCGAGCTCCACGACGTCGTGACCCACAACGTCAACGTGGTCGTGATGCAGGCGATGGCGGCCCGCGGGGTTCTGGACGGTGATCCCGCCCGCGCACGTGCGCCGTTGGAGGCGATCGAGAGCAGCGGTCGCGAGGCGCTGGCCGAGATGCGGCGAATGCTGGGCGTGCTGCGCGAGGACGAGCCGATGCTCGCGCCGCAGCCGGGGGCGGCAGATGTCGCCCGGCTCACGCAGACGCTCCGCGCGACGGGCCAGGAGATCGACTGCGACCTGACCGGTGACCTGACGAGGGTGCCACCCGGACTCGGGATGGTCGTCTACCGGATCGTCCAGGAGGCCCTGACCAATGCCATGAAGCACGCGCGCGGGGCGCCGGTGCACCTCCGGATCGCCGCGCTGGACGAGTACGTCGAGGTCGACGTCCGCAACGGGGCCGGGCAGGGCGAGGCCGAGTCGACCGGTGCCGGGCAGGGGCTGGTGGGCATGTCCGAGCGCGCGGCCCTCTTCGGTGGCCTGCTGCACGCCGGACCGACCGACGACGGTGGCTTCGCGGTCAACGCCCGGCTCCCCGTGGAGCCGGGGTGACCAGCGTGCTCATCGCCGACGACCAGGCGCTGGTCCGCGACGGGCTGCGCCTGATCCTCGACGTCGAGGAAGGGATCGACGTCGTCGGCGAGGCGGTCGACGGACGGATGGCCGTCGCCGAGGTCCGCGCGCTTCGGCCGGACGTGGTCCTCATGGATGTCCGGATGCCGAACCTCGACGGCCTCGGAGCCACCCGGCAGATCGTCGCGTTGGGCGGCGTCACTCGCGTCCTGATGCTGACGACCTACGACCAGGACGCCTACCTCTACGAGGCGATCCGAGCAGGAGCCAGCGGCTTCCTGCTCAAGGACTCACGGCGCGACCAGCTCGTCGGCGCGATCCGCACGGTTGCAGCCGGCGAGGCGGTCCTGCACCCACAGCTGACCCGCCGACTGCTGGACACGTACGGTCGCGGACCGGTGCCGGCCGGCGTACCGACCCCGCTCGACCAGCTGAGCAGCCGGGAGGCCGAGGTGCTCGAGCAGGTTGCGCGCGGACTCACCAATGCCGAGATCGCCGAACACCTGATGCTGTCCGAGGCCACGGTGAAGACCCACCTCGCGCACGTGATGCAGAAGCTCGGGCTGCGCGACCGGGTACATGCCGTCGTCACGGCGTACGAGTGCGGACTGGTGCGGGTCGGCGACTGAGCGCTCTCAGCCGTGCGTCCGCTCCGGCAGGGTGGCGTAGAGGCAGACCGCGGCGGCCGCCGCGAGGTTGAGGCTCTCGGCGCGACCCGGGATCGGGATCCGGACCCGGTGGTCCGCGAGGGCTGCGAGGTCGGACGGCAGGCCCCATGCCTCGTTGCCGAACAACCACGCGACCTTGCCGGTCAGCACCTCCGCGGCGTCGAAGAGGTCGACCTCGCCCGCGCCGTCGGCGGCGAGCACGCGGTAGCCGGCCTGCTTGAGGTGGTCCACCACCCGCGCCGTGTCGCTGTCCACGGTGAGGCCGACGTGGAACAACGAGCCGACCGTCGCCCGGACGGTCTTCTCGTTGTAGGGGTCCACGCTGGTGCCGGCGAGCACGACGCCCGCGGCATCGACCGCGTCAGCGGTGCGGATGATCGTGCCGGCGTTGCCCGGGTCGCGCACGTCGGCGCACACCACGAGCGGCGATGCGCCCGACGAGGTGAGTGCGGCGAGCTCCACGTCGAGGAACCGGCACACCGCGACCAGGCCCTGGGGCGTGACGGCATCCGCCAGGGACGCTGCGGCCCGAGCGTCGACGCGGTGCACCGGCACCGCGAGCGTGTCGAGCAGGTCGGCGTGCTCCGCAGCAGCCGCGTCGGTGGCGAACACCTCGACAACGCAGTCGGGCACCCCTGCAGCCTCGGCCAACGACTTCCAGCCCTCGGCAAGGAAGAGCCGCCGCTCGGTGCGGACCGAGCGGCGGCTGAGCTTGCGCGCTTCCTTGACGCGGGCGTTGCCCGCGCCGAGCGGGGCGGCGTCAGGGCTGGGTTTCGACAAGCTCAACCACCGACGTGGAGGTTCAGGCCGAGACCGGGGCGTTGACGTCCTCGGGCAGAGCGGCCTTCGCGACCTCGACCAGTGCCACGAACGCCGGCAGGTCGTTGACGGCCAGGTCGGCGAGGATCTTGCGGTCGACCTCGACCCCTGCCAGGCCGAGGCCCTGGATGAAGCGGTTGTAGGTCAGGCCGTTCGCACGGGCTCCCGCGTTGATCCGCTGGATCCAGAGCTTGCGGAACTCGCCCTTCTTCTTGCGCCGGTCGTTGTAGCTGTAGACCAGCGAGTGGGTGACCTGCTCCTTGGCCTTGCGGTAGAGCCGTGAGCGCTGGCCCCGGTAGCCGGAGGCGCGCTCGAGGACGACCCGGCGCTTCTTCTGGGCGTTGACCGCCCGCTTGACGCGTGCCATGTGGTGTTACTCCTGTTTCAGTTCGGGGCCTGGGGTCTCGAGGCTCGCTTCGCTCGCACCTCAACCACCAGGCGGATACCGGGGCTCAGAGACCGAGCAGCTTCTTGGCGCGGGGGACGTCGGCCTTCGCGACCTCGGTGGTGCCCGTCATCCGGCGGGTGACCGCGGAGGACTTCTTCTCCAGGTTGTGCCGCTTGCCGGCCTTCTCGCGCAGGATCTTGCCCGACCCGGTCACCCGGAAGCGCTTGCCTGCTCCGGAGTGGGACTTGTTCTTCGGCATCGTTTCTCTCTCTTCTCAGGCTTCGATCTCGGGATCGAGGTTCTCTGAACGCTTGCGTTCCTTCTTCGGTGCGGCCGGTCCGGTGTGCGAGGCCTTGATCTCCGCCTCGATCTCCGCCTGCTCGGCTTCGCGCGCTGCGGCGCGCTCGACCTTCTCCGCCTTGACCTCCGCCTTGGCCTCGGCCTTCTTCTTGTGCGGGCCGATCACCATGGTCATGTTGCGGCCGTCCTGCTTCGGCGAGGACTCCACGAACCCGAGGTCGGTGACCTCCTCGGCCAGCCGTTGGAGCAGCCGGAACCCCAGCTCGGGTCGGTGCTGCTCGCGGCCGCGGAACATGATCGTGATCTTGACCTTGTCGCCCTGGCGCAGGAACCGTACGACGTGACCCTTCTTGGTCTCGTAGTCGTGCTGGTCGATCTTCGGCCGGAGCTTCATCTCCTTGATGACGACGTTGGTCTGGTTGCGGCGAGTCTCACGAGCCTTCTGGGCGTTCTCGTACTTGAACTTGCCGTAGTCCATGAGCTTGCAGACCGGAGGCCTGCCCTGCGGAGCGATCTCGACGAGGTCGAGGTCGGCTTCCTGGGCCAGCTTGAGGGCCTGATCGGTCGGCACGATGCCGACGGTCTCGCCGTTGGGGCCAACGAGCCGGACCTCGGGAACCCGGATCCGGTCGTTGATGCGCAGCTCGGTGCTGATGTGTGTCCTCCTGGGTCGGAACTCCTGGTCTGACCACCCGGACGCACCCTCTCGTGCGAAAGGGCCTCCGTGCCGACGCACCGGAAGCCCCTTGGTTGTCACGGCTGACGCGAGACGTCCACCGTTCGACCGGACCCGACGACCTGTGCCCCTGACGGATCAGGCGCGGGAGCGGTCGGTGCGGGTGGGAGGAGGCCTCCACTTGTCGGACCGAGCGCCCGGGGATCTCACCCAGCCACCCGATCGGTCGTTCACAAGGGTACAGCCTCGGGGCGTCCGGGTCACATCGGCGGGGTTTGGACAGGCTCAGCCACCCAGTCGACGGGTCCAGCCCCAGCCGTCGGTGAGCTCGCGCAGCACCAGGCCGTCGGCGAGGTCGCTGAGGTCCTGGCCCTCCACGGCGAAGAGGACCGGTCCGGCGAGGTCGACGACGAGGGCGTCGGCGCCGTCCTGCAGCGCCGCCCGGGCAGCCTGACGCGTCGGGACCGAGACCGGTCGGGCGTCGGGGTTCCAGCCCTCCAGGGACGCGGTCGACGTGAAGGCGAGCAGCGCCGTCCGGCCGTCGCGGCCGGTGACGAGGACCGCCGCCATGTCGCTGCTCTTGTCGTGCGCCAGGCCGTCCGCGTCGTGCTCCACCTCGCCGAGGGTCGCCACGACCGGCACCAGCAGCCGGGAGTCCTGCAGGGTCGCGAGAGCGGCGGCATGGCCCGCGGCGGGGTCGGCGTCGTACGCCGCCAGCGCAGCGGTCACGTCGGGGGGTGCGGAGCCGTCGTCGCCGGGGAACGCCGGTGCGGCCAGGTCGCGGCGGTGGCGGTTCACCGATGCATTGTCTCAGGCTGGTGACCCCGGTCGGCGCCACCGGCTCCGTAGGCTGGGGCCATGACCTACGACTCCGCCGCCTGGGGGGCGCTGGCATTCGCGCTGTCGACCCTCCTGGGGGTCGTCACGTTCTTCCGGTGGCGAAGCAAGGGACTCAGCGCCGGGCTGCGCGGGTCGGCCTGGACGATCCTGCCCGTGGCCGCGTGGCTCACCGGCGTCCTCGAGCTGGCCTTCGACGTCGCCGACAGCGTGGGGCGCTGGGGGGTGCATCTGGTCTTCAGCCCGGTGGTCTGGCTCGGGATCGTCCTGGCCGGGGTCTCGGCCGCGCTGTTCGGTGCCTCCGCCCTGCTGGACGTCCGTCGCCGGGGGCACGACGAGCCGACTCCCCCACCGGTCTCGCGCCGCCGGCGCGGGAGAGGGCGGTCCGCCGGCCCCGCCGCCATCGGTGACGACGACCTCGACGACATCGAGGCGATCCTGCGCAAGCACGGGATCTCCTGAGGATGGTCGATCGTCACCGCGTGGCCGACCGGAGCCGGCTGGCCGGCCGCCTGTCGGCCGCTGTCGAGACCCTGGCCGACCCGGCGACGCCGATGGTCGTGGTCGACCTGGACGCCTTCGACGCCAACGCCGACGACCTGGTCCGCCGGGCCGCCGGTACGCCGATCCGGGTGGCCTCGAAGTCGTTGCGCGTGCCGGCCCTGCTCTCGCGAGCGTTGACGCACGAGGGATTCGCGGGCGTGCTGGCCTACTCGCTGCGCGAGGCGCTCTGGCTCGTCGGCCACGGTGTCTCGGACGACGTCGTGCTCGGCTACCCGAGCGTCGACCGTGGTGCCGTTCGCCAGCTGCTCGCCGACGAGGTCGCCCTCTCTGCTGTGACGCTGATGGTGGACGACGTCGCGCACCTCGATCTGGTCGACGAGCTGAGGGCCTCGACGGGCTCGACCACCCCGGGCGGTGCGACCACCGGTCGTGCCGTTTCGGTGCGGGTGGCGATCGACATCGACGCAGGACTTCGGATCGGGCCGTCGCACGTGGGTCCGAAGCGGTCGCCGCTGCACGACCCGGTCGAGGTCGTGCGGCTCGCCCGGCACGTCGTGGAGCGGCCCGGCTTCACGCTGGTCGGGGTGATGACCTACGAGGGTCAGGTGGCCGGCGTTCCCGACGACGTACCGCACCAACGGGCTCGCTCCCTGGTGGTGCGCCGGCTGAAGTCCGCCTCGATGGCCCAGCTCGCGGACCGGCGCGCCGCGATCGCACGTGACCTGCGCGACGTGGTCGACCTGGAGTTCTGGAACGGTGGCGGATCGGGCAGTGTCGAGGCCACCGCCGCGGACGCCGCCGTGACCGAGGTGGCCGCCGGGTCGGGACTGCTCGTGCCGACGCTGTTCGACCACTACCAGAGCTTCCGCCCACGTCCGGCGTCCTTCTTCGGGGTGCCGGTCGTGCGTCGCCCGTCCGACGGCGTTGCCACCGTCGCGGGCGGTGGCTTCGTCGCCAGTGGTCCCACCGGGAAGGACCGCGCACCCACGCCCTGGGCACCTCCCGGTCTGCACCTGACCGGCCTCGAGGGCGCCGGCGAGGTGCAGACCCCCCTGACCGGACCCGGCGTGGCCGAGCTGCGCATCGGTGACTGGGTGTGGTTCCGGCACGCCAAGGCGGGCGAGCTCGCCGAGCACACCAACGCCGTCCACCTGGTCTCCGGGGACGCCGTGGTCGAGACCGTTCCTTCCTACCGGGGACTCGGCCTGTCCTGGTGACGCGCTCGACCACCGCCGCTGCGGTCCTCGCGCACGCCCAGGGACAGCCCGCGCTGCTCGGCGGCTCCCACCTGGTCGCCATCGACGGTCCCGCCGGCTCCGGCAAGACGACCCTGGCCGGACAGGTCGCCGGGCTCGGCGCGGGCTTCGTGGTCCATCTCGACGACCTGTACCCGGGATGGGACGGACTCCGTGAGCTCGATCCACTGGTGCTGCGCCTGCTGGGCCCGCTGGCGCAGGGCATGACCGGCTACTACCGCCGCTGGGACTGGGACGACAGCGAGTACCGCGAGACCCACCACGTCGATCCGGCGCCACTGCTCGTGCTCGAGGGCGTGGGATCCGGGAACCGTGCGTGGCGGCCGCTGATCAGCACCCTGGTCTGGGTCGAGGCGCGTCCGGAGATCCGGCTGGCACGCGGGCTCGAGCGCGACGGGGTCGCCGTACGGGAGAAGTGGCTGCGCTGGATGGCCGACGAGGAGCAGCTCTTCGAGGCGGAGGGCACCCGGTCCGCTGCGGACCTGGTCGTGGACACCTCCTGACCGGCTACGACGACGGGTCGTCCTTCCCGGTGGGGGTGTTGGCGGCGACCAGCGCGCGCAGCTCGCGGACTGCGCGGACGGCACGCTCGCCGTCGGAGCCCTGGATGCCGACCATCGAGGTCGAGGTTCCGTCGGAGAGGTCCAGGCCCGCCCAGGGCGCACCGCGCCGGAGGTTCACGCCGACCACCTGCGACCACTCGAACTCCCGGCGTCTGTAGCCGTTGACGACGGTGAGACCCCGTTCGTCCGCACTCACCCGGGTGCGCACCAGCGCGTGCCAGGCGACCAGGCCGAGCAGCCCGAAGCCGACCAGCGTCGCTCGCTGGCCCCAGGTGAAGGCCGCACGGGTGTGCTCACCCCAGGCGAACCAGACCACGAGCACCAGCGTGACCAACATCGCGCCGAGCACGGTCGCCGCGACCCGGACGCCGTGGGGTCGCCACGTGTGCGGCAGGGTGGGCTGGTCGCCGGTGCTCACAGCCGGCACGCGTGGATGTCGGTGAGCAGGATCGCGCGTGCGCCGATGCCGTAGAGGTCGTCCATCAACCTCTGCGCCCCCGCCCGCGGGACCATCGAGCGCACGGCGACCCAGCCTTCGCGATGCAACGGAGAGACGGTCGGGCTCTCGAGGCCCGGCGTCAACGCCACCGCGTCCTCGACGCGGTCCGCCGGGATGTCGTAGTCCATCATCACGTAGGACCGGGCCACCAGGACACCGTCGAGGCGGCGCTTGAACACCTCGAACGCGTCCGGGTCGACCGAGTGGCCGCGTGTGATCAGCACCGCCTCCGATTCGAGGATGACGTCGCCGACGACCTCGAGCCCGGCCTGACGCAGGGTGCTGCCGGTCTCGACGACGTCGGCGATCACGTCGGCGACACCGAGCTGGATGCTGGTCTCGACCGCGCCGTCGAGCCGCACGACCTCGGCATCGACGCCCTCCTCCTCGAGGTAGCCACGGACCACTCCGACGTACGACGTGGCGATGCGCTTGCCCGCGAGATCGGCGAGATCGGCGAGCACTCCGGGAGGGGCCGCGAAACGGAACCGGGAGCTGCCGAAGCCGAGGGCCAGTGCCTCCTCGGCCTTCGAGCCGGAGTCGAGCAGGAGGTCCCGCCCGGTGATGCCGATGTCGAGCGTGCCCTCCCCGACGTAGAGCGCGATGTCGCGGGGCCGCAGGTAGAAGAACTCCACCCCGTTGTCGGCGTCGAGGAGCGCGAGCTCCTTGGTGTCCGTGCGTTGGCGGTAGCCGGCCTCGCGCAGCATGTCGGAGGCGGCGATCGCGAGGGAGCCCTTGTTCGGGAGCGCGATGCGCAGCAGACCGTTGGTCGGTCCGGTCGGGCCCGGGTTCGTGGATGACATGAGGCGGTCCTAGAGGTGCGCGTAGACGTCGTCGAGGGAGATTCCGGCGGCGAGCATCAGCACTTGGGTGTGGTAGAGCAGCTGGCTGATCTCCTCGGCCGCCCGCTCATGGCCTTCGTGCTCGGCCGCCATCCAGGACTCGGCGGCCTCCTCGACCACCTTCTTGCCGATCGCGTGCACGCCGGCGTCGAGCGCCCGGACCGTGCCGGAGCCGTCGGGGCGCGACTCGGCCTTCGCGCTGAGCTCGGCCCACAGCTCCTCGAACGTCTTCACGTCCCTAGCCTAGATGTTCGCGGCGTCTGATCCGCCTGAGTGCCATGGCGGTGAGAAGAGCCGCGCTCGTCGCCTCGTAGCCCTTGTCCTCGCGCGAACCTTCCAGGCCGGCCCTGTCGAGCGCCTGCTCTTCGGTGTCGCAGGTCAGCAGCCCGAAGCCGACCGCGATGCCATGGTCGAGGGCGACCCTGGCCAGGCCGTCGGTGGCGGCGGTGGAGATGTACTCGAAGTGGGGCGTGCCACCACGGATGATCACCCCGAGGGCGATCACCGCGTCGAAGCCCTGTCCGGCGAGGGCGCTGGCAACCACGGGCAGCTCGAACGAGCCCGGCACGCGTACGACGACCGGGGACTCGACCTGGTGACGGCGAAGTGCGTCGAGGGCGCCGTCGAGCAGACCCTGCATGACGCGTTCGTGCCAGCTCGAGGCGACGACCGCGACGCGCAGGTCATGGCAGTCGAAGGGGCGCTCGGCCGGGCTCCCGTCGCCGCTCACGTCGTGGCTCCGGTGCTCGACGCGGTCTCGACCGGCTCGACCGGCTCGACCGACGGCGACGGGTCGGCCGTCGGGTCGGCCGTCGGGTTGCCCAGGCCGGGGAGGTCGTGGCCCATCCGGTCCCGCTTGGTCAGCAGGTAGGCCAGGTTGTGGTCGTTGGGTCGAGGAGTCAGGGCCACCCGTTCGGCGACGGGGATGCCGTAGGACTCCAGGCTCGTGGTCTTGTCGGGGTTGTTGGTCAGCAGCCGGACCGACGCGACGCCGAGATCACGCAGGATCTGCGTCGCTGCTCCGTAGTGACGGGCGTCTGCGGGCAGACCCAGGTCGAGGTTGGCGTCGACCGTGTCGCGACCGCCGTCCTGGAGCTCGTAGGCCTGCAGCTTGGCCAGCAGCCCGATCCCGCGGCCCTCGTGGCCACGCAGGTAGATCACCAGGCCCCTCCCCTCGTCCGCGATGCGTTCCATCGCCTCGTGCAGCTGGGGTCCGCAGTCACAACGCGCCGACCCGAAGACGTCGCCGGTGAGGCACTCGCTGTGCACGCGGGTGAGCACCGGAGTCCCGTCCTGCAGCGACGCCGGGTCGCCGTACACCAGCGCGACGTGCTCGGACCCGTCGACGGTGATCCGGTAGCCGAACGCCGTGAAGTCTCCGTAGTCGGTCGGCAGCCGGGTCACGGCCACGCGCTCGACGTAGTTCTCGGTGCGACGGCGGTGATGGACCATCTGCTCGATCGAGATCAGCCGCAGGCCGTGCTCGTCGGCGAAGTCGCGCAGGTCCTGTCCCCGCTTCATGGTGCCGTCGTCGTTCACGACCTCGACCAGCACGCCGGCCGGTGTCAGGCCCGCCATCCGGGCTAGATCCACCGCGGCCTCCGTGTGACCGCGCCGGACCAGGACACCGCCTTCGCGGTAGCGCAACGGGAAGACATGACCCGGCCGGGTGATCTCCCAGGGCTCCGTGGCGGAGTCCGCAAGCACCCGGGCCGTGTGGGCGCGGTCAGCGGCCGAGATCCCGGTGCTCACCCCGTCGCGCGCGTCCACGGAGATCGTGTACGCCGTGCGGAGCCGGTCCTTGTTGTGCGGGGTCATCAGCGGGATCTCGAGCCGGTCGAGCATCTCCGCCGGCATCGGCACGCAGATCACGCCGCTGGAGTGCCGGATCGTGAACGCCATCAGCTCCGGCGTGGCCCTGGAGGCAGCGAAGATCAGGTCGCCCTCGTTCTCGCGGTCCTCGTCGTCGACGACCACCACCGCCTTGCCGGCCGCGATGTCGGCGATGGCGTCCTCGACGGCGTCGAGCCGGATCCGGGTGTGGTTCTGGGTGTGGTTCATCGGGTCACCATCTTCTCGACGTACTTCGCGATCACGTCCACCTCGAGGTTGACGACGTCGCCGGGTTGCTTGAGGCCCAGCGTGGTGCGGGCCAGTGTCTCGGGGATGAGGCTCACCGTGAACGAGTCCGCCGCGATGTCGACGACGGTGAGCGAGATCCCGTCCACGGTGATCGAGCCCTTCGGCACGAGGTAGCGCTCGAGGGCGGACGGTAGGGAGATCTCCACGACCTCCCAGTGCTCGCTGGGGGTGCGAGACACGACGGTGCCCGTGCCGTCGACGTGTCCTTGCACGATGTGGCCGCCCAGGCGCGTGGTCGGGGTGACCGCGCGCTCGAGGTTGACGCGGGTGCCGGACTCGAAGGACCCCACGGACGTCTTCGTGAGGGTCTCGCGCATCACGTCGGCGGTGAAGCTGCCGTCGGCCGTGCCCGCCACCGTGAGACAGCAGCCGCTGACCGAGATCGAGTCTCCGTGCGCCGCGTCCGAGGTGACCAGCGGGCCATGGACGGTGAGTCGGACGGCGTCGCCCTGGTCCTCCACGCCGACCACCGTGCCGAGCTCTTCGATGATGCCGGTGAACATTTCAGGATCCTTCCGGGCGGGCGGGAACGAGGGTGAGACGAACGTTGGTCTCGGCACCCTCCCCGAGCGTCGTGACGTCGGTGATCGTGAGCGTGCGCGCGTCGCCGATCGTGCTGACGCCGAGGTCACCGACCGCGGAGGTGCCCGCGCCGAGCAGCAGCGGAGCGACGTACACGACGACCTCGTCGACCAGACCGGCCTCGAGGAAGGCCGCCGCGAGCGTCGGCCCGCCCTCGAGGAAGACGTGGCGGCGGCCGAGGGCATGCAGCTCGGCCAGCGCCGCTCGCGGGTCGCGGGTGCGGAGCTGGAGCGTCTCGGCCCGGTCGTTGAACAGCCGCCGGTCCGCGGGCAGGTCTCGCTCGCCCACCACGACCCGGAGCGGCTGGTGGGGTACGACGCTGTCGTACTCGTCGCGGACGGTGAGCTCGGGATCGTCGACCGCCACGGTGCCGGTGCCCACCATCATCACGTCGCACTCCGCCCGCAGCCGGTGGGTGTCGATCCGCGCCGGACGCGAGCTGATCCAGCGACTGGTCCCGTCGACGGCGGCGCTGCGACCATCGAGGGTGGTGGCGAACTTCCAGGTCACGTAGGGCCGCCCGTGCTCGAGCGCGAACGTCCACGCGCGGTTGACGGCCCTGGCTTCGTGCTCGAGGAGACCCATGTCGACCTCGACACCGGCCTCCCGCAGGACCTGTGCGCCTCCAGCGGCAACGGGATTCGGATCTGGCTGGGCGTACACCACCCGCGCGACACCGGCCGCGATCAGGGCCTGCGCACAGGGACCCGTCCGGCCGACGTGGTTGCAGGGCTCCAGCGTCACGACCGCGGTCGCGCCCCGTGCGGCGACACCTGCCTCCGCGAGCGCCGCCACCTCGGCGTGGGGCGTTCCCGCACCGCGGTGGAAACCCTCCGCCACCCGGGTTCCGTCCGGCCCCAGGAGCACGCAGCCCACGCGGGGATTCGGCCCGAGTGGGACTCCCGGCGACGCGGCAAGGTCGAGAGCGCGCCGCATCGCCGGCTCGACCATCGCCTCAGGGACCGCTGTCGTCATGCGCCTCTCGTCTCTCCGGCCCGCGGCTCGGGAGGGGCGCTGGGGTCGCGGACGTCATCGTCCGCGACGACCCGGCGTGCTGCTTCCCATCCGGACTTTCACCGTCGGTCCAGGATTTCCACCTGGTCAACCGGTCGCTGGCTGCGAACGGGTCGCGGACTGTCACCGCCGGCTCGGAATTACACCGATCCCAGAGCACGCGAGTTGTTTCACTCGTGGCACAAGCCTGCCACATGCGAGTGCGACCAGCAGTGTCACGCCCGTCACACCACCGGCCCGCGGCCCCTCGGAAGGGGTGGTCCCGGTTGTTGGAACGTTCGTTCAAGTTGTTGGAACGTTCGTTCAAAGGGGGTTCTTGATCGAACGTTCCAACAACGCGCGGGGGTGCGGGCAACGAGGCCGACCATGGACTGGACCCCCTCAGTGGCCTTGGCCGCGGGTCGGCAGCTGTGGACAGCGTGAGCGAGCCAGGCTCGGCTTCTGCTGCCATGGCACCATGCCACGACTCATCGAGACCGAGAGCCGCACCGACACGGTCGTGGTCGCGATCAACCACCTGCTTGCCCGCGACGGCGCGACCGGGCTCAGCATTCGTGCGATCGCTCAGCAGAGCCGGGTGAGCGCTTCCTCGTTGCTGCACCACTATGGAAATCGGGAGCACCTGCTGAGGATCGCTGCGGTCAGGACGGGCCGGGCGCGCGTCGGTCAGATCGACAACCAGGCCTGGCGACATGGGCCGCTGGCCTTCCTCCCGCTCCAGGCAGACGACGTCGTCGACGCTCGGGCGTGGTTGGCCTGGCTCGAGCTGTGGCGCAGCGAGGACTCGCTGGCCGAGGCCATCGGGAACGCCCGACTCGATGAGCGTGCCCTCCTGGCGGAGATGGTCGACTACCGTCTCGAGCGCGACCAGCTCGACGCGGTGACAGCCCTGATCGACGGGCTTCTGACGGCGGTGTGCGCCCCGCAGCGACCGATGTCCCTTGACCGCGCCCGAACGATCTTGGGGGCAACCATCGACACCATCACTACCCGGTCCGAGGGCGCAGCAGAGACGGCCGAGCGTCATGACCTCGAGGCGGA
>Ga0207647_10002806_pt1 | contig 13135 bp, 7 predicted proteins | sample KBSCornC2_FD_184295 | JGI IMG/M metagenome (GOLD analysis project Ga0207647, IMG submission 184295) | Corn rhizosphere microbial communities from Kellogg Biological Station, Michigan, USA - C2 (SPAdes) (version 2) | ecosystem: Host-associated > Plants > Roots > Rhizosphere ...
GATTGATATAGCAAAACAACTTTTTAATATAAATCCGCAAAAACCGAGAGTGCAACGGGAAAAGAAAATCTATTTTTCGATTCTGCCCGTTCCAGGGACCGTTCCAGGCGGAGCCGGCCGGGCATTGATCACCAGCACCACCGCCGGAACCTACCTCGGGCCGCAAAGCACGACAAACCTTTCCAGCGCCACCTTTGCGCCTTACTGGAACCTGCACGGCCGATATGGTTTACCCTTACGCTCCAGTATCTGGCTGAAGGATAACACCTGGAATATACAGGGGGATATCCGATTCCTGGTTTATCCGCAGTATACATGGGGTCTTGGCAGCAGTCATGCTTACAGTGACAAGACGTTGGTCGACTATAATTATATACGATTCTATCAGAGTGCACTTAAACGCATTACCCCTTATTTCTTTGCCGGTTTGGGCTACAACCTGGATTATCACAACAACATCAAAAGTGATGATCCTGCAGTTGATCTGACACAGTTCACCGGATATGCCTATGGTACCCATGGCAGCTCGGTTTCCTCGGGATTAAGTCTGAACTTTTTATATGATACCCGTAACAATTCGATTAATCCGCTGCCGGGTGCCTACGCCAATGTTATATATCGGTTCAACCCGACATTTTTGGGGAGCAGTGATTACTGGCACTCCTTATATATTGATGTGAGAAAATATATATCCCTAAATCCGATTAACAAAAACCAGCAGAACACGCTGGCTTTCTGGTCATATTTTTGGACAGTATTGGGAAGCAGTGTGCCTTATCTGGATCTGCCTAGCATCGGCTGGGACCCGTATAATCGTTCAGGTGAGGGCATTGACCAGAACCGCTATCGCGGGAAATCATTGTTCTATTTTGAAAGCGAATACAGGCGTGATATTACCACAGACGGACTTTTAGGCTTTGTGGTTTTTACCAATATTAATACCGTGAGTGGTACAGGGACTTTGTTTAAATCCTGGCACCCCGCTGCCGGTTCCGGATTAAGAGTAAAATTCAACAAAGGTTCCAACACGAATATCGGAATTGATTATGCACTTAGTAAAGGGTATAGCGCCATCATATTGAATATAGGCGAGTCATTTTAATACAATAGAAAATGAAGGTGATAATACCCTGATCTTCTGGCGGATACTTAAAAAGCTTATCGTTGGTGATGAAATCCGGGAAATTAGGTTGATAGCCACTGAGCATTCAAGGCATCTATAGTAACAAGATGCATTTATCTTAGCTTGTTTGACAATTGGCCGCATGCGTGGATGTGTAATATTAAAAAAATCAGCCAATGTCTCCTTTGCGATTTTTAGTTCATGAGGTTAAGGCCTTTGACTTTACTAAATGAGCTTCAACGCAGCACCTTTATGTGCAGCAATGTGATCGGTTTTGTCACTCTTAATTTCATATTGCGGTTCATTTTTAGTTGCATGATGAGTATATCCTTTGTAATCAAAGTCGCTGGTATGAATTTTGACGATTTTCCCTGAAACATGCCCGGCCTCTGAATTCCAACTCACATGATCGTTTATCTTAAATTTATGAGCCATTTTCAAGTTGTTTTAGTTAATAAATTATAACGGTAGGTGCCGGGAAAACCTTTTCGGGGTACTTGCCGGTTTTTTAGAACCGAACTTAATGCCGGATGAAACGGGGGTTGACCACTAACATCATGATAATTGAATATGATTGACTGTTTCATGCTTTGATAGTTGAAAGGTGGTTAGGGGTGCTTAAATATTAGCGCAGCAAAATGGCGACATTTCCTGAGTGTAGATAATGTTAGAGAAATGAAGGCTATAGATAAGCCAGCGTCCCATTTTACCTAAAACAGGTGCTGATTTTTATGCCTGTTATTTATCAACTTTATACTTTAGATAACTCAAATTATCAGCAATTGTTTTTTATAATAATTTAATTGGATCAGGAAGGATCAATCATCATTATATTAAAAACTTAAAGCGATCAATAACGTTGCCCTTTTAGAGAGACTTAACAACTTAAGGTCTTAACTAAAACATACATGGCCATTTAGCACCCGCGTGTTAAAATCCAATTCCCAGCAATAATGTTTACCTGCTTTACTGAAGCCGAGCGCACAATAAAATTTCCGGATGACAGGCGCATGTTCATCGGTATTAATCAATATGCGCTTATTATACTCATTATTACCATGATGGCAACGGTAGGAGTTGCATGGATGCAATACCTGTTGTTTGGTTTACCGTCCGATCCTTCCCCGGCCTTGCCCGCAATAAATGCAACTGCCCCACAAGGGTTTCCGGTATGGCTATCGTTCAGCCACTGGATTAATTTCTTTTTTCTTGCACTCATTATCAGGAGTGGCTTATCTATTTTAGCGGATCACCCCCGTCTTTACTGGAACCGCGGCTGTTCACCCCATTCGGAGTGGATACGCTTTACACCCATAAAGGTGCCGGATGACCGGATTTATACCGCAAAAGAAGATGGAAGATATTTAAATCCGGTAGCGGGCTTGCCAGGTTATCGTCATTCAGTAGGAATAGCCAGGGCCTGGCATTTTATAACGGTTCCATTCTTTCTGCTTAATGGAGTGATATTTATGGGGTTCTTATTTTTTACTAACCAGTGGAAAAGGTTAGTTCCTGCATCCTGGCAGGTGTTCCCTGATTCATGGAATATCTTTGTCCATTATGCCACTTTACATATGCCTGTGGAACCCAATGGTTTTTATCATTTTAATGCATTGCAGCAAATCTCGTACTTCGCTGTAGTCTTTCTTCTGGCACCTGTTGCAATGCTTAGCGGGATGTCTATGTCTCCCGCCATTGAGAACAGGTTCCACTGGCTCCCCAAACTGTTTGGCAACCGCCAGGGCGCCCGCTCTGTTCACTTCCTGGTCATGCTGGCTTTTGTGGTCTTCATCATTATTCACGTGACTATGATAGCTGCAACAGGACTGACAAGGAATATGAATCATATTACGATTGATACTGATAACCCAGTGAATGATACGGGTTTGTATATCGGACTTGGCATTATTTTATTTACCGTCGCGTTCGGTTTCCTGGCTCACTGGATCTCCTGGCAAAGACCGCGTTCATTACAGCAAACCGAGGCCGTTATAAATGGTACTTTATGGCTTAACTCTATTAACAAACTTCAACCCAAAGTTTATTATAAGCAAAAAGATATCTCGCCTTATTTTTGGGTAAACGGCAAAATGCCCGAATCTGAAGACTGGCGCAGCCTGGCAGCTAATCATTTTAAAGATTTCAAACTTCATGTTGGCGGCCTTGTTGAAAATCCGGTTGAGCTATCATTGGAAGATTTAAAAAAAATGGGGACTGAACAAAATATCACCATGCACCATTGCATACAAGGATGGTCGGGTATTGCTGAATGGGGTGGCTTACAAATTAAAACGCTCGTAGAACTCGTTAAGCCCCATTCTTCTGCAACCACGGTAGCGTTTTATTCTTTTGGCGAAGGACTTTATGGGGGCCCTTATTATGATACACACAGTTTGGATAGCTGCTTGAAACCAGAATCCATCCTGGCCTGGGAAATGAATTACCAGCCACTTCCCGAAAAATATGGAGCGCCGCTCAGGTTGCGCATTGAAAATCAGCTTGGATACAAAATGGTAAAATGGATCAATAAAATAGAATTTCTAGATACACATGAACATGTCGGTAAGGGCTTTGGCGGTAAAAATGAAGATGATGAATACTTTGATCTTCTGGCGGATACTTAGAAAAGCTTATCGCTGGTAATGAGCCCCCGATTAAATCCTGGAAATTACAATTTCACAAATTTACTTTCCCTAACTATGATACATGGACGAGGCGGCATTAAGTAGAGTACCGTTAAAACACGGGTTTGTATATTCATAACTTTTGGTTAAATTTGATGTTACCTAGAAGGGTAGAATTTCAAAACCTCTAATTTTAAATATTAGGGATCTATTTTTCTGCTTCTTTACCCTGCCGAATTTAAAAATGGCTTTTATGCCAGTGTCCGGTATCTGCTGCTTCTTTTATTGCTTATTATTCCAAGCGGAATAAATACAATTTAAATTCCTTTTGGGGTATGTTGATTACACACTATAAGTTTATCAACCCCAGGATTTCTACTTATTATAAACTCATGTTATGATACCAGACGAACCCAATCATATAATTGCCATAGGCGCTTCCGCAGGTGGCCTGGAAGAAATTAATTCATTTTTTGACCATACCCCATTGGACGGTGTTTCTTATGTAATCGTTCAGCATCTGTCTGCTGATTACAAAAGCCGGATGGTTGAATTGCTGGCACGACACAGCAAGTTAGTTGTTTTGGAAGCCGGGAATGGAATGACAGTGCAAAAGAACCAGGTTTACCTGATCCCCAATGATAAGTTTATGACCATTCGTAAGGGGAAACTCTATTTAACCGAAAAGGCAAAGGGGCAAAACGCTCACCTTACCATAAACACTTTTTTCAAGTCACTTGCGGCCGATCGTGGTAAAAAGGCTATCGGTGTCATTTTATCCGGTTTGGGCAGTGATGGTACCGAAGGCGTTAAGGCAATAAAAAAAGCGGGCGGTATGATAATTGCCCGTAACCCTGAAACCTCTGCATTTGGCAGTATGCCTTCTTATACTATTGCAACCGGATTGGTTGACTTTGTGCTGGAGCCTGAAGCTATGCCCAGTGCCATTGAAGATTATATAAAATATGGTGAAGAACCAACCGACAATATTAATGACGATGAGGGAAATATTAAGGCCATTATTGAACTGATCAGGGAAAAATCGCCTATGGATTTTACCGACTATAAATTAGCGACCATCTTTCGAAGAACAAAAAGAAGAGCTGCATATAATAATTTTAATACACTGGGGAGCTATCTTGAATTTCTGAGGGCTAACCCCGATGAAATTGAGGCGCTGGCAAAAGAGTTTTTAATCAGCGTAACTTCATTTTTTAGAGACAAGGAAGCTTTTGACCTGATACAAAAAAATATTTTACCCTCCATTATCGAAAAACTTGCTCCGGGAGAAGAGCTAAAAATGTGGGTTGCAGGCTGCGCCACGGGCGAAGAAGTATATTCGTTAGCAATATTGGCGGCAGAACAATTAAAAGAATCACGCAAGGATATTATTGTAAAGATTTTTGCTACAGACATTGATACCGTTGCTTTGGTACATGCAGGTAAGGGGGTATACCAGACCGGTATTGAAAAGAATATTTCGCCCGATCGCCTGGAAAAACATTTTTTAAAGGAGGGCAACAATTATAGAATAAAGCCCGACATACGAAAAATGGTGATCTTTGCTCAGCACGATCTGGTCAAAAACCCGCCATATTGCAATATGCATTTTATCAGCTGCCGTAATTTGCTGATCTATATGACACCGGCGTTGCAAAAGAAAGTATTCGCGTTGCTGCTTTTCGGTTTGAAAATGGATGGGTATTTATTTTTAGGCTCCAGCGAAAACCCCGGGCCTATAATCAAAAGCCTGGAAGTGATCAATAAAAAATGGAAGATCTATAGGAACCTGGAAACCCGAAGAAAGGTAAGTTTTGATGCGTTTTCTTTTCCGGAGCTGGCGGACGTTAAGCGCTCTGCATCATCCTCTGCCCAGGCAGAATCATTAAAAAATGCAAATAATATAGTAGCAGAGGCTATGCACGAAAGCATGGCCCGGGATTTGGACCAGCTTGTTGTTTGTGTTAATGAGAATAATGAGGTAATTAAATCTTACGGCGATACAAAAAAGTATTTGTTGCCCCAGCATTTTAATTCCAACCTGGTCGAACTTTTACCCAAACCACTTGCTGTTGCATTCAGTACTTTAAGTATAAATGCTTTAAAATTAAATAAAAAAAGCACAATCGACCGCATAAAAATTAAACAGGGTGACCTGATCCTGGAGGTAAACTTATCCGTCAGCCCTTTAACAATTAAAAAGGGAGAAAGAATGCTCATGGCAATCTTTACAGAAAATAAATTGTCAACTCAAAAAGAAGCTGATTTATCAGTGTTCGACGAAAAAATATATCACGACCAGTATACCCTTAACTTAGAAGAGCAAGTAAAGGATTTGAAAGATAAGTTGCAATCTACTGTCGAGCAGCTTGATGCGTCCAATGAGAATATGCAATCGTTCAACGAAGAATTACTATCTGCAAACGAAGAAATGCAAAGTACCAATGAAGAAATGCAATCAGTTAATGAAGAACTGGATACCATTAACACCGAATATCAATTAAAAAATAAAGAACTGGTAGAGATTAATGATGATTTGAACAATTATTTCAGAAGTAATATAAACGGGCAATTATTTATTAACAATGAGCTGCTGCTGATGAGGTTTTCTCCCGGGGCAGTTAAGTTAATTAATCTTCAGGATTCGGATATAGGCAGGCCTCTCAGTAATATTTCTACCAACATCAAAATGGAAAGCATGATTAATGATATCCATGAAGTGTTGGAAAAAGGAAATATTATTACTAAAGAAATTGAAACCAAAGATGGCAAATGGTACCAGATTATGACCATGCCATATGTGCAGCAGACGGAAAATAAAAATAACGGAGCGGTAATCACTTTTAATGATATTACAGAATTAAAAAAAGCACAGCAGGAACTTGACCACAAAAATACAGGCTTACTTCGTATCAATGCTGACCTGGATAATTTTGTACATACAGCCTCTCACGATCTGTTAGGGCCATTAAATAACATTGAACAGAGTATTGAGGTGATGAACCTGATAGATATTAGCGACCCCGAACTCAATCATTTTCTTAAAATTATCGATTCCTCAATTAAAAAATTCCGTGAGCTCGTTAATGAAATATCATCCGTTGCCAAACTGGAGAACGATATGATCGAATTGGAGATGATTGACCTGGAAGAGATCATCCACAATATTGAATGGAGCCTTGAAGATAAGATAAAGTTAACCGGAGCAGTGCTTACTAAAAACCTGGAAGTAAAACATATCTATTTTTCAAAAAAGAACCTGAGAAGCATATTTTATAATTTGATCTCTAATGCAATAAAGTTTAAAGGAGATATGCCCCCCGCGATAAAAATCCATACAAAAAAACAGGGTAACCATATTATACTAACTGTTCAGGATAATGGATTAGGTATCCCCAAAAACGGCATAGACCAGATTTTTAAAAAATATGGCAGGCTTAAGCCGGATATAGAAGGCCAGGGTATTGGCTTATTCCTGGCCAGGAAAATAATAGATGCAGCAGGCGGCAATATTACCGTTGAAAGTGAACCCGGAAAAGGCAGTAAGTTTATCATCCATTTTGTGGATGAACCTGGAAATCCACTAGCTGCCACTTCATTGAATTAATATCAACTTATTTACGATGTATAATGAACCCGAATGGATGAGCAATTGAGGCAAAATGTTGTAAAACAATTTGAACGGCTAAACCTGCAGCACAATCCTGAGTTACGGCAAGTTGTATCTTTTGCAGCCAATCTTTGTCAAACGCCGATTTCGTTAATCACCTTAATTGATAAAAATACCCAGTGGATCAAAGTAAAAAAGGGAATTAATCGGAACATAGACCGCATGCCACGGGAACTGTCCTTTTGTACCCAATTCATCAAAAGGAAAAACTTATTGATTATTGATGATACACAACTGGATAAACGCTTCAATACTCATCCATCTGTTACAGCGGCACCCCGGATCAGATTTTATGCCGGTGCACCGTTGATCACGCAAGATGGTCATTGCATAGGAAGCCTGTGCGTTATGGACTATAAACCGCATACGCTTACCGCTCAAGAGAAACTGATGTTTAAGATACTTTCCAAACATGCGATCAGTGTGGTGGAACTTAAATTAAGCCTTGACCAGTTGGATAAAAGTTTAACCAGTTTAAAACAGATGAGGGAACATAAGGCCGGGAATGAAATTAAACTTCGGTCGATGTTTGAAAGCTTAACAGATTCTTATTTTTTATTAGGCGAAGAGGGAGAAATTATCGATTTTAACCGGGCTGCTTATAGTTTTGTTAAAAATAAATACGATGAACCGCTGTCAAATGGCCGAAAGATGATCGATTTCCTGACGCCTGCCTTTCATGCAGCATTCGCGCTTCATTACAGCAGGGCATTAAAAGGAACAAGTATGCAACTGGAGCGCCTTGCAGACTATGGACGCAAAGGGACCATCTGGTGGAATTGCGTATTTGAACCGGTAAGAAATGATAACGGAGATATCATTGGCGTAACCTATGTCATCAGGAACATCAATGACAGTAAGTTACATGAAAAAACGATCATTGATCAGAACCATTTATTGACCAGGATCGCACAAATACAGTCGCATGATTACCGCGGACCTGTTGCAAGCATACTGGGTTTGATGAACCTCATCAGGGAAGACGATTATGTAGCCTCACGGGAAGAATTAATAATGCTTAACGAGGCTACCGAGAGGCTGGATGAAAAGATACACGAAGTGGTGGATATGGTCTCGGAATTACAATTAAATAACTGATCATCGGCAATTGACTGATTTTTTAATTGAAAACATATGGGATGAGTCCTTGATTTATGTATATCAACACCCAAAATCCGGGAAAGCCGATTTGAAAAAGAACCGGATTACATGCAGAGAGATGAAAATTAGGATGGTATTCGAAACAAATCGCTGTAAATTGACTTGTTTATATATCCACCCAATAAGAATTCTTTTCTAATTCTACTCCCATTCATTAAAATCATGTTATGATTAAAGCGGACCCGCACCATATTATTGCCATTGGCGCCTCTGCCGGTGGTATGGAAGAGATAAATTCATTTTTTGATCACACGCCTTTAGATGGCGTATCCTATATAATTATCCAGCATTTATCACCCGATTTTAAAAGCAGAATGGTTGAGTTATTGGCCAAACATAGTAAACTTATTGTTGAGCAGGCTGAAAACGGCATGAAGGTGCAATGCAACCAGGTATACCTTATCCCAAGCGATAAATTCATGACCATAAAAGCCAATAAGTTGTATTTAACAGATAAAGAGAATATTAAAGGTCCCCATATGACCATTAATACATTTTTTAATTCGCTTGCAACTGATTATGGGAAAAAAGCCATTGGCATAGTTTTATCCGGATTAGGTACAGATGGCACTGAAGGCATCAAGTCTATTAAAAAAGCTGGTGGAATGATCATAGCAAGGAATCCTGAAACTTCAGAATTCAGTAGCATGCCTTCTCACGCGATAGCTACCGGCCTGGTGGATTTTATTTTGGAACCCGGCATGATGCCCGATACAATAGAAGATTATGTAAAGCATGAAAGAGGAGTGATAGCGGATGACCAGCATGACGAAAAACATCTGGCCTCAATTATTAACCTGATCAAAGAAGTATCCCCGCTTGATTTTACAGATTATAAACAAACCACAATATTAAGAAGGACTAAAAAAAGAGCTTCCTACGGCAATTTTACAACCCTGGAAAGTTATCTTAACTATTTGAGGACTTCGTCTGAAGAAGTAGAGGCATTGGCCAAGGAATTCCTGATCAGTGTTACTTCATTTTTTAGGGACAAAGAAGCATTTGACTTTATACAAACGGAGGTATTACCCCGTATTCTTAAACAGTTAGCGCCCGGTGAAGAACTGAAAATGTGGGTTGCGGGTTGCGCTACCGGGGAAGAGGTATATTCTATCGCCATATTGATTGCTGAACAGTTAAAAGGTGATTTTGAAGATACTGTAGTAAAAATCTTCGCCACCGATATTGATAGCGTTGCCCTGGCCTATGCAGGCAAGGGGGTATACAACGCGGGTATTAAAAAAAATGTGTCGGCTGAAAAGCTTGAAAAATATTTTATAAAAGAAGGGGAAGATTACCGAGTAAGCCCGGCGATACGCAAAATGGTGATCTTTGCGCATCATGACCTGGTGAAGAACCCGCCTTATTGCAATATGCATCTGATTAGTTGCCGTAACCTGCTTATCTATATGTCGCCGCTTCTACAGAAGAAAATATTTACCATGTTGCTTTTTGGGCTTAAAAAGGATGGCTATTTATTTTTAGGGTCCAGTGAAAACCCTATGCCAATCATTAAGAACCTTGAAGTGGTTCATAAAAAATGGAAGATCTATAAAAATCTGGAAACAAAACGGGGGCTCAGCTTTGACGCATTTTCATTGCCGGAACTGCTCGAGATCAAACGTACACCTTCACGACTTTTACCCGGTAATGTTTTTAAAGATTCTAACGATACGTTGGCTGAGGCAATAAATGCAAGCATGGCTAATAAGCTGGATTGCCTGATAATTTGTATTGATGAAAGCAACCATGTTATAAAATCTTATGGAGATACCACAAAATATTTACTTCAAAAGCATTTCACATCAAATCTTGCAGAGCTGTTACCAAAACCGCTGGCAGTCGCCTTTACTACATTGAGGAAAAAAGTTTTAAAGACGAAACAAAGCGTTACACTTAACGGAATAAAAATTAAACAGGGCCAGGTTGTTATTAATGTAAGCCTGTCGATAAATGTTTTAATTATAAAGGGACAGGAAAAACTACTATTGATAACATTTAGCCAGGATAAATTTGCCGAAACAACAAAGAAAGGTGCTGTATATAATGAAAAAATATATTTTGATCAATATACGATGAACCTGGAGGAAGAGCTGAAGGAATTAAAGCAAAAACTTCAATCTTCTTATGAAAAGCTGGATTCCACCAATGAGAACATGCAATCCTTTAATGAGGAGTTGGTCTCGGCCAATGAAGAAATGCAAAGTACCAATGAAGAAATGCAATCAGTAAACGAGGAACTGCATACTATAAATTCAGACTATCAGTTAAAAAATAAAGAGCTACTGGAAATTAATGACGATCTGAATAATTATTTCAGGAGCAATGTCAATGGGCAGTTATTTATTGACAATGATCTGAGACTAATGAAATTTTCCCCGGGAACTGTAAAGCAGATCAACCTGCTGGAATCTGATATCGGAAGGCCCCTCAGTAATATTTCAACTAATATCAAATTTGAAACCATTTTAGATGACATTAAAAAAGTATTAACGGATGGGAATGTTATTACCAAAGAAATTGAGACCAACAATGGTAAATGGTATCAGATGATGACAATGCCCTACATACAGCAGGTGGATAATAAAAGGAATGGCGCTATTGTTACTTTTAATGATATAACAGAGTTAAAAAGCATACAACAGCAATTAGATATCAGTAATAAAATGCTTGAGATGGCCATAGATTCCGCCGAAATGGGCATGTGGTCCATAGACATTGAGACCCGTGAATTTATTCCATCCCCGCGTCTTAAAGAAATATTTGGCTTTTTCCCAGCCGAGGAAATGACATATGAAAAAGCCATAGCGCAAATTGATAGCGAATACCGATCATTAGTAACCGATGCAGTTGAAGCTAACATTAATGGTGGAAAGCGCTTTGACCTGGAATACCCCCTGCGTGGATTACACGATAACAAATTGCGCTGGGTGCGGGCTAACGGCAATGTCACGCTCGATCGTGAAGGTAAACCAAATTATTTCACAGGAGTTCTGCATGACATTACCACACTTAAGGAGGAGGATATTAGAAAAACTGATTTTATAGCTATGGCCAGCCATGAGCTAAGAACGCCGCTTACTTCATTGCAGGCTTATATACAAATGCTGGCTAGGCGGGCAGAAAAAGCCAGCGACGCTTTTGCACTTCCTACCCTAAGTAAGGCCACGGTACAAGTGAAAAAAATGGGCATCCTGATTAATGGCTTTTTAGACGCATCGAGTTTTGAAGCGGGTAAGACTTATCTTAATGAAGAGCATTTTGAAATGGCGGCCTTACTAAACGAAATATTAGAGGATTTGAGGCTGACAACCACAAGTCACAATTTCAAATTGGCATCCTGCGCCAACTTAGTTGTTAATGCAGACAGGGATAAAATAGGCCAGGTGATCAATAACTTTTTTAGTAACGCAATAAAGTATTCGCCAAGAGGAACCAACATTGAGATATCCTGCAAGAAAATTGAGGGAATGTTGCAAGTAAGCGTAAAAGATGAGGGTCAGGGCATTAGTGCCCCAGACCAGGAAAAGATATTTAACCGTTACTACCGGATTGAAAATGCGAGTACCCAACACATTGCGGGCTTTGGCTTGGGCCTATATTTGTCTGCTGAAATAATTTATCAGCATAATGGAAAAGTATGGGTGGAAAGTGAGATGGGCAAGGGATCAACATTTTACTTTAGTTTACCATTATTACAGCGGTAATAGTTTTATTCAATATTTACTTCCAAAAACGAATTCGCAAGAGAGCTCCACCAATGAGCATAATCATTTCCATATTTTTAAATTGATGGAAAGCCGCTGGTTCTACCACATTTTAACATAAACAGCAATGAGAAATGATGTTAAAAAGAGGCTTGAATGGGTTAAACTTCATGAGTCAACTTTTGATGATGGCTTAGTTGCAAAACATGCGGTATCAGTGGCTCAACGCTTCGTAAATGGGGTTTTACCACGCAATTTGTTCTTCAAGTTTTCAGCAGTGATAAGCAGGTCAAACGCCGATAAAATCTAATGAGCTTCGTAATTTTGGATTGCAGATCATCCAAATAAGCATTAAAGGTTTTAACGGCTTCTTTAGTTTCTTTTAGTCTCGCCGGCCTAGGAATTCCATTGATCAGGATCGCACTCGTGCCCGCAGATGTCTTAGAATGTACGCCATCGACGGTAATACACATATAAACCGGAACTTTTCCGTATAAATAGTTTTTCGGCTTTTTTTAGACAAGGTTGTGAACTTTACCGTATATATTGAATATATTGAAGTGACAGTTTATAATAGCCGGGTAAAAATGGTTTTATAAACGGGAATCAAAACTATGTACTGCGTTAATACCTACCGCGCCCTTGGTTTTTGCCTATGCCGATTTCTGCCATATACGGCCTCATCGTCCACATCATCCGTTATATTAAAGTGAATTTGTTCACCTAAATGAAAATACGGCATTTCTATGTCGTTCGCTGGGTGGTTTATTATTCCCTCCTTCGGTTCGCTGTTCGAAGGAAGAGGAATTTCCAGCTCCGAGGTATCTACTTGTAGCCGTTCGTGCAGCCT
>Ga0207647_10002807_pt1 | contig 13133 bp, 13 predicted proteins | sample KBSCornC2_FD_184295 | JGI IMG/M metagenome (GOLD analysis project Ga0207647, IMG submission 184295) | Corn rhizosphere microbial communities from Kellogg Biological Station, Michigan, USA - C2 (SPAdes) (version 2) | ecosystem: Host-associated > Plants > Roots > Rhizosphere ...
CCGAGGCCAGTCTCGAGGCCGAGCGCCGCGCCGCCCGCCGTTAGTGGATTCTGCGGACCTTCACCGCCGGCTGCCCGCTGATCTCCGCCCAATAGCTGCCCAGCGCGCCGTGGCTGATCGTTACCTTTGAGCCTGTCCGGGGTTCGAAAACGTCCGAGGATTCGATCGACTCCCAGGTCGACTGCGGGTCGGTCAGCGTGATCCGGAAGAAACCGTTCCCTATAGGCTGAAACGACCCCATCGTTGACGTGAGCTCTTTCGGTTCCGCATCCGCCTGCGAATCTTTGGATCCTGAAAAGAACGGCAGGCTGCCGATCGAAAATCCGAACAAGGACCTGCGTACCTGCCGCACCTGGACTCGATCGACGATCGTCACATCGCCGCTGACAGTTGCGGAGACGAGCGCCGCCGCGGCCTTGTCGTAGCAGGCGAGCCGGGCGTCGTTATCCTTAACGAGCTGGCAGTTCTGGACGGCAGTCACGAGCTGCGATCCGCTGATCTCCACCTTCGGCGGAGCGGCAGATGTGGCGGCTGCGCCGGCGAGCAGCAGAGCAGTGAACATGAAAGCCCTCCAACGGTGACAGGCACTTACCCCAAACTGACGATATACGGCCGAACTTCAAGCTGTGCCTCAAATGCAACACAGGCGAAATGTTCTGCAGATGCACGGTCGGCGTTCATTGTCACCCTTGTCATGTTTGGCCATAACCCCGTTCACTAAAGTACGCCCAGTCATGCGCGCTGTGTTGGCGCATGCGTATTGGGCGAAGGTTCATCGAAGGGGACAATCATGCGAATTTCCAGGACCGCTCTGCTTGCAACCACGTTGCTGTCGGGCGTCGCATTTGCCACTCCGGCATTTGCCCAGGGTGCTCAGACGGCGCCAACTTGCCCGCCGGGAACGCCCGCTGGCACCAACGGCTGCGTTGCTCCTGAAGCCGCGCCCGCTCCGGCCCCCGCTCCGTCGTCGAACGAAGCGATCGTCGTCACCGGTTCGCGCATCGTATCGCCGAACATCACCTCGCTCGCACCGGTCCAGGTGGTCGGTGAGCAGGACATCAACCGGTCCGGCGCGGTCAACGTCCAGGACGTCCTGACCCAGAACCCGGCGATCGGTACGCCGCTGCTCAGCACCACCAACTCGGCGTTCCTGACATCGGGCGCCGGCACGGCCACGATCGATCTTCGCGACCTCGGCACCAACCGGACGCTGGTCCTGATCAACAACCGCCGCGTGATCGGCGGTATCGCCGGCTCGCCGAACGTCGACTTGAACACCATCCCGACGCAGTTCATCGAGCGCATCGACATCCTGACCGGCGGCGCCTCGTCGCTCTACGGTTCGGACGCCGTCGCCGGCGTCGTGAACTTCATCTACAAGCGCAACTTCGAAGGCCTCCTGATGGAGGGCCAGTACGGCATCACCGAGCTCGGTGACTCGCCGCGCTATCAGGTCAGCGCGACCGCAGGCGCCAACTTCGCCGGCGACCGCGGCAACATCATGGTCCACATCGGCTATTCGGACGACAAGGGCCTTCTGTCGCGTGAGCGCAGGAACACGCGGATCGACGATATCAGCCAGTTCTTCTACACCTACGATCCCAAGGATTTCGGGGTAGAGCACGAGCCGTTTTTCTCGAGCTTCCCGGTGCAGGGCCGGTTCTTCACCGGCGACCTCGTTCCGAACGCCGACGGCACGCAGCAATATACCTTCACGTACGGACCTACTGGCGACTTGCAGCCATGCTTCACGACGAACGGCGGCAGCTGCAACAGCCGTGTCAGGGAGCCGACAACCTTTTGTATTGAGAACGGCGTGTTGCCCGCGGACGGTGGGCGCACCTGCGATCTCAACCACAACGGTGCGGTTGGCGACACTCTCCTGCCGAGCATTGGAACTGGCACGGGGCCGGACGGCTTCAACCGGCAGTTCTTCCGGACGCTGTCGACGCCGGTCAAGCGCTGGCTGGTCGCCGAGCAGGGTCACTTCGACATCACGCCGGACATCAGCTTCCTCACCGAGGTCACCTACGCCAGGACCAAGGCGAGCACCTCGATCGAGCCGGTTCCTCTCGACGTCGGCCAGATCTACAAGAACACCGGGTTCGCTCCGATTCAGAGCATCATCAATGGCCCGGACGGCCCGGTCGTCGTGAATAACCCCTTCGTGCCGGCCGATCTGCTGGCTGTTGCTACCGATAACGATGGTGACGGGCTGCTCGACATCGGTTTCGCACGGCGTCTGATGGAGTTCGGACCGCGCGCCTACACCGCAAACCGCAACTTCTTCCGGGTCGTGACCGGTTTCGAGGGCAAGCTGTTCAATGACCGGTGGAACTGGGACCTCACCTATAACTACGGTCACGTCGACGAGCAGCAAATTGCGACCGGCGACGTCAACATCTCGAACTTCCGCAACGCGTTCGAATCCGTCACGGAGACTGCCGCGACCGGTGACCTCAACGGTAACGGCATCATCGGCGACACCGTCTGCGCGAGCGCTGAAGCCCGTGCGGAAGGTTGCGTCCCGCTGAATATCTTTGGGGCGAACTCGGCGAGCGCGGCGGCCGTTCAGTATGTCGCGGCCGAGAGCAATCACTCGTTCGACATGACGCAGCAGGTGGTCAACGCGAACCTTTCTGGCTCGCTCATTGACCTCCCGGCCGGCCCGCTGGGCCTCGCCGTCGGCGCCGAGTATCGCCGCGAGAAGAGCAGCGAGAATTGGGATGCGCTGACCAACGAGGGTCTGCTCACCGGCAACGCGCTGCCCGACACGCACGGCAGCTTCAACGTCAAGGAGGCCTATGCCGAGGTCAACGTGCCGATCCTCAAGGATCTGCCGTTCGCCAACCAGCTCGACCTCCGCGCCGCGGGCCGTATCTCCGATTATTCGACGATCGGTTCGGTCAAGACGTGGAACATCGGCGGCGACTGGGCCCCGATTCCGGACATCCGCTTCCGCGCCACCTACGCGAAGGCGGTTCGTGCTCCTAACATCGGCGAGTTGTTCACCGGTCCTTCGCAGACCTTCCCGACCGGCCTCATCGACCCGTGCGCGGGCGTCACGCTGGCAAGCACCGGCGCGACCGCTGCGAACTGTTTGGCGGACCCGGCCGTTGTGGCGAACATCAACGCCAATGGCGGTGTGTTCACCCAAAGCCAGGCCGACAAGCAGGGCATCAGCGGCTTCACTTCGGGTAACCCGAACCTCGGTCCGGAAACCTCGAAGAGCTTGACCGCCGGTGTGGTGATCAACCCGAGGAGCATTGCGCCGGTGTTGCGCAATCTCGTCCTGTCGGTTGACTACTTCAACTACAAGATCACCGAGGCGGTTGCGTTCCCGAGCCGTCAGAACCTGCTCAATCAATGTTACGCGCAGGGGAATACCGCGGCTTGCGCCTTCATCACGCGCTTCCAGGTCCCGACCGGTTCTTCCAGCGTCGGTGCTCTGAGGTTCGTCAACTCGGCGGCGATCAACGCTTCCGTGATCAAGGAGTCGGGTATCGACACGGTGCTTCAGTATCGCACCGGGCTGGGCTGGCTGATGAACGGCCTGTCGGCGAACGCTCGCATCTCGTGGACCCATTATCTGAAGGGCTTCGTGATCGAGCTTCCGGGCGACACCGAGAACCCGTTCGTGGGCGAAGTCGGAACGTCAAAGGACAAGGCCAACGGCACGCTGACGTTCAGCACTGCGAAGTGGAGCGCGTCGGTGACCGGCACCTACATCGGCAAGGCGTATGAAGACGATCGGTTCCTGGATTCGGTCGGTCTCGACCACCATGCGATCTCGGTCCCGGCGATCTTCTACACGGACGCGCAGATCAGCTTCACTCCGATCAAGAACTACGAATTCTACGTCGGTGTGGACAATTTGATGAACACGAAGGCTCCGAACCTGCTGTCGAGTACGACCTTCAACAACACCGGTGCCGACACGGCCGCAGCCGTGTACGACATCTTCGGTCGCCGCTACTATGCGGGTGTGCGCCTGAAGTTCTAATCGATACCGGAACGCAAAAGAGGCGGCGGGGAAGCGATTCCCCGCCGCTTTTTTTGTGATGCGGTAGACGAGCGCGATCCCCTCGTTAATTTGCCTTCATTGGGGTCGCTGCTAAGGGCGCCTAATTGGCTTCAACAGGGATCGGACAGTCAATTGGCAGCAGCCGCTTCCCGCCTCACCGATGACGAAGGCACGTTCCTGGCGCTCCTTGTCAGGGTGCAGCCCGCCACGGCTTACCAGCTTTCCAAAATCTACGCCGATTCTCCGGTCAGCAACATCGGGACCAGCAAGGGGAAGATCTACCCGCTCGTCGAACGGCTGCAAAAGCGCGGGCTGCTCAAAAAGCGCCCGGTGAAGGGCGATGCGCGCGGCAGCGAATGGCTCGAATGCACTTCCCGCGGGGAGGCTGCCGTCCGGGCCTGGGTGATGGATATCAGGCCAACCCACATTCTGCTCGAGGACCCTTTACGGACCAAGCTTCAGTCATTCGAGCTACTCTCGCGGGACGAACAGCTCGAATGGATCGTCGAAGCGAAGACCGAGCTTCAGAACAAGCTCGCCGAGCTGGAAGCTTATGCCGCGGAGGTGACCGTTCCTTTCAAGGAGCTGGTTCACGACAATGCGGTCAGCTCGGTGCGTTGCAGGCTGGACTGGCTCGACAGGCTGCTCGCCGCGATCGTCCGAACCAAGACCTAGTCGACGTTCAATCGGAAGGTCCGCATTGCGGTTCTTCAACGCGGACCTTCCGACTTCGCCGTCAGGGGTTCACGGCGTCTCCGATTGGAGGGCCTTCGGAGGCTGGCCAATCGGCGTTAGTTCGAAAAGGACATTCTTCCACTTGCCGGCCCGGCGCTGATAAATGGAGGTCGCCCAGCTCGGTGTAGGAACGGTCACCGAGCCGCAGCTGGTATCCTGATCCGCGCGGTAGACGAGAATCGCGGTGTTCTCGTCCAGCCGCCGGAAGGTGAATCGGTCCACCTTGTAGTTCCGCACCTTGCAGACTTTCTTGGCGATCCCGCCAATCACCACGGCCTTTCCGACTGGACCTACGAATGCGTTCAGTTCGATGTGGTCGTCCGAGAGGAAATCCTCCCAGAAGGGAACGTCCATGTTCTGCCACGCGGCCCAACTCGCCTTCTCCATGGCGGTGAGCCGGGCTTCCAGCTTCTGGTCGGGAGAGTGCGACGCAGACGCCGCAGCGAACGCCAACCAATAGCCCAGCCCGCCGAGCGCCATGCTAATACAAACCGGGTTTCAGGCGCGCCTGGTTCGGCCGCTCCGGCTTTTGTCCAGTTTGCCGCAGTGCAGACTTTTTCGTATCGGCGCGACCGAGTATCGCGGCACGCGCCTTCGCGATGATTTTCGTACGATTAGGATGAGATTGCTGAAGCTGCATTCCATCACCCTGTTGCCGGTTGGACAGAGCGAGAATAAGCTCAAACGCATGATCCGAAGCGATCTAAGTCGCGAACGGCCGGAAACGGCTGCCGAACAACGGCGGCGCCGATGAACGACATTCCAAAGGCCACGAACGTCCGCGCGAATGAGGCGAATGCCATTTCGGAAGAGCTTCATGCCGTCCAGTATCCGCGGCGCAGAATGGTCGCGAGCTGGATCCAGGTTGGGGTGATCATCGCCATTTGGGCGACCGCTTATCTGGTCTTTACCGCACAGCAGCTCATGAACGCGCCGGAAGGCCGCGGGTGGTGGTACCTCGTCCCACGCGCCATCAGTTGCAGTACCGGAGTGGTCATCTCTCTCGGCATTCTTGCCATCCAGCACAAACTGAGGCCCTGCAGCCTGACGACGCGTTCGTTCGCCGCGGTGGGGCTCGCATTAGGCGGCACCGCGCTGCTCGCCGGCCTCAATTTTCCAATCTTCCTGCCCTTCATCCCGGACGAGGTAGAATCGTCTTCCTTCTGGATGGGTTATTTGTTCGATTTCCTGACGCGATTTTGGATCTTCGTTTCGATCTCGGGGATCATCCTTGCTTTCTCCTATCTCGCGGACATCCGGGCTCGCGAAGAGCGGATCAGCGCGCTTCAGGCGCTCGCGCAGTCGGCGCAGCTTCGGGCGCTTCGGAACCAGCTTAATCCGCATTTTCTGTTCAATTCGCTGAATTCCATTGCCGGCCTCATCTCCAACGACCGCGGTGGCAAGGCAGAGGCGATGACGGAGAATCTCGCTGATTTCCTGAGGCTAACCCTGGTCCTCGATCCACAACAGCTGATCACCTTGCGCGAGGAGCTGCGTTTGCAGGATCTCTATCTCAGCATCGAGCAGGTCCGTTTCCCGGATCGGCTCAAGGTCAGCTTCGACGTTCCGGATGAGCTTCAGGGCGCGCTGGTGCCGAGCCTTATCGCCCAGCCGTTGATCGAGAATTCAGTGAAGCACGCGGTCGCTCACAGCACTGAAGCGGTCGAGCTTCGAATCGCGGCAAGCGCGTCGGGAGACCGCCTCGAACTGGTTATCGAAGACAGCGGTGGCAATGCGCCGGACAGTTCCACGAAGGGGGGCCATCTCGGGCTCAGCAACATCCGCGAGCGTCTCGCCGTGCATTACGGGAGCGACGCCCGGCTGGAAACCGGCCCGACACCGAAGGGAGGCTTTCGAAACCTCATCTCCCTTCCCCTGCGCTTTGCCTGAGGTCCGGTAGCGTGCGCGTTCTTGCAGTCGATGATGAACCGCTCGCCCTAAGCAGGATTTCCGCTCTTCTGTCGCAAATCGACGGAGTCGAACTTGTTGGCACCTGCCAGATGGGCAACGACGTTGTCGCTGCGGTTCGCGAGCTGACGCCTGACCTTTTGCTGCTCGATATCGAGATGCCGCAGATCGACGGATTCGACGTCGTCGAGGCGCTTTCGCGCGAACCGCTCACGGACCCCGCTCCGTGGATTTGCTTTATCACGGCCCATCCGCAATTCGCGCCGACCGCATTCGAAACCGGCGCCCTCGATTTTCTTTGCAAGCCCGTCCGGCTCGGCCGGCTGGAGACGACCGTCGAGCGCGCGCGGCGCGCGATGAACGAGCGCGAGGCGGGGCGGCAGCTGGCGGAGCTGACGGAGCAGCTCGAAGCGCTGAGGCAGACCCATTCTCAGGCCGAACCTCCTTCGATCTGGCTTCACCAGCGCGGCCAAATGGTCAGGATCGACCTCTCCGAGTTAGACTGGGTGAAGGCGGAAGCGGAATATGTGCGGTTGCACGTCGCCTCCGGTTCGTTCCTCCTGCGCGGATCGATCAGTTCTCTGGCGGAGCGGCTGTCAGGCGAAGGTTTCGTTCAGATCCATCGCTCGATCATCGTCAATCTCGATCGCCTGCGCTCACTGATAAGCAATCGCGGTGGCCTGAAGATCGTCCTGGCTTCCGGAATGACTTTGCCTGTCGGCCGAAAATATCAAAAGACCCTAAGAGCGTTGTTGGAGGCGCGCGCGAACGAATCTCAGTGAAATTGTCCGCATTCGCGATTTGCGGGCACCGCGACGTCCATCTTCTTGGGTCGCGGTAAATTCAGCGCAGCCATGATCGCCACAAACTCATCAACGGTTTTGCCTCCGCCGAGACGAGGATTACGCTCGCGTTCCTGTCCAATGCTGCTGACATGCCGCTGCTGATAGTCGTGCCCGGGATAGACGAGCGTGTCGGGCGGCAGGCTGAAGATCTTTTCGTGCACCGACCGGTAGAGGGTCGCCGCGTCGCCATTCTGGAAGTCTGTCCGGCCGCAGCCGTCGATCAGCAAGGCATCCCCGGTGAAGACGCGCCCGTCGCCCTCACTCTCGAGAAGGTAGCAATGATGATCGTCGGTATGCCCCGGCGTGTAGAGCGGCTTTAGCTCGAGACCTCCAATCCGGATCGACTCCCCCTCCTTCACCGCGACGTCGACATCTTCGGCGCCGCTCTTCTCAGGGAGTGCGCAACGGCATCCGGTGCGATCGCGAAGACGCGAGGCACCGGTGACGTGATCGGCATGGAGGTGGGTTTCGATCGTGAAGCCGAGCGTGAGCCCGAGGGACTCAAGTACTTCGAGATCCCGCTCGACCGTTTCGAGAACCGGATCGATCAATGCCGCCTCGCGGCTCCGTTCGCAGCCGATCAGATAGGTGTAAGCCGACGATTGCGGCTCAAATAGCTGGCGAAACAGCATGCGCCCCCTCTTGCACTGGCGGTGCTTTCTAGACCATCCGCGCGCCCATGAACATTTGCGTTGTCGGCGCCGGCGCGATCGGCGGCTGGATCGCGGCGAGACTGGCGCTGGCGGGGAATGGCGTCTCCGTAGTCGCGCGCGGCGAAACGCTTCATGCAATCGATACTGAAGGCCTGTGCATCACAGATGGCGGCGACACGCGCTGCGTGGCGGTTTCCGCGGCGACGGACCCGTCGGTCCTCGGAGTCCACGACGTCGTCGTGATTGCGGTCAAAGCGCCGGCCCTTCCGCTAATCGCTCCGGACCTCGAGCCGCTGATCGGTGCCGAGACGCAGATCGTACCGATGCTGAATGGAGTGCCCTGGTGGTTCACCGACGACCCATTGTGGTCGGTCGATCCGGACCTCACGATTGCCGATGCTCTGCCCGTCGAACAGGTGGCCGGTTGCGTCGTACACGCAAGTTGCTTCCGAAGCGCTCCCAATAAGGTAACCGTCAAACATGCCGAAAAACTGATCCTCGGCGAGCCGGACGGCGAATCGAGCGAGCGTATCGATGCGCTGTGCGAGTTGTTCCAGAATTCCGGCATCCGCTGCGAGGCCAGCAACAGCGTCCGGCGCGCGATCTGGTACAAATTGTGGGGTAATGCCACGATCAATCCGATCTCGGCGCTGACCCGGGCCACTGCCGACAAGTTGCTCGACGATCCGGTCCTGCGCGCTTTCATGGCGGATGCCATGGACGAACTCGCGGCCATCGGCGCGGCAATTGACTGTCCGATTAATGAAAGCGCGGAAGACCGGATGGCAGTCACCGAGCGCTTGGGTGCGTTCAAATCGTCGATGCTTCAGGATGTCGAAGCCGGGAGGCCGATCGAGCTGGAAGCGCTGCTCGGCGCACCGCGGGAAATCGCCGCCAGAGTGGGCGTCGCCACGCCGCAACTCGACCGGCTCTACGCGATGACTCGATTGATGGGCGAGAATTTGGGGCTGCTCTAGTCGCTCGGTTCGACGCGGCCAACACAGTCGCCGAACCCGATTCGCACGCCCGCCTCTCCTTCGCACCAGGCGCGGAGCGTGATTTCGTCGCCGTCCTCGAGAAAGCTTCGCTTCTCGCCGGTCACAAGCTCGATCGGCTGCTTTCCTCCGACGCTGATTTCAAGCAGCGAACCCAGACCGCCAGCAGCGTCCGTCGACAGAGTTCCGGTGCCTATCAGGTCGCCGGGCTGCAGGTTGCAGCCGTTGGAGCTGTGATGGGCGATGATTTGGGCCGCGCTCCAGTACATCGCGGCATCCGCCGATCCTCGCGACAGGACTTGGGGCGCGACGCCCTGGCGGCGCATCTGCTCGGTCGTCAGCGTGACCTGGAGCTCCACGGCAAGCGCACCGCTCTCCCGGTCCGCAGCATCATCGAGATAGGGCAACGGCTTCGGATCGGCCGCTGGGCGCGGTGGCATTGGCTTGCGGAACGGCGCCAGCGCCTGCGGGCTCACGACCCACGGGCTGACGCTCGTCAGGAAGTTCTTGGCCAGGAATGGCCCCAACGGCTGATATTCCCACGCCTGCAGGTCGCGCGCCGACCAGTCATTTAGCAGGCAATAGCCGGCAATATGCTCGGCAGCCTCGCTGATGGGGATTGAAGAGCCGAGATCGTTGCCGCGCCCGACCCAAATGCCAAGCTCCAGTTCATAATCGAGACGCTTGCTCGGACCGAATTCGGGCGTTTCCGCGTCAGGCGCCTTGCGCTGCCCGTTTGGCCTGATGACCGGCTCGCCCGAAACGCGCACCGAGCTTGCGCGCCCGTGGTAGCCGATCGGCACATATTTGTAGTTCGGCAAAAGCGGATTGTCGGGCCGGAATTGCTTCCCGACATTGGTCGCGTGGTGAATCCCGACGTAGAAATCGGTGTAGTCGCCGACCACGCACGGAAGGTGCATCCGGACTTCCGTCTGGCCGACCAGCTCGGGCTCGACGTCGTCCCGGTAGCGCTCATCCGAGAGCAACTCGACGAGACGCTCGCGAAAACTGCGCTGCGCGTCGTGGCCGCGCGCAAGCCAACTGTTTAGAACCGGCTGCGACAGATCCTCGCGCCAGTCCTCTTCGAGAAGGTCCGCTATTCCGACAAGGTCCAAAACGAAGTCGCCGATGGCCACGCAGCTATGGCGCCGCCGCTGCCCGACCGAGAAGATTCCGAGCGGCAGATTCTGGATTGGAAAGTCGCTGCCCTCGGTCGTTTCGACCCAGCTTCGGAGTTCCGGGTTATTGCTTTCGTCCGTGAGGCTCACGGCAGCTTCGCCTTCGGGAATCCGGTCCACGCCTGGTCGTAATCAGGCTGGGCGCGCTGGAGCGCCCAGCTGGTCGGACGATATGCCCAGCAAGTCTCGACCATGAACGCCATCGTGCCTTCGATCTTGGAGGGTTTCAGGTCCGCTTCGCTCGCCTTGCGCCAGCTTTCGACGTCCGGTCCATGACCGCTCATCAGATTGTGAAGTGACAGGCCGCCCGGCGCGAACCCGTCGGCCTTGGCGTCATAGGCGCCGTGGATCAGCCCCATCGCCTCGCTCATGACGTTCCGGTGGAACCAGGGCGGCCGGAACGTTCCTTCGGCGACCATCCAGCGCGGCGGGAAGATCACGAAGTCGGCATTGGCTCTCCCGGGCACATCGCTCGGGGAAGTCAGAACCGTAAAGATCGAGGGATCGGGGTGGTCGAAGCTCACCGTGTTGATCACGTTAAAGCGCGACAGGTCGTAGCGATACGGCGCGTAATTGCCGTGCCAGGCAACAACGTCGAGTGGCGAATGGTCGAGCGTCGTCGTCCAGAGCGAGCCGAGCGACTTCTGGATCACCTCCGTCGGTTCATCCTTGTCTTCAAACCAGGCGACGGGGATTTCGAAGTCGCGCGGGTTCGCGAGGCCGTTGGAGCCAATTGGGCCGAGCTCCGGTAGCCGCAACGGAAGTCCGTGGTTCTCGGCGACATAGCCGCGGGAATCCCCATCGACTTCGACCCGAAACCTGATCCCGCGGGGAACGACGCCGATCGATCCCGGCGCGACTTCGATGACGCCCAGCTCGGTCGCTATGCGAAGGGTGCCCTGTTGAGGGATAATCAACATCTCGCCGTCCGCATCGACCAACACTCGGCCAGTCATGCTCTTCGAGGCGCGATAGACATGCACCGCGACGCCCTCGAGATCGGCGGGATCGCGATTGGCGAGCATCGTCACCATTCCATCAACGAAATCCTTGCCGTCCGGCAGGTCCCTGGGGGGATCCCAGCGCAGGCGGTTGGGCGCCAGCGGCTCCTTCACCGTTCCCGGCGCGAACAGCGGCGCGCCATCATAGCGCGCAAACAGCCGATGATCGGCGGTGGGCCGCATGCGGTAGAGCCATGAACGGCGGTTCTCGTGTCTTGGCGAGGTGAAAGAGCTTCCGGACAGTTGCTCGGTGTAGAGGCCGAAAGCCGGGCGCTGGGGCGAGTTGCGTCCCTCGGGAAGGGCGCCGTCGACCGCCTCGCTCGCGAAATGGCCGCCGAAACCGGTCATGTAGTGAAGCGCGTCGGTCATGCGGCGCGGGTTACTGCCTCGCTGCCACAAAAACAAACGGGCGCGGCGCCCGAAACCGCCGCGCCCGGGCCCGGGCGGGGACTCGCTACCCGCCCGCGCTCATTTGCAGGCTCACCCGTTGTTGACGTTCACGTCGATCTTGTTGGGGACGCTGATGTTCGTGCCGTGGCTTCCAAAGCCCAGGTCGGCCCTGAAGATGTAGAGAAGCACGAGAACGACGATGATCAGGACGACGACGGCAAGAACTCCGCCACCTCCGCCACCGCCATTGCCGGTTTCGACTACGGTCGTGTGTTCGCGTTCCGTGCCGTTGCCATCATTGTCGGCCATGAAACTCTCCCTTTATTCCCCTGTTGAGTTGGCGAAACGAACGAACTGCCGATGCGGCGGTTCCGTCATTGGAGGTGGAAGCAATGAACCGGATTATTGCCTTCGCGGCGCTCGCGATGCTCTCGAGTGCGTGCCACAGGCAGCCCCAACAAGCTGCTCAATCGAACGAACGGAGTGCGCCAACTCCCCCAGCGCCACCAGCTCAGCCATCCGCCAAACAGGCCGACGGCGGCGGGCTTCCCGACGACCGCACGCCCCTAGCCGAGCCGCAGGGCCCGATCGATCCCAGGAGCGCGGAGGGCGCGGGTCAGGTCGTCCAGCATTACGGCGCCCTGATCGAGCAGAAACGCTGGACGGAGTCGTGGAAGCTTTGGGCGAACGCGAACACCGCCAAGGAATTCGATCGTAACTGGCGCGAAGATTTCGAAGTCCACATGGAAATCGGGAAGCCCGGCGATATGGAGGGTGCGGCGGGCTCCAGTTATGTCACCGTCCCCGCAGTCTTCTATGGCAAGACCAAGTCAGGAACGTCTTTTCGACGCAGCGCGGACGTGATCCTCCGCCGAGTGAACGACGTGCCCGGTTCGACGGAGGCGCAACGGCGGTGGCACATCGAACGCATCGAGTTGAAAGGCAAAGCCTAGAGTCCGTTCAGCTCCTCGGCGAGCTGCTTTTCCTGCTCCTTGGTGATCGGCGCGCCGGTCGCGTCAGTGAGCTGCGTCGCGTTCGCCGAAGCATTGCTGTCCTGCGATCCCGATGCGGCGGCCTCATAAGCGAACCAGATGATCCCGGCGGCCCAGATCAGGGCCATCCAGCGGCTCTTGAAGATAGAGCTCGTGCGCATCGGGATCATGCGCGGATTGTCGCGCCGCGGTCTTAAGAATGGGTTGCGCGCTGCTCTTCGTCTTCGTGAACGACCTCGCGATAAGGAAAGCGATCGCGGATTCGCGTGTTGAAATAGATTCCCTTGGAAAAAGCCGACCTGAATGTGTCCGCGACCTCCTGCGGCACGTCTGAATAGACGTAACGACGACCGGTGGTGAACTCGACCCACAGCTCGAGATTGTCAGGGCAATAAACAAACCTTCGGATCAC
>Ga0207647_10002808_pt1 | contig 13132 bp, 10 predicted proteins | sample KBSCornC2_FD_184295 | JGI IMG/M metagenome (GOLD analysis project Ga0207647, IMG submission 184295) | Corn rhizosphere microbial communities from Kellogg Biological Station, Michigan, USA - C2 (SPAdes) (version 2) | ecosystem: Host-associated > Plants > Roots > Rhizosphere ...
GATTCTGAGCCTGGTCGTTTCGCTGTTTCTGATCATTTCCCTGGCTACAGTATTGACGGAGATGGACAGAGGAACTGCTGAAGCTAATCCATTGAGGCTGGTAACTCGCCACTCGGTATCGCTCACGTTTCCATTACCCATCGCTGACGTCGAACGAGGTCGCTTCTCTCCAGGCACTCCAGCTGCGTCCTCCTCAATCTACGCTGACACCTGGTGGCCTACTTCAGCGACTTGATGAGGGTTAGCGAGGCAGCAGTAAGCGATCTCCTGGCCGACGAGGAGCACGTACTCGCCACGGGTCGATGTGCAGACATCACGACGACAGGAGACCTCGACAGCGCGGGCGCTGGATGGACCTACGTGATGGTCACAAGCCGTCGCGTGCATTGGGTGCCGAGCATCAGGAGGCTCCGGACGGTCTCTTCGCTCGATCTCGATCGAGTCCAGACCTGTATCGAGGTTCATTGGCGGCATCGATCCGCGATGATCATGGATCACGATGCACTCATCCGAGAGCACTTCGTTCCCAATGATCGGCCGCTGCACTGGGAGTACACCGCCATGGACTCGGTTGTCGGCCCGCTTTCCAAGACGATCCTTGGCTTCAGCCGTCCGACGACGACGGCGACCGTGATGCTGAAGGAACAGTTGTCTCGTCGAGGACTGGAAGTCAGACAGCTTCAAAGCCCGGGTCGCCTCCCCTGAGACCTCCACCGAGAGACGGGGCACACAACCCTCGGCAACCCCAGCGGGCGCAGACCCACCTCATGGTGGTGGTCGTGGCGATCCTCGCCGAATGGACTTCTGAGTCCAGTCGCCCGCGCATGTACGTTCTCGATACGTGACCGGCCTCACGCGTCCGTACGGAATCAGGTCCCGGTCTAACGGGGCGCTGCTCATCAGCTCGCGTATAGCATGTGGAGATGCCGATCTATGGATTGGTCATCACGCTGAGCGACGCGGAGTTGAGCACCCAGCAGTCAGAGCGTGTACTGCCTGCTCTTGCCAGCGCCTTCGGAACCGACGCCGTAACCGAGGTCGCGACCTGGGGGGGTCGCTATCACATGTGGCGTCTCACGAACACGATCGAGGCTCCGACGATGCTCGAGGCGGCGGAGGGCGTGATACGGATGGCGCGGCAAGCGCGCGACGCCGCGGGCATCCATCCGGGACAGGCGGTCGGGTTCTCGTCGCAGTTGAGGGACCTTTCTCATCCTCACGAGCTCGTCTTTCCGATGGAGGAGACGCGTCCGAGATCAGGGTTTGAGCAAGGATCAGCCTCCGACCCTGGAGCTGACTCCGAGCGATAGGGACCGCTTCCGCCCACTCTCTTGTAACCCGACTCCTTCAGACTCACGTAGACCGGTTCGAGTCAAGCAGGGTCCGGGGATCATGTACGTTCCCGAAAGTGACCGGCGTCACCGTCGTCACGTCGGTCGCGGACTCCCGTCGCTCACCCTGACAGGGCAGCCCGGGCGTTTACGTCTACCGGGGGCGAACCGCCAGGAAGCCCTCCGCGCCCACCGGCCGCTCGTCGTGGGTGAGCGGCACGGCCCGCACCTCGAACCCGGCTTCCCCGATCAGCCTGAGCCACGTCGCACGCGGGAACAGCCCGCACACGTGCTCGTCCAGCTCGACGTGGATCGCTACGCCAGACGGGACAGAGGCGTCGGGCTCGTGGAAGACATAGGTGAGATCCATCCGCACCGTCGTGTCGTCCGGGTCCGGATCCCAGGTCCACTCGAGGTAGCGCAGCGCCCGGTCCGGCCCGTCGTGCCCGCCGTGGTCCGCCGCCGCCTCGAAGGTCTCGGTCACGGCGTCGGGGACGAACAGCGCCACCCCTCCGGGCCGGCAATGCTCGAACGCCGTCGCGAACACCTCGCGGAGATCGTCCTCGGTGGTCATGTACGCGATCGCGTCGTGCACGAACACCGCGTCGAACGTCCGCCCCAGCCGCACCGAACGCATGTCGCCCTCGAGGTGCTCGCACTCGGGGTTGAGCCGGCGGCTCACGTCGAGCATCTGCGGCGAGCGGTCGACCAGCGTGAGCTCGAACGACGCCTTCATGTGGGACGCGTTGTTGCCGCCGCCCGAACCGAGCTCGACGACCGTCCGCGCCTCACCGTTCGAGGCCTCGAGGATCAGGCGCGTGTACTCGGCCGCCTCCTCGGCGTAGTCGGCCGGCGCCGAGAGCAGCGGCCACCAATCGGCGAGCTCCCGATAGAGCCTGGGTGACTCCTCCACGGTCACGAGCCTAGCCGGTGCTGCCCCGCCGGTCCGAGGAGGCTCTAGGCTTCGCGGATGCCGAGGCTCCGACCCTCGCTCGACTGGCTGCTCGTGCTCGTTCCCGTGTCGATCGTGCTCGAGCTCGCGGGCGGCAACGAGCTCCTCATCTTCCTGACGGCGGCAGGCGCGATCCTGCCGCTCGCCGGGCTGATCGGGCGCTCCACCGACCAGCTCGCCCTCCGTACGGGTCCTCGGATCGGGGGGCTGATCAACGCGACGTTCGGCAACGTGACCGAGCTCGTGATCGCGTTCTTCCTGATCCTGGACGACAAGACGGAGATCGTGAAGGCGTCGCTCACGGGCTCGATCATCGGAAACCTCCTCCTGGTGCTCGGGCTGTCGTTCCTGTTGGGCGGCCTGAAGCACGAGGAGCAGACGTACAACGCGCGATCGGCCTCCATCCACGCGACCTCGCTGGTGCTGGCCGTCACCGCGCTGCTCATGCCGGCGCTGTTCGCGCACTCGCAGAACACGGATACGTTCATCCAGCGCGAGGTGGTGAGCGGAACGGTCGCCGCCGTCCTGATCGTGCTCTACGTGGCCGCCCTCGTGTTCACACTGGTCACCCACGAGCACCTCTTCCGAACGCCGTCGCCGGACGAGCACGCGACCTGGTCCCGTAACCGAGCCGTCTGGGTCCTCCTCGCCGCGACCGCGCTGGTGGCGCTCGAGGCCGAGTTCCTTGTGAGTTCGCTCGAGCCTGCCCTTGAGGATCTCGGCCTCTCCGAGCTGTTCGTCGGACTGATCGTGATCCCGATCATCGGCAATGCGGCCGAGCACTCGTCCGCGATCATGTTCGCCCTTCGGGACAAGGTGGACGTCACCCTGGAGATCGCGATCGGCTCCTCGACCCAGATCGCGCTCTTCGTTGCGCCGGCCCTGGTCTTCATCAGCCTCTTGATCGGCCACCCCATGGACTTCATCTTCAGTACGTTCGAGGTGGCCGCGGTTGCGCTGTCGACCGTCCTGGTCTTCATGATCTCCACCGACGGCCGGAGCAACTGGCTGGAGGGCGCACAACTGACGGGGGCGTACGTCATCATGGCCATCTCGTTCTACTTCGTGGAGACACTGTGAGACGGTTCGTCCGGGTCGGCTGGCTCGCGGCTTGTGCGCTCGTGTTCCTTGGTCCCGCCTCGCCGGCGCGCGGTCAGGGGTTCGTGTTCGAGTCGACCCCCAACTTCGACGTGAACATCGTGATCGAGCCCTCCGGGGACCTGCTGATCACCGAGACGATCGTCCAGGAGTTCGGCTCCACGCCGCGGCACGGGATCTTCCGCTTCATCCCGAATCGGCTTCGGTACGACGATGAGTTCGACCGCGTCTACCCGATCGAGCTCCTGTCGGTGAACGCCTCCCCCCCGAACACGCCCACCGATGTCGAGACCAAGGACGAGAACGGCAACTTCTCGATCCGGATCGGCGACCCGGACACCGAGATCACCGGGCGCCACACCTACGAGATCGTCTACCGGGTCCGGGGCGCGATGAACGGATTCGCCGACCACGACGAGCTGTTCTGGAACGCGATCGGCGACCGGTGGGAGCAGTCGATCGAGGAGATGAACGTTCGGGTGAGCGGGCCCGCCGACATCACGCGCGTCGCCTGCTTCCAGGGCACGTTCGGGTCGACGACCCCGTGCGACCACGCCCAGATCACGAAGAAGGGCGACGCGGTCTTCTCGCAATCGAACCTGCCCGCGTTCCAGGCGATGTCGGTCGTGACGGCGTTGCTGCCCGGGACGGTCGAGAGCACCGCGCCGATCCTGGACGAGCGCTGGAGCCTCGACAAGGCGTTCAGCCGAACGCCGCTCACGGTCGGCGGGGGGATAGCGCTGCTCGTCCTGATGGTCGGCGGGCTCGGGGTCACGATCTGGCGCCGCGGACGGGACGTTCGGTTCAGGGGCTCGCAGGTCGACCAGGTGATGGGCGGCCCCGTCGACGCCGAAACGCAGGCGGTGCCCCTGTTCGAGAGGAACGTCGACGTCGTCGAGTTCGCGCCGCCCGAGGACCTCCGGCCGGGCCAGGTCGGGACGCTGGTCGACGAGGAGGCGAACACGCTGGACGTGAGCGCCACGATCGTCGACCTCGCCGTCCGCAAGTACCTCGTGATCGAGGAGATGCCCAAGACGTGGATGCTCGGCAAGGCCGATTGGAACCTCCGCCGCCTCCCCGACCCCGAGGGAGACCACCTCCTCCCCTACGAGACGAAGCTGCGTGATGGCCTGTTCGAGGACGGGGACCAGGTCGAGCTCTCGGAGCTGCGGAAGAAGTTCGCCGAGCGCCTCAAGAAGGTCAAGGACGCCCTCTACGACGACATGGTCTCGCGCAAGTGGTTCCTGCGGCGCCCCGACCGCGTCCGGCAGACATGGGTCGTGATCGGCTCGCTCGCGCTCTCGGCCGGCATCGCCCTCACGATCGTGCTCGCGACCTTCACCAAGCTCGGCCTGCTCGGCATCCCGTTCGCGCTCGGTGGCTTGCTCCTGCTGATCGCCGCCAAGTGGATGCCGGCGAGGACCGCGAAGGGCACGGCGATGACCCGCCGGGTGAACGGCTTCCGTATCGTGATCGAGAAGGCCGAGGAGCACATGTCGAAGTGGGCCGAACAGGAGAACGTCTTCACGCGCTTCCTGCCCTACGCCGTGGTCTTCGGGGTCACCGACAAGTGGGCGAAGGCGTTCGAGTCGCTGGGGCAGCTGCCAAGCGACACGACCTGGTACGTCAGCAGCCGGCCGTTCGTCTACGCGCAATTCGCAGACAGCATCGACTCCTTCGCCGTGACGACGAGCGGGACGATCTCCTCGACCCCCGCGGGCTCCGGCGGGAGCGGGTTCGGCGGCGGCGGGGGAGCGGGCGGCGGAGGCGGCGGCGGGGGCGGGGGCTCCTGGTAGGGTCGCCGCGAGACCGGCGATGAGCGCGGGGCTCGCACGCGATGGACATCGTCTTCAGCCAGGACCCGCGGGACTTCGCCCGGCGCGACTGGTCGGCGCTCGTCATGGCCGACCCGGCCGGCACCGTCTTCCACACGCCCGCCTTCCTGAAGCTCTACTGGGAGGAGTTCGCGGACCTACCCGACCACTTGCTGCTCGCGTTCGCCGAGGAGGACGGGGACCAGGTCGGCGCGGTCGCGTTCGAACGCTTGGACCGGACGCTACGTTTTCTGGGCGGGACCGAGGTGACCGACTACATGGGACCGGTCGGACTGCCCGAGGCCCGACCCACCGTGGCGAAGGAGCTCTTCGCGGCGCTCGCGCGGACGGACGACTGGATCGAGGCCGATCTCCGCGGCCTCCCGCAGGACCAGCCGTGGCTGGGCCTGCTCGTCGAGGCGGCTGCGGCGCAAGGGTTCTCGACCGAGGTGCTCGAAGACCAGAACGGGGTCGCGCCACTGCTCACCTTGCCCGGCTCGTACACCGAGTACCTCGAGCGTCTCCCGGCCAAGCTCCGCCACGAGATCAGGCGTAAGGCTCGTCGCCTGGAGGCCGAGGTCGGCCCCTGGCACATCTGCCTGGCCACCCCGGAGACGCTCGAACCCTTCCTCGATCGCTTCGTCGAGTTGCATCGCACGAGCGAAGGCCCGAAGGGCGTCTTCATGCAGCCGGGGATGGAGATCTTCTTCCGCCGGCTCGGCGACGCGTTCCTCCCGAGAGGGATCTTCAGCCTGACGTTCATCGAGACGGCGGAGCATCTGAAGCTCGCGGGCTCGATCGGCTTCCGGTTCGAAGGCACCTACGCGCTGTACAACTCGGCGTTCGACCGCGCCTATCAGCCCGTGTCACCGGGGATGGTGCTCGTGGCCGAGGACATCCGTGTCGCGATCGAGGCCGGGTGTTCTGCGTTCGACATGCTGAAGGGCGACTACGCCTACAAGTACCGGTTCGGTGCGGTGCCGCGGGCGATCAAGCGCCTCGTGGTGACGCGCTAGCCGCGCGACCGGCGCTACTCGACGAACGCGCGCAGCAGCTCGAGCACGACGATCGCGAGCGCCTCGTCCCCGCCCACGACCAGGTCGCCGTCGTCGAGGTAGGACTCGGCGGCCACCCGTCGGCCGGCCACCAGCGCGAACGCGGTCCCGCGCCCGCTGATGAACGCGTCCGGCTTCTTGTCCGCCGGAGGCGTCGTCCTCGGTTCGAGGCCCCAGTGCCACGTGCCCCCGCCGACCCCCTCCAGGTCCACCTGGATGCTTCGGCCGGGGAACGACAACCCTGCCTGCCCGAGCGCCCAGGGCAGCATCCGGATCGCCATGTCGTTCGTCAGGAAGACCGGGTCGTGCTGCGGGTTGCCCTCGAGGCCCGCGCCCTCGCGGATGTCCTCCTGGTGGAACCACCATTCGATCGTGCGGGACTGCACGAGGTACCGCAGGCCGATCTCGCCGGCGACCCACCCCACCTTCCTGGATGTCCACTCCTCGTCGGTCAGTCCCGAGCACAGGACGAGGAACACCTGCGCCGCCTTGCCCCAATCGGTGATCAGCTGACGGGTCGGCACCTCCTTGCGGACCTCGACCGCCCACTCGTTGAAGCCGTTCACCCACAGCTCGCCGTCGTTGGCTTCCCGGAACGCGTCGAACTCAGCCGCGGGCTCTCCGGCGAGGAGCTGTGCCGCCGCCGTGTCCTGCGCGGCGAGGTGCGCGACGATGTCACGGTTCCGCCACCCTTGGCAGACGCTCGGAGCGTCCCACGTGTCCGGGGGAGTGTATTGGATCGTCCGGCCCAGGCGTTCGCGCTCGGCGTGGGCGATGCCGAGCAGCCGGGTGCGGTCAAAGGTCACCAATGCGGGCCGTATCGTACCTGCCGTCATGCCGCCGGTATCGTTGGCCGCATGAGCAAGGCGATCGAGCGGTTCCTCGATGCCGCCACGGTGCTCGGGCACCCGGTCGACGTCCGACGGTTCCAGGAGGGAACGAGGACCGCGCTCGACGCGGCCCGGGCGATCGGCTGCGAGGTGGGGCAGATCGTGAAGTCGCTCGTGTTCGTCGCCGACGGCGAACCCGTGCTGGCGCTCACGAGCGGGGCCAACCGGGTCGACGTCGGCCGGCTGGCGATCCTGGCCGGCGCCTCGGCGGCTCGGCGCGCCGACCCTGAGGAGGCGCGGGGCGCCACGGGGTTCGCGGTGGGAGGGACGCCCCCGTTCGGGTTCCCGAGGCCCATCCGGACGTTCCTGGACATCGACCTGCTCGTGTTCGAGGAGATCTGGGCGGCCGCGGGCACCCCGGACGCGGTCTTCCGGACGGCGGCGGGCGAGCTCCAGCGGACCACCGCGGCCGAGGTCGTGGACTTGAAGGAAACGGCCTCCGGAGCCGAGAACGTCTCGCCGAACCGTTAGAATCATCGGGCGAGAGAACGACACCGTCTCCCACGGAGGAACGATGATCCAGCTGACCGAATCCGCAGCCGGCAAGGTCAAGGAGCTCCTGGTCGAGGAGGGACGCTCGGACATCGCGCTGCGGGTCGCCGTCCAGCCCGGCGGGTGCTCGGGCCTTCGGTACGCGATGTACCTGGACGATCAGCTCACCGAGAAGGACGTCGCCGAGGAGCAGTTCGGCGTCCGCGTCGTGATCGACCGCATGAGCGTGCCGTACCTCTCCGAGGCCAAGATCGACTTCGTGGACTCGCTCGAGGCCTCGGGGTTCACGATCGACAACCCGGTCGCGACCGGCTCGTGCGCCTGCGGGCACTCGTTCCACTGATCCGGGCGACCCGGACCGAGATCCCGCTCAGGTGGCGTCGAGCGCGGCCCGCACCCCGTCCCTGAGCTCGTCGAGCTCGTCCTGCGTGATGATCAGCGCGGGGGAGACTTGGAGCGCGCCGATCCCCAGCGCCCGCGTCAGGATCCCGTTCGACCTACAGGCCGCCACCACGCGGGCCGGGAGACCGGCATCGGCCTCGAGCGCCTGGGTGGAGAACTGGATCGCCGCGAGCACTCCGGTGCCGGCGCGGACCTCGCCGACGAGCGGGTGGTCGGCCAGCGGAGCCAGGGTGGTGGCGAGATCCCGCTCAAGCTCGAGCGCACGCTTGGGCAGCGCCTCGCGCTCGATCACGTCGAGGTTCGCGAGCGCGGCCGCCGCCGCCGTCGCGTGACCCGAATAGGTGTAGCCGTGCCGCCAGAGGCCGGTGCCGGGTTGCCAGAAGGGTTCGGCCACCCAAGGGGCCGCTATCACCGCGCCCATGGGGAGGTAGCCGCTCGTGATGCCCTTCGCGCACGTCAGGATGTCGGGCTCGAGGTGCCACCGCGCGCTCGCGAACCAGTCGCCGACGCGCCCGAACCCCGTGATGACCTCGTCCGCGACGAAGAGCACGCCGGTCTCGCGGCAGATCGCGCGGACCTCGGCCAGGTACCCGTCCGGCGGCGCGAACACCCCCCCGGCGCCGATCACGGGTTCGCAGAAGAACGCGGCCACCCGCTCGGGACCGGCCGCCACGATCGCATCGTGGAGGGCCGCGGGGGAATCCCAGGCGATCTTCATCACGTCGCCGACCAGTGGGCCGTGTCCGGCCGCGTTCGCCTCGATGCCGGCGAGGCTCGTCCCGGCGACATGCATCCCGTGGTACGCGTGCTGACGGGTGACCAGGAGCGTGCGGTCGGTCTGACCGCGGAGCTGCCAGTACCTGCGGGCCATCTTCGTCGCCGTGTCGATCGAGTCCGACCCGCCGCTCGTCAGGAAGACCTTCGAGTCGGGGACCGGCGCGAGGCCCGCGACGCGCTCCGCGAGCTGGATCGCCGGCCGGTTCGACTGGTCGCCGAAGGTCGAGTACGCCGACAGGCGCACCATCTGCCGGTACGCTGCGTCGGCGATCTCCTCGCGCCCGTAGCCCACGTTGCAGTACCACAGGGCTGCGGTCGCATCGAGGTAGCGACGCCCGTGCTCGTCCCAGACGTGCGCACCCTCGCCCCGGTCGATGACGAGCTGGCCGCCGGACTCGACCGCGGCCATGTCGGCGAAGGAGTGCCAGAAAGACCCCACGGGCTCGCTCACGGTAGCAGTCGTATCGGGCACGGTCGCTAGGTCCTTTGAACTGTCAGGAGGGCTCGTACGCGAGGTTCGGACGCAGCCAGGTCTCCGTCTGACGCCGGTCCATCCCGCACCGGGCCGCGTACTCCTCGACCTGGTCGCGACCCAGGCGCCCGACGTTGAAGTACCGGGCCGCCGGGTGCGCGAAGTACAGGCCCGAGACGCTGGCCGCGGGCGTCATCGCGAAGTGCTCGGTCAGGTCGATGCCGGCACTCCGGGCATCCAACAGCTCGAACAGCGTCGCCTTGCGCGTGTGGTCGGGGCAGGCCGGGTAGCCGAACGCGGGCCGGATCCCGCGGTAGCGTTCGGCGAGCAGGTCGTCGCCGCTCATCGCCGGCCCCGACTCGTACCACTCGCGCCGGGCGCGCTCGTGCAGCCACTCGGCGAACGCCTCCGCCAGGCGGTCGGCAAGCGCCTTGACCATGATCGCGTGGTAGTCGTCGAGGTCCTTCTCGAACCGTCCCGCGAGCTCATCGGCCCCGAGGCCGGCGGTTACGGCGAACGCACCGATGTGGTCCACGAGTCCCGTCTCTGCGGGCGCGACGTAGTCTGCGAGCGATCTGCTGGGCCGGTCGTCGCCGTGGTCGGCCTGTTGCCGGAGCATCGGGAACCGCGGGCCGTCCGAGAGCACCACGTCGTCCCCTTCGGCCGACGCCGGCCAGAACCCGTAGACGCCTCTTGCCGAGAGCGAACGGTCGGCCACGATCCCGTCGAGGAGGTCGTTCGCGGCCTCGAACAGTTCCCGGGCGGCCTCGCCGTGCCGCGGATGGTCGAGGATCTGCGGGTAGCGGCCCTTCAGCTCCCATGCGGTGAAGAAGAACGTCCAGTCGATATACGGGCGCAGCTCGGCCAGTTCCGGTTCGACCACCCGGGCGCCGGTGAACGCCGGCTCGGGGAGGTCCTGCCGGCGCCAGACGATCGGCGTTCTGCGCTCGGTCGCGACCCGGTACGGGAGCAGCGGCTGGGCCTCGCGCTCCGCGTGGAGAAGACGGAGGCGCTCCTGGTCCTCGCGGTTGACGTGGTCGAGCTTGGAACGCCGGTCGGGGTCGAGGAGATCCGAGACGACGCCCACGACGCGGGAGGCGTCGACGACGTGGACCACGGGCTGGCCGTACTCGGGCGCGATCCGAACGGCGGTGTGCTGCCGGGAAGTGGTGGCGCCGCCGATCAGCAACGGAAGGTCGAGCCCGCGCCGCTCCATCTCCTTGGCGACCCCTTCCATCTCGCCGAGCGATGGGGTGATGAGCCCCGAGCAGCCGACGATGTCGCAGCCCTCGGCGGCCGCGGTATCGAGGAGGACGTCGGGCGGGACCATCACGCCGAGATCGATCACCTCGTAGTTGTTGCACCCCAGCACGACGCCCACGATGTTCTTGCCGATGTCGTGCACGTCCCCCTTGACCGTGCACAGGATCACCTTGCCCTGGGCGCGAACCCCCTCGGGGCCGAGGCGGAGCTTCTCCTGCTCCATGTACGGCTCCAGGTACGCGACGGCGCGCTTCATCGCCCGCGCGCTCTTGACGACCTGGGGCAGGAACATCTTGCCCGAGCCGAACAGGTCGCCGACGACCTGCATCCCGGCCATCAGCGGGCCCTCGATCACGTCGAGCGGTCGTTCGTGGGCCCGGCGCGCCTCCTCCGTGTCCTCCTCGATGAACTCGTCGATCCCGTGGACGAGCGCGTGCTTGAGGCGCTCCTCGACGGTCGACTCACGCCACGACAGGTCGAGCTCCTTCTTCATGGCGCCGCCCTTGACGGTCTCGGCGAACGAGACCATGCGCTCGGTCGCGTCAGGCCGCCGGTCGAAGACGATGTCCTCGACGTGCTCGAGCAGGTCGGCGGGGATGTCCTCGTAGAGGGCGATCTGCCCGGCGTTGACGATCGCCATGTCGAGGCCCGCGGCGATCGCGTGGTACAGGAACGCTGAGTGGATCGCCTCGCGGACGGCGTCGTTGCCCCGGAAGCTGAAGGACAGGTTCGAGACGCCCCCCGAGACCTTGACGCCTGGCAGCCGCTCCTTGAGCAGCCGGGTGGCCTCGATGAACGCCGTGCCGTACGCGTTGTGCTCCTCGATCCCGGTCGCGATCGCGAGGATGCAGGGGTCGACGACGATGTCCTCGGGCACGTAGCCGGCCCGGTCGATCAGGAGCCCTACCGAGCGCTCGAGGATCTCGAGCTTGCGTTCGACCGTGTCGGCCTGTCCCTGCTCATCGAACGCCATCACGACCACGGCCGCGCCGTAGCGCTTGACGCGATGCGCCTTCTCGAGGAACTCCTCCTCGCCCTCCTTCAGGCTGATCGAGTTCACGATGCCCTTGCCCTGGAGGCACTTCAGGCCGGCCTCGAGCACATCCCACTTCGAGGAGTCGACCATCACCGGGACGCGCGCGATCTCGGGCTCGGTCGCGATCAGGTTGAGGAACGTCGTCATGGCCTTCACGCCGTCGAGCAGGTCGGCGTCCATGTTCACGTCGAGCATGTTCGCTCCGCTGCGGACCTGGTCGGCGGCGATCTCGACCGCGGCCTGGTAGTCGCCGGCCTCGATCAACCGGCGGAATCGAGCCGAGCCGGTGACGTTCTGGCGCTCGCCGATCATCACGAAGCCCGTCTCCGGTGTGATCGAGAATGGTTCCAGCCCGCTGAACGAGGTGACGCTCCGCTCGGGCGGCACCCTCCGCGGCGGGAGGCCGTCCACGGCGGCGGCGATCGCCCGCACGTGCTCGTCGGTGGTCCCGCAGCACCCGCCGAGGATGTTCGCGAGGCCGCTCTCGGCGAACTCGCGCAGGTACTTCGAGGTGATCTCGGGGCGCTCGTCGTAGCCACCGAACGCGTTCGGCAGGCCGGCGTTCGGGTGGCAGGTCGTGAAGACGGGCGCGATCCGCGCAAGGGACTCGAGGTACGGGCGCATCTCGGCCGCCCCGAGCGCGCAGTTCACGCCGACGCTGAAGGGTTTCGCGTGGGTGATCGAGAGCCAGAACGCGTCGACGGTCTGGCCCGAGAGCGTCCGGCCGCTCCGATCGGTGATCGTGACCGAGATCATGAGCGGCACCTCGGGCGCCACATCGCTCGCCGCCGCGATTGCCGCCTTGGCGTTCAGCGTGTCGAAGATCGTCTCGATCAGCAGCACGTCGATCCCGCCCTCGACGAGCCCACGGATCTGCTCCGCGTACGCCTCGGCCATCCGGTCGAACGAGACCGTCCGGTACGCCGGCTCGTTCACGCGCGGTGACAGCGAGAGGGTCTGGTTCGTCGGACCGACGGACCCGGCGACGAACCGATCGGGGCCGAACGCGTCGGCCGCGCCACGGGCGATCCGGGCGCCCGCCACGTTGAGGTCGAAGACGGCCTCCTCGAGGCCGTAGTCCGCCTGGGCGATCGCCGTGGCGGTGAACGTGTTGGTCGTGACGATGTCCGCGCCGGCCGCGAGGTAGGAGCGATGGATGTCCTCCACGACGTCGGGGCGCGTGAGATTCAGGAGGTCGGGATCGCCGGCGACGTCGTGCGGGTGATCCCGGAAGCGTTCGCCGCGGTAGTCGCCGTCGGCGAGGGTCCGGGCCTGGATCGCCGTCCCATAGGCGCCGTCGAGCACGAGGATCCGTTCGGCCAGCAGCGCCTCGAGTCGTTCTCGCACGGGTCAACGCTAGCGTCCGTGCTCCGGCGTGACCAGCAAGCGAGGGCCTCGTTCCGTCGAGGCCGGCACGTGGGGTACGCTGCCGGGTCCAGGGTTCGTCGAGGCGGCGGAGGAAGCGGGCCTGCACGGCTTGATCGCGTCCGACAACGGCGACGCCTCGCTCGTCCCGCTGCCGTTCGCGGCGAACGCCCGGCAGACATAGC
>Ga0207647_10002810_pt1 | contig 13132 bp, 14 predicted proteins | sample KBSCornC2_FD_184295 | JGI IMG/M metagenome (GOLD analysis project Ga0207647, IMG submission 184295) | Corn rhizosphere microbial communities from Kellogg Biological Station, Michigan, USA - C2 (SPAdes) (version 2) | ecosystem: Host-associated > Plants > Roots > Rhizosphere ...
CGCCGCCTACATCCGCTATGCGGCGCTCAATCCCTATTGGTACGTGCCGTCCGACCTCGCCGGCGAGGACGTCGCCCAATATGTCGTGAAGTACGGCCTCAAATATCTCGACGAATATGGCTATGAGGTCGTCGACGACTGGACTCCCAATCCGACGATCATCGACCCGAAGACGATCGATTGGCAGGGCGTCGTCGACGGGAAGGTCGACGTGCTGATCCGCCAGAAGCCGGGGCCGAAGAACTTCATGGGGCGGATCAAGTTCATGTTCCCCAACCAGTTCGGTGTCTATCTGCACGACAATCCGCGGCGCGAGCTGTTCGAAAAATCGGTCCGTTATTTCAGCGGTGGCTGCGTCAGGCTCGAGGATGCATGGCGGTTGAGCAAATGGCTGTTCCACCGCGACCTGACCTGGGAAGGCGCCGGTCCGGAGGAGCCGGTGCCGCTGGCGCAACCCGTGCCGGTCTACATCACCTATTTGACCGCGATGCCAGATGGGCAGACGATCGCTTATTACGACGATGCTTATGGGCGCGACAAAGCGCAGATGGCGGCCAGCGACAGCAAGTCAGACCAGAGCTCGGTCGCGAGCCGCTAGGGCCGCCACCAGTTCGGAGCGAAGGTGACGTCTTGCGCGATCGCGCGGCCGGATGCATCGCGAGCGGGACTGAATCGCACATATTCGATCGTCAGCTGACACATCAGCGAATCCGCGGTCGCGTTGCCGCTGCTTCGGACAACCCGGCAATTTGAGACAGTCCCATCGGGGTTCACGCGGATCGTGATGGCGACACTGCCGGCGGCCATTCCGCTGTCGGCCAGGCGGCGATATTCGCGATTGGGGATCTTGGTGATCTTCCGCGCCGGGGTGAAGCCGGTCGTGTCCCCGCCGCCACCTGCACCGCTTCCCAAGCCACCCGCGCCGGTGCCGGTGCCGCTGACGGCACCACCTGACCTGGTCGCGCTGCCAGCGCCCGCGACTTTCGCCGCGGGAACGGGAGAGGGGGCCGGAAGCTTGGGCTGAGGAGCGACCACAGGGGTCGGCTCGGCCTTCTTAGCCGCCGCTCCCTCGGGCTTCTTCATCGCCTGCGGCTTGGGAGAGGGCTTGGGCGGCTCGACCGGCGGCGGTGGCGGCTGCATGAGATTGAAGGTCTTCAACGGCTCGACCAGCTGTCGCACCATCGAAACGTTGAGCCCGCTGAGGATGATCGCCGCCAGCGCCACGTGAACCAGCACGACCCCGGCGATCGCTTTCGCCTGGTCGGGCCGGTCTGCGGTTCCACGATAGCTGGACATCGCTCGTCTCTGCGAAAGAACGCCTGTTGCCAGCCAAGGTTTACGTCGAACGCGCCTTCGCCTCGGCGGCGAAATCGGCGTTCTTCCGCTCGGGTCCTATTGCCGTCCAGACCGCAATAAGGACCGCCATCGTGCCGCCGAAGATCGCCAGCGCGAGCCCGTAATCATTGCCGTGGCTCTCCGCGATTTGCGCCTGGAAGACCGCGTTCTTCGACGTGATCAGATTGCCGAGCTGGTAGGCGAATCCGGGAAACAAAGCTCGCACGGCGGGCGGCGAGAGCTCGTTCAGGTGCACCGGAACGATGCCCCACGCGCCCTGCACCGCGACCTGCATCAGGAAGGCTCCGATGGCGAGCAGGAGGGGCGTGGCGGTGAACGCCCAGAGCGGAATGATTGGCAGCGCGAGGACCGAGGCGATGATGATCGTGCGCTTGCGGCCGATCTTCTCGGACCAAATCCCGAAGCCGATCCCGCCGACGATCGCGCCCACGTTCATGATCGCTGTCAGCGTCCCGGTGAGGTGCGTTGAGAAATGGTGCTGCTGCTGGAGGAAGGTCGGGTAAAGGTCCTGGGTGCCATGGCTGAACGCGTTGAACGCGGCCATCAGCACGATCATGTAAAGCGCGATCTTCCAGTAGCGCAGCAGCTCAGCAATCGGGTTGACCCGGGGTGTCGCGCGCTGCGCCTCGAACACCGGGCTCTCCTTCACATGGATACGGATGAGAAGGACGAGCAGCGCCGGCGCGACGCCGACCATGAACATGCCCCGCCAGCCGATCGTGTCGAACAGCAGGAAATAGACCAGGCTGGCGACGAAATAGCCGGAGGGATAGCCGCTCTGCAGCAGGCCCGAGACGGGCCCGCGAAGCTTCGCCGGAATCGATTCCATGACCAGGCTGGCGCCAAGGCCCCATTCGCCGCCCATCGCGATTCCGAACAGGAACCGGAGAACCAGCAGAGCGGTGAGCGACGGCGCGAAGCCCGAGGCGAACTCGAACACCGAAAAGAGGATGATGTCGGCCATGAGGACTGGGCGCCGGCCGAAACGCTCGGCGAGCCAGCCGAACACGAATGCGCCGATCGGGCGCGCGGCGAGCGTCAGGAAAATCGCGGAGGACACAGCGGCGATATCGGTACCGAACTCGGCGGCGATCGCCTTCAGCATGAAGACCAAAAGGAAGTAATCGAACGCATCGAGCGTCCAGCCGAGATAGCTCGCCCAGATCGCGCTGCGCTGCGACGGCTCGAGCGATTTCAGGTCCGCGATCACGCTCATCGGCTTCTCCCCAGGAGCCTTCTACTGCCCGGCGGTCGGGTCGTCGGCAAGCCGGGACGGCCGCAGCAGGTTACAGGGAATTCATGGAACAGCGGATTTCAAGCTCGCGTTGCGGGCCAGGTAGATGAAGGAGGCCCAAGATGAAAATTCTCGCTGCACTTGGCGTTGCGTCGGCCATCGCCATGATCGCGAGCACCCCCGCGGAGGCCCGGCAGGGTTGCGGACCGGGATTTCACCGGGCCTACAACGGGATGTGCCGTCCGAACCGCGATATGCAAATGCGGCGCATGCAATATGTCGAAGGCCGCTATTATGGCGGTCACGGCTATTGGTATCACAACCGCTGGTACCAGCATCGGCATCGCCGCAACGGCGTCTGGATCTACCTCTAGATCCTAGGACGCGCAGGGGGCCGGCGTAACGCCGCCCACGGCGGAGGGACGATCACTACGGAGATCGCGGCCGTGTCGCGCCGTCGGTTCGGGCCCGTTGCCCAGCCCACGCCATAGCGCGCTGTTGAAGGCGGCTGTGTCGAGGCGATCCTCCTTGCTGAAGTCCTGGCCCTTCATCGCCGCTGCCCAATAAGCGGCAGTGTGAGCCGGGCACTCTGCCGAGGCGCGCTCCGCGGTCGGCACGAAGCGATCTCGCGCAATCGGGAGCTGCGTCGAGCGCAGCGGGTTCGCGGCCTCGGCGCGATAGGTCCATTGCGACTGCTTCGGGTCGAACAGGTCGGCCATGGGCGCCGCAAGTGCGTCGTTGAGCCCGAGCGGCTTCAAGCCGAGCACCGTTTCGATGGTCCTCAGCAAGTTCAACGTCGTGTAGCGGGTGGAGATCACGGCCCCATGGCGGACGTACGGCCCGACGACGAACGCCGGCGCGCGGCGCGCGTCGACATGGTCCGTGCCGTTCTGCGCATCGTCCTCGATGATGAAGACCAAGGTCGAACTGGCGGCTTTGCCGCGCGCGATCCGCTCGACAACCTTGCCAATCGCGAAATCATTGTCGGCCATTTGTGTTTCGACCGTGTTCACGCCGTCGATCGCCTGGTCGAACGAGCCGAAATGGTCGTTGCCGAGACGTAGCAAGGTGAGCGCGGGAAGCGTGCCCGCGGCCTCCTGCCGGCCATATTCGCGCTCCCATTCGCGTTCGCGCCAAAAGTCCGGGAGCTTAAGGTCGAAGCCGCGGTAATAGGGGTCGCTGCGGGTCGCGAGCAGCCGGTCGCCCGGCGTGTAGATGCGGCGGCGCTCCTTGAACGGCTCCCGGATCAGCGGCATTCCGCCGGGCGCCGAGGGATCGTAGTTGGACGCGTCGGAGAAACCGTAGTTGCGCACCGACAGCCCGGCGCGGATCGCCGCATCCCACAGATAGCCCTGGTCGGGCTTGTCGTCCTCGTCGGGGTCAGGCGTGGTCAGCAGAGCGGGTCCGGGCAGGAGATCGGGATCTTTCGACAGCGTCGGATCGGTCGCATAGCGCTCCGCCATCGTCTGCTGCGGATGGATGTTGCGGAGGATTTCCTCGGATTCATACGACAGACCACGGTCCGCATAGGTCACCGGCACGCTCTTCTCGAGCAGGTCGGTTGCGCGCGCCGCGGTCGACCACGACCACCCCGCCGCCGATACTTCCCCTGAATCGTAGAAATTATCGAGCGTGACGAACTGGCGCGCGAGCCGGTGATGGTTCGGCGAGAGGTCCTTTCCGAGGATCGCAAGGTGCGGGTCGCCGTTGCCCACGTCGAGGTCGCCGAGAACCTGGTCATAGGTGCGGTTCTCCTTGATGATGAAGACCACGTGCTTGATGCGGGCGCGAACGGCCGCCATTCGGGCGACCGCCGCGGCGCGTTCAGCGGCATTCGGCAGGCCGATGTTGCCGGCGACCTGAAGCGTGGTTGCGGCCAAGCCGTGAGGGTCCGGCAGCGGGATCTCGGTCAGCCCAGCCTTTTCGAGCTGCCAGATATACTGGTTCGCCGCGCCGCAGGCGCTGGGCTGACCGCGATACTTGGCGAGCGCGGGCCTGCATCCGAGCGGATTGGGGCCGGGCGGACTCTTGCGGTTCGCCACGAACAGCCGGGTGCCGCTGGCATCGGTGGCGACGGCGCTCGGGTACCAGCCGGTCGGGACCAACGCCTGCACCGTGCCGTCACTGACGATGCCGAGTGCGTTGATGCCGCCGAGCGTCACCAGCAGCCGTCCGTCTGGAAGCTGCGCGAGGCCATTGGGGTTCAGGCCCTTGCCGAGCGGCGGGGCGGCGAGCGCGGCCGGCAAGGCAAGGCGCGGTTCGGCGACGAGGCGGCGGCTGGCGAAGTCGACAACGGCGAGCCGGTCGTCATTGTCTTCGGTCGCAAAGAGACGGTTGGCCCTGCGATCGACGAGCAGCGCAGTCGGCTGCCCGATCGTCTTCACGCGACCGTCGACGCGGACCGCGTTGTCTGAAATCGACAATGCGACGAGCTGGCGATCGCGCGGCGACGAAACCCACGCGTGGCCCCTATCGGTCCAGGCGACCGCAAAGGGGAATTCGCCGCCGGGAACGCCGCGTTGCGCCGGGTTGATCTTCCCGGGGCGAAGGTCCTGCTCGGCGATGACCGCCTGTCTGCCCAGATCGACCAGGCTGACCGAATCGTTGTAATAATTGGCAACGAGCGCGCGGCGGCCGTCGGGGCTGACCGCGACCCCAGCGGTCTGGGGGAGGACGTCCGGGCCGAGCCCCGCCTTGTGGCCGAGCGCGATCTTGCCCGTTGCCTCGAAGTTCGAGCCGCGGCGGCCGAACACAAAAAGCGCGTCGTCCGCTCCACCGCCGACGACGAAGGCGCTTCCGTCCGGCAGCCACGCGATGCCGCCGAAGCTGTTCGGGACCTGCAGCGTCTGGAGCCATTGCGCGTGCGGGCCGGTGATGGAGTAACGGAAGATATATTGGGTCGACTGCGCCGGCAGGAGTTTGCCGTCGGCGCCGTTGAAATGATTGTAGCCGCTGGTCAGCACGAGCATCTCGCGCTTGTCGGGACTGACCGCGATGGCCGAAGCGCCGTCCGCGATATAAGTCGGGTGCGGGCCGACGTTGGTGACGAGCGGCGTGTAGGTGGCTGCAGGCGCGGCAGTGGGCGTCAGGGCCTGGTTGGTCGGCAGCATTTGCTGTGCGGTCTGGGCGAACGCTGGAGCCGCAGTTGCGGCGATCACGGCTGCGGAAACCAGCAACGTACGCATATTCACCCTCCCGGCGCAGACGCGACTGGAAACGGCTTATGACAGTCGGAGCTCAGGCGGAAGGCTCGCTCTCGCCTGCTCGCCGCGCGAGCCATTGTTCGAGCCATTTGATCGTATAGTCGCCAGCGAGGAACTCGGGGTCGCGGACCAGCCGCTGGTGCAGCGGAATCGTGGTCTTCATCCCCTCGACGACGAACTCCTCGAGCGCGCGCTTCAAGCGCATGATGCATTCGTCGCGATTCCGTCCGTAGACGATCAGCTTGCCGATCATGCTGTCGTAGAACGGGGGCACGCGATAGCCGGTGTAGAGGCCGCTATCCACCCGGACGTGCATTCCGCCCGGCGCGACGTAATTCTTCACCAGCCCTGGCGACGGAGCGAACGTCTCGGGATCCTCGGCATTGATCCGGCACTCGATCGCGTGCCCGTGCAGCTCGACGTCCTCCTGGCGGCAGGTCAGGCCTTCGCCGGAAGCAACTCGAATCTGCTCGCGAACCAGGTCCATGTCGCTGATCATCTCGGTCACCGGGTGCTCGACCTGGAGTCGCGTGTTCATCTCGATGAAATAGAACTCGCCATTCTCGTAGAGGAACTCGATGGTGCCGGCGCCGCGATAGCCCATCTCGGCCATCGCCTTGCGCACGCGCTCGCCCATCATCTCCCGTTCGACCCGGCTGATCACCGGCGAAGGAGCTTCCTCGAGGACCTTCTGGTGCCGCCGCTGGAGTGAGCAATCGCGTTCGCCGAGATGGATCGCCTCGCCATTGCCATCGCCGAACACCTGGAACTCGATGTGCCGCGGATCGGCGAGATATTTCTCCATATAGACTGTGTCGTCGCCGAACGCGGAGCGGGCTTCGGCGGCCGCCTGGCTCATCAGGCTGTCGAGCTGACTCTCCTCGGGCACGACCTTCATCCCGCGCCCGCCGCCGCCCGAGGCAGCCTTGATCAGGACCGGATAGCCGATTTCCGATGCGAGCTTCTTCGCCTGCGCGACGCTGGTGATGGGGCCATCCGAGCCGGGCACCAGCGGCAGGCCGAGCTTGGCCGCGGTGCGCTTGGCTTCGATCTTGTCACCCATCGTCCGGATGTGCTCGGGCTTGGGGCCGATCCAGACGATGTTGTGGCTTTCGACGATCTCGGCGAACTGCGCATTCTCCGACAGGAAGCCGTAGCCGGGATGAATGGCATCGGCGTGGACCACTTCCGCGGCCGAGATGATGTTGGGGATATTGAGGTAGGATTCGGTCGCCGGCGGCGGACCGATGCACACCGTTTCGTCGGCGAGGCGCACGTGCATTGCGTCCGCGTCGGCGGTCGAGTGCACCGCGACCGTGGTGATGCCCATCTCGTGACAGGCCCGATGGATTCGAAGCGCGATCTCGCCGCGGTTGGCGATCAGGACCTTGTTGATTTTCATCAACCGATGATCACCAGCGGCTGATCGAACTCGACCGGCTGGCCGTCGGCGATGAGGATCTTCTTGATGACTCCGCCCTCGGGAGCGGTGATCGGGTTCATCACCTTCATCGCTTCGACGATCAGCAATGTGTCGCCCGCTTTGATGGCCTTGCCGACCTCCACGAACGCAGCCGCACTCGGCTCGGGCGAGAGATAGGCGGTTCCGACCATGGGCGACTTGACCGTCGTTCCGGTGACTTCCTCGGCAGCCGGAGCGGCTACGTCCTCCTTGCCGTGCATCGGCGGCGCGGAGAGGGCGGGCGCTGCGGCAGGCGCGGACAGAGCAGCCGGGGCGCCGATCACCGCAGCAGGCTCGCGCTTGACCTTGATCCGCCGGTCGCCGTCCGCGACTTCGATCTCGGTCAACTCGTTCTCGGTCAGCAGATTGGCGAGCTCACGTACCAGCTTCGGATCGATGCGCATTGCGCTCTTCTCGCCGGAGCCGACGGAGTCCTTGGGTTGGGGCATCTTACTTCCTGCACCTGTTCGGGGCAGCGCTCTGTCACGCGATGGCCTTTCCGTCCACCCTCCACGCGCCTATTGGCAGCACGCGATGAACGTCGACGAGGCGATTGGAATCCGGGTCAATGGGGAGGCTCGGCGCGTTGCCGGAGGCATGAGCGTTGCAGAGATGGTCGGGAGCCTTGGGCTCGATCCGGCGAAGGTCGCGGTCGAGCGCAATCGGGAGATCGTCCCGCGGTCGCTGCTCGGGGAAGTGCGGGTCGAGGACGGCGATCAGTTTGAAATCGTGCATTTCGTTGGAGGCGGGTGAGTGACCGCGCAGCAGGACATCAAGGCGGACACCTGGACGGTCGCCGGGCGCACCTTCAGCTCGCGGCTGATCGTCGGGACGGGCAAGTACAAGAGCCTCGAGGAGAATGCGGCCGCCGTCGAAGCGTCGGGCGCCGAGATCGTGACCGTCGCGGTGCGGCGGGTGAATATCTCCGATCCTACTCAGCCGCGCCTGACCGATTTCATCGACCCCAGGGCGGTCACCTATCTCCCGAATACCGCGGGTTGCTTCACCGCCGACGAGGCGATCCGAACGCTTCGGCTCGCGCGCGAGGCGGGCGGGTGGAACCTCGTGAAGCTCGAAGTGCTGGGCGAGGCGAAGACCCTTTACCCGGACATGCGCGAGACGCTGCGCGCGACCGAGGTCCTGGTGAAGGAGGGCTTCGAGCCGATGGTTTACTGCGTCGATGATCCCATCGCCGCGAAGCAGCTCGAAGAGGCCGGAGCGGTCGCGATCATGCCGCTGGGCGCACCGATCGGGTCGGGACTGGGAATCCAGAATGTCGTGACTATCCGCCTCATCGTCGAAGGCGCTGGTGTGCCGGTGCTGGTCGACGCCGGTGTCGGCACGGCGAGCGATGCCGCCGAAGCGATGGAGCTCGGCTGCGACGGAGTGCTGATGAACACCGCCATCGCCGAAGCCAAGGATCCGGTGCTGATGGCGCGCGCGATGAAGGCTGCGGTCGAGGCGGGGCGGCTCGCCTATCTTGCGGGGCGCATGCGGAAGCGCCGCTACGCCGATCCGTCGAGCCCGCTGGCGGGGCTCATTTAGTCGCAGTCACGATGTGCGCCGACATCGGCGCTTCAAAGCCGTTGGGTCCCTCGAATTGCCGCAATGCGACTTCGGCCGCGTCGGCCGCTGTAGCGAGTGCGTCCGGTCCGCTCTTCTCAATCTCCGAACGCATGGGGGTACCCTGCGTCAGGCCGATTGCAGCATCGCGTGCCGAGGGGGCGCGGCTGATAAGCTCGATCGTTTCGACATTGACGTCATTGAATCCTGCAGCACGCAGGTCGTGCTCGATCACGCTTGTGTCGAAATAACGAAAGGGAATGCGCTCGTAGAAGGCGGCGGCATGCTCGGGAAAGAGATCAGCCACCGCGCGGCCGGCGACACGCGTCGCAAGATTGCGATCGATGCTGTTCCAGATCGCAATCAGGTAGGATCCGCCGGTTCTCAGCACGCGAGCCGCCTCGCCATGTCCCTTCACTTTGTCCGGGAAGAACATCACGCCGAACTGACAGGCGACGAGGTCGAACGTCGCGTCGTCGAAGGGTAGCGCCAATGCGTCCGCAAACTCAAAGCGGACGTTGGGAGCGTCGAGGCGCTGCGCGGCTCGTTTGAGCATTGGCAGGTTGAGGTCCGTCGCGACGATCTCCGACTTCGGCAAGGTCTCATGCAGCGCCTCGGTCAATATGCCCGTTCCGGCAGCGGTCTCGAGGATGCGCTTCGAATGAATAACCTGCGCCCGCTCAGCGAGAATCTTTGCGTAGGGCCGGAACAGCAGGGGGACCATATATTGGTCGTAGATCGCCGGAATCGAACCAGCGAAAATTGTGTCCGTACCCATGGGAACGCCTGCTCTCCTTCGCTGGTTCTGGTGCAGGTCGGTTTCATGACAGACTTCGCATCCGCACGCGAGGCGATGGTCGAGCGGCAGCTCAAGCGCCGCGGCATCAGCGAGCCGGAAATCCTCGAGGCATTCCGGGCCGTGCCGCGCGAAGCGTTCATCAACGACGAATTTGCGCACCTCGCCTACGGCGACCACCCGCTGCCGATTGAGGCGAACCAGACCATCTCGCAGCCGTACATCGTGGCGCTGACGATCCAGGCCGCGGAGATCAAGCCGGGAGACAAGGTGCTCGAGGTCGGCGCCGGGTCCGGCTACGCGGCCGCGGTCATCAGCCGGATCGCCGGCAGGGTGATCGGCATCGAGCGCCAGCACGATTTGGTCGAGGTCGCGCGCGAGCGGCTGAACCGCCTCGGCTATGACAATGTCGAGATTGTGGAAGGCGACGGGACCAAGGGTTGCCCGGCGCACGCTCCGTTCGACGCGATCGTCGCCGCGGCGAGCGGTAGCCACGTGCCGCACTCCTTCATCGAACAGCTGCGCGACGGCGGGCGCATCGTCATGCCGCTCGGCGGAGCCGGCTGGGTCCAGGAGCTGATCAAAATGACGAAGCGACCCGACGGCACGGTCGATCGCGAGAACCTGGGTGGGGTGCGCTTCGTTCCCCTGATCGGGGCAGAGGGCTGGAAGGATGCTTGATACCGAACTCGACACCCTGCCGCGGCTGATCGCCGATGCCGCCGAGCAACTGCCGCACATCGACGACCCACGCTTCGGCAGCTTCTTGGATCGTTTCGGCGACGCGCGCGTGGTGCTTCTCGGCGAAGCGAGCCACGGCACGAGCGAATTCTACCGAGCGCGAGCAGAGATCTCGCGTCGGCTGATCGAGCGTCACGGCTTCACGATCGTCGCGGTGGAGTCAGACTGGCCGGATGCCGCAACCGTCGATCGCTACGTCCGCCATCGCCCCTGGCGCGAAGGCGAGCTCAGGGCTTTCGAGCGCTTCCCGACCTGGATGTGGCGCAATCGCGAGTTCGACAAGTTCATTCGCTGGATGCGCGAGCACAATTCGCAGCGGCCATATGATCGGATGTGCGGCTTCTACGGCCTCGACCTCTACAACCTCAGCGGGTCCATGCAGGCGGTAATCGATTTCCTCGAGCGCGAGGACCCCGAGCTCGCCCGGCTGGCGCACAAGAGATATGGCTGCCTGGAGCCGTGGGCCGAGGAGCCACAGCTCTATGGGCGCAACGCGCTGCTCGAAGGGTACGCGCGCTGCGAGGTCGGCGCGGTGCAGATGCTGAAGGACCTCCTGAAGAAGCAGATCGATTGCTTCGGCGAAGAATCCGACGAGTGGCTCGACGCGCAGGCCAATGCGCGGCTGGTGAAGGACGCCGAGGCTTACTACCGGGTGATGTACTACGGCTCGGCGGAGAGCTGGAACCTGCGCGATACGCACATGTTCGACGCGCTCAACATGATCCTCGATGCCAAGGGGCCTGGCGCCAAGGCGATCGTCTGGGCGCACAACAGTCATATCGGCAATGCGGCGTTCACCGACATGGGGCAGCGGCGCGAGGAGATTAACATCGGCCAGCTGTCGAAGGAGAAGTGGGACGCCAAGGCTCGGTTGATCGGGTTCGGGACGCATAGTGGCACGGTCGCGGCGGCGGACGATTGGGACGCGCCGATGAAGATCAAGCAGGTCCGGCCGTCGCTACCCGAGAGCTACGAGCGCGCGAGCCACGACAGCGAGGTGCCCCGCTTCCTGCTCGACCTTCGCGAAGGCGAGGTCGGACGCGATGTCCGCGAAGGGCTGATGGAGCCGCGGCTCGAGCGGTTCATCGGCGTCATCTACCGGCCACAGACCGAGCGCTGGAGCCATTACAGCGAGGCGATTCTGCCCAAGCAGTTCGACGCTTGGGTGTGGTTCGACGAGACCCACGCCGTCACTCCGCTGCCGGGCGAGATGCGGCCGGGCGAAGCGGCGCCGCACGAGGAAGAGACCTATCCGTTCGGGCTCTAAGGAGGGGGTGCGATGAGCGACGACGAACGCGCGATCCGCGAGGTCGTCGAGACGTGGATGGATGCCAGCCGCCGCGGGGAAGTCGCAACCGTTCTCGACCTCATGACCGACGACGTTCTGTTCATGACGCCCGGGCGCGAGCCGTTCGGCAAGGAGGAATTCCGCGCGCAATCGGAGGCGATGCGCGGCGTTACGATCGACGGCAAAGCGCAGATCCGCGAATTGAGAATCCTCGGTGACTGGGCATGGATCCGCAACCATATCGACCTCACCGTGACTTCGCCGGAAGGCGAGCAAGCGCGCCGTTCAGGCTACACGCTTTCCATCCTGAACAAGGGCGTCGACGGGGGATGGCGGCTGATCCGCGATGCCAATCTCGTTAGCTGAAATCGGCGACGAAATTCACCAAGATCAGCAACACCCGATCACAAGTTTTTGCATGTAAAAATCACTTTTAAATATGGTGAAGGGCGATAAGGTTATCGAGTCGTCGCGACTCCCATTGCAGGAGGATGAAAGCGCCTATGCCTCGTGCCTGTTTGCCACCGCTCGATCACGCCAGCTTCGCAAACTCACCAACCATTTCGCCGTTACAGGGGGCCGCAGTTGCGGAACCGGGCAAATGGACGCTCGAGCTGCTCCGCGATCAACGCATGACTCCGGAAGAGCTCGCGCGGTTCGTCAACGACTTCCTGGCGCGAAGCAGCATTATTTGAAGAATCCACATCGGATATTAATTTTGGGAAGAAATCGGCTAGCTCAGTCGTATTCGTTCCATGCTCGGTCTGATGTGGAGGCATTCATGCCGCACAGGCGGATAGTCAAAAAGGGCAGCTTCGCCGGTCACCTCGACGAGCTGGTCGCAGTCGCTGGAACTCAGTCCGATTCTGAGCCCGGCAAAGGCAAGCGGAAGCCGAGGCTCGGTCGCGATGGCGCAAGTGTCCACGACCGCCTGTTCGAACGCGCATTGAAGGCAGGCGATCGGAAGACCCTGCTCTAACGGAGCCGCTTCTCGAACCAATCCCCGCGTTTGACGCTGCGGACTTGCTGGACGAGCGCCGAGTCCATTGTCTGACTTCAGTCAGGTAAGTGCCTTTTCGCAACCTCACTCCTCCTTGCGAGCGAAGCTCGTGGGGAGGGGGACCATCAAACGAAGATTTGATGGTGGAGGGGCCCACTTGGCGGTGGCACACGGCCCCTCCACCACCGAGCTGTCGCTCGGCGGTCCCCCTCCCCATCGCTGCGCGACAGGGAGGAGTTAAGAGCGTGCCTTCTCCCTGATCTTTGAAATCGTCGTCGCGTTGGTGATCTGCTCGACGTCGGTCTTGCAGTGGAGGAGGCGGATGCCCTTGCGGCTCAGCGCTTCGTCGAGCGCGGGGGCGAAGGCGTCGGTTTTCTCGATCGTCGCAGCCCAGCCGCCGAACGCCCGGGCCAGCGCCGCGAAGTCGGGGTTCTTTAGCTCCGTCGCGCTGATCCGCTCGGGATATTCCCGCTCCTGGTGCATTCGGAT
>Ga0207647_10002812_pt1 | contig 13124 bp, 13 predicted proteins | sample KBSCornC2_FD_184295 | JGI IMG/M metagenome (GOLD analysis project Ga0207647, IMG submission 184295) | Corn rhizosphere microbial communities from Kellogg Biological Station, Michigan, USA - C2 (SPAdes) (version 2) | ecosystem: Host-associated > Plants > Roots > Rhizosphere ...
GGGGTGCGGCGCCGGCTTCGCAGTCACCGCAGCTTGAGCGTGCTGAGGCCGGCGAGCGCGAGCACGAAGCTGATGATCCAGAAGCGGATCACGACGGTCGGCTCCGACCAGCCGAGATGTTCGAAATGGTGGTGAATCGGCGCCATCAGGAACACGCGCTTGCCGGTCCGCTTATAGACCGCGACCTGGATGATCACGCTCAAGGCCTCCAGCACGAACAGGCCGCCGACGATCGCCAGCACGAACTCATGGTGGGTGGCGACGGACACGGCACCAAGCGCTCCGCCGAGGGCCAGGCTTCCCGTGTCGCCCATGAAGACCGCGGCGGGCGGCGCGTTGAACCAGAGGAAGGCAAGGCCCGCGCCGATGATCGCCATCAGCAGAACGGTGAGGTCGCCCGCGCCGGGGACGTGCGGAATGCCGAGGTAGTTGGCGAACTTCACGTTGCCGACGAGATAGGTGATGATGAGGAAGGCGAGGCTGGCGATGATCACCGGCATGGTGGCGAGTCCGTCGAGCCCGTCGGTCAGATTCACGGCATTGCCGAAGGCGACGATCACGAACGCGCCGAAGACGATGTAGAACCAGCCGAGGTCGGCGACCGTCTCCTTGACGAACGGCAGGTGAAGCTGGGTGCCGCCGGTGCGGATCATCAGCCAGGTGGCTACGCCTGCGATGAGGAATTCGAGAGCGAGCCGCACCTTGCCCGACAGGCCGGCGTGGTGGGCCTTCTTCACCTTGTCATAGTCGTCGAGGAAACCGATCAGCCCGAAACCCGCGGTGACCAGCAGGCACGCCCAGACGTATGGATTGGTGAGGTCCATCCACAAAAGGACCGAGCTGATCATCGCGATCAGGATGAGGAGCCCGCCCATCGTCGGCGTTCCGCGCTTGGCGAGATGCGTCTGCGGTCCATCCTCGCGGATCGGCTGGCCCTTGCCCTGCCGGACGCGGAGGTAGGAGATGAACCACGGACCCAGCAGCAAGCCTATCAACAGCGCCGTGGCGCTCGCCGCGCCGGCGCGGAAGCTGATGTAGCGGATCAGATTGAAGATGCCCGGGAAGCCGAGCTGCTCAGCGATCAGGTAGAGCATGCGAGTCCCCCTGCGACACGCTCGACCAGACGGGCGAGACCCACGGAATTGGACGCCTTCACCAGCACCGCGTCGCCCGGCCGGACGATCCTGATGAGCGCATCGGTCGCTTCGTCGACGGTGTTGGCGCGGCTGATCGCGATGTCGCCAGCGAGCGCATCGGCGAGCGGATTCATCTCCTCGCCGATGAGGATGAGCTGGTCGACATGCGCGTCGCGGATGGCCGGCGCGAGCCCAGCGTGAAGCGCGTCGCTGTGCTCGCCAAGCTCGCGCATCGGACCGAGAACGGCGATCCGCCGTGTCACGTCGCGTTCCGCCCCGAGGCTCTTCAAAGTCGCCGCCATCGACGCCGGATTGGCATTGTAGCTCTCGTCGATGAGCAAGAGCTCGCCGCCGTCGATTTCCACCCGGTGGCGCTGGCCCCGCCCCTTCAGTCCGCCGAGGTCCGCCAGCGCGAGCCCTGCGACCGCGACATCGGCCTCGACCGCCTCGATCGCTGCAAGAACCGCGAGCGCGTTTGAGACCCAGTGCTCGCCGGGCTGCGAGATGGTGAAGGTCAGCTCGCGCTCGAGCAGCGCCGCGCTGATCAGGCTTCCGCCGGGTTCCGCATTGACCGCGTGGACCGCATGCACGTCGGCATCGCCGCTTCCAAAGGTGACGATACGATCGGCGTGCCTCCGCGCTGCCTTCACCAAGCGATCGCGGTGGGGGGTATCGTTGGGGACGATCGCGATTCCGTCGGGCTCCAGCCCTTCGAAGATTTCCGCCTTGGCGTCAGCGATAGCCTCTTCGGAGCCGAGATTCTCGATGTGGGCCGGCGCGATCGCCGTGATGAGGGCCACATTGGGCCGCACCTGAGCGACGAGCGCGCGGATTTCGCCGGCATTGTTCATGCCCATTTCGAGCACCGCATACTCCGCGTCCCGCGGCATTCGGGCGAGGCTGAGAGGCACGCCGGTGTGGTTGTTGTAGCTCTTGACCGAGCGGTGGACCTTGCCCGGCCGGTTGCGGTCGAGCGCGGCGTAGAGCGCTTCCTTGGTGCTGGTCTTTCCGACGGAGCCAGTGACTCCGAAGATTGTCGCCCGGCTGCGCTCGCGCGATGCGCGGCCGAGCGCTTGCAGCGCCGCGAATGTGTTGTCGACGAGGACATGCGGGCCGTTCACAGGTCGTGAGACAATCGCTCCGGCAGCCCCGACCGCGAAGGCCGCATCGACGAACTTGTGGCCGTCGTGCACCGTGCCCGGCATCGCGACGAACAGGTCGCCGGGGCCCACTTCGCGGCTGTCGAAGGTGACCCCGGTGACTTCGAATGAAGCGCTAGCCCTCCCCCCCGTCGCGGCGGCGATTTCGTCGGAGGTCCAGAGCGCGCTCAAGCCGCGCACTCCCGCGCCACCAGCGCGTCGTCGAAGGGAAGCACCCGGTCGCCGATGATCTGGCCGGTTTCGTGACCCTTTCCGGCGACCAGCACGATGTCGCCGTCGCGCGCGATGCGGATCGCTTCGGCAATGGCCTCGCGCCGTCCACCCACCTCGGTCGCGCCCGGCGCGCCCGCCATGATCGCCGAGCGGATCGCCGCAGGGTCTTCGCTCCGCGGATTGTCGTCGGTGACGATGACGATGTCGGACATTCGGGTCGCAACTGCGCCCATTTCCGGGCGCTTGCCTTGATCTCGATCACCGCCCGCTCCGAACACCGTGATCAGGCGACCTTCGACGTGCGGGCGAAGCGCGGCAATCGCGGCTTCGAGCGCGTCGGGTGTGTGCGCATAGTCGATGTAAACCGGGACACCCGCGCGGCTGATGACCGCCCGCTCGAGCCGGCCGCGAACCGGGGCGACGCGCTGCATCGCGGAGAAGATCGAGTCCCAAGTTCCGCCGGTCGCCAGTACTAGGCCCGCGGCGGTCAGCACGTTCGAAGCCTGATAGGCCCCGATCAGCGGGAGCGGGAGGCGGTAGGACTTGCCGCCATGCTCCAGCATCAGTGTTTGGCCGAGCGGGGTCGGCGACTGCTCTACGAGGCGGATCGTCTCGCCCTCGCGGCCGACGGTCAGCACCTCATGGCCACGCGCCCTCGACCGTTCGATAACCTCGCCCGACTTCGGATCGTCGGTCCAGATCACCGATGGCTTGCCGGGCTGAAGGAGATCTTCGAAGAGCCGCGTCTTGGCCTCGAAATAAGCGTCCATGGTCTCGTGATAATCGAGATGATCGCGGCTGAAGTTGGTGAAGGCGGCGGCCGCGAGCGGCACCCCCTCGCAGCGGTGCTGATCGAGGCCGTGGCTCGACGCCTCATAAGCGACATGGCTCGTGCCCATGCGCTTCAGGCCCGCCATGTTGTGCAGGAAGGTGACGATGTCGGGCGTGGTCAGCCCAGTCTTCACCTGGTCGTCCGACGTGGTGACCCCAAGCGTCCCGATCGATGCCGAACGGTGGCCCGACATGCGCCAGATCTGGCGGGTCATCTCGACGGTCGACGTCTTGCCATTCGTGCCGGTCACAGCGACGACCGTCTCCGGATATGGCGCATAGAATTTGGCGGCGAGTTCCGCGAACAGCCGTCGCGGCTTGGCGTCAGCAAGGAGTGGCACGCGTTCGATCCGCGCTTCCGGCCGGGCGACCACGGCGACCGCGCCGCGATCTACCGCCTGGCCGATGAAATCCTCGCCGTTGAAGACCGCGCCCCTGAACGCGCCGAACACGCTTCCGCGCGCAACCTTGCGATGGTCGATCGCAAAGCCGGTCACCGTGGAATCGGAATCGACGTCGGCGATGTCCCGCAATTTCACGCCGTTCAGTCCTTGCTCGAGTCTTGCTTCTTCGCTTCCTGAATGAACGGCAGCACCTCGCCCATGTTCGGTTCGCGGTTCATATCGGGAGCGACGCCTAGCATCGGAGCGATGCGACTGACAGTGCGGCTGACGACCGGGGCGACGTTCCAGCCCGCCGTCGTGAAGCCGTAGGTTTCCGGCGTGGCCTTCGGCTCGTCGAGCATCACGACGATCACGTAGCGCGGGTCGTCCATCGGGAACACGCCGGCGAAGCTCGTGAGGTTGATCGACTGGCTGTAGCGGCCGTTGATGATCTTCTGCGCGGTCCCGGTCTTGCCGCCGATGCGGTACCCCGGAGCGTCGGCCTTTCGACCGGTTCCCTTCATCACGACGAGGCGGAGAAGCGAGCGCATGCGGTAGCTCGTATCGGCGCTGAAGACGCGCCGGCCCGGCGACAGCGGATGGCCCGGACCTACCTTCAGGATCGTCGGCTTATGATAGACCCCGCCGTCGAACAGGGTCGCATAGCCCATCGCCAGCTGGAGCGGCGCAACCGCGATGCCCTGGCCGAAGCCGATGGTCATGGTTTCGAACGGACCCCAGCGGGAGCCCGGAGTGAGCGGACGTCCGCGCTCCTTGAGCTCGATCTCGACCCGGTCGAGGAAGCCCATCTTCTTCAACCACGCCTTCTGCCGCTCGGTGCCCAGCTTGTCGGCAATCTGCGCCATGCCGATGTTGGAGCTTTCCATCATCACCTCGGCGATCGAGCATTGGCGGCCGAACGGATGGGTGTCGTGGACGAGGTGACCGTAAGCCGGAAGCACCTCGGGGCAATTCATGATCTGGCCTGGACCCGAAACCACGCCCGAATCCATCGCCATCGCCAGCGTGAACGGCTTGAAGGTCGACCCGAGCTCAAACACGCCGAGCGTCGCCCGGTTGAACATCTGATCCGGCGTCGCCTGCCCCGGCGCATTGGGATTGAAGCTCGGAAGCGAGGTCATCGCGAGGATCTCGCCGGTATGGACGTCCATCACCACACCCGCAGCCCCGATCGCCGAGAAATGCTGGAGCGCGTCGCCAAGCTCGGCTTCGAGCGCCTGCTGGACCTTGCTCGAGATGGAAAGAACCAGCGGCGTTCCGCGCGTGCTCGGGTCGGAGAGATAGGAATCGAACGCTCGCTCGGCGCCGGCGCCGCCGCGGCCATCGATATTCGTAAAGCCGATGACGTGCGCGGCGAGTGTCGTCTGCGGGTAGAGCCGATCCGGCTCGCGCTCGATGGCGAGGCCGGGCTCGCCGATGGCGTTCACAGCCTCGACCAGCTCGGGCGATGCGCGGCGGCGGAGATAGAAGAAGGTCTTGTCCGAGCGAAGGAGCGCGAAATATTGCTCGGCACTGTGTTCGGGCATCAGCTGAGCGAGCTTCTGCGCCAGCGCCAGCTTGTCGCCGATCACCTTGTTGGGATGGACGGCGATGGTCCAGGCGTCGATGGTCCGGGCGAGCGGCTGCCCGTCTCGGTCGAGGATGTCGCCGCGATCGGGAATGAAAGCCGTCAGCTCTTCCTTGCGGCCGGCGTGGTCACCGAAGGCTGCGAGATAGAGGATGCGAAGCGCGATCAGGGCGATCAGCCCGGCATAGACGAGCATGCCGAACATCAGCCGCTGGTGCATGACGGCGAGCATCTGCCGCCGCTGGCCGACGAGTCGGAGCCGCTCGGGCCGTGGCGCGACGAGAGCGGGCTGCGGAGCGTTCATCGGCCGGTAGGTGTTTCCTTGGTTCTGCCTGGGTGCTTGTCCGGTAGCGGAGCTAGCGGATCGGTCTTCGCAAGCTCGACCCGCTTTGTCATCGGCCTGGCCGCGGCAAGTGCCGGCTTATCCACGGATTTCTTGTGTGAAATCTTGGCGTCAGGGACCTGCGCCGACGCTCGTGGCGCGGCCTTTCCCGCGTGAGATTGGGCGGCCGCGAGGCCCGGTTTATCCGCTGACGAAAATTGAGCCGGCTTCGCCGCCGTAACCGGCTTGTCTGCGGACTTTTGTCGGGCCGTCAGGGGCATCTCGACGGCCGTTCTTGCCGGGACCTCGCGCGTCTCGGTTTTCAGGCTTGCCTGGTGAATCATGGAGCTGGGCGTAGCTGTGGAATCCGGAGCCGCCGGTTCAGCAAGCGGCCTCTGCGGCTGCGGCGCGGGAGCGGCGGCGAACACCACCGGCGCCTGGAAATCGACCTGGCGTTCCGGCCGGACGAGCTTGGCGAGCTCGACGCTCCCCCGAAGGATCTGGTTCGCGGCTGGCGCCGTCAGCGAAAAGGCGCCGGCGTTCCACCGCTCGAGCTGCGACAGGCGTCCGCGAGTTCCGATTTCGGTCTGGATCACGCGAAGGTCGCGCTGCGTGGTCACGATCTGCGATTCCACGTCTTCCAGCGATGCGCGCTCAGAAGCGACGCGAAGCGAGACGAGGTAGCAGCCGAGCGCTGCTCCGGCGCAGCTCGCGACCATGAACAGTGAGCCGAAGCTGCGGGCGCTCATTGCAATCTTCCCTTTCGCGGTTGGGCCGAGGTCCGGATCGCGCTCCTGAGGCGAGCCGAGCGGGCACGCGGATTCGCCGCCAGTTCGCGCTCCGTCGGGGAAACCGGCTTGGCGACCCGCTCGAACGTCGGTTCGTTCGGGTCCTTCAGCGCAGGACGGTGGCGCGAACCGGCCGGCGATCCCCCGCTGCGTTCGCGGAAGAAGCGCTTCACGATCCGGTCTTCGAGGCTGTGAAAGGTGACGACGGCCAGCCGGCCGCCGGGCGCAAGCGCACGCTCTGCAGCTTCGAGGCCTTCTTCGAGCTCGTCGAGTTCGGCGTTGAGATGGATGCGGACCGCTTGGAAGGTACGGGTCGCCGGATCGCTCTTCTGGCCCTGGCGGAAGCCGGCGGCGCGGCGGACGATGGCGGCTAGTTCGGCGGTGCGTTCGACGGGCCTTGCGGCAACGATGGCGCGGGCGATCGCCCGGGCGCGCGGCTCCTCCCCATAGTCGCGCAGGACCCGGGCGATCTCGGCCTCGTCGGCCGTGTTCAGGAATTCAGCGGCGGTCAGGCCGGACTTCGACATGCGCATGTCGAGTGGACCGTCCGCCTGGAACGAGAATCCGCGTTCCGCGCGGTCGATCTGCATCGAGCTGACGCCGATATCGAGCGCTATGGCGTCGACTTGGACGATCCCGCGCGCGGCGAGCGCCCGGTCCATCTGGCTGAACCGCTCTTCGATCAGGGTAAGCGGCGGGTCCGGGATGAGGGTCCGTCCGGCCTCGATCGCCTCGGGGTCGCGATCAAAGGCCACCACTCGTCCCGCACCCGCCGCGAGCATGGCGCGGGTGTAGCCGCCTGCTCCGAACGTGCCGTCGACGACCGTATCGCCGTCGCGGATGGCAAGTGCGCCAATCACTTCATTGACCAGCACCGGCACATGTGGAGTCCGGTTCGCACCGGTGCTGGTCATGACCCCCTCCGTTCTTCGAGACGGAAGCGGGCGATGTCTTTCAGGTCCTCGGGGATCCGCTTGTCGGCGAGCAGCAGCTCGGGGTTCCAGATCTGGAACGTCTCGCCGGTTCCGAGGAATAGGGCGAGATCGGCGATCTCGCCCTTCCGCCGCATCATCGGGGGCATGAGTATGCGGCCGGAACTGTCGTAGGGGACCTCTTCGGTGGCCGCGAAGGCCATGAGGTTGCGCTGCTGATATTCGAGCTGCGCTTGCGCGCTGGTCTCTTCCTTCTCGAGCAGCCGCTCGAGCTTGGAATGTTTCAGCGCGGCATAGCCGGGATCGTAGGCGCTCAAGGCGGGGAAAGCCTCATGCTTCGCAAGCACGATGGTGCGCGCATCGCCGCGGCGTTCGATCACTGAGCGAAGGAATGCGGGGATGGATACGCGGCCCTTTGCGTCGACCGCGTTCAGTGCGCTGCCCTGAAACAGATGCTCTAGCGCCACGCCTAAACACTCCCCGTTCGCAGCGCACGGAGCGTCGTTCACGGAGGCGCACCGTCGTGCACGTCCGCGTCAGGCTCGAATCAACGGGTTAGCCCCCCGCGCTACAGCCCTTGTAGGTAACTCAACGAGAGACGGGATACAATGGGATTCTATGGGTTACAGCGGGATTTCGTGGAAAAAGGCGGATTTCGGCGGTTTCTGACGGCGTTACATGCGCAAAATGCAACCGATCCCATTATTGTTTTTCCTGTGGATAAGTCTGTGATTTCGCGAATCACCGCGGCTCGAGTTCCGCCAGTTCCTGGAGCAGGCCATCGAGATTGTGTTTCGCTCCAGAACCTAGCGGTGCGGTGTCGAGCAGGTCCGCATCAGCCACGATCGTCGCCTCGCCGCTTCCGATTGCGCAATGCGCCACCAGCGCGTCGGAGCTGATCCGGCACTTTCCAGAAAGCCGTCCCGGCGACAGCGTCGTCACGTTGAAGCCGCCGAGCTCCCGGATATTCGGCCCACGCTCGTCCGGTGCATCGAGGCGAAGGCCCCAATGCGCAAGCAGCCCCGTATCCATGAACATGGGCGGCGGCCGAAGCGGGTCTCCGAGCGGTCGCTCGTTCGGCCATTCAAGCATTGGATCGGCCAGGAGGAGCACTCGGCCTCCGCGACGTAACCATTGGTCCAGCGCCACGAGATCTTCGGGGGGCTGGGCGAGCGGATGAGCCATGAGCAGAAGCTTCCCCTTTGCGAGCTCGGCCGGGTTCGCGACGCTGATCGGGACGACGCGATAGCGGGTCTGCAGAGCAGCCAGGGCCGGCGAACCGTTCTGCTCCAATGAAAAACTCTCACCGAACATCAGCGGCAAGCTCGTCAGCAGAAGCAAGGCCGGGCGGTCGCGTGCCGCGCGCGGGGGCAAAGGCTTCGGATTTCCATCCACGCGGACGAGCGCGAATGCGCCGGCCGCAAGGATCGTCGCCGTCAGGACCAGAAACGCACCCCGCCGGGCGCCGATCATTTCTTCTTGGCGATGCTGTTGTTCGTCGTGTCTTCGGACGGCGCGCCGGGAGCGACACCCAGCTCCGCGAGCGGCTCGCTCGGTTCATTCGCAGTCACCTGCTGGGTCACGTTTCCGGTGTCGTGGCTGGAACGGGTGATGATCGAGCCGAGCAGGACCAGCAGGAAGGCGAAAGCAAGTCCCGTCAGTCCAATTCGAATGCGTTGAGCACTGCTTCCGGCGTGGTTAGCCATGTCGGTCGTCGAAGCTATGTCCCAGTTTGGCGATATGCAAGCGCGTACCCTTGACGGTTAACGACTGTGACGCAAAGGGGCATGGTATGACTCGCACCTTGCTCCTCACGCTTGCTGCAGCCGCCGCGCTAGCCGGCTGCAACAAGGAGAACCACACCATCGTTGCCGGACCGAACGTGGCTGACAACGACGCCACGAACGTTGCCGCCAACGGCCCGGTCGCGCTCCCGCCGTCGATCATCGCAACGAAGATTTATCGCTGCGCCGACAACAATGTCGTCACGGTCGATTATCTCTCCGACAACAAGTCCGCGAACGTCCATCCCGGAAAGGATTCCCCGCTCGTGCAGGTCGTGGCGCCGGAAGCCGGCCAGCCGATGACCGCCGGCGGCGGCTATTCGATCGAAGGTTCGGCAACCTCCTCGACCGCGAAGATCGAGGTCCCGGGCCACGCGTCGCAGAGCTGCAAGGCCTGACCCCGCTCGCTTGACTCTCTCTCCGCGGCCCTGAACAGCGGCCGCGGAGGGGAAATTTGATGTTGATCACGAGGCGCGCATTCGCCGGCGGGGCGCTGAGCTTCGCACTTGGAAGCCAGATAGCCGCGCCCGCGTTTGCGCAGGATTCAAGATACGCCGCCGCGCTTGCGGCAATCCGCGCCTATGGCGAAGCGCATCTCCGATATTTCCATCTTCCCGGAATGACGCTCGGCGTCACAACGCCCGACGGATTCAGCACGGTAATGAACTTCGGCTTTGCGAATGCCGACGCGCGAACGCCGATCACCCCCGATACGCTTTTCCAGGTCGGCTCGATCAGCAAGCTCATGAACGCCGCCATCCTCCACCAGTTCGTGGCGGAGGGGAGGCTTCGGCTAACCGACCGCGTCAGCACCCTGCTCCCCGCTATCCCGCTCCCGGCGGGCAATATGATCCAGGTCCAGCATCTGCTCGACCATGTCGCGGGTATTCCGGGTGATGCACCGACCTTCCCGGAGGGCGGCTTGTGGACCGCTTACGCACCGGGTCAGCACTGGCATTATTCGAACACGGGCTACGACATCCTCGGCAAGCTCATCGAGCATCTTGGCGGAAAGCCGCTCGCCCGGCTCAACCTGGAGCGGATTTTCGCACCGCTCGGAATGCGCCGCTCTCACGGCGCGATCGTCGGCGACAACCGTCTCGCTTACGCGCAAGGGTATGAGGCGGCGGACGAGCTGCCGTTCGCGTTCGGCGTCGGGCTCGCGCCTGCCGCATGGGTCGACGTGACGTTCGGCGCCGGAAACATTGCGTCCACGGCCGACGACATGACGAAGCTTCTCCGCTCCCTCGCAAACGCGGCCCAAGGCCGCGGCGGGCTGGGCCTGCCGACCGCGCTCGGCAAGGCCTACACGACGCACGCGGTGCCGAGCGACATGCGCGGCATGCGCTACGGCAACGGGCTGATGCACGTCGGGTCGGGCGACCGCTCCTATCTCCACCACACCGGCGGGATGGTGAGCTTTTCCTCATCCTTCCATATCGACGTCGCCAGCGGCGTCGGAGCCTTCGCCAGCTCGACGCTCAGCGCCTACGCCGAATATCGCCCGCGCCTGCTGACCCAGTTCGCGGTCGATGCTCTCACGAATGCCAGCGCCAGACGGCCGCTCCCGGCCCCGCCTTCGCTCGAGACGGCACTGCCGAATGCGGCCGCGTACATCGGTCATTATTCAGGCCCGGCTGGCGAGTTCGAGGTTCGCGTGGGAAGCCCGCTGACGATCGTCGCCAACGGCCAGTCCGCGCCGCTTCAGCCGTGGAGCGGCGACCTGTTCCGGACGACGCATCCCGCTTTCCGCGCCTACACGTTGATGTTCGAGCGGAGCGGCAAGGCGGTGATAGCCGCGAACTGGGGCCCTTCAACCTATGTGCGTACCGGTAGTGGCGCTCCGCTGCCGCGCTCCAATCCGCAGCTTGCGAAGCTCGCGGGCCGCTACGTCAACGACAGCCCTTGGTACGGATTGTCAGCCGTGGTCGAGCGTGGCGGAAGGCTATGGCTCGGCACCGAAGTGCCGATGACTCAGATCGGCAAGAATCTCTGGCGAATCGGCGAAGAAAGCTGGTCTCCCGAGCGGGGCTCATTCGCCAATTTCATCGACGGCCGCCCACAAACCTTCATCTTCTCGGGCGAGAAGTTCCTGCGCCACGACATATAGCTCCTCCCTATCGCAAAGCGATGGGGGAGGGGGACCGCTCCGAAGGCAGTGGTGGAGGGGGTCGAGGAGCGCAGCCTGTCCGGGGGCAGGCGAGCACCGCAGACGCCTACCCCTCCGCCATTGAATCTTCGTTCAATGGTCCCCCTCCCCACGAGCTCCGCTCGCAGGGAGGAGCGTGAAGTCAGACCGTTTCGGGCTGCTGTTGCTTCTGCGATGCGGCCATGCGTTCCTGGAACTGCTCGGGCGGCACATCCTCGACGTGGGTGGCGATGCTCCACTTATGGCCGAACGGATCGGTCAGGCTGCCCATCCGGTCGCCCCAGAACTGATCCGCAACCGGCATGGTCTGCGTTCCACCGGCATCGATCGCCTTGCGGAATGCGGAGTCCGCATCGTCGGTGTAGATCAAAAGGCCAACCGGCGTTCCGCCACGCGCCTTGGGCCCGAGATTCCCGTGATCGGGGAATTCGTCGTTGAGCATGATCCGCGTGTCGCCGATCTGAAGCTCCGCGTGGCCGATCTTGTCGCCCATCGGAAGGCGCGAAATCTCCTTGGCGCCGAACGCCTGCTTGTAGAAGTCGATCGCCTTCTTGCCGTCATCGACCGTCAGGATGACGTTCACGCTTCGGTACCCTTCGGGAATTGGCTTGGTCATGGCCTTGCTCCGTAATTTGGGACCCCTCCGGCGCGGCCTCGATACTGCCCTTGCCGGAGTCGCTCCAAGGCTGTTGACCGCAGCCGCGGCTCCCCTTGCCCCGACCGGCTCAATCCGCCGCGATTTTGCGGTCGATCACCGTATTGTAGCGGCGCCCGTTCCACAGATAGACGAGGAAGTGGCGGCTTCCGTCCTTCTCCACCCGCCAGGTCCATTCGAGGCTGTGGTCGCCGCTGGAACCGCGGCCCGACTTATCGACCGCGGTGAGCTTGGGAAGAAGCGCGGGTTTCGCCGCGCGGCACGAGGCCCGGCGCGGCGTGAGCTTCGCCGGAGCGGCAGGCATGGCAGCTTTCAGAGCGTCGCCGAAATCGACATTCCAGCGCCATGCACCACCCGAACGCGTCCAGACGGTCGTGAAGTAGCCGACGCTGTCTGGCCGCTGCCACGGGCCGAGGTTCGCGCCGGTCCTTCCGTCACACGAAAGAAAGGATTGCGCCGGCTGCCATTTGACGGCGACGGCCGGGTCCTTGCGGTCCTTGAGGAACTCGGCGGCATCGATGGGATCGGGGACAAACATCACGGCGCCCGGCGCGGCAGTCGTCCGGAACGCGGTCCACTGCCCCTTCTCCTGAGCCATTGCGGCATAGGCCCGCTCGGCATCGACGACAGACGGCGAACTCATCGAAACCGCGGCAAGCAACAGCAACATCACGGGCCTTCTCCTTCTTACTCCGATTCGCACTATGGTGCTTGGGGGTGGAAAATCCAACGGAACCTTCTATCCGCCCGCCATGATCACTCCGGAAATCGTCGCCTCCGCCGCGGCTGGCCTCGATTTGATTCCACCGCGCCTGTCGCCTCTTCCTTGGGTGAGGCGCAATGCGACCTCGTTTGCCGCTGGAGCGGCGACGGCGGCGCGCGTGGGGCGCTTCATTCGCCAAGAGCCGTTGCAGGCCGAACGCGAAGAAGTCGTTGACCTGTCAATCATTTGCGATGAAGTGGTAGCGATCACGCGTCCGCTCTGGGCCGAACGCGCGCGCGGGGGCACGATTCAACTCGATCGCCGCCTGGCGGAACCGGGAAAGGTGCTCGTGCGCGGTATCGCGGGCGAAGTGCGCGAAGCCCTGCTCAACCTCGTGCAGAACGCGCTCGACGCTATGGCCGGCGGCGGCACGCTCGGTATGCGCACGATGGTGAATGACTCCGAGGCACGTCTCGAGGT
>Ga0207647_10002815_pt1 | contig 13118 bp, 15 predicted proteins | sample KBSCornC2_FD_184295 | JGI IMG/M metagenome (GOLD analysis project Ga0207647, IMG submission 184295) | Corn rhizosphere microbial communities from Kellogg Biological Station, Michigan, USA - C2 (SPAdes) (version 2) | ecosystem: Host-associated > Plants > Roots > Rhizosphere ...
CGGGGTGTACCTCGAATTGTTCGTGAAGATCTGAAAAGCCCGCATGCTTTCGACTAGGGCACCGACGAAATCGGCTGATCCTTCGACAGGAGTTCCGCCGCGTACAAGTACCCCGTCCATGTCAAGAAGATAGGCGATTTCCATCGTTGTCTCCGCTTTAGTTGCAGAGGGTATAAACGCGAAGGCAACCGACGTTGAAAGTCGATCAGGGCTGTCATCGTGGAAATGGGACGTTCCGGCGTGCAGAAAGGCTGGCTCAGGAACCGGCCAGTCGGCGCGTACTAAAAACCGATCCGGCTTTCAGCTCCAAAACAATTGTGTTCGTATGCGTGGAAAACTAGCCTCCCCCGATCATTCGGTTCGCCTGACAGGGAATCCGGAGGAATGGGTTGGCGAACCGTCAGGTAAAATATTGATTTTCTGTACGAAAGAGCGTCCCTCAGCAACTACCATAATGGTTATTTGCCAATAGGTTGCGAAGCGGTTCGCCAAAATTGATTCAAGAAGCAAATCCGTTTTGCTTTTGGTGGAGAGGAGCAGCCCGCGGTTCCGAACACTGGCTACATCGAAGGCCTAGGCGTGCCATGGGAGGTCATTTATCGGCGCGGCCCAAAACCCCTGTATGGCCGTAGCGGCACGATGGAAACCGTTTCCTGCATGCCGCTTTGGAACAGCGGAAGAACATTGAGCATCGTGCGAACATCTTCTACCGCTTCGGCCTCCATGAGGAGACAGGCGCCTCCCATATCGCCGCGATTCCAGATTTGTCGCACGGCGCCTGCCATGAACAGCCGCCGGACGCCGTCAGCTTCGGCTTCCAGTCTCTCGGGCGTGTAATGCGCGTCGTCGAAGCGTTCTGTTCGCCGGCGTGTCAAGACCATGTACTGCATGAATGTCGTCTCCTGTTGGGGTGGAGGCCTTCTTGATTCGTTGCAAGGGCTCGAGTGTTTCAGCATGGCCATCTTTCTCTTCACCTGCGGCACGGAAATACGAGCGACGGGCCGTGCAAAAGATGGTTGACGATGCGCCTGCCTTTGGATGTAGCGAAGGTTGAACGAGAGCCGCCATGCTGGCGCTTCTATCTGTTGTCGGCCGGGACGAGGCGCAGGTGAACTTGTCCTCCAGTGCGGTCGACAATGTCCACGCGCGTAAGGCCGATATCTCGAAGCTGGGCGTCCGTAAGTTCCATCAGCGTGCGGTGGCCGCGCCGTCTTTCCAGTATCTCTTTGAGCCAGCTGGCGATTGCCGCAAGGCGCGTTAGCCGCACTCGCAGAAGTTGGACTTTACATCGCGGGGAAGCGTTAGCACTCGGCACGCGACTCCGGATTGGCCGAGCTTCTCCTGCCTTCGTTTCGGTTAGCCGCAGTGTGTTGCTCGTTCGTACCGGCCTGAAGGCGACTACGTTGGCGTTTGCATCCATCACATTTGCTCCTTTCCGCCACGAGCCAATCTGGTATCAAAAACGACGGACCATCCCGCCGCCTTGAAGTTTCGAATGCCCAACAGTGGCGGTCAGTGGTTGCCGAAAAGATCCCGACGCCGCTCGACCGTCTGATCCTGGTCGGTGGCTGCGTTGGCACCGGGATTGAGCAGTTCGTAGCCTGCGTTGTGCCGGATCGAGGAGGTGTGGGCGTTGTCGACCTGCGCCTTGGCGATCGCGTTGATATCAGAACCGCCGACATTGGGGTTTTCGGCGAATGCGCTGCTGCTGACGGCTAAAAGCGCGGCGGTGTAAACAGCGATCTTTTTCATGGAAGTCTCCTTGCATTGAGTTCTGGCCTTGCCTCACGAACAGGCTTTCGCCCGTTCGCGAAGAAGATGGATCTTCGGCTGGCTCGTGATAATCATCCGAGATTGGGAAAGATCATCCGCCGTCAGCGGATAATGTGCTCACCCACAGTCGCCTGACTTAACGTCGATCCAGGGATGCTATTGGCCAAAGTGACGGCGCTTGGTGCCGACCGGCTTTGTCAGATGCTCCAGGAGACCCCATGCGGGCGCCGTCAATTCCTCTTCACTGCGCACACAGACTGACAGCCGACGTCTAGTCCATCCATCGGAAAGGGGAACGAACGCGATGCCTGCCGGCTTGGCGCAGCGGCGCGCCGCTGTTTCGGGCACGATGCCGAGACCAACGCCGGCCGCCGCCATCTGGCAGATGCCTTCGAAGGTGCGCATGCGCACCCGCGTCTTCAGCCTGACGCCTATCCTTGCCGCATGGGCATCGATGTGATCCTGCAGCGCACCGCCCGCCAAGCCAACAAAGTGCTGATCGAGGATATCGGCGAAGGCGACGCGCTTCTGCGCTGCCAAAGCGTGATCGCGCCAGAGCACGACCACTAGGCGGTCAATGGCGAAGGGACGCAGTTGCAGGTTGGCGGTGTCGACCGCGGACGAAAGGATGCCGATCTCCACCAGCCCGGCCGAGACGGCCCTCACGATCTCGAAGCTCTGTCGTTCTTTCAGCTCGATATCGATTGATGGGTGGGCAGCCATCCATTGTGCGAGCGGTCCCGGCAGAAATTCGGTGAAGGCGGCGGTGTTCACACAAAGCCGGATGGTCGAACGCAAGGCGCTAGCGTGCTTGCCGAGTTCGCCGCGCATCAGCGCCATCTGACGCTGAATGAGGCGGGCGTGATGTGCCAGCGATTCACCGGCTGGCGTCGGCAACACGCCGCGTCGGCCGCGCTCAAGCAGCTTAACGCGGCCGACGGCTTCCATGTCGCGCAGACGCTCGCTGGCCGCAGACAACGAGAGCCCGACGTCCGCTGCGCCGTGGGTAATGCTGGCCGCGTCCACGACGGCCAGGAACAGGCGAAGGTCTATAAGATCGAAGCGCACGGGTGGGACAATATCCGATATCCAGCCTTCGGACCAGCCGAAGCCTGACAGCGGATCATCCGCATTGTGTCTGTCGCCAAATGCCTTAGGCCAAGGCCATGGACCATTCCACGTTGCTCGTCGTCGCGGCAACCGCGACCTTCTTCCTCGCCGGCACCGTCAAGGGTGTCACTGGCATGGGACTACCTACGGTTTCCATGGCGGTGCTCGGTTCGCTAACGTCGCCACTGAGCGCGGCCAACCTGCTGATCGCTCCTTCGTTCGTGACCAATGTCTGGCAGCTTCTGGCGGGCCGAAGCATCGGTGTCCTTTCACGCAGGCTCTGGCCGATGATGCTGGCGGTGGTCGCAGGAACGATTGCCGGATCATCATTGCTGGCCAGCGGCAGCGCCGCCGTCACGACGAGCGCGCTGGGGGGAACCCTTGTGTTCTACACCGGTTACACCCTCGTCTCTCGTCAGCTTCGCGTGCCGGCGAGGCTGGAACCCTGGCTTTCGCCTGTCATCGGCGTCGCGACCGGCGTGGTTACCGGAGGCACCGGCGTCCTGGTCATCCCCGCCGTGCCCTACCTTCACGCGCTCGATCTCGATAAGGACGATCTCGTGCAGGCGCTTGGCCTTTCCTTCACCATTTCCACTATTGCCCTGGCGGCCGGCCTTGCATGGCGGGGTGCCTTCCGGATCGACGAATTTGTTGCATCCGGGCTTGCCATCATTCCGGCGCTTGCCGGGATGTGGGCCGGTCAGATGATCAGAAGCCGCATCAGCGCCCAAATCTTCCGGCGCTGGTTTTTGATCCTTCTCTTTCTTCTCGGCACGCAAATGCTGGCGAAGCCATTCCTATGAATTCCTTTCCGGCGCACACGCTTCAGTAGTTCATCTCCATCCACCTGCGGTGATCCGCAAAGCGCTCGGCCAGGAGATCGATGAAGCTTCTTACCTTCGCCGACACATGGTGGCGATGCGGATAGATCGCGTTGATGGCAAACTCCACCCCTGAATAGTTCTCCAGCACACGGATGAGGCGCCCTGAACTAAGGTCGTCAGCCACGATAAAAGGCGGCGGTATGAACAGACCGCGACCGTCAATGGCGAGACGCCTGAGCGTTTCCTGGCTGTTGGTGATCAGGTTGCCACTGATCCGGACAGACGCGGGCTCCCTGTCCGGGCCTTCGAAACGCCACTCGTCACCGAAAGGGTACGAGGCATGGCGCATGCAGTTGTAACGTACAAGGTCACCGGGATGAAGCGGCGTGCCATGGCGTTCGATATAGGCAGGCGAGCCGCAGACGATGTTGCGCCACGATGTCAGCCGCCGCACGATCAGGCTCGAATCAGGAAGTGGCAGCGAGCGCATGGCCAGGTCGAACCCTTCCTCCACCATGTCGACCATCCTTTCGCCGACGGTCAGATCAACCGAAACGGTCGGATAGAGCTCAACGAACTCTGAAATAACCGGGGCCAGGAAACGGACGACGCTCATGCTGGAATGAAGGCGAAGCTTGCCTTGTGGCGTGGCCTGGAGCGCCCTGGCGATGCGGTCCGCCTCGTCGAGGTCGGCAAGGATCTGCGAGGAACGCTGGTAGTAAGCTTGGCCGATCTCGGTCAGACTTACCTTGCGGGTCGTGCGATTGAGAAGCCGAACGTCCAGCCGGTCTTCCAGGGCCTGGACGTGGTTGCTGACCATCGTCGTCGACATGTTGAGGCGTCGGGCTGCCGCGGAAAATCCGCCGCATTCCACAACACGGCCAAACACGATCAAGCTTGTGAGTCTGTCCATCGCGCCGATTGTCCCTTGCCAATGGATGATCCTTCCATTCGTGCGCTGATTATCACACCCATAGTGTTAACGCATACTCCTCCGGTGAACCGGCCATGCTCCCGCCGAAAAGGAGATCGCGATGAACGTCACCGTCAATCCAGCCATCCTGGATCATCCGATCGAGGCGGGGAAAGCGCCGCGATCCCGGGGGCGTATCATCAAGCGAGCTGGGATAGTGATCGGCCTGGTGACTGGCCTCACCGCCGCGGTATCCTACGGCTATGACTACTGGATGGTTGGCCAGTACCTGGAATCGACGGACGATGCTTATGTCAAGGCGGACTATACGGTCGTGGCGCCGAAGACCTCTGGCTATATCGCCGAGGTGCTCGTGGAGGACAACACGCGGGTCAGGGCAGGGCAGGTACTCGCTCGAATCGACGATCGCGATGCCAATGCCTCGCTAGACCAGGCGCAAGCCAACGTCGAAGCGGCAGAGGCGGCGCTGCGCAATCTGGACGCTCAAATCGCCCTGCAGAATTCGGTGATAGAACAGCAAAGGGCGAATGTCGCCGCGACGCAAGCGAAGCTGACTTTCGCGCGACAGGAGAACGATCGGTACAAAACCTTGCTGAGCAGCGGGTATGGCACAAGCCAGCGGGCTCAGGAGGCTGTGGCTGCACTGGGCGAGAACGAAGCCCAGTTGCGGCGCGATCGCGCCGCGCTGGTTGCGGCAGGCAAGGCGATCGACGTGCTCGCGAGCGAGCGCGGCAAAGCACGCGCAGAAGCGGACCGCAGCCGCGCAGCGCTGCGCCAGGCGCAGCTCAACCTCTCTTACACCGTAATCACCGCGCCGGTCGACGGCACAGTCGGGGCTCGCTCGCTTCGCGTAGGCCAGTACGTGCAGGCCGGAACCCAACTCATGGCCGTGGTCCCCCTGGACGCGGTCTATGTCGTGGCGAATTTCAAAGAGACACAACTCGCCCATGTGCGCAGCGGACAGCCGGTTGAACTCGCTGTCGACGGCTTCCCCGGTGTAGCGCTCAGGGGGAATGTTGACAGCCTTTCGCCAGCAAGTGGGCTCGAATTCGCCCTGCTGCCCCCCGACAACGCCACCGGCAACTTCACCAAGATAGTCCAACGTATTCCAGTGAAGATCGCGATCGAGGGCGGCGGGCTCGCCGGATTACTACGGGCCGGCATGTCGGTCGAACCGACTATCGACACGAAATCAGCCTTTCGCGCCGCACAGCGCGAATTGGACGGCGGTCGCCGGATCATCGTCAGCCGATGATCGGCACTGCTGAGCGGATCCCCCTCCCGTCCGCTCGCCGGCCGCCGTCCAACACCTTTGCCTGTTGGTTCCCTAGCATCAAGGAGTCCGACCGTGCCCACAAGTCTAACTACCCACTCGGCATGCGAGAAGACGCCGAGCCCAACCCAGCTTGAGGGCCAGTCGGCATCTCTCAAATCCTGGGTCGCGGTCATCGGCTCGACGCTTGGAGCCTTCATGGCGGTCCTGAATATCCAGATTGTCAATGCTTCGCTGGCCGACATTCAGGGCGCCATAGGCGCCGGTATCGACGATGGAGGCTGGATATCGACAGCCTATCTCGTCGCGGAAATCGTCGTCATTCCGCTCACCGGCTGGCTGTCGCGGGTCTTTTCGATCCGTATCTACCTTCTGGCCAATGCAATCTTGTTCCTTGCTTTTTCCCTCGCTTGCGCCTTCGCGCATAACCTACAGGAAATGATCGTCCTGCGAGCCTTCCAAGGCTTTTGCGGGGGAGTGCTGATCCCGGTTGCTTTCACCATCACCATAACTCTCTTGCCCAAGGCGAAGCAGCCGATCGGGTTCGCGCTGTTTGCGCTGTCGGCGACCTTTGCCCCGGCGATCGGGCCGACGATCGGAGGCTATCTCACCGAGAACTGGGGTTGGCAGTACATCTTCTACGTCAATCTCATTCCCGGCGCGCTTATGGTCGGCATGCTGTGGGGATCCCTCGAGCCGACGCCGATGCAACTCTCGCTGCTGCGTCAGGGTGACTGGGCGGGGATCACCACGATGGCGATCGGGCTCGGAACCTTGCAGACTGTGCTTGAGGAAGGAAACAAGGATGACTGGTTCGGCTCACCTTTCATCGTGCGTCTGTCGCTGATCGCTGTCGTCACCCTCTCCCTCTTCCTGTGGATTGAGCTGAGAAGCGAAAAGCCCTTGCTCAATCTCAAGCTGCTCGCTCGCTGGAACTTCGGCTTCTCCATCCTGGCCAGCTTCCTGCTCGGAGTGGTGCTTTACGGAGCGGTGTTCATCCTGCCGGTGTACCTTGCGCGCATGCAGGGCTATAACGCGCAGCAAATCGGCATGGTGCTGGCCTGGACGGCCTTGCCGCAGCTGCTGCTGATCCCGCTGGTGCCGCGGCTGATGCAGCGCATTGACACCCGCATCTTGGTCATCGTCGGCTTTGCGCTCTTTGCCGTGAGCAACTTTATGAATATCGAGCTGACGGCGGACTCCGCGTCAGACCAGCTTTTCTGGCCAAACATCGTCCGGGCCGTCGGTCAGGCCCTTGTCATGGTCCCGCTTTCGGCTGTGGCCACTGCGGGTATCGACAGCCAGAACGCAGGCTCCGCCTCCGCGCTCTTTAACATGATGCGAAATCTGGGCGGCGCGGTTGGCATTGCCCTGTTGCAGACATTTTTGACCAAGCGCGAGCAGTTTCACTCCAATGTGCTGGTCCAGCACGTATCGATGTTCGGAGAAGATACTCACGTACGCTTGGATCATCTTACTCGGCACTTTATGACGCATGGCGTCAACGATCGCGCGGCCGCGACGCATCAGGCCCTCGTCGCCATTGGTCGGACGGTGCAGAAGCAGGCCTACATCATGGCTTTCAGTGACGCTTTCTACCTCCTTGGGGCAGCCCTGGTGGCAGCACTCGGCGCCAGCCTGATGCTTCGGAAACCGGGCAAGACCGAGGGTGGCGGCGGTCACTGAGATGTCGAAAACCGGCATTGAGTGCCGACGACCCGGCGACCGGAGGAGGATGAGAATCATGCAACAGGGATTTGACTTCCAGACGACGGAGAGCGCTTTCGATGCTGTGAATGCGATCCAGGCCCTGGAAGAGGCGGTCAAGAATTGCGGCTTCGAACAGAGCCTGATTGTGCTGGTGAAGATGCGTGCCTCCCAGATCAACGGCTGTGCCTGCCGCATCCATTCGCACATACGCAACGCCCGCTTGCATGGCGAGACGGAAGAGCGGCTTCGCGTGCTCCACGCCTGGCGTGATCCGGCAATGCCATTCAGCGCGCGCGAATGCGCCGCGCTCGCCTGGACGGAGGCTCTGACCGCGCTGTCCACGACGCACGTGACCGATGCCATCCACCAGCAAGCCCGGGAACAATTCGATCGCGACGAACTCGCCAAGCTGACCTTGCTCGTCGGCACGACCAATCTCTGGGATCGTCTCGCCATCGGCTTCCGATCGGTTCTCCATGCAGCCGGGGAGACGTGTTCCGACGCCCGCTCAACGGGTTGCACGTGCAGCGCCACGATCGTCCTGTCGATGTGAGATACGCAGCGACGGTGAAAACAGCCCGCGCCAAGTCGTACATGAAGATCGGCATGGACTGAGTGAGCGATCATTGCCCAACTTTCTCTTCGAATGAAAAAGGAGACCACCCATGATTTCCAACCCCGAACTACGCCGGCGCGGGCTGGCTTATTTCGAGCGGCTGTTCGGAGCCGGAGCCGGCGAGGCTCTTGTGCGCGACATGGAAGACCTTTGTCCGGACTTCACGGACATGTCTATAGAATGGGCCATTGGCGGCATCACCACCCGCCCCGGTCTCGATTACGTCACCCGTGAACTCGTGGTGATCGCTTCGTGCGTCACACTGGGGCACACCGTCACGCAATTGCGGGCGCATACTCAAGCCGCGCTCAGGGCGGGCGCAACGCGCGAGGAGATCGTCGAAGCGATCCTGCAACTTACTTTCTACGCCGGAGGGGCCGCGGTTCGAAATGCGCTGGTCCATGTGAAGGACATACTCAATGGCGCCGTCGATGATGCGGATGAACCGCAAGCGCTTCGCCCTTAAGCGTTCGCTCCATAGAGGTAATCGGCACCAGCGCTGCGAGAGCGGCGCTGTTGTCTTTCCAACCTGTTGTGCCAGCAAATAGAGAAGAAGGAAGGAAGGAGATAAGCATGCAATTCATAGTCCTGACCCGGCGCCGAACCGAGGCTTTCCACCAAGGCGAATACACGCCGAAGCGGCTTGAGGCAGAGGCGGAAGCAGTGCGCCGGCTATACATGGACGGCTTGGTCATCAGATCTGGCGCGGTGACATCGGCGGCCCATGTCTTCTCACGGAAGCCCCCCTCGAGCGAGGACCTGACCGCAGCCTTCAGCGGGCTGCCTGCATTTGCGGCAGGGATGCAGGAAGCGGTGGCGATCGTACCGTTGCGGCCATATCGGGGCTTCAGCCCAAGGGTTGACCTTGGCGAATCTGGCAGCCCGTTGCAGCAGGATTGATATGAAGATCAGGGCGATGTCAGAACGGCCGCCCAGCTTATCCGAGGATTAGGTCAGGGAAGGCGCTGTCCCTCGGCTTGCTGATCGAGATGGGCGTTGCTATTTTTCGTGAAGGCACACGAACAGCTAAGGAGGTTGCCTATGTCACCGCGGGACGCCTGATCCGGCGATATCAAGACTTCTGCCTTTCAAAGGGCATCAATTTCACACGTTTTGAATCCGTACAGCCGCACGACGAAACCACGCTTTTCTGCAGCGCTGGAATGCAGCAGTACAAATCGTTCTTCTCGGATCCCTCCTACATTGGAACTGTCGCCAACAGCCAGGCTTGCTTGCGCATGGGCGACCTCGACGAGATCGGAGACGGAACCCACTTTCTCCATTTCAACATGCTCGGCCTTTTCTCCTTCAGGGAGATGAACGTCGGCCAAGCAATAGATTTCTGGCTTGAGTTTCTGAAAACGCTCGGGCTGGTTCCAGATCACGTGACCATTCATCCGGACCGACTGACCGAATGGAGCCCGCTCTATCGCGGGCGCGTGCCGATTATCCCGGATTCGGAATGCACGTGGAGCGATGGCAGTATCAGTGGATACTGCACGGAGTTCCACAAGGGTGTGGTCGAGATCGGAAACATCGTCAATCCGCTCGGGACCTGCATCGACGCCGGCTTCGGCCTTGAGCGCCTCGACATGATCGTCAACGGCATCCCGGCAGACAACGCACTCACCACGTTGCGCGATACAGCGATGAAAGTGATTGAAAGCGGATATCGACCTGGCAACAAGGAGCAGGGATACGTTCTGCGAAAGCTGCTTCGCCGCATTTACGTGATGGGCGGCATGCTGGACCACCCCTTCTTTGAGGAAGAAATTGCACGCCAGAAGGGGCTTCGCGCCAAGTACCTACGGCTTCGTGATCGGCATGGCGACAAAAGTCCAGATTGGTGGTTCGACACGCACGGAATCGATGTTGCAGAAATGCGCCATTTGGATCGCGGGTGAAAGATTGACTGCACTTGGACGAATGCCGCTGCCTCGACAGAGGCGGCGGCATGATGACAAAAGCGGGTTGCCCTACAGGGGTTTTCCTTTGACCCAAAAGGAGAACGACGGAATGTTAGGAACGATGGTAGCGGGAGAGGGCTACCGCCATACACCTCTCCAACCGAGCTCGTCTGTTATCGGACTTCGCAAGCAGGCCCGACAGGCTCAAAATCCTGTCCCCGCAACCAATTTTATCATAAATCTATAACCGTCCCGGTCTAACCGGGGCGGTTTTTTGCGTTTAAGGCCAGGAACGTCTCGAAGGCGCCAGCACCCACACAAGCACCGTGTTGCGGGTTTCAAATGGGGCCGCGTATGGACGGGTCTCCGTTGGCAAGGTTTTATTTGAGCGCTCTGCAGTTGCTGGTTGGTGCGGCCATGTATCCGATCTTATTTCCACAGACCAGCTTGGTCGACGCTGCGTCTGGCGCGGCGGGCGTGCTCCGTATAGGTCAAAAACAAAGGCCACGCGTCTGGCGCGGGCACGTTGCGTTGCGTTGCGTTGCGTTGCGTTGCGTATGAAGTATTTCCCTGCGGTCGGGATGGTGGACCCAGCCGCCCATTACGGCAACAAAGGTATGAGTCCTTGGGGCCGTCTCCTGCAAGGTTTCCACGTCGAACCACCTCTCCCTGCGACGCGACTTGGCCTTTTGGTAAGTCGACTCGGCCAGCGCCCGATCTTTCCAGTCCCGAAAATAGATATTGGCATGACTGCGGACCGCCTGTAGGTCGTTGAAGGCGGCCACGTCCCCGACACGGTCGATGACGCCAAGCTCGCCCAGCCTTTTCTCTAGGCGGTAGATGGCCGGGTCGAACGACAGCAGCAGGAGCTGCGGCGTCAGCGGCAGGAGCAGCATGGCGCCCGGACTTCCAAGGCCCGCACCCCCAGCCACTTTCTTTTGCAGGTGGAAGCGGTTGGTGTAGACCACCGGATCATCGGACGTGAAGAATGGCGCCACTGTGCGATTGAGGATAATCCGTGTCTCTAGATGGATCGTACTTCCGATGCTGTTCCTGAAAGCGTCCACCGCGAGCTCCCGAGATGCTGGTTTACGAGTATGTCCCGCGGCCAGAGCTGAAGGCGCGGCGCGGTGGAGCTTCGCAGGATGGACAACGCATGGGATCGGTTTTACGAGTTAGCCCAACCAGCGGAGATGTTCGCGTCCCCCAATGAACAAGATCGATACCCACAACGCCAAGGGCAGCGACGAGCGCTCGACCGCCACCAGCCTTTTGCGGCTCGGCACAAGGTTGAAGCTCTCCCGGCAGACGCGTGGTCTGACCTTGAAGGCGCTCGCCGCAGCAGCCAACTGCTCTGAAAGCCTGCTTTCCAAGGTTGAGAACGGCAAGGTCTCGCCCTCGCTTCCCATGCTTCACCGGCTTGTCGAGGTGCTTGGCACCAATATCGGCTGGATGTTCGAGGAGTCCGACGGCGAGGAAGGCATCGTTTTCCGGGCTGGAGCGCGGCCGCTGATCGCGCTCGATCCGCTGCGGCGCGGCGAGGGCATTTCGCTCGAGCGTGTCATTCCCTATTCGCCGGGCCATCTTCTGCAGTGCAACATCCATCATATCGAGGCGGGCGGTGAAAGTGCCGGTCCGATCCAGCATGCCGGCGAGGAAGTCGGTTATCTCCTGGAAGGCGCCATCGAACTGATGGTCGGTGAAAAGACGTTTCGCCTGTCCGCCGGCGATTCCTTCGTTTTCAACTCCGAACTGCCGCACTGGTACCGCAATGTCGGCGACGAACGCGCCAGCATTTTCTGGGTGAACACGCCGGCGACATTCTGATCTGGCCAGCCCCGTTTCCTTTCGTTGATACTAATTCAAGTCACTTGACAACAAATCAAGTATCTTGAACTATGCCCCTGCGCTCAGCGCCAGGTGAGCCCGATCAAGGGCCTTTTCCGCAAAACCAAGGGGAACCGGAATGCGTCTTACCAAGATCCTTTCAGGCTGTGCCGCAGCCATGGCCATGACCCTCGCGCTTGGCTCTGCCTCGGCCATGGCCGAAACCTATGCGCTCGTCACCATCAACCAGCAGGCACTGTTCTTCAACCAGATCAATGACGGCGCCAAGGCCGCGGCAAAGGCCGCCGGCGTCGACCTCGTCATCTTCAACGCCAACAACGTGCCGAGCGCGCAGAACGACGCGATCGAGAACTACATCACCCAGAAGGTCGACGGCATCATTCTCGTCGCCATCGATGTCAACGGTGTGAAGCCGGCGATCACTGCGGCCAAGGCCGCCGGCATTCCGGTCATTGCCATCGATGCGCAGATCCCCAATGGCGACAACGTCGCTTTCGTCGGTGTCGACAACACCAAGGCCGGCGAGGATATCGGCAAGTTCTACGCCGAATACGTCAAGACCAAGATGAACGGAACCGCCAAGATTGGCGTCGTCGGCGCGCTCAATTCGTTCATCCAGAACCAGCGCCTCGACGGCTTCAAGAAGGCCGTTACCGACAGCGGCCAGAAGGTCACTTTCCTCGACACGGTCGATGGTCAGAACGTGCAGGACGTAGCACTGTCCGCCTCCGAAAACCTGATGACCGCCAATGCCGACATGACAACGCTTTATGCGACCGGCGAGCCGGCTCTGCTCGGCGCGGTTTCCGCCGTCACGAGCCAGGGCCGCACCGGCGACGTTAAGGTGTTCGGCTGGGACCTGACCAAATCAGCGGTGCAAGGTCTCGAAGAGGGCTGGGTGGTCGCCGTCGTCCAGCAGGATCCGGCTGGCGAAGGCAAAGCTGCCATTGAAGCCTTCGGCAAGCTCAAGAAGGGCGAGAAGATCGATCCGATCATCAATGTTCCGATCACCATCGTGACTAAGGAAAATGTCGGCCAGTTCAAGGACATGTTCAAGTAATATCCTCCCCAGACCGCCGGGCCGCGCATTGACCTGATGGGTTGCCGCGCGGCCCGGTAACCG
>Ga0207647_10002818_pt1 | contig 13115 bp, 14 predicted proteins | sample KBSCornC2_FD_184295 | JGI IMG/M metagenome (GOLD analysis project Ga0207647, IMG submission 184295) | Corn rhizosphere microbial communities from Kellogg Biological Station, Michigan, USA - C2 (SPAdes) (version 2) | ecosystem: Host-associated > Plants > Roots > Rhizosphere ...
TGAGACAAAAGACGGCGGAAGGGCCCAGCCATACTATGACGAAGAGATGGGTCGAATGTTCATTGACGGGCTTGCGGCCTGTGATACGTTCCTCTGCGGTGAGGTCACCTATAAGCTGCTTTCCAAGGCTTGGGGAGGAGGTACCGGCGAGTACATGGACATGCTCAATAACATGCCGAAGCTGGTTGCCTCTACGTCGTTGCAGGAACCGCTAGACTGGAATGCCAAGCTGATTAAAGGAAATGTTCCGGATGAAGTAGCGAAACTCAAGCAGCAGCCCGGCAAGGACATCATGATGTATGGCAGCGCCACACTGATGGCGTCGCTCGCAGAGCATGACTTAATCGACGTCTACAAAGTTTGGGTTTATCCAGTGATTCTGGGAAGCGGCAAGCGGCTATTTCCCGAAGGATTTAGCCAGCAAAAGCTTGACCTTGTAGGCACCAAGACCCTTGGCTCCGGCGTTGTTGTGCTCACCTATCAATCTTCTCGATAATGACTTCAGCATAGTGATATCAAGCAATGTAAGCCAAGACGCCTCTCATATAAGTAATAATAGCCTGAATACGGCTTCGCAACAGGTCGTATTGATGTGCTAACAAAAAAGCCTAGGCCTTAAAGTCTGGCTTTTTGTTGGAGGCAAGCGTCCGAACCGGTACACTGGAGACATGTGTCCATTCTGTGATTCCAAAGACAAACCGGTCAAAGAAAATGACTTAGCCCAAGTGTTCTTGAGTGACCCGCACAAAGTGCCAGGTCACGTGTTGGTTATGCCAAAGCGGCATATCGAAAAGCCGTGGGAGCTGACCGGCGAAGAATTAAAAGCATGTTTTGACTTGATTTTCCTGATAGAGCAGCGGTTCCTTGGCAAGCTTGGTGACGGCTTCGATATCCGACAGAGCTACTGGCCATTCCACCAGCAAGACAATCTCAAGGCAAAGCACCTCTTGTTCCACGTTATTCCACGCTCCGAAGACGACTATTTGTTCAAGCTATCTGACGGCAAAAATCCTGAGGATTTGTACGCCGATCTCGACGAAGTAGAAGGTGATGCTGTCGCACGCCTGCTCCAGTAAAGATCTGTTTTGTCAGTAGTAGAACGTCTCGAGGATGATATAATTATCCGGACATGACCAAAACACATTCTATAACGATGCGCATGATGCCCTCATCGCGGGCATAGATTTCTTTTGGTATTTTCTTCGACTAACATCTTAAAAGCAGGTACACTAACTACATGAATTATTACGTCACAACCTCTATTCCGTATGTCAATGGTGAGCCGCATATTGGCCACGCGCTTGAATTTATCATGGCAGACGTTTTGGCGCGCAGCGCTCGTCAGCAGGGAAAACCAGTAATCTTTAGCACTGGCACAGATGAGCACGGCTCCAAAATCGCCGAAAAAGCCAAGAGCTTGGGCATGAAGCCCCAGGAGCTTGCCGCCCAAATGTCCGAAAAGTTTAAAGATTTGCAGGGGCTTCTGGACGTCAGCAATGACCGCTTTATCCGCACTACCGACAAAGCGCACGAGCAGCGCGCACAGCTGATCTGGAAAGCCTTGGCCCACGACATTTATAAAGCCAAATACGTTGGTTGGTACGACGTTCGACAGGAAGAATTTGTGCCGGAAGGCAAAGCCGACCCAGAGCGTATGAAGCCCGACCACCCCCAGGCCTACCAAAAACTCGAGGAAGAAAACTACTTTTTCCGTCTCAGCAACTACACCGCCAAAATCCGTGAAGTCATCGAGAACGGCTCATTTGAAATTGTGCCAAAAACACGCAAGCACGAAATACTGGCGGTGCTCCGCGAAGGCCTGGACGACATCAGCATCAGCCGTCCTCGAGAAAAGCTCGAGTGGGGCATCCCGGTCCCCGGCGATGCGAGCCAGGTCATGTATGTCTGGTTCGAGGCGCTCATGAACTACATCACGGTCCTAGGTTATCCCGAGCACGACGATTTCAAAAAGTTCTGGCCTGCCAACGTCCAGGTCATCGGTAAGGATATCATCCGCTTCCATGCCGCTATCTGGCCAGCCATGCTCATGAGCCTGCAGATTCCTCTGACCAAGCAACTCTACGTCCATGGCTTTATCACCATGAACGGTGAGAAAATGAGCAAAAGCATCGGTAATGTCGTCAGTCCGGAACAGATCATTAATGAATACGGCACCGATGCATTTCGTTACTACTTTCTGCGCCATATTCCGAGCTACGAAGATGGCGACTTTTCTTGGGAAAAGTTCAACGATGCCTACAACAACGAGCTAGCCAACGAACTCGGCAACGCCGTCCAGCGCACCGTAGCGATGATCCAAAAGTACCAAGGCGGCGTCATCGGCAATATTCCGCCAGCCGAGCACGACCTAGCGCAGTATCATGATGCACTTGAGAAATGTAAGTTTGACCGTGCGCTCGACCGAGTGTGGGATCAGGTTCGTGGCCTCAACCAATATATCGACGAAACTAAGCCCTGGCAGATAGCCAAGGAAAAAGACGAAGACCACCTCAAGGAAGTCTTAGCCTACCAGGCCAGCTGCCTGCTCGAAATCGCCGACCTGCTAGAACCATTTTTGCCCGACACTGCCACGCGCATTCGCAATGTTTTTGACGCCGGTGTCGTGCGCCCTATCGAAGGCACGTTGTTCCCGCGCAAAGAACTCGCCGAATCTACAGAAGAGAACTAGGGTCAATGACATCGATTTCTTCACCGTCTGGCAGATTGTCAACCGCATGTTCATGAACGGCAACACCGTCTACGCTATAGGGAAGCTTATCAAAAAACATAAAGTGACTTTGTATAAGTCCAAGGTGGAGATGCCGGTGTCAAAGCTTAAAAATAGCATTTGTTTAGCGCCACCGACTGAGCACTCGCTGGTTTTGCACGCTAAAAGCGGCAGGGTAGTGAGCCGTGTCTTGTTTTGCCAAGTCTTAGTCCGGCAACCGCCTGGTATTACTGCCTGACCGTGCCAATACTATTGTCCGAGCCTGGTAATCTGCTCGTCTTCACCTTCCCAGGGTGAGGGCCTGCGCGGCGGCAGGGGTCTAGCAGGAGGATCGTCTGGCCTGCGTGGGACCGGAACACCAGGCTGGGGCCCTTTTGGCTCGGGACCGGGTGGTGGGGTGGTGGGCGGGTTGGGCACTTCGCTCCTCCTTGTATGGAAGCGGCATCTTCAAGACCACCCCAGTATATCGTACCTATGCTATGCTGGCAGAATGGACCTGGTCGATACGCATTGTCATATCCACGAAATTGTGGGCAGTACCGGCGTGGCCGACAAGTGGCATCAGGCTGGCGTAACGGATGCTGATAAAGTAATCGCTGACGCCAAAGCCGCCGGTGTGACGCGGCTTATTTGTGTCGGCTGTACGCTGGCTGATAGTGAGCTGGCGATAGATTTTGCCGTAACCCGCGAAAATGTTTGGGCGAGCATTGGTATTCACCCCCATGAGGCGCAAGATTTTTTGGATAAAAACGGGCAGGCGGCTTTTGCTGACCTTGCCGCCAAACCTAAAGTCATCGCTGTCGGCGAGTGCGGGCTGGATTACTTTTACAACCATTCGCCAAAGAAAGCGCAAGAAAAAGCCCTGCGTTTCCAGATAGAACTGGCGCTAAAACATGACTTGCCGATGATTTTTCATGTCCGCGAAGCCTTTGATGACTTTTGGCCAATATTTGACGACTACAAAGGCATCCGTGGCGTCTTGCATAGTTTTACAGATACGGAAGCGAATATGGAGCGCGCCATAGAGAAAGGTTTGTACATTGGCGTCAATGGTATTGCGACGTTTACCAAAGATCCGGCGCAAATTGAGATGTACAAAAGTATTCCGCCTAAGGCTTTACTTCTTGAAACAGATGCGCCTTTCTTGACTCCGGCTCCTTATCGTGGTACTATTTGCGAGTCAAAGCATGTGCGAGTAACGCAAAAGTTCCTTGCCAAGCTACGGGGAGAGACAGTGGGGCAACTAGCTTCTACGACGACGCAAAACGCACGTCAGCTGTTCAACCTCCGATAATTAACTGAAGATTATGACGGAAAACAATATACCACTAGATAGGCTGCCAAGGCCTGAGCAGGCTGGCATTATTGAGGCTGCCGGCAAACGTATAGTCGAGGAGACTAGCGGGGCACGTAATCTCCTTTGGGCGTTGCAGCAGCAATTTGCAATCGGCCCCGTCCAGGTAGAATCTACAACGCAGCCCGCCCGGCAAGCGGCCTACGAAGCACCAGATCCTGAATCACAATCATACGCAAACATGCCCGAGTATCAAGCCTCGGCTGCTCCATCACCGTCACAGTTTTATGGTGACGGCGCAAGTGTGGATACGTATACACAACCAGCTTCATTTATCGATCCTGCGTACGATGCAACTCATTCTGTCGTATCCAGCGATGCATATTTTGATGCGATTACTCCATCACCCGAAGACTTTGCGCCAAAAGCTGAGCCAGTTTGGCAGCAGCATACCATGAACCCCGATGCGCAGGCATTGGCCGACCAGGCGCGTCAGAATATCGCAGAGCTTGGTGGACAAAATAATTATGATCTGGCAGCGTAATGATGAGCTTGCTGGCTAACTTTCTCCACCCAGGCCAAGCTGCCGAAGACCGCCGTGCCAACATGTACAAAGCGCTTATCCATTGGGAGGCTAAGGTCGGGGGCGAACTCTTCGGCCCAATCCCCAAAGACACGCGCCGCGAATTTTTCTGCCTGGATGAGCACACGTGGGTGTGGCACGAAGAATGGAAAGACAAAAAAGGCCGCCACGCCGTCACGACGCGTTACGATGTCCGCCCGAACGGCGTACTGAAATCGCAAGGTGCCAACACTTACCAAGCGCTTACGCGTGACGAGGCCCAGAATCTATACAACGCCGTCACGATGTACTACGAACGGGTTACACCCGAACTTGCCCGCCTGCAGCAACTCGGCCAACGCTAAACTCCAAAATTTCTTTCAGAAATTTTGTCCGCTCTGCCAACATTGGCTTTGCCCGCAGAGCAAGTCCAAAGAAAGCTTGCGTCAAAAAGCTCAAGTCTGTTTGAGCGAAGCGAGTCTTTGAGCTTTAGCTAGCTTTACTTGGGGTTGATCCGCGCGGCGAAACGCAGTTGGCGTTTTTGTGATACTTTTTCTAAAAAAGTATGAAAGAGAATAAACTATAGAAGAGTCTTATGAAACAGGATACCATATATCTCGATTACGCAGCCGCGACACCTATGGATGCCGCAGTTTTTGCTGCTATGCTGCCGTATTTTACCGATAATTTTTATAATCCCTCAGCGACATATGAGCCGGCGTTGCAAGTTGCTCGCGACTTGCAAAACGCCCGTGCCAAAGTCGCGCATTGGCTAGGTGCGCGGCCCAGCGAAATAATTTTCACGGCTGGCGGCACAGAGGCTAACAACATCGCTATCCACGGTGTGATGCGGCGTTTTCCAGATGCTAACATTGTCGTAAGTAGTATCGAACACGAAGCCGTTTTGAAGCCAGCCCACCAGTATGACTGTCGTGAGGTAGCGGTATCAGAGCAAGGGATTGTCGACCTCGATGATTTGCGTACAAAAATCGATGGCCAAACGGTGCTAGTCAGCATCATGTACGCCAATAACGAAATCGGTACAATTCAGCCGCTCCGGGACGCCGCTGCAATTATTGCCGAAGTCCGCGAAGCACGGCGAAAGTCAGGCAACACATTGCCACTATATCTACATACCGACGCCTGCCAGGCTGCTTCGTACTTGGACTTGCACGCGGCCCGGCTTGGTGTAGATTTTATAACGATTAATGGCGGCAAAATGTACGGGCCCAAACAATCGGGCGCATTGTATGTGCGCGCCGGTATCGAGTTGGTGCCGCTAGTTTTGGGCGGCGGCCAGGAACGTGGCATACGCAGCGGTACCGAAAACGTTGCGGCGTGTGTCGGTCTGGCGACTGCGTTAGGTTTAGTACAAACCAATCGCCACGCTGAAATTCAGCGGTTGCAAAAGCTGCAGCAAACCTTCATGGAGCAGCTGGAGAAGACCTTTCGTCAGGCGATTATCAACGGCTCGCGCAAAAAGCGTCTGCCCAACAATGTTCACGTGACGTTCCCCGGTATCGACAACGAGCGGCTATTGCTTGAGCTTGAACAAAAAGGTATTCTCGCGGCCGCTGGTTCGGCCTGTAGCGCCAGCAACGAAGAGGCTTCACATGTGCTCGAAGCACTCGGCCTCAGCGAAGAAATGTCGCGCGCGTCATTACGTTTTAGTATGGGCCACGGTACAACAGAAAACGACATTGTGCGCACAATTGCGGCACTCAAAATTTGTCTAAGCTAAAAGGTTTTCCCACGGCACGTACGGGTCAGAAGATATACTAGTTTGTAGCATATTTTCTGCTTCCGAGGTGCCTTAGGGAAAACCTTTTAGCTTAGTAAAACCCTTACGCTTGTACGCCAAACACGCTATACTAATCCCAAGATGAAAACGCGTCTACTACTAGCGCTTAGCAGTTTCCTGAGTTTGTTCGCACTATTGACAGCGACAGCCGGCGCCCAAGCCGTAGTTCAGGCATACCAAACAGATAGTACGCTGCAGGTTGGTATGATTGTCCAGTTGGCGGCCAATGACACCAGCAAAATTCAGCCTGCTACTCAAAGCGCTTCCGACAAAATCCATGGTGTAGTCGTGGCTGCCAATGATGCGCCATTTGCATTGTCTGGCGCCCACAATTCACGCCAGGCATATGCTGCGACCAGTGGCGATTACCGGGTGCTTGTAACGGATCAAAATGGCCCGGTCAAAAAAGGCGACTACATTGCTGTGTCATCACTTGACGGCATCGGTATGAAGTCCGACACAACGCAGGACTACATTCTTGGCAAGGCCAACGAAAACTTTGATGGCAAAACCAATGTGCAGGGGCAGACAAATGTCAAAGACGCTCGTGGTGGCTCGCACACAGTCCACTTTGGCTTCGTACAAGTCGGCGTAGACATCAAGCGAAATCCAACGTATCAGGCCGAAAAATCTAACGTTCCAGACTTTTTGCAAAAACTTACCGACTCAGTTGCCAACAAACCGGTCAGCGCCATCCGTATATATATCGGTATGGGAATTTTGCTAGCCACGGTGCTTATTGTCTTTAGTCTCTTGTATTCTGGCGTTCGCACTAGTATGGTCTCACTTGGTCGAAATCCGCTCGCCAAAAAGAGCATTATCCGCAATTTGTTTGAGGTGGTACTTATCGGATTAATTGTTTTAATATCAGGCCTGTTTGGCGTATACTTGCTACTGAAGTTATAAGCATAAAAAGTATGGTGGGTAAATGAACGTTTCATGGCTTGTAGTAATCGTCGGAAGTCTACTGGCGTCGGCCGCGGCGTTTATCTGGGTGGCGGTTCGACTTGGCGGCAAGTCGTCTCGTAGTCCTGCAAAGCTGACGACTGACAAGGCTGCTGAAGCTGACGTTGAGCATATTTTCAATGACACCTTCCGTGAAGAGCTACGCAACCGCGGACGATTGCACTTCGAAAAAATTATCGGCGAGAACGCGATGTTCTTGCAGCAGGACCTACGCCTGACGACGTCGCAGCTCAACGAGTACATGAAGAATGAGATTACGAGCAAGCTCAAAGAGGAGTTTAGCAAGTATGAAGAATCTATCATGGATGCCAAGCAGCTGGCTATCGATTCCATCGAAAAAACTAACCATGCCGTCGAAGAGCAGCGGGCGGAAATGCTGGAGCAGCTCAAGGCTGAGTTTGCGGCCGAAAAAGCTCGTGAAGTCAAGCGCTTCGAAGAAAATATGACCGATGTTATCAACCACTATTTGGTAGCTGCGATCGGCGACCAAATCGATTTGGGTGACCAGCTTGAGTATATTATCTCGAGCCTGGAAACTAATAAGCAAGCTATCATTGAGGACATAGTAAATGGCGCTTGAGCAGGAACTGTATGTTCGGCGTATTTTGGACGCTGAACTGCGCTCCGCTCTCGCCGTACCTTTAGTACGACTCGCTTACGGTGCTCGCTCATCATTCCAAACTACACTCAAGCATACAGTTCCCGGTGCAACGAGGAGAGAAATCTGATGGCGACTGCGAAAGAGCACAAGTTTGCTTTGCCGCCGCTTATTACTGGTCCGGGCGACGTTAGCCGGACGCTTTTGGAGATAGAGCAGCTGGAAGAATACATGCGCGCCGCAGCTTTGCGCAAAAACGGGACAAGTACAAAACTGCCTAAGATGTCGCGCACGCTCGAGCGCTTGGCCGAGATAAACGATGCCAACTTGTTGCAGGCGGCGGACCGCCAGCGACTGCAGGCGTTCCTGGGTTCATTGCAGCAGCATGCGCCGGTGCTGCACATTAGTTTTGCATCTGAGCCGTCGGCTGCATTTACGGCCAAGATTATTGAATGGCTACGGGCCAACATTTCTAAATACGTGCTGGTGCAAATCGGTCTCCAGCCGTCTATCGCCGCCGGCTGTATCGTCCGCACGACCAACAAAAGTTTTGATTTTTCCTTGCGCAAAAATCTGACGAAGAGCCGCGGCTTACTGCTTGATTCCCTGAAGTCTGCGCCAGAAGTGGTGGCTACGCCTACGGAGGCACAATCGTGAGCGACAACGCGCACTTTGATAAGCTCGTCGAGGCCGGCAATCCAGTCGGTGAAGTTATCGGTGTCAGCCGCTTTTTGGTGCAGGTCCGGGGATTGCAGCCGACCAATAGCCGCGCACTAGTCATGTTTGCTGATGGCAGTAAAGGGTTTGTGCACCATATCTTTGAGGATCATGTCGTTATTCTGCATCTCGGCGATACGACGGTGGATGTCGGCGTGATGGCCGTCGTCCAGCATGATAATTTGGTTGCCAAAGTCGGCAAAGACTTCATTGGCAGGGTAGTTTCAGTGACGGGCGAGCCACTTGACGACAAGGGTCCGATCGTGGCCGACGGTGTTATGCCGGTGTTCCACGACGCGCCGATGTTGTACGAGCGTGAGCTACTCGACACACAGCTAGAGACGGGCATCACCGTCATCGATAACCTATTTCCGTTGGTCCGTGGCCAGCGTATGGCCATGCTTGGCGACAGCAAGGTTGGCAAGACTGCCTTGGCGACACAGATTGCCATCAACCAGCGGAGCACCGATATTACGACAGTCTATGTATTAGTTGCCAAGCGCCGTAGTGACATTGACACACTACTAAACCGGCTGCGCGAAAACGGAGCGCTCGAGAAGTCTATCGTGGTAGTCTCTACCATCTTCGAGTCGTTGATTATGAGCTATCTTGCGCCGTATGTAGCGTGTGCTATGGCCGAATATTTCTGGCAGAAGCTCGACCAGGATGTAATGATCGTATACGACGACCTGACCAGCCACGCCCAGGCGTACCGCGAGATTTCACTGCTGGCTGGCGTCAGCCCGGGCCGAGACAGTTATCCCGGCGACATGTTCTACGCGCACTCGAGCTTGCTGGAGCGCGCTGGCAAACTGAACCGCAACCACAAGACATTGACCGCCTTGCCGTTAGTGTTGGCCAGTGGCGGCGATATCACGGCGTTTTTGCCGACTAACATTATGTCCATCACGGATGGCCAATGGATTCTGGACATGAACGTTTTTCGCGATACTATGCGTCCAGCTGTCAGTACCGGTCTGAGTGTGACGCGTGTCGGTGGTCGCGGCCAAAACGACCGCCAGAAGCAACTGGCCAGCCAAATGACCAAATCCCTGAATGCCTACAATCAAGCCCAAGAGTTCGCGCACTTTGGCTCCGAGCTCGCTGTCGCTGCCCAAAAAGACATAGTCCGAGGCAAGCAAATTTATGAAGTTCTGACCCAGGCAGTCGGCGAAACATATACGCTAATGAGCCAGCAGCTGATTCTGGACATCCTGTTAAACCTGGAAAAAGATCAGCAGCTCGAACTGCGGATACTCAAAAGCAAGGCACCGGAATTTGCCGCCAAGATCACCAGCGAATCCGAGTACGAGCGTATACGCGACGAGCTCAAATCCATGAGCTTGCTAGAAAAGCCAACGCCAAAACTAGCCACGCCAGCTCCGGCCATCACCCCGGCTCCGGAGGCTAAAAAATGAAGCGTCCGCTCGAACTTGCCAAAGAAGAGCATGCTATGACAACCATCGTGACGCTGACCAATGCTTTTGAGACGCTCGCCAGCATGCGCATCGCCCAGATCAAAAACCAGGTGTTGCAGGCGCAGCAGTTCTTCGCCGAGCTGTGGCACATCTATAGCCAGATCCGCGTCGACAATTTGTTCCGGTTTGGCCGACACAACGACAGCGACGAGCTTATCGACAAAGAACTGTTTATCGCCATCACGGCCGAAGGCGGTTTTAGCGGCGACATTGACCAGCGCCTTATAAAATGGATGCTCGAAAGCTATGACCCAGCCAAGCAGGATATTATTATCATCGGTCACCACGGTGCGCTACGGTTGACTCAGCTTGGCATACAGTACAAAAAGTACTTCAAGCTGCCGGTTCAGGACCGCAATATCAACGTTGTGCCGCTGATTAGTGAAGTGCGCAAATACCGCGCCGCGTTTGTGTATTATCAAACATACGTGTCATTGATGTCGCAAGAGGTCAAACGCATTGAACTTGGCCAAGCCGTCCAGGAAAAAGGCAAACAAATTGCCGAGCGCGACGAACTAATTAGCGAAGCCACATATATCTTTGAGCCCAGCGCCTATGCAGTAGTGGCACACCTTGAGCGCTCCATGATGGACATCGCACTTAGCCAAGTGATCCTGGACTCCAAACTGGCGCAGTACGCCAGTCGTTTTCGCGCCATGAGCGTTGCGCACGATCGCTCCGACGACACACTGCGCGACCTGCACACGCAGTTCAACCGCGCAAAGCGTGCGCAGTCTGATGAGCGGCTCAAAGAGATAATCAACGGTTTGAAAAAAGCAGGAGTCAAAGCATGAGTATTCGTTCGTCACAAGCCAATCTTTCGGCTGCAAAGCTAAGCTTTTCGCTGCGCAAGAGAGGCTTGCAATGAACGAGGGCGTAATCCGTAGTGTCAAAGACTTGGTGGTCCGTGTTGCGTTCGCCGACCAGATGCCTGAAGTTAATGAGCTTATTTTGGTTGCCAACGAAAACAACACCCAACTGCTGGTTGATAGTCTGTCGACAGGCAATATTGCGGTTTGCCTGAATATCCGCGCCGATCACACTCTGCAGAAAAATATGAAGGTTCGTACTACTGGCAAAAGCATCGAAATTCCAGTCGGCAATGAGCTTATTGGTCGTGTGGTTGACGCGCTCGGTGCTCCGATTGACGGCAAGCCAGCCGTGGATGACGCCCACATGGAACACCGCAATATATTCCGGCCTCCAGCACGCAGCCATTCATTTGCCACCAGCAAACCTGAGATTTTAGAGACAGGCATCAAGGTTATCGACTTCTTTACGCCGTTTGTGAAGGGTCGCAAGATTGGCATTATTGGTGGTGCCGGTGTCGGTAAAACTGTCCTGACCATGGAGCTTATCCACAACGTCGCCAAGTCTGGCGGTGGCCTCAGTTTCTTTGCCGGTATTGGCGAACGCATCCGTGAAGGCCACGAACTATACAAGACGCTCGAAGAGCGTGACTTGCTCAAAAATACCTGCATGTTCTTTGGCCAAATGGATCAAAATCCTGTCCAGCGTGCATTGATTAGCCTGAGCGCTGTGACCCTGGCCGAATATTTCCGGGACGACCAGAAGAAAGATATTTTGTTCTTTGCCGACAACATGTACCGCTACATTCAGGCCAAAAACGAAGTATCAACCATTCTCGATCAAGTTCCCTCAGAGGGTGGCTATGAGCCGACTATTTTCTCTGATGTAAAGTCACTCCAGGACCGCCTGAGCTCCAATGAAAAGGGCTCCATTACCGCCGTCCAGACCATTTACGTGCCAGCCGACGACCTCAGTGACCCGGCGGTGCAGATGATTCAGCACGAGCTGGACAGCATTATCGTGCTGAGCCGTTCCGTGGCTGAGCAGGGTATTCGCCCGGCGGTTGACCTGACGCGTACCAGCTCTAGCTTGCTCAGTCCGGATGTGGTGGGCGAGCGTCATTATGTTCTGAGTGTCCAGGTCCAGGCCTTGCTGCAGAAATATGAATCGCTGAAGGGTATTATCGCCATTATCGGTGAAAGCGAATTGTCGCCCGGTGATCGCGCTGACTACGCCAAAGCCAAAAAACTTATCCAGTATTTCTCGCAAAACATGCATGTTATGGAAGACCAGAGCGCCAACAAAGGTGAGTCGTACACCCGTGAAGAAACCCTGAACGGCATCGAGGAGATTATCGTCTAGCCATGGATGATTTGGCGACCGGCGGCGTAGCCATTGATATTTCCGATGGCGCACCACAGACCGATAAAAGCGGGGCGCCGGTTATGCATGTCAAAGTCTATTCGCCGAGCAAGACGTATTTCGATGAGCTAGCAGGCAGTATTTCGGGTGAGAACGCTACCGGACCGTTTGATATTTTGCCGCATCACCACAATTTTATCAGCCTGCTCAGACCGTGTGAGCTTATCGTTCGCCGTCCTAGCAATGGCGCTGAGCAACGTATCAAGATATCCGGTGGTATTATGCATGTCAAGGCCGACCGCATCATTGTATTCCTAGACGTTTAGTCGAAAGCTATATAGTCAAAGCCGAATGAGCTGCCAGCGGGCGCAGTGTTGGTCGTGCAGACACTGAAGCTGCTCGTGGTACGCTGGATGTAGTAGTCGAGTGCGGCCGCGGCCGAGCCGACTGGGGTAACGACTATGTGTGGTGTGCTCTGGAAGTGCTGCGTAAAGTTGACGGTCGTAAAGCAGCCGGGATGTGTGCCGCCACCAGTATGGATGCTGATAGACCCCGCTGTATCGGAGCCACTAACCGAGCTGGTGCCGCCCCCGCCCAGCGCGCCACCGTTGCTGCGGCCGGGGATAGAGCCGCCCGCTATCAAATGATGTGTGAGTGTTAGGTCCCCGGTGAGCTGTAGTCGTCCCACACTTATTTGTGTCGCCGACAAGGGTCCATTAAAGGTACCACTGCCGTTAACGCTTAGGTTTTTCTGTACCGTTAGTTGGCCTTGGATTGCTCCACTGCCGGCTACTGCCAA
>Ga0207647_10002821_pt1 | contig 13114 bp, 9 predicted proteins | sample KBSCornC2_FD_184295 | JGI IMG/M metagenome (GOLD analysis project Ga0207647, IMG submission 184295) | Corn rhizosphere microbial communities from Kellogg Biological Station, Michigan, USA - C2 (SPAdes) (version 2) | ecosystem: Host-associated > Plants > Roots > Rhizosphere ...
CATGCACCCGCAACTGAGCGAGCTGATCGGCGTCTGCGCAAGGCACCATGTCGGCCATGTCGTGCTCGCCGGCGGGCTTCCGCCGGGCGGGGCTATCGAGCGGATCAAGGCGAGCGGCGCGAAGCTGGTCTGCTTTGCCCCAGCGCTGGCGCTGGCGAAGAAGCTGATGCGCTCGGGTGCCGACGCGCTGGTGATCGAAGGGATGGAGGCGGGCGGCCACATCGGCCCGGTTTCGACCTCGGTGCTGGCGCAGGAGATCCTGCCGAACGTCGCCAGGGACATCCCGGTGTTCGTCGCCGGCGGCATTGGTCGCGGCGAGGCGATCGCCGCCTATCTCGAGATGGGCGCCGTCGGAGTCCAGCTTGGCACCCGGTTCGTCTGCGCGACCGAGAGCATCGCGCATCCCAATTTCAAGAAAGCGTTCATCCGCGCGTCGGCACGCGATGCGATCCCGTCGGTGCAGATCGACCCGCGCCTGCCGGTTATCCCGGTCCGCGCACTCAAGAACCGCGAAATGGAGAACTTTGCCGCCAAGCAGCGCGAGGTCGCCCAGAAGCTCGACGAAGCCGAGATCGAAATGGCCGAGGCGCAGCTCCAGATCGAGCATTATTGGGCGGGTGCGCTGCGCCGCGCGGTGATCGATGGCGACGTCGAAAGCGGCTCCGTGATGGCCGGCCAGTCGGTCGGCATGGTCACCCGCGAGGAGCCGGTTGCCGCGATCATCCAGGAGCTGGTCGACGAGGCTGCTGCGGCGCTGGAGAGCCGCGGCTGACGCCCCCGCAACTGGAACCGGGCCGCCTTCTGGCCCATTGAAGGCGCCGGGGAATCATGGAAACGAACTTCCAATCCTTCTTTCAGGCGGGCTTCGAATGCTCGTCGCATCGGCGCCGCGACGGCGTCCGGCTGGATCTCATCCGCGCGACCGGTCACGACAAGCACGTGCGCCTCGATTACGGCCTCTGCGCCCAATATGGCTTCACTACGGTTCGCGACGGCCTGCGTTGGCACCTGATCGGCAGGACGCCGGACAAGTATGATTGGTCGAGCTGGGTTCCGGCGCTCGAGGCTGCCGAGGAAGCCGGCGTCGAGGTCATCTGGGACCTGTTCCACTACGGATCTCCCGACCATATCGACCCGGCCGGACCAGATTTCGCCGATCGTTTCACCGACTTCGCGCTTGCCGCGCTCGAAGTGCAGCGATCGGTCACGCAGCGTCCGCCGATCATCTGCCCGTTGAACGAGATCAACTTCATGGCCTGGGCGGTCGAGGTCGGATATTTCCCGCGCGTCGGGCCTGATCAGCCGGGCTGGTTCAAGCGACAACTCGTGCGCGCCGGCGTTGCTGCCGCAAAAGCCATGCGCGAGCAACGTCCCGAAGTGACCATCCTCTGGGCCGAACCCTTGATCCACGTCGCGCCCCACGATCAGCGGCGGCGAAGCGTTCGCGCCGCTGAATCCAACCGTGCCGGCATGTTCGAAGCCTATGACTGGATCATGGGCCGGGCCGAGCCCGAACTCGGCGGTGACCCGTCGCTCGTCGACCTCGTCGGGCTGAATTATTACCCCCACAACCAATGGTATTTCGAAGGGCCGACGATTCCGATGGGCCATCACGAATATCGGCCGCTCGCCGAAATGCTCGTCGAGATGGCGGAGCGTTACGGCAAACCGGTGTTCCTGTCGGAGACCGGCGCTGAAGGTTCCGGCAAGCCGTCCTGGCTTCATTATGTCTGCAGCGAAGTGCGCGAGGCAATTCGCCGCGGCGGCGATATCCGCGGCATCTGCTGGTACCCGATCACCGCCTACCCAGGCTGGGACAATTCACGCCATGCCGAGACGGGCCTGTTCTCGACCATCGTCGCCGACGGCAGCCGTCATGTCGACGAGCGGCTCCTGGCCGAGTTCGAGATGCAGCGGTCCGAGTTCGATCGGCTGCGGCCCGCCAAGAGGAAACTCGCTGCAGCAGCTTGCCGCTGAGCGGTTCCTCAGGTGATCGGTGCCGGCATCGGCTCGTCGGACGGCGTCCCGACATGAGGCCAGCCGTCTTTCCACTCGATCTTGTCGATCAGCAGGATTCGGCGGCTGTTGATCTCGTCGTCCTGCGTCTGCCTCGGACGGTTCACGTCGATCGCGTGATAGACGATCCACACGTCTCCGGCATCGTCGGTGACGATTGAATTATGGCCTGGCGCGAGCCAGCGCTCGCTCTTGAACAGCATCAGGCTGTGCGGCACGCCCTTCGCCTGCTCGAGGGTTTCGAACGGTCCCGTCGCGCTCTTCGACCGGGCGACCATCACGCCATATTCGGCATGGGGGCCGCAGCAATTGTCGCCCGAATAGAAGAGATAATAAAAATCGTCGTGCCGGATGACCCATGAGGCTTCGACCAGCCGCGGGAAGGCGCCGTCCTTGCCGTTGGGCCAGATGAGGTCGATGGGCGTGCTGCCTGGCGCGAACGAGACGCGGTCGGCGCCAAGTTCCTGCACCTTGATCGGCTCGAAGCCCGATCCCCAATAGAGCAGATGCTTGCCCGTCGCCGGATCGTCGTACGCCATCGGGTCGATATTGTGGAATCCCTGCCCGTTGAGGAAAGGCTGGCCAAGATCGACGAACGGGCCCGCCGGCGAATCCGACGTCGCGATTGCGAGCGCATGGTCGGGCCCTTCCTGGTGCGCATCCGGCGTCGCCGAATAATACATGAAATAGGTCGACCCGTCGTAGATGACGCTCGGCGCCCACAGGTCCTGCGTCAGCTGCGCCCACGAGGGCTTTTCGGGCAGCGCGTCGCCGAGATGGTCCCAGTGAACCAGGTCACGCGACCGCGCGACCTGGATGTTGATCCACTGGCCATCGCGCAGCGTCTGCGTTGCATAGGCATAATAATAACCGTCGGGCGCGCGGATCACCGCCGGGTCAGGGAAATCCTCGTCGATGACGGGGTTGAGGTAACAACCTTTAGCAGGCGCGGCGGGAGCATCGCCCCCCGAACCGCTAGGCATCACGGAAGGCAAATCGACAGAATCAAGGGTTCTCATGGGCCTGACATATGGACGCGGTGGCCGATGGGAAAGCGGCATTGTTGATCACGACTCGCAGCGGGTCGGCACTGCATGCAATCTGAATGGGCAAGCTTAATATTCCGCCTGTGCGATCCCGCATCGCAGCGTGACACGCGCGCTCTGCATCTGTTAGCCGCTTGGCGATGCCGCTTTCCGCCGCCAACTCTGCCCGCGAGATCCTGACCGGTCTCCATGCGGTCATGGCCAAGCGCGGCTCGGCCCAATCCAAGCTCGACCAGGTTGTCGATCTGATTGCCGAGAAGATGAACAGCGATGTCTGCTCGATTTATCTGCTGCGCGATAATGTGCTGGAACTGTTCGCCACCCATGGGCTGAGGAAGGAAGCGGTCCATGTCACCAAGCTGAGGATGGGCGAGGGCCTGGTGGGCAGCATTGCCGCCGAGGGCCGCGTGCTCAACCTGGCGGAAGCCGCCGAGCATCCCGCCTTCCTCTACAAGCCCGAAACCGGCGAGGAGCATTTCCACAGCTTCGCCGGCGTTCCGATCGTCCGCCTCGAAAGCCCGATTGGCGTGCTTGCCGTCCAGCATGCCGAGCCGCGCCGCTACGAGGACGTCGAGATCGAGGCATTGCAGACCGTGGCGATGGTCCTGTCGGAGATGATCGCCGGCGCGCGGCTGGTCGATGGCGCTCGCCGCAGCCGGCTGCGCAGCGCCGGCCCGCTGCGTTTCTCCGGACTCAAGCTCGTTGCCGGCATGGCGAAGGGTCAGGCCGTTTTCCACGAGCCGCGCGTTGTGGTCGAACATACTGTCGCCGAGGACATCGAGGCCGAGCGCGAGCGAGTCTATTCCGCGTTCCGCAAGATGCGCGAACAGATCGACAATATGGCGCGCGAGGCAGAGTTCGGCACCACCGGCGAGCACCAGGAGATCCTCGAGACTTATCGCATGTTCGCCTATGACGAGGGCTGGTCGCGGCGGATCAACGGGGCGATCGACAGCGGCCTGACTGCCGAAGCAGCGATCGAGCGCGTCCAGCAGCGCACCCGGGCCCGCATGCGCGAGATCGACGATCCGTTGCTCCAGGAGCGGATGCACGATCTCGAGGATCTGTCGAACCGGCTACTGCGCATCGTGTCCGGGCGCATGGGCACGGCTGCGCAGACCGGACTTACACGCGACGCTGTGCTTATCGCGCGCAATCTCGGGCCCGCGGAGCTGCTCGAATATGACCGTCGCCGATTGAAGGCGGTGCTGCTCGAAGAAGGCTCTCTGACGTCGCACATGACGATCGTCGCGCGCGCGATCGGGGTGCCGGTGATCGGCCGCCTGCACGACATCCGCCACAGCGTCGACGAGGGCGAGACCGTGCTGGTCGACGGCGACAATGGCAGCGTCATCGTCCGCCCCAACCGCCCGCTGCTGTCGGGCTTCGAACACCGCATGACGCTCAGCCAGAAGCGGCGGGCGGAGTTCGCCGCGGTGCGCAACCTGCCGGCCAGGACGATCGATGGCGTGCAGGTCAGCGTCATGGTCAATGCCGGCCTGGCCGAGGACGCCGCCGCGCTGCCGATGACCGGCGCCGACGGCATCGGCCTGTTCCGCACCGAGTTCCAGTTCCTGGTCTCCGCGACGCTTCCCGGCCGCGACCGGCAGCTTCGGCTCTATACCAAGGTCATCGAGGCCGCGGGCGGCCGACCGGTGGTGTTCCGCACCGTCGATATCGGCGGCGACAAGGCGCTTCCTTACCTCACCGACGAGGTCGAGGAGCATGCCGAGAATCCGTCGATGGGCTGGCGCGCGCTGCGCCTGTCGCTCGACCGCTCGACGCTGATGAAGGCGCAGGCGCGCGCGTTGATCGAGGCGTCGGCCGGAAAGGTGCTGCGGGTGATGTTCCCGATGATTTCCGAGCCGTGGGAATATGAGCAGGCACGCAGCCTGTTCGAGGAGCAGGTCGAGTGGGCGCGCAAGGGACACCGCAAGCTGCCCAAAGCCATCGAGTTCGGCGCGATGCTCGAGGTGCCGAGCCTGGCCGAAATGCTCGACCAGCTTCTGCCGCGGATCGATTTCCTGTCGATCGGGACCAACGACCTCACCCAGTTCCTGTTTGCCGCAGATCGCTCCGACCCGCGACTCGCGCAGCGCTACGATTGGCTGAGCCCGGCCATCCTGCGCTTCCTGAAGCGCATTCTCGACCAGGCACGCGCGGCGAGCGTGCCCGTCCGCGTTTGCGGCGAAATGGCAGGACGGCCGCTCGAGGCTATGGCGCTAATTGGCCTTGGCGCGGTGAACTTCTCGATCACGCCGGCGGGGATCGGCCCATTGAAGGCGATGACCCGTTCGCTCGACGCCTCTGCGATCCGGAGCCGCATGGAGCAACTCCTGGCCAAGCCGCCGAAGGATATGCGCAAGGCGCTGACCGAGTGGGCGCGCAGGAACGATGTCACAATCGGCTAGCGCGCGGTTGACACTCGGCGTGCGGGCCTTGAACAAGGGCCATGGCCAAGCGCGACGCTGACATCGAGCCGCCCGAGGAGGAGCTGGCGGAATCCGAAGCTCCGACTGTCGGTCAGCGGCTGCGGGCCGCGCGCGAGGAAAAGAAGCTGAGTCTCGAGGACGTCGCCGCGCAGACTCGAATCCCGCAACGCCACCTTGCGAGCATCGAGAATGCCGAGTGGGACAGCCTGCCGGCGCCGACCTACACGATCGGCTTTGCCAAAAACTATGCCTCCGCGGTCGACCTCGACCGTACCGACATCGGCAACCAGCTGCGCGAGGAAATGGGTGGCCAGCGCTTCGCCAACACCTCGTCAGACGTGTTCGAGCCGGCCGACCCTGCCCGCACCATGCCCAAATCGCTGGTCATCGGCGCGATCATCGCCGTGATCCTCCTGGTTGGCATCATGAGCTGGCTCAACAAGCGCGCGTTGGAAGAACCGGGGACAGGCAATAATTCCGCTATCGCCGAGACTCCCACGCCGGTTCCCCAGCCGGCCGCGCCTGCGCCGGCCACTCCCGCCGCGGCCAACGGCCCGGTTGTCCTAAATGCGACCCAGCAGGTCTGGCTCCAGGTCAGTGAAAAGGGCGGCGCCAGCCTGTTCTCCGGTCTCCTCCAGCCGGGACAGAGCTTTACCGTGCCTGCCAATGCGACCTCCCCGGTGCTGAAGACCGGCAAGCCCGAAGCGCTGAAGATCAGCGTCGGCAGCCAGGTCGTGGGCCCCGTGGGTCCGGCGGCGACCACCGTATCGAACGTTAGCTTGCTGCCCGCCGACCTCATGAAACTCGGTCACTCGGCAGCTCAAGCCGCCTCCGCGCCGCCACCGGTCGCCACTCCGGGACCCGGACTGGCCGCAAGGCGCAGCCGGCCGGCTCCGCCGCCGCCAGCCCCTGCGCCTGAGCAGGCGCCCGCACCGGAGACTAACGCCGCCCAATAGGATTCATCGCCGCGCAAGCCGCGGCCGTGCAGAGTGACGCCCAATGTTGAAGCGTGGGGGAAACCAAGTGAAATCTCGCCAGATCACCGCTCTTGTGGCGAGCGCCGCAATTGCATTCGTGCCGTCGCTTGCGCTGGCCCAGCGCCAGGCTCCGCCCAGTCCGGAGCAACGCATCGACCGGCTCGAAAAGCAGGTGCAACAGGTGCAGCGGCAAGTCTTCCCGAAGGGCCGGCCTGCCGACACCGCGGGCTTCTCCGACGATCCGGCCGCGACCCAATCGTCGTTCATCACGCTTTCCCAGCGTCTCGATGCGCTGGAGCGGCAGGTGACCGACCTTGTCCGCCAGTCGGAGGAGAATGGAAACCGCCTGCGGATGCTCGAAACAGGGATGGGTCAGCTCAAGGCCGACCAGGACCAGCGGATCTCCGCGCTCGAGCAGCGGATGAGCGAGGCTGCAACAGCAGCGCCCGCGTCTGCAGCCGAAACGCCGCCGGCGGTCACAACTGCACCCCCCAGGTCCAAGCCTTCGACGACCAAACCGACAGCTCCGCCCAAGACCGCCGACACGGCTGCCGCAGTCACCGAAGCGCCAGCCGAGGCTGCGGCAAGCGATCCCGGCGAGGACGCCTACAGCCAGGGCTTCCATCAATGGGAGGCAGGCCAGTACGACCAGGCCATTGCAACGCTGAAGGCATTCACCGCCGCTTATCCGAAGCATCGTCGGCTGAGCTACGCCAATAACCTCATTGGCCGCGCCCAGCTCGACAAGGGCGACGCGCGGACCGCGGCCGCGACTCTGCTCGCCAACTATCGCTCCAACCCCGGCGGGGAGCGTGCGCCCGATAGCCTTTATTATCTTGGCCAGGCGCTGATGAAGCTCGGCCAGCCCGCCCAGGCATGCAAAGCCTATGGCGAGCTCGACGCCGTTTACGGCGCCAAGGTGCGGCCCGATCTCAAGAAGTTGGAAACCGACGCCAAGTCACAGGCGCAGTGCAGCTGATGTGCTAATGCGGGCGGGATGGCTCCCGAACCTGAAGCCCTGGATCGGTTTCAAAGCGACCTCGACGCGCTGATTACGCCGGGCGCGCGCATCGGCATCGCGGTCTCGGGCGGGCCTGACAGCCTGGCGCTGCTGCTTCTCGCCGCCGCAGCGCGGCCAGGCGCAGTTGAGGCGGCCACCGTCGATCACGGATTGCGCGACGGCAGCCGTGCGGAAGCCGAAACCGTCGCGCGTGTCTGCGCCGAGGTCGGGGTTCCACATGCGATCCTCACTGCCGGTTGGAAGGACGCGCCCAAGACCGCGATCCAGGAGCGCGCGCGGAACGAGCGCTACCGCCTGCTGGGTTTCTGGGCGGAGGAGCGCGGGCTCGATGCGCTCACGACCGCGCACCATGCCGACGATCAGGCCGAGACCCTGTTGATGCGCTTGTCACGGGGCGCGGGGGTTCGCGGACTCGCGGGGATGCGCCGCCGCTCGGTCGCGCCGGGAACGGAGGTCGCTTTGCTGCGCCCGTTGCTCGGGTGGCGGAGGGCTGAACTCGAGCAGGTCTGCGCCAACGCCGGCGCGACTCCCGCGCTCGATCCAAGCAACCGTAACGAACGCTTCGAACGCGTGCGCGTGCGCCGGGCGCTCGGCGAGGCCGAATGGCTCGACCCCGCAGCACTGGCTCGTTCGGCTGCGCACCTGTCGGACGCGCAGACAGCGCTCGCATGGGCGGCAATGGAGGAATGGAAGGCCAATGCGCGCGAACGGTCGGGCGCGATCCTCTATCGTCCCCATGGCACCCCTCATGAAATCCTGCGCCGCATTGCCGCACGCGCGGTGCGCAGGCTCGCCATCGAAGGTGATCCGGAGCTGCGCGGCCGCGAGCTCGACCTGCTCATCGCGGCACTCACGGCGGGCAACCAAGCCACGATCCGCGGCGTCCTCTGCTCAGGCGGCCCGGAGTGGCGTTTCACCCAAGCACCTCCGCGCCGCTCCTGAACGGCGACAATTCGGTTCATTTCGGTTGCGTTGCACCATTGGCGCGGGCGCCTTCTCCTGCGAACCTGTGCGACAAGAGCACCGTTGGCCGGGATTCGCTTCCTTCACTTGAGGGCTCGATTCCTGCCGATGCTGCAGCTTGCCTTCCGGAGACGCGACTTGCAGCCTCAGCCCGACAATCGTTCGCAAACTCGGTCCAACGTTTTCCTCGCGGCATCGCTCGTCGCCGGAGCGGTGCCGCTGCCGGTGCGCGTGCGCAACCTGTCGGCGCATGGTGCCTTGCTCGACGGCGGCTCGCTCCCCCCTGCCGGAGCCAGGGTGCGTCTGCTCCGCGGCGAGCTCAGCGCCGACGGATTGGTCGCGTGGACCGCTCATGGCCATGCCGGCGTGCGTTTCGCCCGCGAGATCGACGTCGGCGCATGGGTCAAGCGCCTCGGCCATCCCGGTCAACAACGCGTCGATGAGGCAGTTGCCGCATTGCGCCGCGACCAGCCGGTGCCCGATCCCGAACCATCGCCGTCGCTCAATGCAATCAGCGCCGAGCTCGATTCAATCTGCGAGCGCCTCGCCGGCTCGCCGGCGATGACGGTCGAGTTCGCCGAAGAGCTGGTGAAGCTCGACGCCCTCGCCCGCGCGCTTCAGCAACGGTCCGATTTGCCGAATTGATGCTCTCGCGGGCTTCACGGGCCGTCCGCCGCTGACTAGGTTGCGTCCTTCTCCTGGAGGGTCAGCATGCGTCATCTGCGTAAGTTTCTCGCCGTCGCGGCAGTCATCGCTGTTTGTGAGCCGGTCCTGGTCGCGGCTCAGGCGTCGCCTGCTGTCGCGACGGCAAACGCCCAAGACGCGCGCCTCACCGCCTTCCTCGACGCCGAGTTCGCGCAGGAAGTGAAGATGCGTCCGCAGCTCGCGACCCGGCTTGGCCTGAAAGAAAACGAAGACAAGCTGGACGACATCAGCGACGCCGCGGCGCTCAAGCTGCTCGAATGGCGCCGCGCGAGCGTCGCGCGGATGAAGGCGCAGTTCGACCGCTCCAAGCTTTCCCCCGCCGGCCAGACCAATTACGATATCTGGTCGACGGAGCTCGACCGTGCCGAGCTCCAGTACAAATACCGGCGCTACCAGCCGCCCTTCTATTCCTTCCTCTACTCGGTGCACTCGCAGCTGCCGAACTTCATGATCAACACGCACACCGTCAGCGATGCTGCGGACATGCGGGCCTATAATGCGCGTGTGCGGGCGATCCCGGCCGTGCTCGACACGGCGATCGCCGAGAGCCGCCGCTCCGATGCCGCCGGGATCCGCGCGCCGAAGTTCGAGATCGAGCGCGTGATCGACGGCAGCAAGGCCATCGTCACCGGTGCCCCGTTCGACAGCGGCAAGGATTCGCCTTTGTGGGCCGATGCCAAGGCCAAGGTCGCAAAGCTCCAGTCGTCCGGGAAGGTGACAACCGCCGAAGCGGAGACTTTGCTCGGCGAGGCGCGAACCTCGCTGCTGTCGATCAAGCCGGGTTACGAACGGGTCATCGCCTGGGCCCAATCCGAACTTCCCACTGCGCCGAGTGGCCGCGTCGGGGCGATCTCGCTGCCCGGCGGCGCGGACTGGTATGCCGCGGCGCTGAGGCTGAACACCACTCTACCCCTCACCGCCGAGCAGATTCATCAAACTGGCCTCAAGCAAGTCGCGCAGCTCGAGGCGGAGCAGGATACGCTCGCCCGCTCAGCCGGATTCAAGGACCGCAATGCGTTCTACGCCGACCGCGCCAAGCGCTTCCCGCCGCAGCCGTGGACCGACGCGCTGCGCGCCGATTATCTTGCCCGCGCCAATGCCGCCGTCGCGCACAACCGCTCGCTGCTGCCTGAACGCTTCTACAACTTGCCCAAGTACCGGGCCGAAGTCGTGCGCGAACCCTCGTTCAGCGAAGTCGCGGGCGGCGCTGCCCACGCTGCGGGTCCAAGCCCCGATGGCACGCGTCCTGGCCGGGTCTATGTCCATTTGCTCGGGGAAACCGAAGATCCAGCGGCCGTCTACGACCTCATGTGCCACGAGGGCATTCCCGGCCACGTCATGGCCGGCGACATCCAGGTGCGGCAGACCGGCACGCCCAAGTTCCGCCGCGCCGGCGGCTATGTCGCGTTCAACGAAGGCTGGGCGCTCTATTCCGAGGAATTGTGCAAGGAGATGGGCGCCTATCCGGATGTCGCCGCCGACTTCATGCGCCTCGACGCCGAGTTGTTCCGCGCCGCGCGGCTGGTCGTCGATACCGGCATCCACGCCAAGGGTTGGACCGAGGATCAGGCGGTCGATTACATGAAGAAGACGGCGCGCATGTCGGAGGACCATGCACGGTCCGAAGTCCGCCGTTACATCACGCTCCCTGGCCAGGCGACCGGCTATAAGATCGGCCAGCTCAAGATTTTCGAGCTGCGCCGCAAGGCCGAAGCGGCGCTCGGCCCGAAGTTCGACATCAAGGCGTTCGACGACCTCATCATCAGTAACGGCTCGCAGCCGCTGCCGGTGCTCGAACGGCGGGTGGACGAGTGGGTGGCGTCGAGGCGCTAACCGACGCCGAGCACCATTGCGGAGCGCGCCTCTTCTGTTAGGCTCGCTTGAGCGATGCGCGTCTTGCTCATCGCTGCATCTCAGGAGGTGCGCGTGGGACGCAAGCTTCCGGTGTGGCTTCTCGGCCTGGCGAATCTTCCACTCGGCATCACGGGTGCAGTCGCACTGCTGATCACGCCGCAAGTGCTCGCCGCCCGGCATGTGCCGGAAACCACCATCGCGAATATCACGACGTTTGGATTGGCAGGCACCTTTGCCTTCTTCCTCGTGGCGCCGATCCTCGACGTCGGCTTCAGCCGCAAGACCTATGCCATCGCAATGTCCCTTTGCGCCGCGGTTCTGACCTTTCTTGCGGTGCTCAGTTTCTCTGCCGTCGGCATTCTCGGCTTGTTGCTGTTCCTCAGCCTGCTCGTAGCCAACCTCAACACGTCGGCGATCGGCGGCTGGTTCGGCTCGGTGCTCCCGTCTGAATATGATGCGCCGCTCGGCGGCTGGTTCACCGTTGCGAATTTCGGCGGCTTCGGCCTGGTCTCGATCCTCGGAATTCTGCTCGTCAATCACGAGCCATTGTGGGTCGCCGCCACCGTGCTCGCCGTGCTGAACTTCATTCCGGTAATCATCATCGTTTCGGTGCAGCCGCCGACGGAGGATAGGCGCCGCATGATCGAGAGTTTCGGTCGCTTCGGCAGCGACCTATTGCAACTTGCCCGGCGCAGCGCCGTTCGCCGCCTGCTTTTGGTGCTGGCGCTTCCTTGCGCATCGTTCGCGCTCACCAACACCCTCGGCGGCCTTGGGGGAGATTATCACGCCTCAGAAAAACTGATCGCAGCGATCGCCGGCATCGGCGTCACGCTGGCAGGAATTTTCGGAAGCCTCAGCGTTCCCATGCTTGGCCGGCGCATTCCCCTGCTCGCACTGTACCTCGCAATCGGGATGATTGGAGGGGTGTCGACGCTATCGCTGCTCGTGCTGCCCCATACCCCAGCGGTCTACACCTTTGCGTTCGTCGTCCAGAACGTCTGGCAATCGGCCGCGATTGCAACGGGCAACGCGCTGGTTCTGGCCGGCATTGGCAAGAACAATCCGCTGGCCTCGACGCAGTTTGCCGTGCTGACCGCCGCGATGTGTGCGCCGATCACCTACATGCAGTGGATCGATGGGCGTGCATATGGAGCCGGCGGGCTAACCCGGCTTTACGTCACAGATGGTGGGCTGGATCTTGCGGCTTGCCTTGTGATGGCGCTGCTTTTTCTCTTCGTCTGGAAAGTGCCCGCCAAGCGTCCCGCTGCCGAAACCGCGGCTGCCGCAGCCGGCATTGCCTGAGGAGGCTCGCAGGCCCCGTTTCGGGACTCGCCCGTTCACCTGATCCTAAGCGCGCATTGTTATTGGTCTGAATGAGCCTATTTTACAGGCACATGATTTTCGCCCCGAAAGATGGACGATGAACGACAAAGAGAAAAAACCCGGCAACCCCTGGACCAAGAGCCTGCTCATCTGGGCCGGCGTGCTGTTCGCGCTGGTGCTGTTCGTGCAGATGATCGACGGCGGCTCGCGCGCGCCGGCCGGGCAGGCCATCGCTTATTCCGAGTTCGTGCGCCAGGTGAACGAGGGCAATGTCCGCACCGTCACCATCGCCACCGGCTCCAGCGGCAACAGCGCGATCGCTGGCAAGCTGTCGAGCGGCGAGGACTTCCACACCGTCGCGCCGGGTGACGCCAATGTCTCGGACAAGCTGATCGCCAAGGGCGTCGCGGTCCAGGTCAAGGCCGAGGAGCAGTCGAGCATCTGGCTCTACATGCTCTATAACTCGCTGCCGTTCCTGCTCATCCTCGGGATCAGCTTCTTCGTCATGCGCCAGATGCAGAAGAACGCCGGCTCGGGCGCAATGGGTTTCGGCAAGAGCCGCGCGCGCATGCTGACCCAGAAGGAAGGCCGCGTGACCTTCGCCGATGTCGCCGGCATCGACGAGGCGCGCGAAGAGCTTCAGGAGATCGTCGAATATCTGAAGGACCCGGGGAAGTTCGCACGCCTCGGCGGCAAGATCCCCAAGGGCGCTTTGCTGGTCGGCCCTCCGGGCACCGGCAAGACCCTGCTCGCCCGCGCCATCGCGGGTGAGGCGGG
>Ga0207647_10002838_pt1 | contig 13062 bp, 10 predicted proteins | sample KBSCornC2_FD_184295 | JGI IMG/M metagenome (GOLD analysis project Ga0207647, IMG submission 184295) | Corn rhizosphere microbial communities from Kellogg Biological Station, Michigan, USA - C2 (SPAdes) (version 2) | ecosystem: Host-associated > Plants > Roots > Rhizosphere ...
CGCAAAATTCGCGTAAAGAAGTTTGTGGTGAACACTTCGGTCTTCCGAGTTGTTGGAACCCTTACCCCCGAGGATTCATGACCGACCACTCATCTCAGATCACGGGTCTACTTGTTGATTGGAGTAATGGCGACCAGACGGCCCTCGACAAGCTTCTGCCGCTGGTAGAACAGGAGCTGCACCGGCTTGCTCACGGATACATGCGTCGCGAGAATCGTGACCACACGCTGCAAACCACGGCTCTCGTAAACGAGGCCTACCTGAAACTCATCGATCAGAACAAGACCCGGTGGCAAAACCGCGCGCACTTCTTTGCCATCGCGGCCACGATCATGCGTCGCATTCTTCTGAACTACGCGCGCGACCAGCATCGCGACAAGCGTGGTGGGAAGGCAGTGCAGATTTCACTCTCCGAGGTTTCGGTCGCTCACTTTGGAGTGCCTGACGAACTAATTGCTCTGGACGAAGCCTTGACGAGACTTTCCCTCGAGGATGAACGTAAAGCCCGAGTGGTTGAGCTGAGATATTTCGGCGGGCTGGAAAATGATGAGATCGCCGAGGTGCTGGGCGTTTCATCGATCACTGTCATGCGCGACTGGAGGTTTGCGAAGGCGTGGTTGCTACGTGAGATGGTAAATGGCGAATAGACACTTATCACAGGTCGAAAATGTTTTTCAGGCGGCGTTGGATCTGCCTGCCGAAGAACGGGCGGCGTATCTTGCACAAGCCTGTGCCGGCAATGAGTCGCTCTATGCCGAAGTTTGTTCACTCGTCTCCGCGGCTAATACCCACGACAGTTTCATCGATAAACCGATCCTGAATCTTGGTTTTGAAGTTCTTACCAGGTCTGAAGAAGAGGCGATGATCGGTCGCATGATCGGCTCGTACAGAATTCTTTCGCGGCTTGGTAAAGGCGGGATGGGCCAGGTTTACCTTGCGGCCGACACTCGTCTCGATCGCAAGGTGGCTTTGAAGTTTCTCTCGCAGGAGTTGGTGAACGACAACTGGGCCAAGCGGCAGCTCATCAAGGAAGGCCAGGCGGTCGCGCAGTTAGACCATCCGAATATATGTTCGGTTTACGGGATCGAGCATGAAGGAGATCACCACTTCATCGTGATGCAGTATGTTGAGGGTGAAACTCTTTACCAGTTGATACATCGCAAGGTCGTTGAGAACGTCGAGATTTTGGACCTTGCGCAACAACTCGTCGGCGCCATCGCAGAAGCTCACAATCACGGCATCATCCACCGCGATATCAAGCCCGGTAACGTCATGGTCACTCCATCGGGGCAGCTAAAGGTTCTCGATTTTGGGTTGGCTAAGATCATTCAGCGAAAACAACCCGCAGACGGACATGGGGAAAGCCTCAGCAATCTTTCACAAGCGGGAGTGTTGCAGGGCACAGTTGCTTACATGTCGCCCGAACAACTGCGTGGTGAAAAACTCGACTATCGCACGGACGTCTTTAGCATTGGAACAGTGCTGTACGAGTTGATCAGCGGATCGAATCCACACGTACGAGCGACGCATGCTGAAACTATTTCCGCGATTCTGAGTGAGACTCCCGTTTTGCTGAATCGCGGGTCGAATCGTGTTTCGCATCAACTCGACATCACCATTCAGAAATGTTTGGAGAAGGATCGCGAGGCTCGCTTCCAGTCAGCCAGCGAGTTGCTGTTGAAGCTGAAGGGGATCTCGGGTAATCCATCGTTGCACAATCAGATCTCGAGGGGTATCAACGTACAAGCACTTTTATTGTTAGCTGTAATTGCATTGGTTGCGATTGCCGTCTTTTATTTTGTTTCGCAATCGATCAAGCGCCCTAGTCGAATGGTCGTTATGGCAATTACAAATCAGACCGGCGATCCCAACCTGGAATATCTGGCAAACGGACTCACCGATGCTTTTAATAATCGTTTGACGGGTCTCACAAAAGTACAGTTAAAGTCGCCAAATCTTACTTTCATTTCCCAACACGGTCCGCCGGATCCTTTGAAAGTAGGTAAGGATCTCGGAGTTGACGCGGTTCTGGTAGGCAACATTTCAGGTAATCAGGAACTCCCTGTGCTTGAAGTGGATCTCATAAACCCTTCCGACGGTACTACGATTTGGAAGAGTCAATATGGAGTCCAGCTCGAAAAAGTTTTTGTGATTGAAACCGATGTAGCGAAAAACGTCGTGGCAAGCTTTCAGCGACCTTCTGTTGATGATGAGAACAGGATCAGGAAAACACGTGATCCTGAGAATGTTGAAGCGAGAAGGGAATACTGGCTTGGTCTTTACTACTTGCGTAATCGAGACACCGACAAGTTAGACCAGGCTATCGAGCACTTTTCAAAGGCAATAGAGATCCAGCCCGATTTCGCTCGAGCACACGCGGGTTTGTCAGATTGTTATGTCTATGCGAACACGGTTGCTTATGGAAAGTTGAACACAAAGGATGCGATGACACGGGCCGAACGTTCCGCAAAAGATGCAATTGATCTCGACCCTTCATTAGCCGAAGCGCATACCTCTTTAGGCATGGTCAATCTTAAGTACTATTGGAATTGGCAGGAATCGCAAGCCCAATTTTTGAAGGCTATCGAGCTACGGCCTGACTATTATCACGCACACTACGGGTATTCGGCTTTGCTGACAGTGCTCGGACGTAATGAGGAGGCAATTCGAGAAGGGCAGATTGCCAAAGACCTGGATCCGTTTTCGCCGCCGACTGCTCTCAACTATTGCCGGACGCTTTATTTCGCGCGCCGGTTTGATAACGCAAGAGTTTGCTTTGACACGCTCGTCAACGATTACCCCGATTTCGCTGCGGGGAAGTATGTTCGCGGGTTTGCTTATCTGCGAGACCGGATGTATCCGCAGGCGCTCAGCATTTTTCAAGGTATGTACGCGTCGAACAAGAGGCTGTTTGGTCCGGCGCTGGGGTATACGTACGGAGCGATGGGACGGACTAAGGATGCGGAAGGTATCTTGACGGAGCTTCTCGATCTTTATAAGCAGAACCAGCTCTCGGGACAGGAAGTCGCGTTGGTTTATCTTGGATTGGGGAAGATAAACGAAGCGGTCGAACTCCTGCAGCGTAGCGCCGAGGAGCGATACGCGCCGTTTCCGTTTCTGGCCACCGATCCATTGTTCCCCGAACTCCAGGCAAGCCCGCAATTCATCCGTCTGATCCAGCGCTACAACCTGCCACTCGCTGTGCAATAAGGTTTTTAATCCCGCTCACGGCAGTGCGCGGATCGTTCAAGTCCTTTCTATAAACCCACTCTACGATCCATATCAATCCCGCCAACGGGAGTTGGCGGATCGTTCAGGTCCTTACTATTTATCTCGCTCGATGAATAGGTCGGACTTGAACGATCCGCCAACTGCCGTTGGCGGGATTTGCTTTATGCTAACCGCCGCTAACCGGAGGTTAGTAACCGATTGATCTCGTCTTCACTGATGTCAGAGTTCAACAGACGTTCGATCAGGTTGTGTAAACCTATTGGTACGTGAGGGCGCAATGCCGTAATACGCTTTCCGCTTTCAGGCATTCGACCGGTGAGAAGGAAATAGCAAGTGACGCCGAACGCGTACAGATCGTCAGCGATCGATGGTCGCTGATTGCCGTCAGCAGGGCGCATGAAACTTCGTGTTTGCCAGTATGTGGAATCAGAAGAATTCAGCGCACACGCACCCTCGAAATCGATCGGCCGAAGTTTCCCCTGCGGTGTAACTATCAGATTTGCGGGCTTGCAATCCATCCATATCCAACCGGCGTTGTGAATCTGAGTTAACAGCAACCAGATCTGTTTGGCCATCGCCACGACCTGAGAAATCGGGAGTCGTCTTTTTCGCTTTTCTAAAAACGATTGCAGCGTCTCGCCTCCAATCTGTTCCATGACGAGATAAAAGTGATTGTTGAGTTTGAATGTTAGATACGTCTCCGGAACCTCGACACCTGCCTTTGCCAGCCGGCGCAGAATCTCTGCTTCCTTTTTCACCATCCACGCGCCGTCTTTGCCGTTCCAGCCTACCTCTCCAACGACCCGGCCCTGCTTGATGATGCAACGACGCGGTGGATCGAAACGGAAATCGACTCCTTCGTAGACTCCGCCTTTGCCTCTTTGAGAAAGCGAACGAATCACGCGAAACGGTGTGTCGAGTAAACTGCTCGATGTTTTTGTCGCGACGGTTGCAAATGGGTTGGCGACCCAACTCGGAGGCGTTGTCTGTTCGCGACAATCGACCGTCAGTTTTCCGTCCACGTCCGAGATAGCATCGTTCGAGAAGGATCCATATCTGTAGAAGACATTACTGCCTGGTCCAAATTGAGAATCAAATGGAACGACCGGCGCCGGCAGACCTTTGGTGAGGCGGTCCAATTCCGACGCCAGGCAGAGCGCCTCTGAGTCGTTCCGGGGATATACAGTGAGGAACTTTCCTACCTGTGAGTAACCATAAAACAATCCGGCATTCAGTTTTTCGAGTTCTTCAAGCGAACATGGCGCTTTGAACAGAATGTCATGCCGTTTCAAATACGGGGCCACTCGCGAGAGAGTTTTATTCGCCGACAAGATCGTCGCCGACACGTGCAGCTTCCAGCCTTGTTCCGGAAGCTGTACGTTATCGGAGCGACTGTACCGCCAGATAGTTTCCCCTTCATGTATGGGAAGGTATCTTTTGCACAATGAAGTCCACTTCGCATCGTGCAACTGAGCCTTCCTCACATATGTGGTTCGCTGTGTCATTTGAGTTCGAACGCGACTAAACGTTTAGTCGATTTCCAACATTGTTAAGAAGCTGGCGTGTTGTGCCCACGGAACACATGCCATTTGCCACCAGATAAGCGCGGACTTTTTGGAGGTCGTCAGCAGTCGTGTTATCTCTGGGGATCAAGTGATCGAGTTCCTGTTCCGTCGTCGCAAACAGTTGCATGTAGTCAATCCACGCCTGGCTCCCATTACCTTGCAGTATTGCGGCCGTTGAGAGTTCTCGAACATTTCTGGCGATAGGCGTGTCCGCTATCCTTCTTGCCTGGAAGTCGAGAAACTCTTTGTGAATGTCTAAAGCTTTCTTGCTTATGTTGTCGCTAATTGCCATGGCTCTCTCCTTTCTTGGTTGTTATAAAACTCCTGCGAACCGAAGCAGGTCTGACAGTTCGAACTGGCCGTTATTGCCCAGCGTAGGTCTCCAGTTCGGGTAGCGTAGGTAAGAGTCTTTGCTCTTACGCGCTAACCCAATGAGCACTGAAGCAACAATGGCGCTGCCAACAGGTCCGAGACGGCCATTTCCGACGGCTTGCGCTTCCGCGAGCGTGTAGAACCAGAGTGGAGTTCGATTTTCAAAACCGCCCTCAGTCAGAATTGTCCTTTGTTCGTTCGTCATGACGGACAGCAAGGTGGTTGACGATATCTCCTGTCCCAAATGATTGGCTATAGCTTCGCCGGTTGGGAGGCGCATCAGGAAGCCTTTAAGCAGGTCCAAGGTAGCCAGGCCGAATGGCAGTACTCCGCCTTGCCCGTCTTCCATTACTGACAAGCCCTGAGCGAGTGTGGTACGGATTCGCCGAGCCTTGTTTGTTCCGTCAAGAAATCGATTCCAGTCAATGATCCACTCCCCGGGAATGTGATGATAGGACACCAAAAAACCAGGCAGGAGTAACTGGAACAGGAATGGTCCATCGAATGTCGAGTTGTAATTGTAGCTGTCCCTGATCATGCAGTGACCGAAGCGAAACGCGCCTACGGCAAATTCGAGTGGCACGAATACATCGTCATCCGGAGGATCGAAGAGATTCAGCCCGCCATTCAAGACTGCTGTAACCACGCCGTTGTCGGCTACCCAGTTGAGGTAATCGTTAATAACTAACCACTGGTAGTGCTGGCGAAGTATTCGGCGTGCCTGTTCAAAATTTGCACCTTCAGTCACGAGCCTGTTGTGAGCAAGCATGAAAGCGAGGTGCAGTTGCGACACCATCAGATTCTCGTCATTCCGGCGATCACCGATGAGCGCAAAATGTGGAGGGTCAGCTTCGCGGGGAAGCTCAGCTACGTAAGGTTCACCCGCCGTCAGCTCAGTCAGCAGTTGATGCTGGTTATCCGCGTTTCTCGGAATCTCGTAAGCGGCATTTGGTTCGATTGCCGGTCCGTAAAGACAATCGAGATCTAAACCAAATGTACGCGAGTTCGAGGCGCTCCCTATCTCGTCCAGTGACATCGGAGTGATAGGGTCCTGAAAGGTTGGTTGATTGACCAGCGATTGCCTGGTCACGTCGTGATCGATGAACTGGCCAAAATAGGTGTAGGCTGACGGGATGTTTGAATCGGCTGCCGAATCAAACGGGTCCGGGTCAACCATAGTCTCACCCAGCCGAACAAGGTGGTTTGCGGTTTGGGGATCCGGGTCGAGCAGCATTGCCGGATGGTCTTGAAAGTCTTCGAAAAGAAAACCGTAGCGGCTTTGCTTTTGTATGACTGGAAACATCGCTGTTGCCGGTTTCCCGCGACGCAGACCATTGATAGCTTCGGCCAGTTTGTCGGGGGGAATGTTTGGGCCATCAATAAATCGCATTTGTTTGTCCTCAGTTGTGGTTTCTTACAAAAGGTAACGAACCAGACGGCTTCCAAAGCCATCATGGTCGTATGTCGAGGACGGATAAAAGCAGAACAGTTCTGGCAACGGATTCCCGGTCAGACTCGTCTCAAGCTGCAAGAAGTCTTCATCAGTAACGTTCCTAAGATCTCCCTGCCGGCTAACAAGTAGTCTCCTCGTGGTCCATTTCCGAATAAGGAGTACGACAATGAAGTCAAAACACTTAATCGCAATTGCGTTTCTCTCTCTTCTAATCGGTCTCCCCTTAGGACTCTTCATCAACGCCACGGCGCAGCATTCCTCAAAACCGCAGCGGCAAGTTGAGGCGTCGAACTACCGGTTCTCCGGACCATATACTCATGGAAATTTGACGGTGTTTCTGGTGCATGGGAAAGACCTCAGCAACAAGACCTTTCTCACTCTTCAGGAAGCTCTCGCACAAAAGAAAGTGCGAGTTTATGAAACAAAAGATGTGAACGAGCTCGCGATTAGTAACTTGTCCAACGAGGACGTCTACGTTCAGGCGGGCGACATCGTTCGCGGCGGTGAGCAGGACCGGATGATCTCGGTCGACTTTATCGTGCCGCCGAAATCGGGACGCATGCCTATCGCGGCGTTTTGTGTCGAGTCAGGCCGCTGGAGTAAACGAGGAAACGAGGAAGCAGGAACTTTCAGCAGCTCTGAAAACGCAGTTGCGTTAAAGGATCTGAAACTCGCCGCGAAACGGGAAAACTCCCAACAGGCGGTTTGGAAGAACGTCAGCCTCGCACAAGAGAAGTTGAGTCGCAGTATTAACGCAGAGGCCGCGGATCGTGCATCGGCGTCGAGTTTTGAATTGACAGTCGAAACACCAAAAGTAAAAGAGACCACCGCCGCCTACATCAATGCGCTTTCGGGAGTCGTGCACAGCAAGAGCGACGTGATCGGATATGTCTTTGCGATCAATGGTCACATCAATAGCGCGGATGTATATGCGTCGCGCGCGCTGTTTCTCAAGTTGTGGCCCAAGCTACTCAAGGCCAGCGCCGTGGAGGCAATCGCGGAGTTGAACAAAGACGTCGAGATGAAGCCGATCGCAAGCGAGACGGTCGCGACATTTCTGGCGGAGTCAGAAAAGCCGAGCGCATCGGCAAAAGTAGTGACGCGTCGCGTGAAGATGGTGACGCGAGAAGACGACAACAACATCTTCTTTGAAACTGTAGACAGTTCGCAGAACGACGGCTGGGTGCACCGTAACTACATCAAGAAGCAGTGATGACCAATTCGCATTTTTGGTCATGTTGATCCACAGCAAAAAAATCATGGCGAGCGACTTGTTCACTAGTCGCTCGCCATTTTGCTATGAGGACATGCACACCGCATGCAGTCGTGAGAATTCGGTCGCGCGTGGGGTATGTTTTTTAGCGACTCTACAACTCTTATGACTTTAGACACCCGAACATTTCGAAATATTTTTTCGAGGGAAAGTTAGTGAGGACTTACTCGATTACACGGAAAGAATAATTGTCGATGAACTCGTTTGCACCTGAATCCAAAACGCCACTCAGTTTTACCTGATAGTCACCGGGACTGAGCATTTCTCCCGTCACAGTAAACGGAACAACGTGCTGTTCACCCTTTGCCTCGATCCGTAGTTCGTCAGCGATTTGTAGCGACTTGTTCTCGCGAAACAGTTCTGATTTGTAATTTCGAAAAGTGGGATTCGTTAACTCGAGTTCGAGCTTTACCTCGCCTCCTTTGGGCGACACGATCACTCGCTGTGCATTTGAACCTTCCGTTCCGGTAGAGCCCGGCAGGAGGGTAACGACCACGCGAGGGATGGCTTGCTCAACGCTTGCCGCTTCTCGTCTATTGACGAGCCCTCTGACAAAGATTATTCCGGCACAGCCGACGACTGCGGCAAAAATCCCCACCCACGCCCAGCGGCGCGAACGTGCTCTTAAAAGTGACAAGGATTGAACTGGAACTGGAGGCGCTTCGGTGAGGCCGATGTGTGAATTAGCATACTTTTGCAGGAGCTTGCCGAACCGGAGATTCTTTTGCCGTTCGGCAGTGATCAGGAAGTGGCTCTCGAACTGCTGTTGCTCGAGCGCGGACAAATCACCCGCCACGTACTGGTCGATCAACTCCTCTTCAACTACCAGAAGCTCTTCGTAAACGCCCGGCTCGGTCAGGATTCTTTCTTCAAATTGCGTCGTCTGATCCCCATCCAAAGTGCCCAACAGAAACGCGCGCATCTCTTGTCTTTCGATTTCGGGCTTCAATTTTGCTCTCCGGGCGACGAGGTCGCTTCTAATCTTAATGACTGAAAAGGACCGGTTATTTCATAACGGTGAACCTTGGATGCATTTCTCGATACACTCTTTCAAGGTCAATCGAATCCGATAAACTCTGATGCGCAATGCGTTTAAGGAGATCCCTAACTCTTCGGCCAGGGCTTTGCGACGGTCTGCCTGTGTTCGTCCCTTAGCTCCGTATTCCCTCAAGAGTAAATCTCGATCTTCCTCGCTGAGCCGCTGGATACACCCTTCGAGACAGCGATACTCCAGCTCCGCGCGTGCGGAATCCGGTGGGGGCGGAGGAGTCTGTGGAGGCTTTCGCCTCAAATACTCGAGGTAAACCAATTTCGCGACACCGTAGAAGTAACGAGCGGGGTCGCCCGTGAAGTCGCTTTGAATCTCTCTGATTCTGCGAGTGACGCGGTTGATGGTCTCGTCGGCAAGTTCTTCAGCGTCGATGCAGCCACGACCAGTGAAGATCTTGATCAGACTACTTCGAATCTGCTCGTACTTGATGCCGGCCTGTTCACGCTCGGAATCCAACCAATCAAGCAACGCATCGAAATCGTCTTGCGAGAGAGACCAATTCTTATTCATCAGGTGGCGTGGGAGCCCTGAGTTTTTATCCACAGATTACGCAGATTCGGCGTAATCTGTGGATGGGTTTTAGTGTGTGATCTTGGTTGAGTAGAGGATGCCGTACATCGCGTCTTTGTGACGCTCGAAGTCCTTGCCCTGGGTGGCGAGCATGAGGTTGATGCCTTGAACCTGGCCAAGGTACTTGCGATAGGCGAGCCACTGCAATCGCCGCGAATCGTCCGGGTGTTCGGGGTTGGCTTCACGAAACTGCACGCCAGTGACCCCGTCGATCTCTAACCATTTCACTTCATCGACTTCACCATTCTTGGCGCGGCTCTTGGCCTGCTCGTATGCGGCATCGGTCGCGGCCTCGACGGGAAAACTTTCATCCATCGGCGAAATACTGACGATCAAATTCGCCGCGTCACCACCACCAGGTGAGCGCCACGTAAACGACTTCGACTCGTTCTCTGTCTGGGTCCAATTTGGTGGAACGGTCCACGACATGCCCTGCCGATCCCACTTTGCCTGTTGACCACCGGCGAGCGCTGCAGTCTGCGCGGCGGTGGGCTGAGCTTTTTCGGCAGATCGTGAGCTCGAGCTACTCGAACCCGATGAACCGGAAGATGAACCCTTTTTGCCGTGGAGTTTCTCGGAAAGATTACAGAGGGAAAGTGCGAAGCCTAGCAGGAGCAGGACCAGAATGTGTTTCATGCCGCAGTCTTCTAGTCGAAAACGTGAGGGGAAGTCAATACTTCTTTGGAGTGCGGTATTGACCCATTTAAAATTACGCCGAAGGCGTTCGCTAACCTCAGCCTAGGGTTGGAGCGTAGCGACAACCCTAGGATCACAACCTCCGAAAATCGTACAACCCTGAAAGGGGTTCGCCAGTTGCCGAAACCCTTTGCAGGGTTTTAGCGTGTATTTAATCTGATACCCGGGGTTGTCGCTTGCGCTCCACCCCGGGCTGAAATTAGCGAACGCCTTCGGCGTAAATTCAAACTCGTGTTATCCTATGGACCTTCCCTCCAAAATTCACCCCCTGACGATTAACGCGCGTAAGCGCTAACTCTTCGGAGATGCCATATGAAAAATACCGACGTCAGACCGCCGGTCATTGTGCTTGTATTAGCTATTTCAATCGTCGTTATTGCAGCGAGTGGTTGTACGCGTGGTCCAGCGGCTAATGCCAACGTAAACTTAAACACGAATACAAACGTCAACGTAAACGCTAATACGACTGGCGTATCAAACATCAATGCCAGCACCGCTCCTTCAACCATTGCCGCAAAGGAACCCGAAACGTACCGCGCGACGATTGTCTTTTCTGCCGAAACTGAAGGTGGCGACAAAGCAATCGGTATCCCGACTCTGTCTGCTGAAGTTGCCAAGAGCGGAAGCGACAGGCGACTATCCTTCAAATTGCCGGATGGATCCGACCTGGTCTATCTCGAGAAAGCCGGCGTGCAATACGGAATCGCTCCGGCGCGAAAACAGTATGCGGAGTTGACGCCCGAAGCCACAGGCTTTCAAATTCACAAGCTAATGACACCGGGACAACTGGTCGCATACCTCGATAGACTTCAAGGCATCGAATTCGTCGGCGAAGAATCACGAGCAGGCAGGACAGCTCTGAAGTATCGCTACGCGAAGACCGCGCAGACACAGACTTCGGCAGGTGAAGTCAAAACGGAATCGTTCGTGTACGTCGACAAAGACACCGGACTGCCACTTCGTGCGGAACTTTTTAGCGAAGCCAGTGGTAATGTTCAGGGTGTGAAGGGCGCAAAGGTGGTTGCAGAAATGCAGAATATTTCTACGACCGTCGATCCGAGTCTTTTTGAAATACCAGCGGGCATGAACAAGGTTCCCGAGGCGCAGGTGAGAGCTCAGGTGAACGCAGTGACGAATACAGTGGCAGCAGTGCTTAGAACTCTGCTGATGAACATGAATTCAACGCCACCGCCGTCACCGACAGCATCGCCGGCAGTGTCACCAGCGACGAGTCCGAGTCCAACACACTGAAGGTTAACCACATGAGATACGTTGTCGTTTTACTCCTTGGAATTTTACTTGGCGCCGGCGTCGCGGTCTTTTTCCTTGGCGCGCCATCGGCAAAAGCGCTGCCTGGACAGCCGGTCCAGGCCCCAAGCCAGGGAGGGACTCCGCCGGGCACGGTGGTCGTCGCGCTGGAACAGAGTTTTGTCGACGCCGTGCTCGCGACAACATTCAATGGACTCGGCACGCCGACGTTTCAATTGGGCCAGGCGCAAAGCGGTGTCGACCGTATCGAGAACGCTGCACTGCAGAGTGGTTGTACAAACACGATTACTCTTTTACCGGAAGGAAGTGGCGCGAAGACTGGCGTGCAGTTTCGCAATGGCGCCATCAACGCGCCGCTCGCATTTACAGGGAGCTACAATCTCGCCGGCAGTTGCATGCAGTTCAAAGGCTGGGCGCAAACGAGTATCAAGTTATCTTTCGACCAGGAGAAGCAAACCGTTTTTGGTTACGTGAATGTTGACGGTGTGAATCTGGAAGGTGTGAATCCGATTGCGAATAACTTTGTGACTGTATTTGTGCAGGGCGCGATCAATCAGAAAGTGAATCCACTTGTTTTGGTAAGCGAGCCGCAGCTCTCGTTGATGATTCCAGTCAAAGCCAGTAATGGTTCCGTCAAAGCGCGCGCGAAGGACGTGCGCGCCGAGATTCTCGACGGTTCACTCAAACTGTATCTGACCTATGAGTTCAGTGGGGTGAAGGGTCAGGGGACGTAGAATCAGGGTAATCTGTGGATGAGTTTGCCGACGCGGCGAGCATTCGTTGTCGCTCGAAGTGCTCGGCAATCTCTTCGGCTGTTTTTCTTCCTACAAACGGAGTCAATTCCGAAACTCCGGCTTTCGAGATTCTTTGAATCGAACCAAAGTGACGTAACAGTCTTCCTTTGCGCTTATCTCCAACACCCGGAATCGCAGTCAGCTCAGATGTAAAATCGCGCAACTCGCGGCGCTTGCGATGGTAAGTGACCGCGAAACGGTGCGTTTCATCGCGGACCATTTGCAGCAGACGAAGTATCAGCGAGTGTGAATCGAGATAGATCGGCTCATCTTCCCGACCTTTCATCAGCAGATATGCAACATCGTTGTGTCGTTGCGGCGGCTTGACGATGCCCACCATCGGAATCGCTTCAAGTCCGAGCTCACTCATCGCGCTCGCTGCCGCATTCAATTGCGCTTTGCCACCGTCGATCATGATCAGGTCGGGCAGCGGCTTTCCTTCTTCGAGCAGTCGCCGGTAGCGCCGCGTCACTACTTCATGCATCGAGGCAACGTCGTTTGCCCCTTCGACAGTTCTGATTCTGAACTTGCGATACTCCGAACGGTTCATCTTGCCGTTATCGCAAACAACCATGCCGGCGACATTCTCGGCGCCCTGAATATGCGAGATGTCAAACGACTCGATTCGAGCGGGAAAGTGCGGCAGCTCGAGCGTTTCCTGTAGCTCTTCGAGCACACGCTTCATATCGGGTTTGAGCACTCGGAAGCGCTGTTCAAAAGCGAGCTTTGCATTCTTGTCGACGAGGTCGATCATGTCGCGCTTCTCGCCGCGTTGTGGATCGAAGATT
>Ga0207647_10002840_pt1 | contig 13060 bp, 12 predicted proteins | sample KBSCornC2_FD_184295 | JGI IMG/M metagenome (GOLD analysis project Ga0207647, IMG submission 184295) | Corn rhizosphere microbial communities from Kellogg Biological Station, Michigan, USA - C2 (SPAdes) (version 2) | ecosystem: Host-associated > Plants > Roots > Rhizosphere ...
GGAGGACGTGCACCCGGACCCGTGGACCGCCTTTTTCGGCGTCTTCCCCAGTCGAACGATCACGCGAGGAAAGCCCTATCTGCTACCGTCGGGACGCCTCGGTTCGCGGCCCGGAAAGCTCAACCTTTGGGCGTTGGAAAGCAAGCCAGCTGTTCATAGTGATCGATTGGAGCCGCATCTTCGGTACCTGATCGACCGCCTCTCATTGCCCCGCGACGATCTCCGTGAGCGCATCGAACGGGCTGACGCGCGCATGCGATTCTTCTGCTACTGGGACAACGAGACGGGTAATCGTGTGCCTTATGTGTCGGAGGCCACGCGCAAGCTCATTGAATCGATCGGGGGCGTGCTCGAAATCGATGAATACCGATAACGTGGATGAGTTCGGCGCGAAGCGCAGCGCAATGCAATGCGTGGTGCATGGGCCGCCGAGCCGGCGACCGGCTCGCGCGGTTTGCGCATGAGGCCGGCTGCAGCCGCCGTCACCCGCGCCCGAAACTCGGCCGCTTCGGATCATACGTCCACCCCGGCACCAGATACCGCATCGCCATCGCATCATCGCGCGCCGTGCCGCCCACCTCCCGATACAGCGCATGCGCGGCCTCGACCTGCGCCATGTCGAGCTCGATCCCCAGCCCCGGCCGCTCGGGCACGGCCACCTGGCCGCCGACGATCTCGAGCGGTTCGCGCGTGAGCCGCGCGTCGCCTTCCTGCCAGATCCAGTGCGTGTCGATCGCGGTGATCGTGCCGGGCGCCGCCGCGGCCGCATGGGTGAACATCGCGAGCGACACGTCGAAGTGATTGTTCGAGTGGGAACCCCATGTGAGCCCCCAGTCGCGGCACAGCTGCGCGAGCCGCACCGAACCCTGCATCGTCCAGAAGTGCGGGTCGGCGAGCGGGATGTCGACCGCCTGCAGTCGCACCGCGTGATCCATCTGCCGCCAGTCGGTCGCGATCATGTTGGTCGCGGTCGGGATGCCGGTCGCCCGCCGAAACTCGGCCATCACCTCGCGGCCCGAGTAGCCGGCTTCCGGCCCGCACGGGTCCTCCGCGTACGCGAGCAGATGGCCTTGCCCGCGGCACAGCGCGACCGCTTCGTCGAGCGACCACGCGCCGTTCGGGTCGAGCGTCGCGCGGGCGTCGGGAAAGCGCGTCTTGATCGCCGCGATCGCTTCCATCTCGTCCGCGCCGGCCATCACGCCGCCCTTCAGCTTGAAATCGACGAAGCCGTAGCGTTCGACCGCGGCCTCGGCCTGCCGCGCGATCGCGGCCGGCGTGAGCGCGGCTTCGTTGCGCAGCCGGAACCACGGATCGGTTGCCTGCGTCTCGTCGCGATACGGCAGGTCGGTGCGGCGCCGCTCGCCGATGTAGAACAGGTACGCGAGCATCGGCACCGCGTCGCGCTGCTGCCCTTCGCCGAGCAACGCGGCGACCGGCACGTCGAGATGCTGGCCGAGCAGGTCCAGCAGCGCGGCCTCGATCGCGGTGATCACGTTGTCGAGCCGCAGGTTGATCTCGTGCGGCTGGCGCAGCACGGCCGCCTCGCCGGCCGACGTCACTTCGTGCTGGATCGTGCGTCCGGCGCCCGCCCCCGCGCCGGACAGCGCCGCGCGCACCGCATTGAGCGTCGCCTGGTAACGCCCGATCGACTGGCCGACCACGAGGTCGGTCATCCGTTCGAGCGCATGCCGGATACCTTCGCCGCCGGGCACTTCGCCGACGCCCGTGTGGCCGCTGCTGTCGTCGAGGATCACGAGGTTGCGCGTGAAATACGGCGCGTGCGCGCCGCACAGGTTCAGCAGCATGCTGTCGCGGCCGGCGACGGGGATCACCTGCATGCGCGTGACGCGCGGCGTGCCGGCACGGCGGGATTCGGACATCGGTTCGCTCCTGGTTCCGGTGATGCACGGGGCCGCCGGACGCGCCGGCGCGGCCCGCGCCGTTCAGTTCAGTTCAGCTCGACGCGGCGAATTTCGCCGACGACGAACAGGTAGCAGATCACGGCGACGAGCGCGTGCGCGACGACATACACGAGCGCGCCGTTGAACGAGCCGCTGCGGTCGACGATATAGCCGATCGCGATCGGCGTCGTGATGCTGGAAAGATTGCCGCAGGTATTGAGCAGCGCGCCGCTCAGGCCGGCGATCTGGCGCGGCGCGGTGTCGGCGTTGACGGCCCAGCCGAGCGCGCCGAGGCCCTTGCCGAAGAACGACAGCGCCATGAACAGCACGACGAGCACGTGCGAGTCGGTGTAGTTGCAGACGATCATCGACATCGACAGCAGCATGCCGATCACGATCGGCACCTTGCGCGCGACCGACAGCGACCGGCCCTGCTTGAGCAACCCGTCGGACACGAGGCCGCCGAGAATCCCGCCGAGGAACCCGCACACGGCCGGGATCGACGCGACCAGCCCCGCGTTGAGGATCGACATCCCGCGCGCCTGCACGAGATAGACGGGAAACCACGTGATGAAGAAGTAGGTGAGCGCGTTGATGCAGTACTGTGCGACGTACACGCCGACGAGCATCCGGTTCCTCAGCAGCGCCTTCACGTGACGCATCGACGGGCCGCCGTCGCGCGCGCCGGTCGCCTGGTCGATGTTGACGAGCGCACCGCCTTCGGCGAGGTAGTCGAGCTCCGCATCGTTGACGCGCGGATGCGCCTTCGGGTCGTACATCGTGCGGTTCCACACCAGCACGAACGCGAAGCCGAGCACGCCCATCACCGCGAACACCGACTGCCAGCCGAACGCGTGCACGAGCCAGCCCATCAGCGGCGCGAACACGACGGTCGCCGCGTACTGCGCGGCGTTGAAGATCGCCGATGCGGTGCCGCGTTCCGCGGCCGGGAACCAGGTGGACACGATCCGGCTGTTGGCCGGGAACGACGGCGCCTCGGCCGCGCCGACCAGGAAGCGCAACCCGAACAGCAGCGCGAACGCGGCCGCACCGCTGAAGAAGCCGATGCCGCCCTGCAGCAGCGTGAACAGCGACCAGAAGAAGATGCTGAACGCATAGACGATGCGCGACCCGAAGCGATCGAGCAGCCAGCCGCCCGGCAGTTGCGCGATCACGTACGACCAGCCGAACGCCGAGAAGATGAAGCCCATCTGCACGTGGCTCAGGTGCATCGCGCGGGCGAGCGCCGGGCCGGCGATCGCGATCGCCGCGCGATCCGCATAGTTGATCGTCGTGACCGCGAACAGCACGGTCAGCACGAGCCAGCGCACGCGGGTGCGCCGGGCCGTTGCCGACACGGATGCCGGCAATGCGTGAAGCGGATTCATGACTGTCTCCTCCGAAGGGCGGAAGGTGCCGTCGTGCGGCGGCGCGTCGAGTGCGCGCGTTTTTTCGTGGTGGTATTGCCGGCCGGAGACCGGATGTCGATGCCCCGGGCAATCGGGGCGTCCGGATCATTCTGTCATGGCGAATATTGCGCTTTCATGCCAATTGCTGACTTGATCGATTCAGGAATTGAATCGATCGGTCGCGCGTTGAGTTATTTTTTTACCCGGATAATATTGACATTCAATTTATACCCGGATAAAAATAGCGTCATTCTGATTCCAGCCTCCGGGCGACCACGATGACACTCTCCACGCTCCTTCCTTCGTACACGGCCTTCGACGGCCACCGGCGGCTCGTGTCGGGGCCGCTCGCGACGGTCGCGCTTGCGGTCCGGCAGGCTGCCGGCGACGCAACGCCCGGCACGATCCTGATTTTCAACGACGCGACCGGCCGCACGATCGACCTCGACCTGCGCGGCACGGCGGACGAGATCCGCGCGCGATACGCGGCGGCGCCAGCCGATGCGTCCGCACCCGCCGGCGAGCCGACCGGCGAGGGCGAACCACGCGGCCGCGGCCGCCCGAAGCTCGGCGTCGTGTCGCGCGAAGTCACGTTGCTGCCGCGTCACTGGGACTGGCTCGCCGCGCAGCCGGGCGGCGCGTCGGTCGCGCTGCGCAAGCTCGTCGAGGACGCGCGGCGCACGCATGCGGCGGCCGACCGGCGTCGCGACGCGCAAGCGCGTGCGTATCACTTCATGTCAGTGATCGCGGGCGACCTGCCGGGTTTCGAGGAAGCCGCGCGTGCGCTGTATGCGAACGATCTCGCGCGGCTGGCCGAACTGATCGCCGGCTGGCCGGACGACGTGCGCGACCATGCGCTCGCGCTGGCGCGCGGCGATCTGCCGCCGTCGACCGAAGACTCTGACGGCGCGCCGATGCGATGACCGTATTCGACCTGAACCGCGGTGCGATCGCGCCGGTCGCCGACGAAGTCGACGTCGTCGGGCTGCGCGTGACCGGCACGATCCCGCCCGAACTCGACGGCACGCTGCTGCGCAACGGCCCGAATCCGCCGGGCGGCCGCTTCGACGGGAACGACGTACTGTCGTGGTGGCCGGAAGCGGCGATGCTGCACGCGATCGCATTCGAAAACGGCCGCGCGGCCGGCTACCGGAACCGCTGGGCGCGCACGCGGCGCTGGGCCGCCGTGCATGCACCCGCGCAGGCGCCGCACCTGCCCGACACCAATCCGAACGTGAACATCCTGCAGCACGCGGGCGAATTGCTGGCGCTGGCCGAAGGCGGCGCGCCGCTCGCGATCACGGCCGCGCTCGACACGCTCGGCGCACCCGCGCGGCACGCGGCGCTCGGCGGCGCGATGACCGCGCATCCGAAGGTCGATCCGGTGACGGGCGAGCTGATCCTGTTTCGCGCGGACTGGCGCGAACCGTGGCTGCGCTATGGCGTCGCGGACGCGCACGGCGTGCAGCGCGTCGACCTCGCCGTCGACGTGCGCGCGCCGTCGATGATGCACGACCTCGCGATCACCGAAACCCGCAGCCTGCTGCTCGACCTGAATGTCGGCTACGACTTCGCGATGCTGAAGCAGGGGCACCGGATGCCGCTGCGCTGGCACGACGACCGCGATGCACGGATCGGCGTGATCCCGCGCCACGGCGGCGACGTGCGCTGGTTCGGCATCGAGCCGTGCTTCATCCAGCACGTCGTGAACGCGTACGACTGCGACGCGTCGTGCATCGTGCTCGACGTGGTTCGCTATCCATGGTTCCTGCGGCTCGACGCGCGCACCGGCCGCTTTGCCGACAACCCGCTCGGCGAGCTGTGGCGCTACGTGATCGATACCGCGAACGGGCTGGTCGACGAAGGGCCGCTCGCCGACGGCGGCATCGAGCTGCCGCGCATCAACGAAAGCAGGACGGGGCGCGGCTACCGCTATCTGTATGCGGTCGAGCAGCCGAACAACGCGGAAATGCGCGGCGTGATGCGCTTCGACCACGTGCGCGGCACGACGACGCGCTACGCGGTGCCGGCCGGCGACCAGAACGGCGAGCCGGTGTTCGTGCCGCGCCCGGGCGGCACCGACGAAGACGACGGCTGGCTGCTGGTGGTGGTCTACCGCGCGGCGACGGATACGAGCGACGTCGTGATCCTCGATGCCCGCGCGATCGATGCGGCGCCGGTCGCGACGGTGCACCTGCCGCGTCGCGTGCCCGCCGGCTTCCACGGCGCGTGGGTGCCGCGCGAGCGCCGGGCGTGACCGGCCGCGCGCATCACCGCGCGCGCAGCGCGTCGACGATGTTCAGCCGCGCGGCGCGCATCGCCGGCAGGAACCCGCCGACGAGGCCCATCACCAGCGAGAACAGCAGCGTCTTCACGACGATCGCGGGCGTCAGCACGAAGCGGAACGACAGGTCGGCGAAGGTCTGGAAGTTGGTCGTCGAGAACGACGCGAACTCCATCAGCGACGCGCACGCGAGCCCCGCGACACCGCCGACGAAGCCGAGCAGCAGCGCTTCCAGCAGGAACGCGGCGAGCACGTTCATGCGCTTGAAGCCGAGCGCGCGCAGCGTGCCGATCTCGGCGGTGCGGTTCGCGACCGATGCGTACATCGTGATCATCGCGCCGATCATCGCGGCGATCGAGAAGATCGTCGACAGCGTGATGCCGAGGATGTTGATGAACCGCGACAGCGCCTTCGACTGGTCGCCGTAGAAAGTCTGTTCGCGCTTTGCCTCGTCGGTCAGCCGCGGGTCGACGTCGATGTCGGCCTTGAAGCGCGCGAAGCCGTCGGCGCTCGGGATGCGCAGCACCATCGACGAGTAGCTCGTGCGCCGGAACGACTGCATCAGCTGGTCGACGTCGCCCCAGATCTCCGAATCGAAGCCGCTGCCGCCGGCGTCGAACACGCCGACCACGGTCCAGTCGCGCTGCGCGAAATGCAGGCTGTCGCCGAGCTGCGTGCCGCTGAAGCCTTTCGCGATCGCGCTGCCGACGACGATCTCCGACGAACCCGGCGCGAACGTGTGGCCGGCCACGAGCTTCACGTGCGGCCGCAGCGCGAGGCCGGCCGGCGACACGCCGCGGATCACGACGTTCGACGGCTTGCCGCTCGACGTCTTCACGAGCGAGATCAGCACGACGGCTTCCTTCGACACCCGCGGCCGGCCGTCGGGACCGAGCGCGACGGCCGGATGCATCTCGAGCGCGTTGGCCTGCTGGTGGTCGATCGAACTCTGGATCTCGGTTTCGGCGCCCTTGCGGATCACCACGGCGTTGTCGGGTTCGCCGGTCGACACGAGCGTCTTCGTGAGCCCCGCGTCGAGCATTTGCACCGTCGCGAACACGAAGATCACGAGCGCCATCCCGCCCGCGGTGAGCGCGGTGGTGAGCCGACGGGTCCACAGGTTGCGCGCGATGTAGGTGAGCGGAATCGCCATGAGCGCGCCTAGCCGATCGCCCGCAGGCCTTCGACCACGCGCACGCGCGCGGCCTGCCACGCCGGCACGAGCGCGGCCGCGATGCCGACCGCGACCGAGCATGCGGCCTGCAGCGCCATCGTCTCGGTGGATACCTTGAACACCGGGAAGATGCCGCCCGCGGCCTGCTTGAAGAGGCTCGCGGCCGGCGGCGTCGCGAGTATCCCGAGCCCGCCGCCGGCCACCGCGATCACCACCGATTCGCCGAACACGATCAGCGCGAGAAAACCGGGGCCGAAGCCGAGCGCCTTCAGCGTCGCGTATTCGGCGGTCCGCTCGCGCGCGCTCATCGCCATCGCGTTCGCCATCACGGCCATGATGATCAGGATCACCACGTACGACACCACGCGGATCGCCGCGATGATCTGGTTCGACATCGCGACGAAGCCGAGCTGGAACGCCTGCTCGGTCTCGGTCAGCGTTTCGGCGAGCGAGTTCTTGAATACCGCGTCGACGTTGCGCGCGATCGCGGCGCCGTCGTCCGGATTCGCGACGCCGAGCACGAACACGCCGACCTGGTCGGCCTGCTTCGGCGTGCGCTTGCGCACCGTCTCGTTCAGGTAGTCCCAGTGGAACACCAGCTGGCGCGTGATCGTCGAGTCGTCGCGGCCGTCGAGAATGCCGCGCACGACGAAGTCCCACGTGCCCGGATAGATCGTGCCCTTCAGCGGGATCACGTCGCCGACCTTGAAGCCGAACTGCGTCGCGAGCTGGCGCCCGACCAGGCAGCCGCGGCGGTCGCGGTCGTAGTCGGCGCGCTGCTGCGCGGGCAGGATGAATTCCGGATACAGGTCGAGATAGTTTTCCGATACCGCGAAGCTCGCGAAGAAGTTCTTCGGGTCGCGGTACACGCCGCCGAACCAGTTCGAGCGGACCACGGCCGTCACGCCGTCGACGCCGCGGATCCGGTTCTCGTAGCTGACCGGCAGCGGGAACACGAGCGAGATCGCGTTGCGCGTGACGAGCCGGCCGCTCGACGCGGCGGCCGCGCCCGCGTACCACGCGTCGACCACCGTGTGCAGCAGCCCGAACGCCAGCACCGCGATGGTCAGCCCGAGCACGGTCAACAGCGTGCGCAGCCGGTGCCGCAGCGCATTGCGCGCGATCAGCTTCAGCACGTACATTGCGCGCGCTCCCGTCGGTCAGACGGCGTGCCCATCGATCAGCTCCCCTTTTTCCAGATGCACGAGCGACTGCGCGGCGCCGGCCGCGTGCGCATCGTGAGTCACCATGATGATCGTCTTGCCGAGCTCGGCGTTCATCCGCTGCAGCATCGTGAGCACGTCGCTGGCCGACGCGCGGTCGAGGTCGCCGGTCGGCTCGTCGGCGACGATCAGCACCGGATCGGTGATCAGCGCGCGCGCGATCGCGACGCGCTGCTGCTGGCCGCCCGACAGCTCGGACGGGTAATGACTGGTCCGGTCGCCGAGGTTCACCATGTCGAGCACCAGCTCGACGCGCTCGCGCCGTTCGCGGCGCGACAGGTGCGTGAGCATCAGCGGCAGCTCGACGTTCTCGAACGCGGTGAGCACGGGCATCAGGTTGTAGAACTGGAAGATGAAGCCGACGTTCGCCGCGCGCCATTCGGCCAGTTGCGCCTCCTCGAGCCGCGAGATGTCGAGGCCGCCCACGCGCAGCTCGCCGCTGTCGGGCCGGTCGATGCCGGCGACGAGATTGAGCAGCGTGCTCTTGCCGGAACCCGACGGCCCCATCAGCGCGACGAAGTCGCCTTCGCCGATGTCGAGCGTGATGTCGGTCAGCACCGGCACGACCTGGTTGCCGCGCCGGTACGACTTCGCGACGTGGCTGATCTCGACGAGGGGAGGCGAGGCGTCGTTCACGCGCGCCACGCTACTTCTTCGCGACGGTCACTTTCGCGCCGTCCTTCAGCTTCGCGCCCGGCGCGAGCACGACCGTGTCGCCGGGCTTCACGCCGCGAATCGCGACGAGTTCGCCGATCTGCGTGCCGGTCGTCACCGCCGTTGCGTGCACGGTGTCGTCCTTCACGACGAACACGACCGGCCGGCCGTCGCGCTCGACCACGGCGCTCGCCTGCACGGCCGTCACCGGCTGCCGGTCCTGCGCCGACGCGGGCTTCGACAGGAACGCGATCTTCGCGCTCATGTCGGGCAGCACCCGCTCGTCGCGGTCGACGAAGCGCACCTTCACGAGCACCGTCGCCTTCGAGCGGTCGACCGTCGGCACGATGCGCGACACGCGGCCCGCGAAGCGCATGTCGGGCAGCGCGTCGAGCTGGATCTCGCACGGCTGTTCCGCGCGGATCTTCGCGATGTTCGATTCCGCGACGTCGGCCTCGACCTCGAGCGTGTCCATGTCGGCGATCGTCACGACGGCGCCCTTGCTGTCCGACGCCGACGAGAACGGCGTGATGTTGTCGCCGACGTTCGCGTGCTTCGCGAGCACGATGCCGTCGAACGGCGCGCGGATCACCGTCTGGTCGACCGCGACCTGCGCGGCCTGTGCGTTCGCTTCGGCGGACGCGATCGCGGCCTGGTCGCTGCCGAGCGTCGCGCGCGCCTTGTTCGCGCGGGCCGTGTCGGTGTCGAGCTGGGCGGCCGGCACCGCGCCCTTCGGGGCGAGCACGGCGGTGCGGCGCAGCGCGATCTGCGCGTCCTTCAGTTCCGCCTGCGCGACGCCGAGGTTCGCGCGGGAGACCAGCACCTGCGCGCGGGCCTGCGCCAGCGAGGCTTCCACGTCGCGGCTTTCGAGCCGCGCGATGATCTCGCCCTTCTTCACGCGCGTGCCTTCGAGCACGCCGAGCCATTCGACGCGCCCCTGGCCCTTCGACGCGACCGCGGCCTTGCGCTGCGGCACGACGTAGCCGGTCGCATTGAGCTGGGTGTCGTTCTGGTACGGGTACGCGGACGTGACGGAGGTCGTGTCGACCGTCGGCCGGCCGGTGAGCGCGAGCGCGGCGACGATCGCGACGATCACGAGCACGGCGGCGACCGCATAGCGGACCCACCGGCGCCGGCGGGGCGCGGGCGCGATCGGACGCCGGTCGATTTTCAGTTTGTCCAGATTGTGGTCGGGCAATTTGGGCGCCTCGCGACGGCGGCGGTAGCGTGACCGGCCGCGATCCGGTTGGGACGGAAGGACGCCAGTATAGCGTCGCCGCGGCGGGCGCGAGAGCCGGTTTGTCGGACGATTGACGCAGGTCGCGGCCGCGCGTCGGGCGGGCCGCAAGGCCGTGCGTCGGGGGAAACCCGAGGGTTGGGTGCAACGTGTCAACTCGCGGTGCGGGCGGTGCGTTATGGACCGAGTGCGTCAGTATTTGCCGCGGCGAAGAGGCGAAAGCCGACCCGCCCGGCGGCGACCGTCAACCCGGCGCGACTGATGTCCCGATGCGGATGCCTCGCATCTCTTACCGGTACGTTTGATTTTTTCTCCGCTAAAGGAAGAACAATGAAGAAGACGCTCGCTTCGATCATGACCGCAGCACTCGCTTTCGCATCGGTTTCGGCATTCGCACAGGCTTCGCAGCCGGTAGACGGCGGCGCGATGGCTCCCGCCTCGGCACCGATGAAGAAGGATCACACCAAGCCGAAGCACGCGCTGAAGCAGCACGGTTCGGCCAAGGGCAAGGCGAAGGCCGCAGCCGCTTCGGCAGCCGGCACGAACGACGCAGGCGCAGCAAACTAAGCACGCTTCGTCGGGGCCGGCATCGCCGGCCGCCCGCCGAGAAACCCCGCACGCTTCGGCCTGCGGGGTTTTTTTACGCGTCCGCCGCGTCGGGCGGCAGCGCGCGCATCGCGTCGACCACCGCGCGCATGCGCCGCCAGTGCGACCCTTCCCAGAACACGCGCCGGCACACGTCGCACGCGGCAAAGCGCCGGTGCCGCTGGCGCACGCCCGCTGGCACGCGCGGCGCGGCGTCCGCCGCATCGAGCGTGTGCAGCGGCGCGTTGCAGCGCAGGCACAGCCGGAACGGCCGCATGTGCGGCGCGAGATCGAGCCGCGCGAACAGCTCGTGCAACTGCGCGTCCGGCTGCTGCGCGTGCAGGTAGCAGCCGCGTACGACCGCGCGGCGCTTCAGCAGCTCGCGGTCGCGGGTCAGCACGATCCGGCCTTCGCGCGCGGCGAGCGCGACGAGTTCGTCGTCGCGGTAGTGGTTGTCGTAGCAGGTGTCGAAGCCGGCGAGGCGCAGCAGCTGCGCGAGGCCGCCGAGATGCGCGTCGGCGACGAAGCGCCAGTGCTCCGGCTGCTGCTGCACCGGCGATTCGATGGCCGGCCGCGCGCGTTCCGGATGGATGTCGACCCGGTCGCCGTCGGCCAGCGGCCGGTCGAGCGCGGCCGGCGCGCCGTTCACGCAGAGCCGGCCGATTTCCGTATGCGGGACGCCGAGCGCCTCGACCGCGTGCTTGACCGTCGCGTCGCGCGCAAACGCATGCGCGAACGCGCGCTCGCGCTGCGCGCGTGCGAGAAACGCGTTCAGTTCGCCGTGGAAGCGGAAGGTCGCGGTCGCCATGCGCGCAGTATCGCACCGCGCGCGGCCGGTGGCGGGGGGCTGCAGGCCGCCGCCATCTGTGTTTAACTCCCCGCTTCACGGGTCGAAGGAGCGGGAAATGGATCTTGGATTTATCGGACTGGGCGAAATGGGGCAGGCGATCGCGACGAACCTGCTGAAGGCCGGGCACGCCGTGCGGGTCTGGAACCGGTCGCGCGAGCGCGCCGAGCCGCTCGCCGCGTTGGGCGCGCGGATCGTCGATACGCCGGCCGATGCGTTTCGCGGCGATGCGGTGTTCTCGATGCTCGCCGACGATGCGGCCGCGCGCGAAGTATTCGACGACGCGCTGCTCGCCGACGCGCCGCGCGGCCTGATCCACGTGAACATGGCGACGGTGTCGGTCGCGCTCGCCGAATCGCTCGCGCACGCCCACGCGTCGCGCGGCCTCCAGTACGTCGCCGCACCGGTGATGGGACGCCCGGACGTCGCGGCCGCCGCGCGCCTGACGATCATGGCCGGCGGCCCGGCCGAGGCGATCGACCGCGTGCAGCCGCTGTTCGACGCGATCGGCCAGAAGACCTGGCGGTTCGGCTCGCTGCCGCAGCATGCGAACGTCGCGAAGATCGCGGCGAACTTCACGCTCGCGTCGGCGATCGAGACGCTCGGCGAGGCGTCCGCGCTGCTCGGCGCGCACGGCGTCGCGATGCGCGATTTCCTCGACGTGATCACGAACAGCGTGTTTCCGGGGCCGGTCTACGAAGGCTACGGCGGGATGATCGCCGAGCGCAGCTACGAACCCGCGCGTTTCAAGGCGCGCCTCGGGCTGAAGGACGTGCGGCTCGCGCTGCAGGCCGGCGACGCGGTGTCGGTGCCGCTGCCGGTGGCGAGCGTCGTGCGCGACAGCCTGCTCGATGCGCTCGCGCACGGCGGCGGCGAGCAGGACTTCGCGGTGCTCGGCGAAGTCGCGCTGCGCCGCGCGGGCCGCTGAGCCGACGCGGGACAGCAACGCCGCGCACGCGGCATAATCGACATTTCGTTTCTCTTTCGGTCGGGGCGGTCATGAATCTGCATACGTGGTGGCTTTTCGTGGCGACGGTGTTCGTCGTGTCGGCGATTCCGGGTCCGAACATGCTGCTCGTGATGACGCACGGCGCGCGGCACGGGCTGCGCCGCTCGTCGGCGACGATGGCCGGCTGCCTGAGCGCGCTGGTGCTGATGCTGGCGGTGTCCGCGGCGGGGCTCGGGGCGGTCCTCGAGGCATGGCCGGCGATGTTCGATGGATTGCGCCTCGCGGGCGCGGCCTATCTGATCTATCTCGGCGTGAAGGCGTGGCGCGCCCGCGTCGACGACGCGCCGGCCGGCGACGTCGAGGCCGTTTCGCAGGGCGCGTCGGCATCGCGCTGGACGCTGTTCCGCAATGGTTTCCTGGTCGCGGGCAGCAACCCGAAGGCGATCCTGTTCGCGGCCGCGCTGCTGCCGCAGTTCATCAATGCCGCCGAGCCGACGCTGCCGCAATTCGGCATCCTCGTCGTCACGTTCGCGGTGATCGAGGTGAGCTGGTATCTCGTCTACGCGTCGTTCGGCACGCGCATCGGCGCGACGCTGAAGAGCCAGAGCGTCGCAAAGATCTTCAACCGGCTGACGGGCGGGATCTTCGTCGGCTTCGGCGCGATGATGGCGCTGGTGCGCCACTGATTTCGGCCGCGCGGCCCGCCGCACGCCCCGCACCTCGTCAGAGGGCGGGGCGTTTTCACATCGGGAGCGCGTCACGCGCGCGGCCGCACGGTGACGCCGCTGCGGTTCCCA
>Ga0207647_10002845_pt1 | contig 13042 bp, 14 predicted proteins | sample KBSCornC2_FD_184295 | JGI IMG/M metagenome (GOLD analysis project Ga0207647, IMG submission 184295) | Corn rhizosphere microbial communities from Kellogg Biological Station, Michigan, USA - C2 (SPAdes) (version 2) | ecosystem: Host-associated > Plants > Roots > Rhizosphere ...
CTCGTCATCCGGAACTAGTCGTCAATCGTATGCGGTGGAGCTCCCCGGCTTGTCGCGGTTACAAATCTCTTTGTCCAGAGAGTTCAGCTGTGCGCCGCTTCATTTTGAGTTGCCTTCTCTCAATGGCCCTGCCCTACAGTTTGGAGAATCGGTTCCAAGAAACGGCCGTACTTATTGAGTGTGGCTTGATCGTTACGGGCCACCGCTCCTGTTACGGCCACCGCGGTGGCGGGCGTAACAATTTCAAGGCGGCCGACAAAGACACGCACGATCTGTTCTGGTGCTGGATCGATTGTGAGCGGCAAAACGTTGTCGATGAAGCTGCGGGGCACGATATAGATCAGGCGGCTACCTTCCTCGAACCACGAGTCTTTCCAAGTTTCAACCATGGCATGGGCCTCGTCTCGATATAGACCCTGACCGACGAGGATCTCTTCCAGATCGCTGTAGAGAGAATCTAGGTTTCCGTTCAGCACTGGAGGGTCCACTCCAGTTTCACCGGTTACCGCGCCGATGAACCGATAGCCGGCTCGTTCGCCGCGGCGCTCAAAAAGAATGGCGTTTGGAATTTCGTCTCCGCTGAGACTTTTCACCACAAGCTGCCCGCTCGAGGTCAACTTGGCGAAAATCGGTAACGGGCTGGCGGAAACTCCTCGATAAAAAAGGAATTTCTCTTGCTGTTCCCCTGCACTGGTCTGGACGCGGACGGGAGAGGAAGCGGTCTCGCGAGCAGCGTAGTACCGGTTCGACTGCACGTCGCTGGGGAACTCGCCGGCCAGATTCGGAGAAACGGCGACGTGGTTCCAGGCGATGCTTCCATCCGCCAGTAACTTACTCAAGCTGGCATCGCTCAGGGCTCCGGCTGGCTGAACGCGATCGGCATGTGGATACCACTCGGTGATAAGTCCCTTGGAGAAGGACACTCTCGCTGACACGGTCACGTCGCGCGGAGAATAAAAGTAGAGTACTGGCGTCTCCATGCGAATGGTGCCGCGCAGCCCCAGCTTGAAGTTGACGCCGTTGATATGTTCCACGAATTGGGGTAGATCGGTGGACGCAGGATATCGTGGAAAACCTAAAGGCAACCACTCAGCCGCTCGACCGTCCTTGCCGGCAATCGCGGTGAAGGTTCCCCACTCGTGGACGGTTAGATCAGGAATCGCATGCTCGTCTGCGGTCCAGCCCGCGACCGAGACAACCAACAGTCCACATACCAGCAAGCGGTGAAGCCAGGATCTGACTTTCCCCACGATAAGAGACTTCCTCATTGCCGGGGCCATCGCTAAAGCCTTCCTGCCGGGGCGACCAGAAGTTCGGTCGTCTCGTGGTTGAAGTAGGCGGCCAAGTTCTGAGCGAGAAGAGAATCTTTCCTTGCTCCTGCTATCGCCTTCTGAACGTGATCACGGTGAGCGTTCTCGGGGCCCGACAGGGTGATCAGGGCGGCCGCGAATTCCATTTCCGGATCGGAGCCGCGCAAGCTGATTGCTTTTCGCACCAAGCTATATCCATCCAGGCCAGCCGCGGGATTGGGCTCGCCCTTGCCCAGCCATTGCTTGTAAGCCTCGGCTACGTAGCCGACGTCGAACCACGCGAGGGCGTCGGGGTGACCCGCGGCATCTGAGTTCGCTGCACGCTCCTGAAGTCGCGTGATCAGCTCCTTCGCTGCTCGGGGGTCCTGGCGGGCGAAGATTGTGGCGCGGCGTAAGGTCTCCATGCGGACTAAGACGGGAGTGGGAGAATTCAGAATGGCCATCGTGTCCCGGCTGAGGTTCTTCAGGTCGTAGTCCGAGATTCCTTTGTGGTTGAACTCGACCCAAGGCAGCGACTTCGCTTGCCCGATTTCAATGGGATGGCAGATCAGAGGCGGCCCGGCTTGGGCGAAAGTTGTGAACCCGAGCAGAACGGCCACGGTGCTGATTGCGAGGCGTGAAAAGGTGCGTGCATCCATTTTGAATTCTCCCAGTTTGCTGATTTAACCCACGCTTCAACAGACGGCAAGAAAAAGTCGAGTGTTAACAGAGCGGGTCGCACCGGAGAAAACTCGAGAGCTTAATGTAGGAGGCAAGGATGCTGCAGATCACTTTTCGCGAACCGGCGTGGCCGTTCCAGCCCAGGAACGCTCCCAACGGCGCCAGACTGAGATGTCGTCAAAACCAAGTTCATTCCACCACCGGTCGAGCATGGGCTGATCGAGGCGAAGGATGCCTTCTTTTGTGACGGTGGCCGGAGGAGGCACGATCTGGCTCAGCCGATCGTAGACAAGGATTCGCTGCTGGTCATCGACACGCGCCAGGAGATGCCACAGGGTGAGAGCATCGCGGTTGCGAGCCTCGCGCAGTGCGATCGCCACATCGTGCGCGCGCTGCTGCGGTGTGTTGTCCTCAAAATCGAACCTCGTCAAAGCAGCGCGAAACTCTGCGGATGAATCCTCGAAGTACGGAGTGCCGGGGCCGACTTTCGGCCGGGTCGCGCAAGCTGCTCCGGCCGGGATGAAAGACTCGTGTCCATTCTGCTTGAATCCGACCCACCCGAGCGATGTGCGGACCATGCCCGCGCCCGATTCGTCGACCTGCAAGGTGTAGGCGCAACCCAGGTCCACCGTGACGGCCGATGGGGTGTCGACCACGAATTGACCTGGGGGTGCCCAGATGTAGGTATGAATCGTTCCCCGATCCAGAGCGATTCGCTTCAGCCCCGAACCCATACTCAGCAGGCGCAGGCGTGTGCTTGGCTCCACTTGGATTTTGCCGGTATCGTCTGCCTGAAGGCTGGCCCGCGACTGACCGTCGGTCTCAAGCATTTGGCCAATGTCGAGACGGCTGGTTCCCTCGTTCGCGCTGAGCGTTTTTTGTCCGATGCGAGGTGCTCCTTGCACTTCGGACACGTCCCAACCCGCAACAGTGGTTGGCGTGGGCTTTGTTTTGTAAACCAAGATCGTCACTGCAACGATGGCCGCTACGGCAATCGCAGCTGTAGCCAAGGCGGGAAATAATCGCAGGCGCCAAGGAAACAATGTCCATCGCCGTGCGGAAACAATCGCGGGAAAAACTGGGGTGGGCGAGTTATGTCGAAACTTCCCGAGTAACGATTCGAGCTTCTGAATCTCAGGATCGGGTTCGCCGGAGCGGTCCCACAAATAGTCGCCGCCCTTTGTCGATGGTCTGTTTTCGGTTCGATTCTTTCCCGTGTCCATGACTAGGGCTTCTCCTGTTCGGTCCCCGTGCGGCTCGGGCTCGCAATCAGCTTGGCGCGGAGCTGCTCCATGCCGCGATGCAAATTGACGCGCACCGAGCCGTGCGTCATACCAGTGCGAGCCGCAATTTCAGGACCCGTCATGCCCTCGACCAGCCGCAGAATTAAGGTCTCCCGATAGGTCTCAGACAGACTCATGACTGCCTCGAGGATTGCGACGGTCGGCTCATCCTGATCTGCGCCGGACGTTCCGCACTGAATTTCTTGGTCGGAGGCGTCATCGGTCAGTGGTTCCTCCGGCACCCATCGACGGTGATAGTCATTCGCCACATTGCGGGCGATCGCTGCCAGCCATGCACCAAAGCTCCCGGCATCCCGCAGTGTTGACAACCGACGGAGTGCCCTCACGAAGACATCCTGAACGAGGTCATCAACCTCGCTGACCGGGACCCTCGCAAGCAAAACTCCATGGACCATGCGAGCGTAGCGTTGGTAGAGCTGCCCAAACGCTGCCCGGTCGCCGTCCTGCGCCGCAGCCACCCATGTTGCGTCCTCAGAGATTTCGCACGCGAACTGCTCCCTCACAGGCCCGGGTCCCAAGCCTGCCGCGAGCAGGTCATCTCTGTCGCCAGACCTGGCCATTCGCACTAAATCTCCACAAGATCATAGACGCTCGTTGGAAAGGAGTGTTAACAACTCGTAAATCGCCCTTAGGCCCTATGAATCCCGTGCGGGGTACTATATTCGCAAAGCGTGACTTATACGGCTAAAAAGGAGTGGGCGTCGGGGTTAACTCCTCGGGTCTCAAGCTGTTTCTTCAAGTTATCGAATTTATGGACCTGTAAGTCCTATGGAAATTTTCCAGGTTAAAAACTCAAATGCCTTGGAGCGCACTCTCTTTACAGGAACTGTGATTCTCGGTTTAGTTTGTGCCTGGGTATTCAGACAAACGATTATTTCAGATGGGATCTCATACTTGGACCTTGGCGATGCCTATCTCCGGGGTGATTGGTCCGCAGCGGCAAATGCCTATTGGAGTCCGCTATACCCTTACCTTTTGGGCGCGGCGATGCGCATTCTTCATCCGCCTGCTGGCGGGAATTCCAAGCTTTACCAGAAGATTATTCAGTGTATCGGCCACCACGTAAGAGAATTGCCTGATAGCTCGTTGCCTTACTATTTCTTCTGCCGGTTGTTGTTCAAGTGGTGCTAACTTGACGTCGAATCTGAATCGTCGGCATTGCCAATCAGCTTGCGAATAGCTCTCTCAATCTCTTCCCGACCAACGTTGAAGGCGGGATTGTTGTCGAGTTTGTATTTCTCGCGCAACTGTTTCAAATTGTCACGCTCCTTGCGTTCTTCCTGTGAATAAAAGCGAGCTTTCTCAAATTCAAAATTCGCCATGGAAGTCTCCCTTCGCTGTACGATGAAACGAATGCGTTTTTGAACCTCGACGACCTCCTCTGGCAATACACCCTGTTGCAATTGGGCAGCCGCGCCGGCCTCGTCGATGACATCGACGGCTGTACCCGGCAGACTCCTATTCTTCACGTACTTATTGGCGTAGAGAACGGCGTGATCAATGGCATCGTCCGTATAGGAGACATTGTGGAATTTCTCGTAAGCTCCTTTGATGCCTTGCAGCACCTTGATGGCGGTCTCTTCACTGGCCGGAGCGACCTCGATGGGTTCAAAGTATTCCGCGAGCCAGTGCCCGTCTGCCCGCAACTTAGCGAAGTTAGCGGGCGTGGATGTGCCGATGCACTGAATCTTGCCTGCTATGATCGGTCGCTGCAGCAGTTCGGTGACGTGAATCGGAGCTACCGGGGAAATTCCGCCAGGCCTGTCATGCATCCGGTTCAAAAAGAAGATTTTTCCATTCTCTGCTGCCGCTACCAGGGCACGATCGAGTCTCTCGTGCCACGAACCATTCTTTTCTAGTACCCGAAGCGGAGGTAGATCGAGGACGAGAATGGCTTTTTCCGCGAGCGATTGAGGAATCGTGCCGTCCGCAATGCGCCGAGCCAAGCCGCCGACGATGGTTCTCTTGCCGACTCCTGGCTCTCCCACTAGAACGGGATTCTTCCCGCTGAAGCGGCTCAGAAGCTCGATGAGACGATCAAGTTCCTTCTCGCGCCCAATCAGCGGCCGAGTGTGGTCCACCAGATCGCTGATATAAGAACTGAATTCATCGTGCACGGAAGGTCGTTTTTGCCCTTCCGCCCCCTCGTGCGGGTGCCGGGCGAGTTCCTCACGGACCTCGCTCAACCGGACACCCCGTTCCACCAGGATCTGCGCGGCAAAGCATTTTTCTTCGCGCAACAAGCCAAGCAGCAAATGCTCCGTGCCGATATGTTTATGGGCGAGGCGCTCCGCTTCCTCTCCCGCATACGCCAACACACGTTTGGATTCGTTGCTCAGGGGAAGGTCTACGGAAGTAGAAGTTTTCTCCCGAGTAGTGGTCTGGCTCTCCACTTGTTTTCGAATGGATGCTACCTCGGAGCGCAAAAACCGATTGCTTAGTGCCTTATCTTCCCGGACGATTCCCAGAAGCAGATGTTCGCTCTCGATGTAGGGAGAGCCAAACTGTGAAGCTTCGTAGCGTGCGAAGAAAATAACCCGACGCGCCTTTTCAGTGTATCGCTCAAACATGGCTGTTCGCCGAAACTAGGGACCGATAAGTCTAAGAGATAGCGATACGTGCGTCCATTGGTGTTTCCAGATTGGTTTCGGTCTCCAAACGTTCGAGGGTAAGACCAAGATTGATTTCCCAATGTCTGTTGCCTGGGGTATCTGGATCATCATTGAGTAGCGGTGGTCCGCCCTGCGCGGAGTATGGCTTGAACTCCCCAGAACGCGGCAAAATCACTCAGGACAATCCTGAGAATACCTATCCGAACCTGACCGTTACACGTCATTCTAAAAATTGCGACAAGACCCGATCAAGACACCTCACACGACATTCTTCGGTTTCATAATTCGCAGAATCGGTTGCCCGTTCACATTCTCTAATGGGAAATAGATAAGATGCGTATTTGGATCGACACTCACAGTGTGGGCATGTGATTCTGTAAAACCACCTTGGGGAACTAGCTTCCCGCCTTTCTCGCGAAAAATTCGTACTTGCCCTGATTCGGCTGAAACGTAGAGAATGCCGAGCCCGGGATCGAAAGCTAGTACATCAGGGTCTTCTCCAACAGGATAGGAGCCAATTACTTTCATTGCCTTTAAGTCCACGACGAACAGTTTGGCGTTCTCTTCGCATGCCACGAAGGCAATTCTGTTGGTAACATCGAGGGCAATACCATGAGGGTTCTCACAGCCAGACAATGCAACCCTGCTGACAATCCGCATCGAGGCTGGGTCAATGTTGACCAAGTCATTCATCTTGTGCACAGCTACAAGTATTCGCCCTGATCCGGAATCATAAACTGTGTTTCCTGCTCCGCCTCCAAGCGATATGTTCTTAATCAGAGTATTGGTTTCGGCATCAATGACGGCATCTACTCCGCCGTGCTCATCTGAAACAAAAACACGTTTGACAGCGGGTGCGTAGGCAAGACCGTCAGGATAGTCAATTGGCCCAACTCTCGCTAGTATTTGCAGAGTTTTCCTATCAACAACTGCAACTTTATGCTCTCCGGTAGTGGAGGCATACACCCTCCCCAAATCTGGAACTGCCCAGACACCGTGGACTTTCGGGAAGCCATCGAGATTGGCGACAACTGTATTGTTCTTGATGTCAAAAACAACTAACTGCCCTGCGTTCATGTGTGAGATATAGAGACGGCCCTGACTTTGATCGAGGCTTTGATAATCGAAACGCACGGCTGGTCCGGGCATTGGAATATCAGCAACTTTTTCTAACGGCATGTCTTCCAAGTCCGATGAAGCCCCTGAGTGAGTACAGGACAAAGCCACAATAGAGAAACCAATCGCAACCGTACGGAGAGTTTCAGAGAGCATTTGTTCCTCGATTTCAGATCGCCTTCAACAACAATCCTGCGACTGCTGCAGAGCCGATCAGCAAAGGTTCTGGTATCTTCCAACGAAACAAAACAGCGAGGGTGATGACTGCGATTAGCGAGGTTGGGATATCAAAGATCGAACGTCGAGCAAGAACAATAACTGCTCCAGCAATAGCGCCGGTCGCGGCCGCCGTGACACCTTGAACAAACGCGTTGATTTGGGGATTCTTCGCCCAGCGCTTGTAGGAAGGTGCTAACAGGACGACGATCAGGTAAACAGGCACAAACATGCCCAATGCTGCAACGGATGCGCCCGAGAATCCGCCGACAAGATAACCAATGAAGGCAACCGTAATTACGACAGGTCCAGGGGTAATCATCGCTACTGCAACCGCGTCCAAAAATTGTTGGTCGGTTAGCCAGTGGTGTTCCTGAACCACCCCACCATAAAGGAACGGCACAACCGCGAGTCCACTACCAAAGACAAGCATTCCTGCTTTGGCGAAGTAGAGGAAAATCTTTAGTAAGCCTTCTCCTGCTGGAACGCTTGGAATGCCAAACCAGAAAGCAGCCCTTCCCGCTTTCTTGAAAAATGCTGTGTTGGGCATTGCCTTAACGCCCAGAACTACGAATCCTGCTACCAAAAATAACCAGACGATCTCTCTCGAAGTCCATGCAGTAGACATTGCCAAAATAAAGAAAACCCCCCATAGCAATTTGTCTTTGCCTAACGTCAACTTGGTCAATTTGAACGCGGAACGTGCGATGATCCCAATCACTGCTGCTCCAATTCCGTAGAAGATTGCTTGCATCCAACGCAGTCCACCATATCGGACGTAAGCAATGGAGAGAGCCAACACCATCAGAAACGACGGCAGGACGAATGCAATTGCGACGGCGGTTGCGCCGAGTAGTCCATAGCGAACATAGCCCAGGTAAATCGCAAGCTGGGCTGCGAGAGGGCCGGGTGCCAATTGAGCCAGCGCCAAACCCTCCACGTAGTCCCGTTTAGTGATCCAGCGCCGATTCTCGACTAGGTCACGCTGCATGTGACCAGCGAGAGCGATTGGCCCGCCGAATCCGGCAGTTCCCAACCACAAGAAATACCCGACAAAGCGGGCGAAAGTCACATCCACCATTTCGGGCGTTTCTCGATTTGCCGCGACGCTGGATACAGTTGCCATCGGTTATTACTTAGCAGAGTTTGTGGCATCCACTGCCGCCCGTAGACCCTTGGCCAATTTCACTGCGTCGTCATTCGCCCAGAAGTGCATAAAGAACAATCGCGGATTCTCCATAAGCATGTGGCTGTGCAACGCAGTTACAGCGATACCGTTGGCACGTAGCGCCTTAATGACAGGATTCACCTCGGATCCCAAGAGCACGAAGTCCCCGGTGATTGCAGCTTTCCCATTTCCAGTCGGCTGGAAGTTCAATGCTGTCGCCACTCCCATGGAAGGTGGAACCGACATTCCCGAGTCGGTGATGGTTTCGGCCCGAGGTACCGCAAATTGCAAAATCCCACCGTTCACTTTCCCAGAGCGACCAAGCGCTTCCTCAACTCTCTTCTGATCGAACCCCAATTCTTGCGCTGCGGGAGGAGCGGCGTTATCGGGCGCGGGTGTTTTTGTAAGAGCAAGCGCGTCATGGATTGCCTTTGCCATTGCAACTGCGTCCCCATGACTGGCAATGTGCATATACAGAATGCGCGGCGATTCACCCATCAAGTGATTGTGAACCGCTGATTCGTGGATACCCTCTTCTTGCAGCTTCATCATCACGGGTTCCAACTCATCTTCGGTAAGAACCAAATCTCCCATCACCATTGCGCCGCCTTCAACTTTCTTGAAAGCGGCCCACGAACCAAGGGCAAGTCCGGGCTTGATTTGAACTCCATCGAGTACAACGTGCAGGTCTTTGCGCGGCATCCCGAACTTAATCACGTCTCCCGGCTGCATTTGGCCAGAACGTCCCATCGCAGCCTCAACATCCTTCCATTGGCTTGTATCCGTTGACGTGGTTTGAGCCGACAAGTTGATTACGAAAAAAAGAAGCAAAGCAAACAACGCAGTACAACGCATGACAGTTTTCTCCTTGGTTGAGTTGACGCGATTTGTCTCATGCCGCAATCCTTAGGACAGTGCCTACTCCGAGATGTTGCGCTCTCTCAAAAGCCAGTGCCGCTGCGGCAACATCTTGCAGTGCCATACCTGTACTGTCGAAAATCGTGAGCTCTTCGGGCGATTGACGTCCCGGTTTTTTGCCCGCAACAATTTCGCCCAATTCAGCGAAGACATGCGATTGAGTCACTACCCCGGCATCGAGCGCGTGATGCAGGTCACCCATGACCATGCACTGTTCAAGAACGTCGCAAACGATCTTTCCTTTTGCCATGAGCTGCGGGGTCAGTTCCTGCTTGGATGAATTGTCGGCACCGACGGCGGCGATGAAAGTTCCGGGAGCCACGTCATCAGCATCAACGATGGCTTTCTCCGAAGGAGTACAAGTAACGCAAATGTCGCTCAATCGAAGTGCGGCTCGAAGATCATTTACCGGTGTTACCGAAATATCGAGGTCGTCCTTAACCGCTGCCGCAAATCGTGATATTTGATCTTCGCTTTGGTCAAATGCGAATACGGTTCGGAACGAGACTATGTGCGAAAGCGCCGCGAGTTGGTAACGCCCTTGATGGCCGCAGCCGCATATCGTGAGAGTCGTTGAATCGGGTCGTGCTAAGTGTTTCGCTGCAATTGCGGTTGCTGCCGCCGTTCGCAATGACGTGATCTCACGGGAATCCATGATCGCGAGAGGTGTCCCTTGTTCCGCGTCACAGAGCACGATTAATCCTTGGATCGTCGGCAGTCCGAATTTCGCGGGATTGTTCGGGAAATTACCGTTCACTTTGGCAGCGAAATAGCTCTTCTGCCGATCAAGCATTCCTGCTTTGATGTGAAAGCCGCCTGATTTAGCGTGCAGACCGAGAGCGATTGGGGGAATAGCCCTGCCTTCGCCATACATTCGGAAAGCATCTTCTACAACTTCGATACAGTCTATTATGGGAAGAAGTGTACGAAGCTCTTGCGTTCCAATAAACAGCACGCTGCCAGCAATCATGCGGCACAACCTTCCACTGAACTTTCTTCTAGCAATTCTGACAAGTCACCGGTCGCTTCAAATGGCTCATTCCCACGCCGGAAGATTCGGGCAGCGTTCGGACCCAGTAACGTCATCGTTCCGCCTTGCACGTTGAGCAGTGATCCTTCTCGTAGGCCCACAACAGCACCTTCGTTCTCTTCCAAAAATTGGTTGATGCGTTCCTCTTGTGTTTCTCCCATGTGTGTCGAAGTTGGGTCAGGATCAAGGTAGTGAGGGCTAATCTGAAAAGGAACTAAGCCCAGCGTGGCGAAGGAAGGAGGCTCTACCACGGGCATGTCTTTGGTGGTTCTCAAACTTGGTCCGGCGACAATCGCTCCCGCACTCGATCCGATGTAAGGCACACCAGCCATCACTCGTTCACGAACCTGTGTGATTAAGCCGTGTTCATGGAGAGCTTTTACCAAACGAAAAGTATTTCCCCCACCTACAAAGATCACATCGGCTCTTTGAATGGCATGTGCCATGTTGGAAACGTCATGCACTGATGAAAGAGAGAGGCCCATTGCCGCAAGGCGCTCCTGTGCTCTATTGGTGTAAGCACGCCGATCAAAAAGAGCGTAGGGGACGAAGATGACACTTTTTCTACTTCCGACTAGTTCTCGGATTGCAGATTCAGCGTGATCGAGGTATCCGCGACCATGAAGCGTAGAATTGCTAATCAGGAGAAGTCTGCGGCGATCCTCTTTACTATTCATAACCTTGCCCTCATGTGAGCGAATCGTATACGCCTTGAATTAACTCCATCCCTCGTTGAAGCAGCTCATCGTCAGGCATGTCCTGCTTGGCCCAACCATTCAACACTTTGTCCAATCCGTGGCCTTCACTCCGTCCAAACTTGTCGTCATTCAAATCTGCGTCGTGAATGATTTCAGCGATCCGTTTTACGCGACCATCTCGGATAGCAAACTGCTTGTACAACGTTTCAAATGTGCAATCCTCTCCTCGATGCCCGAATCCTTCCTCGCAGAACATGTCGAAGGCAATGGCATCAGGATTTGCCTTCGGTTCTGTTCCGAATACAAACCGAGCCTTGGGATCAATGAAGCGACGAATGAGCCAAGCTGAAGAAACCCTGTCAATGCCGGGACGGGGGCGTGTCATCCAAATGCAGTTCGTGTATTCGGCAGTCTTTCCGCGATTAGCGCGGCCACTGTTTGGCGTCGCAGGCTGATCCAGTTGGGACAGAATCTTTTCCAGCTTTGGACGCAGCGGGGTTTCAAAAAACTCGATCTCGCGGAGTTCTTGAAAACGGCGACGGATACGACTCACTGCGCCAGATGGCCTACGGGCAGGGGAAATAGTCGCCAGCTTCTTGGCTTCATGTATGAGCTTTTGATAGTCGCGGGACCGTGCGTCAATGAACTGCTGCTCGATTCGATCAGCAGGTAGATCATCGAATGCTTGGACCTGAACAATCGACGCTTGGCCTTTATGAGAGCGAATTGTTGTGGCAAGCCACTCCATTCTCTCTTGATTCATGGGTGTATTTGGGAGCAGATGCCCTGCACTGCGGAGCGGCAAGGTTCCGTAACGTTGCAGCTTTCGCCATATGCCTACTCGTTGAACGGCACTCTTCGCTGGAAGACTGAACACGAGCAGAAGCCACGGGACTCGGGCAGACTCTACCGTTACATTCATCTCGTAAATGTTATACCTATAACACGCAAAGTCAAGAGCGCGGCGCCTGCGCTGATTCGAATGTCTTTCGCACAAGGTCGAACAGGCTTCGATCCCGTGCCGTCTCTATCTCAATACTGATCGTATGCGTCGAATGACAACTGGATCCTGGTCCCAGACAAAAACCTGAGGCTCCAGAGAGCTATCCATGTTTGAACGATATCAGTGGCATCAGGAGGGTCATGGCCTTCGGGGCTAGATACAAGTACTTGGCGCGGGGAACGGCTTGCGCTAGGCTTAATGCGACTTTTGCACACCAGGGAGGATACCGAATGAGCCAGGAAGCTCCGGTCCAAACAGTCTTAGCGTGTTCCCAATGCGGACGGGCGCTCGCGCACTCTGACTTGGTGCAGATCGCTGGGAATTGGGTGTGCGCCGAGTGCAAGGCGGCGTTTCTGAGCCGAGTAATGGCGAGCGGCGCCGCTGGTGCACGATCGAGAGCACGGCGGCCGCGCTGCTCGAGCGGGCGGCGCGCCAGCTCGGCCTGTCGGCGCGAGCATGCCATCGCTGCATCAAGCTCGCGCGGAGCATCGCGGATCTTGCTGTCATGCTCGACGCGACCGTCGGACCTGATCCGGCCGACGCCGTACGTCTCACACCAGGCGCTCTTCGACCCAACCGCGCCCCACGGGCTCGGCTACTACTGGAAATCGGAGTACGTGCCATCGCTCAGCGATGCCCTCATCGACACGCTCGCCGAGCGGGCCTGGGGGGCCGCGACGCCGGAGTCCTACACGATCATCTTCCACCTGGGCGGCGCCGTCGGTCGACAGGATCCGGAGGGATCGGCCTTCGAGGACCGGCGGGCGACCCATGCGGTGAACATCGACGCCGTCTGGTCCGAGCCCGCGCGTGAGCCCGCGTGCATCGCGTGGACTCGAGAGTTGTGGGAGGCCGTGCGTCCCTATTCCACGGGCCGCGTCTACGTCAACTTTCTCGGGGAGGAGGGGCAGGACCGAGTACGGGCGGCTTACGGCGAGACCAAGTACGAGCGCCTCAGAGTGCTCAAGCGCAGGTACGACCCGACGAACTTCTTCCGGCTGAACCAG
>Ga0207647_10002846_pt1 | contig 13038 bp, 10 predicted proteins | sample KBSCornC2_FD_184295 | JGI IMG/M metagenome (GOLD analysis project Ga0207647, IMG submission 184295) | Corn rhizosphere microbial communities from Kellogg Biological Station, Michigan, USA - C2 (SPAdes) (version 2) | ecosystem: Host-associated > Plants > Roots > Rhizosphere ...
GCTTGGGATCGAGGCTCTGAATCCGGGCGAGCGCGGCACGGACGTCAGTCTCGGCCGGGCCTGCCGGCTGCGCTGAGGCTGCGACCCCGAAAAGCAACGCCGTCGAGCTAACGATCCACCAACGCATGGCTGCCTCCCCCCATTTTCAGTGCTCAGCGCGGCGTGAGCAAAGCGTCGAGCGTTCCCGGTCCTTTCCCGGTCTTCTCCAGTCTCGGATAGCGCAGGCCGCCGTGCCAATCGAGCGCCACGGTTCGGTAGAGGTCGCCGTCGTGCACCAGCAGTTGCGGCGAAGCGCCGCCGTTGGCCGCGTCCTTAATCGCCTGCTTGATCCCATCCATGTCGAAGTTGCGGCCGTTCACGGCGACGATCTGCGATCCGATGGAAAGGCCGGCGTTGAAGGCCGCGCCGTCCCACAGCACGCTCGTGATCCTGCCGTCATTGCCGACCACGAATCCACCCGAATAGGTGAGATCGCTGTTCTTGGCCTGCATCTCGGCACTTTTGATCCACATGGTCGGCTCGGGCGTGAAGACAAGCTTGTAGCCGCCCTGGTTGATGCCATCGAGCGGCGCCTCGGGCGCAACGCCGTAGATCTTGCGCTGAAGGTAACCGCGCCAGTCGTACGGCTGGACCTTGTTCAGCGTCGCGACGACCTCGTCGAAATTATAGGTAAGCTCGCCCCAGTCGCGGTCGCGGACTCCGAAGAAGGCCTTGGCGAAATCGTCGATCGAACGCTTGCCGCCCGATTGCTCGCGGATGATCCGGTCGACGTCGATCCAGATCAGCTGCCCCTCGCTGTAATAATCCTCGCTCCGCTGCCAGCTCCGCCACGGTTGCGGCGCGCGCTGTGCGATGATCGGATCGTTGGTCGTATCGATCAGCGGCCGCCACGTCCGGCCGGGCGTTCCCAGGCTGTATGACGCGGCGGTCGCGGCAATGGCGTCGAGCGTATCCTGCTTCGAAAGCATGCCGGAACGGGCCCCCAGCACATAGCCCCAGAACTGGGTCTGGCCTTCGTAAACCCACAGCATGCTGTCCTGCATCGGGGTGCGGAAGTCCGGCGTCCAAAGGTCGGCGCCGCGGCGATACTTGCCGTTCCAGCTGTGCGTATATTCGTGCGGCAGCAGGTTGCGGTCGCGGAGCATCTTGTCCCACTCGGTGAAATAGCCGCGACCAACTCCGTCCTCCGAGCTTCGGTGATGCTCGAGGCCGCTTCCGCCGAGATTGTTCGAGATGGTCAGCAGGAAATTATAATGGTCGTAATGCTGCGCGCCGAAGGCTTTCACGGCCTGGTCGACGAGCCTTTTGTGGGCCGCGATCTGCTCGGGTGTCGCCGCGAGCTCCTGCTCGTTGTCGGCGATAACGTCGAGCGTCACGTCCGGGCTTAGCGGGATCGCCCGATAGTGGGCGCCCGCGATCAGTGGCGAATCCATCAGGATCTCGTAGCTCGTCACCGGATAATCGATGCGGGTCGCGGTCTGCCCACTGGGTCGAAGAGCTGTCGCGACTTTCCAACCTGGCGGCACGATAACCGATGCCTGCACCGGTATGTCCCGGACGTAATAGCCGGCGGGGTACATGGAATTGGCGATCCACTGGATGCTTGCCATGTCCGGGGTCGCGACGATCCGGCCCTGGTTCCCCGCGGTCGGCGAGACATATTGAAAATCGATATCGATCGCGTTCACGCCCGCCGGCACGTCGATGTGGAATGCGTAGACGTCGAGGTCGTCGCGAACCCATTTGAGCTCCTGGCCGTTCGCGTTGGCGCGGAAGCCGGCGATCTTATTGATCTGGCCGGAGGGCGAGTGATGGCCGGGAAGCCATTTGGGGTAGAGCATCACGAAATCGCCAGAGCCGGGCACCGGGACATGCTGGTGAATCTTGAAGATCGCGCGCGTGACGTCGCTGGCATCGACCGTCAGCTGCATCGTTCCTGGATAAGCGATGTCCTTCGGCGCTGGGATCGTGTCGATTTTCGCGGTGGCGAGAGGCTTGCTATTCTGCGGCGGCACGATTTGCGCGGCGGCGGCGCTTGCAAGAAATGACGACAAGAGGGCGGCAAGCGCGGCTCGGCGCATCGGGCGGGTCTCCTTAGGGCTGAATGACGCCGAACTGTAACGGGACTTTCGGCGCCGCGACAAGCGCCTGTGCGCGTTCGCAGACAGCAGTCGGCACTTTGTCGAACTTAACGGCGTTGTCAGGGGTCATTCAGTTCGCCGCAGTAACGGAGCCGGCATGAAAGCCCGTAATACGCTGCTCGCCAGCGCTGCCCTCATTGTCTTGTCTTCCCCTGCTTTTGCGCGGCAAACGCCGCCGCCTGCTCCGCCCACGCCTGCGCCGGCTTCGCAACAGGCAAGCCCGACGACTGCCGAGCAGGATACGACGGCTGCCCAGGCGGTTGACGAGGATATGGGCGATGAAGAAGAGATCGTCGTTCAAGGCCAGCGGGCCCGCGGCTCGGTTGTCGGCGACATCCCGCCGGAGAACATCCTAGATTCCCGCGATGTTCGAGCAACCGGTGCAACCAGCATCACCGATCTGCTCGATGCACTCGCCCCGCAGATTGGGAGCTCGCAAGGTCGCGGGGGCGAGCAGCCGGTGCTGCTCCTCAACGGACAGCGCATCTCCAGCTTCCGCGAAATGCGCGACATCCCGACCGAAGCGATCGAGCGGGTCGAGATCCTGCCCGAGGAAGTCGCGCTGAAATACGGCTATCGCGCCGACCAGAAGGTCGTGAACATCGTCCTCCGCCAGCGCTTCCGCTCGACCACGGCTCAGGTCACCGGCACTGTTCCCACGCAGGGGGGCGAGGTCGCGAGTGCCGCTGACCTGACCCAGTTCAGCATCGAGAAAAATGGCCGGACGACCCTGAACGCCCACGTTGAGGGGAACAGCCTGCTCACGGAGGACGAGCGCAACATTTGTCTCACCCAGGACCGCCCGTGCCCGAAGCTCGACCAAGCCCATGAGCTCGCGGCGCGCTCACTGGTGCCGAGCAAGCGCGACATTCGGGCAGGCGGTGTGTTCAACCGGACGGTTTTCGGGGATGTTTCCGGTACGCTCAATACCGAAGTCGAGCATACCGACAGCCGTGCTCTGATCGGCCTCGACGACACATTGATCTCGGCGCTTGCGCGCAACACGAGCACTGACACGGCGCACGCCGGGGTGACGCTCAACGGTGCCAAGCGAGATTGGCGCTGGACGTTCACCGGCAATGGCGATTTCGCGCGCGACATCACCAGGACCGACACCGACGACGGCCGCGAGCGGGCCCGGGAAACGACTGCCTCGGCGGACATGAAAGCGACCGCCAACGGCAACCTCTTCACGCTTCCCGCGGGCAAGGCGAGCTCCACGATCACGCTGGCGGGAAGCACGACGCACTTGAACAGCCTTAGCCGTTCCGGCGGTTCCAACTCGCTCAGCCGCACCCTGGGCGAGGCGGCGATCAACATCGACCTCCCCATTTCGCGCCGCAATCGCGACTTCAGCGCGCTCGGCAACCTGACCGTCAACGGCAACGCCGAAGTGGACCAGCTGTCGGACTTTGGAACACTGACCACGATCGGCGCAGGGGCGAACTGGTCGCCGGTCGACCGGCTCAACTTCATCACCAGCTGGACCCGCGAGGAAGGCCCGCCGACGGTCAACCAGCTCGGCGATCCCGTCATCGATACGCCGGGAACGCGAATCTTCGACTTCACGACGGGCCAAACCGTGCTCGCCGATGTCATCACCGGCGGCAATCCGAACCTCAAGGCCGATCGCCGCAACGTCCTCAAGCTCGGCGCCAACTGGCAGCCGTTCGAGAAGACCGATCTTCGGCTGCGCGGCGAGTATGTCCACCAGACGATCGCTCGCCCGATCGCCAGCCTGACGGTCACGCCGACGATTGAGCAAGCCTTCCCGGGACGCTTCGTCCGCGACGATTCCGGCCAGTTGATCAGCGCCGATCTTACCCCGGTGAATTTCGAGAGCTCCGAACGCGACAGCCTTCGCGTCGGCTTCGATTTCTCGAAGCCGTTGAAGTCGCACCGGCCATCCCAGGCCGTCTTGGACCAGATGCGCGCGCAGTTCCGCCGTGACTTCGGGAGTGGCGGGCCGGCCAGGACACCGCCGGCGAACGGCGGTCAGTCAGGAAGCACGACGAGCGGCACAGCACCAACCGAAGGCGCGTCTTCCCAGTCGGGCCCAGGTGGCGGATTCGGAGGCTTTGGTCGTGGCGGTCGAGGAGGGGGCGGTGGCGGCGGGCGTTTTGGCGGCGGCAACCGCGGCCGCATCACCTTCTCGCTCACCGACACCATCACTTTCGTCGACAAGGTCAAGATCGGACCCGGCCTTCCGGTGGTCGACTATCTTCATGGTGATGCCCAGGGGCAAAGCGGCGGCACTTCGCGGCATCAAGTCCAGGCGCAGGCCGGCTATTTCAATAACGGACTGGGCGCGCGGCTCAGCGGCAATTGGCGTAGCGGGACGAGGGTCGACACGCTGACTGGGGACAACCTGCATTTCTCGCCGCTCGCGACGTTCGATCTCCGCCTTTTTGCCAATCCCGGCGACATTCCTGAGATCGCGGTCAAGCACCCGTGGTTCCGTGGCACGCAGGTGCAGCTGAAGGTCGACAACGTCTTCAACAGCAGGCCAAAGGTCCACGATGCTTTCGGCGCGGTTCCGCTGAGCTTCCAGCCGGACCTCCTCGACCCGCTCGGACGGACGATCATGATCAGCTTCCGAAAGCTGTTCCTGCCCAACCCGAGCTGGTTCCGTCGGCAGTTCCAGGAGATGCGTCAGCAGCGCGGCGGCGCCCCCGGCTAACCGTCCGCCGAATTTCATGTTGCGGCCAGCGGGCGGTTAGCCGGCAGCGGCCACGGGGCCGCAATGCTGTTACGTCCCCGCCTTCATCTGCTCGCGGCATCCTCGCTCGCCATCGCTCACGTGGCGATTGCGCAGCCCTCTCCGCCACCTCCCGCGCCGGCAGCGCCATCCGCCGACACCGACAGTGACGACGACGATATCGTCATCAAAGGCAAGCCGCCTCGCGGTTCGGTCATCGGCGACATCCAGCCCGAGAATGTCCTCAAGTCCCGCGATGTGAAGGCGACGGGCGCGACCAGCCTTGACGAGCTGCTGGATGCGATTGCTCCGGACATCGGCCTCGCGCTCGGATCCGGAGGCGCGCGTCCGCTGGTGCTGCTCAACGGCCGCCGCGTCTCGAGCTATCGCGAACTTCGAGATATTCCGATCGAAGCCATTTCCAGGGTCGATATCCTCCCCGAGGAGGTTGCGCTCAAATACGGCTATCCGCCCGACCAGAAGGTCGTGAACGTTGTCCTGCAGAACCATTTCGGCGAGACGGTCGGGCAGGTGGCAGGAAACACCGCGTCGCATGACGGATTCACCGGAGGCAGCGGCGATGCGACCAGGATTCTGCTGAGCGGGAACCAGCGAACGACGCTCAACCTCCATGCCGGAACTTCCGACATACTGCGCGGCGCGCAGCGAAGCCTGGTCGAGCAGCAATATGAAAGCGGCGGCACCGGGGCGACCGGGCTGCTGATTCCGCCGGAGCTCGGGATTCGCGCCACCGGCACGATCAACCGGGAGCTGGCGGGCAACACCGAAGCCACGCTGAACGTCGAGGCGGGCCACAGCAATGGCCATCTGCTGAGCGGTCTTTCCGAGCAGCTTCCGGCGGAGCTTCGCCGGCGCACGCTCGACAACAGCCTGCATGTCGGCGGGTCGTTGATCGGCGATCTGAAGCAATGGCATTGGAACGTCACCGGCAACGGCGATCTCGATCGCAGCAGGACCAGGACGACCGATCTTGGCCAGGTCTTCGCGCCCGGAAATGCCGAGACGACCCGCGCCGCCGCCGGCTTCGACGGCACCATGAACGGTCCGCTCTTTACCGCTCCCGGAGGAGCCGCCGATGTGACGCTGCGGGTGGCGGCGTCGGGAGAGCGTCTCGACATCGACGAGGAACATCTGGTCCCGGTGCCGGTCGACGGAACGAAGCGGTCCACGGCGACCGGTGCGATCAGCGTCGATATCCCGATCTCGCAGGTGAAGCGCGCATTCAGCGCCCTCGGAAATCTCACGTTCAACGGCAATGCCGAAGCGAGCCAACTATCCGATTTCGGCACCCTGACGAGGATCGGCGGCGGAGCGAACTGGTCGCCGGTCTACGGCATCAATTTCGTCGGCAGCTGGAACCGCGAGGAGCAGGCGCCCAGCGTTCGCCAGATCGGCGATCCGTTCGTCGAAACGCCGGGCACACGCATGTTCGACTTCGACAATGGCGTGGTGAACCGGGTCGCGGTCGTCACGGGCGGCAACCCCGACCTCCGGACCGACCGCCGCCGGACGCTGGACCTGGGAGTGCAATGGCAGCCGTTCGGTTCGTCGGAGGTCCGGCTGCGCGGCGAATATGCGCACGTCGACATCGACCGTCCGATCTCGAACATCACGGTGTTTCCGGAAATAGAAGAGGCGTTTCCCGAGCGCTTCGTTCGTGATGGCTTCGGAAATCTCGTCAGCGTCGATTTGCGGCCGGTGAACTTCTCATCCGCGCGCCGCGACACGCTGCAGCTCGGCTTCGATTTCAACAAGCCGCTGAAAAGCCACCAAGTGACCAACGCAGAGGTGCTGAAGGCGATCGACCGCGTGCGCGCCGCCGGGATTTCCGTCCCGCAAGGCAATGCCTCTTCAACGGCCATTCCCGGATCGTTCGCGGGCCTTCCATCGAGCAAGGGCCGCCTGACCTTTTCGATCACCGACACGATCACTTTGGTCGATCGCGCCCTCATCGAGCCCGGACTTCCGGAGCTCGACTATCTCCACGGAGCTCCGATCGGACAGACGGGAGGGCAGCCGCGGCATCAGGTTCAGGCGCAGGCTGGCTGGTCGAACAACGGCATGGGCGCCCGGCTCGGCGCGAACTGGCGGAGCGCCACGACGGTCGACGATCTGAGCGGGGATCGGCTGCATTTTTCGCCCGTCGCGACCTTCGACCTCAGGCTGTTCGCGAACATCGGCCAATATCTCCCGCTGGTCAGCCGCCACCCGTGGCTGCGCGGCGCCTCGCTGCGCTTCGAGGTCGGCAACATCTTCGACACCCAGCCCAAGGTTCACAATGGCGCGGGCGCGATCCCGATCGGATATGATTCGAGCATGGTCGATCCGCTCGGCCGCACCTTCATGCTCTCGTTTCGCAAGCAATTCCTGCCCGCAAGCTACTATGAGCATGCGCTGGAGAAGTTCGAACAGAAGCAAATGCCCTGACCGCGGCTTTGCGAACTTTCGCTTATATGCTTTAGCGCGCGGCCATGACGCCGGTTCAGCCCGTTCGGGGCACGCAAAGCCTGCTTGGAGAAGACGCCGACCGCCTCGCCGCGGTCGTCGCGGCGTTCGACAAGGTGCGTCGTCTTTACGGGTTCAAGCGCGTCGAAGTGCCGACGATCGAGCAGACGCAGGTGTTCGCCCGGAGCATCGGAGAGACCACCGACGTCGTCTCCAAGGAAATGTATTCGTTCGAAGATCGCGGCGGCGAATCCATTACCCTTCGTCCCGAGTTCACCGCCGGAATCTGCCGCGCCTATCTCAGCGAGGGTTGGCAGCAATATGCGCCGCTGAAGATCGCCACCCACGGCTCGGCCTTCCGCTACGAACGCCCGCAGAAGGGCCGCTTTCGCGAGTTCCATCAGCTCGACGCCGAGATCATCGGCGCGGCCGAGCCGCAAGCCGACGTCGAGTTGCTGAGCCTCGGCTATCAGCTGCTCCAGGAGCTTGGGATTGCGGACGGCGTGACGCTCGAACTGAACACACTCGGCGATCCGGAAACGCGCGACGCCTGGCGGACCTCGCTCATCGATTATTTCGAAGGGCACAAAGCGAACCTATCGGAGGACAGTGTCGCGCGGCTGCAGCGCAATCCGCTCCGGATTCTCGACAGCAAGGATCAGAAGGACCGAGCGATCTGCGCCGAGGCTCCGAGCGTCGACGAGCATTTGACGAGCGAGGCGGCGGACTTCTTCGCGGCAGTTACCGCCGGCCTCGACGCCGCAGGCGTGCCCTGGAAGCGCAACGCGCGCCTCGTCCGGGGACTCGATTATTACCGCCACACCGCTTTCGAGTTCGTGACCGACCGCCTCGGCGCCCAGGGTACCGTGATCGCCGGCGGACGCTACGACGGCCTGATGGAAGCGCTCGGCGGACCGCACACGCCGGCAGTCGGCTGGGCCGCAGGCATCGAGCGGCTGGCAATGATGATCGACGCCCCGGAGGCGGAACTGCTGATCTCGGTCGTCGCCGACAATGCGGAGGTGGAACAGGAGGCGGAAAAGATCGCCAACCTACTGCGAGCAGCCGGTCTTGGCGCGGAGATCGCCTACAGGGGGAACGCGAAGCGGCGTGTCGAGCTAGCTAAGAAGCGCGGGCACAGCGCCGCATTAATCGTTCGGGCTTCATCTGATCGCGCCGGGCAGCTTTACCTTCAGCACCTCAAAGGCGATCAGAAGGAAATCAGTGAAAAGGTGCACGCCGCAGTAGGCCCTGGCTATGGGATAGCTGGGGGAGGTCGCGACCAAGCATGACCCAGATTTCGTCGGAGCGGATCGCGTCGATCGAGGCGCGCAGGCACGAGCTTGCCGAGGCGATGGCGCGCGGCGATCTCGCTCCGGAAGAATTCGTGCGGCTTTCGAAGGATTATGCCGCGATCGAGCCGGTTGCGGCCGCGGCGCGCGAGGTCCGGCGGCTTCGCGCTGAGCTCGAGGTGCTGAACGGTATGGTCGCGGACCCGACCGCCGAGCCCGAGCTCAAGGAGATGGCGGCGGCCGAGGCCGAGGAAATCCGCCACAAGCTTCCGCACGCCGAGCGCGCACTTGCGATTCAGCTTCTGCCTCGTGATGCCGCAGATTCCCGGGCGGCAATGCTTGAGGTCCGCGCCGGTACGGGTGGTGATGAAGCCGCCCTTTTCGCCGGCGATCTTCTTCGCATGTACCACCGCTTCGCCGAGACCCAGGGCTGGAGGTTCGAGCTCATCTCCGCAAGTGCGTCCGAGCTCGGTGGCTACAAGGAAGCCATCGCATCCATCAACGGCGCCGGAGTGTTCGCCAAGCTCAAGTTCGAGAGCGGCGTGCATCGGGTGCAGCGCGTTCCGGTGACCGAAAGCGGTGGACGAATCCACACCTCGGCGGCAACCGTTGCCGTGCTTCCCGAGGCGGAGGACGTCGACGTCCAGATCGACGACAAGGATTTGCGGATCGACGTCTATCGCTCCTCGGGTCCCGGCGGGCAGTCGGTCAACACGACCGACAGCGCTGTCCGGATCACGCACCTTCCGACGGGCCTTGTCGTCATCCAGCAGGATGAGAAGTCGCAGCACAAGAACAAGGCAAAGGCGCTCAAGGTGCTGCGTACGCGCCTGTTCGAAATGGAACGCGAGCGTCTGGCGAACGAGCGCGCCGGTGCGCGGAAGTCGATGGTCGGCTCGGGCGATCGCTCGGAGCGCATCCGGACCTACAATTTCCCGCAGGGGCGGGTGACCGACCATCGGATCAATCTCACGCGCCACAATCTCGACGAGGTGCTCGAGGGCGCCGGCCTAACCGAGATTATAGACGCGCTCGTCGCCGAGGACGAAGCGGAGCGGCTCGCAGGTCTGGAAGAAGCGTGAAGCCAATCGCCCGCGCGCTCGACGATGCGACGCGCCAATTGACGAAAAGCAGCGATACGGCCCGGCTCGATGCCGAGCTTCTGATGGCCGAGGCGCTGCACATCGACCGCGACCGGCTGTTGCTGGCCCCTCCGGACCGGCAGGTGCCCGACCGCTATTGGGACATGATCAGGCGCCGCTCGGAAGGGGAGCCGGTCGCTTACATTACTGGCCGCCGCGCCTTTTGGAACATCGAGCTCCACGTGGGACCCGGAGTGCTTGTTCCGCGCCCGGACTCGGAAGCACTGATCGCCTCGGCGATCGAGCATTTCGAGGCAGCCGCCGGACCGAAGCGTATTCTGGACCTCGGTACTGGCCCTGGCACATTGCTTCTGGCGGCGCTCGACATCTGGCCTGATGCCACGGGCCTCGGCGTCGACGTCTCGCGCCAGGCTTTGTCTTATGCTTCGGCCAACGCCCGCCGGCTCGGGTTTGAGGCTCGAGCGAAGCTGATGCAGGGAGACTGGGCAAAGGGTTTGCTCGAGAAGTTCGACCTGATCCTGTGCAACCCGCCGTACATCGCGGATGGCGCGGAGGTGGGTGCCGGCGTTCGCGAATATGAGCCGGACGAAGCGCTTTTTGCAGGACAAGAAGGTCTCGACGCGTATCGCGCTCTCGCGCCGCAGCTGCCGCAGCTGCTCAATTCCGGTGGAATCGCCGCGATCGAGATCGGCCCGGATCAGGCGGATGCGGTGACCGCTCTCCTCGCTCGCGATGGACTCCAGGCGCGAGTGGCCACGGACCTTGCCGAACGGCCGCGCGCGATCCTCTTAACCTGGGTTTGAACGAAAATCGCTTGGCATCGCGGCCCATGCACACTACATCAATGGCCTGGGCCGGGCCCGCTCCCTTGAGAAAAGCTGAGCGCATCCCGTTCCAACCCCCGACGCAATCGGCCGTTTGTCTCGCGCGACGAAGCGCAGACCGGAACGAGAGGGTCAGGAGCAGCGCAGGGCTGTAACCCCAGGCGCCGCCCTGCCCGTCCGAGGACCAAAAGGGGATAGCCACTACTTCGTAAGGATGTAGGCATTTGATCAATAATCGTCAGGGCGGCCGCCGGCGCGGTCGCGGGGGGCAGCGAGGTCCGAACCTCGGCGGACAGCCGGGCAACCGGCAAGACAACCGCCAGCGGGGCAATGCCGCGCAGCTCCTCGAAAAGTACAAGAGCATGGCGCGCGACGCGCAGCTCGCCGGCGATCGTGTGCAGACCGAATATTATCTGCAGTTCGCCGACCATTATTTCCGGGTGTTGAGCGAAAATCGCGCGCGCTTCGAGGATCAGAATCCGCGCCGCCAACGAGATGACGAATCCGAGGACGACGGCGATGAGGAAATGGTCGAAGCCGGCGACGCCGAGGCGTCCGGTGATGATCAGTCCGAGCGCGAGGAACGGCAGGATCGCGGCGAGCGCTTCAACCGCCGCAACCGCCCGCGTCGCGACGATCGCGAAGAGCGTGGCGCCCGCGACGATTCCGACCAGCGCGTGAATGGCGAAACCATTCCGTTCGACGTGCTACCCCCGGCGATTGGCCGCGACGAGCCCGAAGCCGAAGCGGAGGAAGAGCCGCGTCGTCCGCGCCGCCGCACCCGTGCGCCGCGCGCATCAGATGGTGACGAGGAAGTCGCCCCGGCCGCTTAAGTTTGCCCAATGGGCCGGGGACGGTTGTCCTCATCCAGCGCCACGAAGGTGAACAGTCCCTCCGTCACCTTGACCTCGGTCTGACCGAGGTCGCGGTGGGCGATGACCTCGATCTTCACGCCCATTGAGGTCCGCCCGATCCGCTCGACGTGGGCGTAAACCGAAATCAGATCGCGCAGGTGAATCGGCGCGATGAACTTCATCGCCTCGATCGCGATCGTGGCGACCGGGCCGTGCGAGCGCTGCGACGCGACGATGCCCGCCGCGATATCCATTTGCGACAGGACCCATCCGCCGAAGATATGGCCGTTGGCGTTGATGTCCGCTGGACCCGGCATCACCCGAAGGATCGGTTCGCGCACAAGATCGGTCATTCTTCCTCCTCGTGATGGATGCGCTCGCCGGCCGCCTCGTCGTGCCCGCTGTCCGCGCTCAGGAACACGAGCGTCATGAGCGACGTTCCGAGCAACACCGTGAATCCCACGCCAAGCGCGGTGGCAATGATCAGCGATGCGTGAATCTCGCCCTCGCCCTGGGTGACGAGCACAACAGCAATGGCAGCGATCACGGCTGACAGCAGAACAAGCAACCTGAAGATGCGCCAGAAGCGGCGCCTCATCGAGCCGCGGGGGCTTGGAACCGGATCGGGATGGGGCATGGCTTCCCTTTGACCGCGCGAAGTGGGACTATCAAGCCGCCGAAGAGGTGAGTCTTTTCAAGGAGGCGAACCATGACGATCGCAGCAGTCCTCGAGGGCAAAGGCGCCGGCGTCGAATCGATTGCCGGCGAAGCTTCGCTGAGCGACGCGGTGAGAAAGCTCGGCGAGAAGCGGATCGGCGCTCTCCCGGTGGTCGAGGATGGACGCATCGTCGGAATCGTTTCCGAGCGCGACGTGATCTATTGCCTCAAGGACCATGGCCCGGACGCGCTTCACTGGCCTGTCGCCCGCGCGATGACCTCGCCGGCGATCACCGCCGACCTCGCGACCGACGTTCTCTCCGCCTTGGCGCTGATGACGAAGCGGCGAATCCGGCATTTGCCGGTGGTCGACCGCGGCGAGATTCGTGGCATCGTCTCGATCGGCGACCTGGTGAAATATCGAATGGACCGGATGGAAGCCGAGGCCGACGCGATGCGCGCCTATATCCAAAGCGCTTGAGCGGAGAAGCTAGAAGTCGTTGAATTACAAGCGCTTGTGCCTTGAATGGGCGCGGGCTGCTTCTTATCTATAGCTTGGCTAGGGACCGAAGTGGGTCCCGAGCAGCTCATCCGAAATTTGCAACATAAGTGCAAAAAACCCGGTTGACGCGTCGGGAGGCCACCCATATATGCGCCTCCAGCAAGCGGACGCGGCCTCTTAACGAGGTCTCGCGTTCGTTTCGTGCCTCTTCTTAGTCGGTGTAACCGATGCCCGGAACCAATCGAACCGGGGGAGGATGCGCGTCGGCTCTTTGACATTGTCGGTTTAGATGAAGGGACATGTGGGCGGCGGCCCGGTCTCCTGGAACCTCCGGGTTCGGGTTGATCGGTCAAATTCAAGCCGTTCCTTATGGATCTCGTTCGAAGCTTCGGCTTCGGGCGCGAGCTCATATGTCTCAAAAACGCAAACACACCAGATTGTGATTTTTGTGCAGGAACGGCTCCCGGAGATGCCGGTCTTGTTCTCGCTTATTCCAGCGGG